>Ga0210391_10001017_pt1 | contig 26632 bp, 18 predicted proteins | sample IncBWC12OmetaG_FD_160573 | JGI IMG/M metagenome (GOLD analysis project Ga0210391, IMG submission 160573) | Forest soil microbial communities from Barre Woods Harvard Forest LTER site, Petersham, Massachusetts, United States - Inc-BW-C-12-O ... | reverse complement strand
CCGCGTGGTTCACAAAGGGATGGCGAAGCAAGCCTGGCACCGCTTCAATACAGCGCGCGAACTCGGCGACACACTTTCGAAAGCTTCGCGCAACGAGCCGATCGAGTTCTTCGATCCCGAGCGCACGCGTCCACGCTTGCAACGTGCCACCAAGGCCCTCGCCGATGGCGATCTGCAATTTGCCGGCGAGATTCTCGGTGAAATCGAAGCCGAAGGCCACATGGATACCGAAATCCAGGCCCTTCGCCACCAACTCGACACCGCCGTCCGCCGAAAAACCCTTTCTCAGTTGCTGGATGCGGCCCGCGCGCGCTTTGAAGAAGGAGAAGACCCTCTCGCCTTGCAGAAGCTGCAGGAGGCGTTGCAGATCGAGCCCGACAATGCCGCCGCCCTGGCGCTGAAGAGCAAAATCGAGAACCGTCGCAGCGAAAAGCAGATTGACAATTGGTATCGCCTGGCCAAGCAGCACATCGACAATCATGCCTACCCGCACGCTCGCGAAGCTTTGCAAAACGTTCTGCAACTGCGGCCTGAAGAGGCTCGCGCTCTGCAGTTGCTCGCGGAGGTCGACCGCCAGGAAGGGGACTACAAAAAGCTTCGTCAGGATAAAGAACAGATCCACAAGGCCGCTCTGGATGCGTGGCAAAAGGGCGACGTCAGCAGCGCGCTAGCCAAGCTGGGCCTGGTGCTTGAACTGGACCGCAAGGCGCCAGACGGCGTCAATCGCGAAAGCGGCGCCCGTTACCAGACTTTCTACAACGAAGTTCGCTCCGAGCACGATGCCATGAACACGGCATACGCAGAAGCGCGCAAACAGCTGGCAGAGCGTAACTTTTCTAAGGCGACCACAACCTGCCAGGCCTACCTGGCCAAGTATCCGAACAATGCGATTTTTCAGGCGCTCCGCTACGACATCGAGGAACAGCAGCGCCAGGAGTTGTCTTCACTGATTGCGCAAGTCGATCGCCAGGTTGAGGGCGAGCCGGATCTGGACAAGCGCGTCAGCATTCTGCGCGAGGCCCTGGAGAAGTACCCGGGCGAGTCGCACTTCGAACGAGCTCTGCGTCTGGTGCAAGACAAACGCGACCTCGTGAACTCGATTGTCGCCCGCGCCCACCTGCACGAGGAACAAGGGGCTTTCAACGATGCGTTAAACGATTGGGAAATTCTGCGGACCATCTATAGCCAATATCCAGGTCTGAAGTTCGAAGTCGAGCGTTTGCAGAAGCGGCGCGACCAGCAGGCCCGCCTCGAGTCCAAAACCCAGCTCATCGAGCAGATTGACTCGCGCCTGCACTCCAGCGATTACGCCCGCGTGTTCGAACTCCTGCAGGTAGCGGAGACGGAATTTCCCAACGACGAAGAATTGCACGAACTGCAAAAACACGCCCAGCAGGGTGTCGAACGCAAGACGGAAGCACAGCGCCTCATAGCCGAGGGGCAACAGCTGTGCGCGCAAAAGAAAACCGCCGAGGGCATCGGGCTACTGCGCCAGGCCTTCGAAATGGACGAGAGCAATTCTCTGGCGCGCGCCGTTCTTGCCAACTCACTTGTGGAGCAGGCGCAGACGTTGGTTGAACCCGATTGGCGTGAGGCGGAGAGACTGGCCAAGGAAGCTTTCACCCTGAATCCGGCACACCCCATGGCCAAGACGTTGCGCACGCTGATTCTCGATCAGAAGCGGGAAGCCTACGTAACCGAATGCGTTTCGCAAGTTCGCAAACTGCAAACCTCCGGTGACCTAACTACAGCCATGGCGCGGGTTGACGAAGCATTGTTGGCCTATCCGCGGGAGATGCGGCTGATCCAGACTCGGGACGCAGTGCAGCGCGATCTTCAGGCCCAGCAGAAACAGGTGCGCCGTCGCGATCTCGACGAATTGCGCCGCCTCGAAAGTGAGGCTGAATCCGCCAGCGATGTTCTTGCCAGGAAAACTCTGGGCTCGCGCGCGCGCGAATTGGCCGACAAATACATTGAAGACGAGGAAGTCTTATCCAGCGCGAACGGCCTGCTCCAAAAATTGAATCTGCCGGGGGTTCCGGGCAAGAGTGCGAGTTCCGACATGACTTTCGAAGCGACGCAATCCTTTGTCGCTCCGCCGCCAGTTCAGCCTCCTCCACCGAAGACGCCACGACCACCGGTTCCGCCGGCTCCAAGACCTCCCGCGGCCGTGAAGGTCCCGCCCGTCTCGAGCAAACCTGCACTGCCAGTCCAACCGGCGACTCTCGCGCCGGCGCCCGTCGCGACTGTACCGCGAGCGCCGCGGCGGTCCCGCATCAGCATAAACACGCGCGACGTGAAAGTTCTGGGCATCGCTGTCGGAGCCATAGTGCTGTTGTTGATCGTGGCAGTCTCTTTACCATTCCTGCTGCTACGGCGTCGAAAAGCGCCTGCCGAGCCGGCTCCTGCTGAAGCCGTGGTGGTTCAGCCAACTCCGGTGGTCACGCCACCGCCGGCACCCGAGTTGCCCGGAATCAAGTTGTCTTCCGACAACCCAGCGGGCAAAGTGGCATTCGACGACCAGCCGCCCGTCGACCTGCAAGAAGCGCAGTGGGCCGTCGATCAAATTCCCGCGGGCGATCACACGCTAAAGTTTGACAGTGCCGCGGGGAGTTTCTCCGTTGCCCTTACTTCGGCGGCCGGGGGCTTCCCAACCGTCAAGACGCCAATCATCGCAAAGGGCGTTCTCGCGGTGGTAGTGAGCAGCATGGGCGATCACGCCCACGTCTATTCAACCGACGTCTCGGCCAAGTTGAGTCTCGACGGCCAACCCCCCGTCGGTTTATCCGCGGATGGCGTTGACCTGCCCGCCCTCACCGCCGGCGCACATGAATTGACCGTGAGCCATGCCGGGGAAAACTACAAACTGCAAATTGAAGTCGCAGCCAATCCGTCGCTCACTGCGTTCATCGAATCAGGGCAGAATGTCGGCACACTCGTCGTCGTCACTGGCCAGGACAAGTCCCACGTATTTCTAAACGGCAAAGCGCTTCCGCAACTGACCCAAGGCGGCCAACTGCGCATCGCCAACCTTGAGCCCAAGGAATACACGGTCCGGGTCGCAAAGGACGGGTTTCAGGATGTCCCTGAACAAAAAGTTCGCATTCGCAAAGGCGAGCAGGGAAAGCTAGTCTTCGGTCTGCTTCCGGCGCTGCACATGGCGTCGCTGACTATTCAAGGTGGTCCTCCGGGAGCCACAGTTCTCATCGACCAATTGACGGCCGGAACTGTGCAGGCTGACGGCACGCTCACACTTTCATCGATCTCACCCGGCGAGCACATCATCGAACTGCGCAAAGATCATTTCAAAGCGCGGCAAATCAGAAAGCACTTTGTCGCGGGCTCGGCCGTAAGCCTCACGGCTTCGGATACGGTTCTCGAAGCCGCACTGGGAGCATTGAAGATCACATTTTCACCGGCCGACGCCCAGATCACGATGACGAAACCCGGCGAGCCCCCCGTCAAAATGAGCAGCGGTGCTCCTCTCAATCTCCCCCCCGGCACTTATACTCTTTCCGCTCGCACCGCCGACAATTTTGTGCGCACGGCGACGGTCGAGCTCATTGCCGGCCAACCTCGAAACATCGACTTGTCTCTGAATGCCGACGGAATGTCAAAGTGGGTCGACCCTTCTGGCTGGAAGCAGGAGAATGGTGCATTCGCTCGTAAAGGGGGCGACTACATCTTTTACGGAGTCACGCCCACTTCAGGAACCTTCATGTTTTCTGCCGTGCTGACGAAAGGTCATCGGCTGCAGTGGGTGCTCAATTACGTCGACCCGAACAACTACGATCTCTTTCAGATCGACGAGAACAACTTCTATCGGACGGATGTCCGAAATGGTCAGAAGACGAACGACGTCAAGATTCCGCACAAGAGTGAAAAGAAGGCCTTCAACACTTTTGAGATTCATGTGTCTCCCACAGAAATTGTTCATCAGATCCGGCAAGGAGATGCATGGATAGTTCTCGACCGGTGGGCTCTTCCAGGAAGTAATCTCTCGTCCGGGAGATTCGGTTTTTACCTGCCCGGCGGAGACCAGATGTCGCTCGCAAATTTCAATCACTACGCCGATTTGAACCTCCACTAACACTAAAGGATGATGCTTTAGAACGATCCCTGTGATGGAATAGGAGGGCCATTTTGTCGTGAAAAGGATTGTCAGAGACTTAGAGGGTTAACCGTAGTTAACAGGAATCCTGCCGGATGAAGACGATGAATGAAATCGCCCTCACCACTCACTTCGAAAAAGCCTTCGGAACTCAGCCCCGGATTTTCCGTGCGCCCGGCCGCGTCAACCTGATCGGCGAGCACACCGACTACAACGACGGCTTCGTGATGCCCGCGGCCGTTGGCTTCTCGACCTATGTGGCGATCGCTCCCCGCCCGGACCACAGGCTGGTGGTGCATTCCGAAGAGTTTCCAGGCAATTTTGAGTTCGATCTCGATCACCTACCCGAAAAGCGCGTCGGAGCATGGTGCGACTACGTGCTGGGGGTTGCCTCGGTGCTTCGACGGGCGAGGCACAAATTTGGCGGGGCGAACCTGCTGGTGCGCGGGAAAGTCCCGATTGGCGCGGGGCTGAGTTCATCGGCGGCGCTCGAAGTATCTTCCGCTCTCGCTCTCCTGAGCCTCACCGAAACGAGCGTGCCGCTTCCCGAGGTTGCGAAACTCTGCCGCCAAGCCGAGAACGAGTTCGTCGGCGCTAAGGTCGGCATCATGGATCAATTCGTTTCCTGTATGGGAAGAGCCGGGCACGCATTTTTTCTCGATTGTCGCTCTCTGGAATTTAAGTTTGTCCCGATTCCGTCAGATATTCAACTCGTGGTATGCAATACGATGGTCAAGCACGACCTGGCGACCGGAGCCTACAACACACGCCGCGAAGAGTGCGACGAAGGTGTGAGGGCTTTCGTGAAATGGGATCCGGCGGTTCGCGCGTTGCGCGATGTGTCGGAGCATCTGCTGGACCAGCACGAGAAAGATGTTCCCGTCACGATCTGGAGGCGTTGTGCTCACGTGGTCCGCGAAAACCAGCGAACGCTCGACGCGGCCCGCGCGCTCACGGAAGGAGACTTGGGGCGAGTGGGGAATTTGATGCGCGAGTCCCATAACAGCCTGCGCGATCTCTATGAGGTCAGTTGCCGCGAACTGGATGACATGGTCGATGCAGCCGAGGGCTTGCCAGGTTTCATCGGAGGACGCATGACCGGCGGCGGCTTCGGCGGATGCACGGTCAACCTCGTTCGCGAAGAAAATGCCGAGGACTTCGCGAAGCGAATTGCTGAACGCTATCACGAAGCGACTGGAATTCCTCCGCAGGTGTACCTTTGCTGTGCGGAAGATGGCGCCCAGGCTCTCAGCTAAATCTCAGCGAGAGTCCGAGGAACCCGCGACGGTCTCGATTGTATTCTCCCCGACGTTCGGCGCCCATTCCTGGAGCTTGACAAGCCAGTTTGCAGGCTCCGGCAGAATCGCGAACTTGGGCAAGTTCCCGCGTACCATCGCGACTTCGTCGCAGCAATGAAAGCGCGGGCAAGCATGGCAATCTTTGTAGATCTTGTCGGGAAGATCCTCGCGCTGTGCGACGGAAAATCCCTGGCCGGCAAAAAAATCCGGCTTACGCGTGAACAGACAAATGCAGTCCACACGGTGCCGCTTCGCCTCCGCCAGCAAGGCCTTCACCAGGCGACCACCGCCGCCTTTGCCCTGAGCCCATGGAGCAACTGTAATCGAGCGAATCTCGGCCAGGTGCGTCCCGTACAAATGCAGCGCTCCGCAGCCGATGATGCGGCCGCCATCCTCGAGTACCACGAAGTCTCTGACGTTCTCGCAAATCTCCGGCAGAGTTCGGGGCAGCAGTGTGCCGTCACCGGAGTATCCCGCAATCAATTCATGAATCTGTTGTGCGTCAGGCAGAATTGCTTTACGCGTGCGCATGGGCCTCCTCGCGAACAGCCTCGATCTTCTTTCGGGTGAGGTGAATCGCCTGCCGGACCCGGCTCGGCGCCGTTCCTCCCGCAACATCGTGCAAAGCCAGCACGGAAGTCAGCTCCAGCGATTCGTAGAAATCAGGCTCGAACGCCGGACTGATCTCGCGCAGTTCTTCAATCGACAAATCCTGAAGCTCACACCCGCGCTCGATACACTGCTGTATTGCCTTCCCAATTCGCTCATGCGCCAGCCTGGAGGGTACTCCGCGCTTCACCAGATACGTAGCCGCCGCCCATGCATTCATGAATCCCGATTGGGCCGCCTGAAGCATTCGCTCATAGTTAAATTCCATGGCTCTCATCCATCCGGTCACGAGCGGCAACATCTGCAGCAGCGTGTCGGATGAATCGAACAGCGGCTCCTGTGTTTCCTGGAGATCTTTGTTGTAGGCCAGCGGCAACCCCTTCACAGCGACCATGAGCGCGGTTGCATTTCCCAGAATCCGTCCGCACTTTCCCCGCACCAGTTCGAGCAGATCGGGATTCTTCTTTTGCGGCATGGCACTGCTGCCGGTGGAATACGCCTCCGGCAAGGCCACGAAGCTGTACTCTTGCGACGAAAATAAAATCATCTCTTCCGCCCAGCGGCTCAGATGCAACGCTAAGAGCGAAAGTGAATTCACAAACTCCAACGCAAAGTCGCGATCGCTGGTGGCGTCGATGCTGTTCGCCGTCGCGCCGTCGAATCCCAGGCTGTCGGCCATCAGCGCTCGGTCCAGCGGCAAGGTCGCTCCCGCCACTGCTCCCGAACCCAAGGGACAAACATTCAGCCGCTTTCGGCAGTCTGCAAGTCGATCCGCATCGCGCAAGAACATTTCCACATACGCCAGCAGCCAATGGCCAATCAGAACCGGCTCAGCCCGTTGCAGATGCGTATACGCCGGCATTGCTGCGTCCGCGGCCTGTTCCGCGCGATCCGCAAGCGCGCTGCACAGTTCGGCGAGTTCGTGCCGCAACTGATCGGTCGTTGCCCTTACATACAGCCGCAGGTCGGTTGCAATCTGCTCATTGCGGCTTCGGCCGCTGTGCAGCTTGTATCCAGTTTCCCCGACTAGTTCGACAAGGCGCTTCTCGACGAAATGATGAACGTCTTCCGCTTCATCATCGTCGAGGAACGCCGTCGATTCCGCGGCCTTCTCTCCAATCTGCTTCAGCCCCTGCAGAATGCAAATCAGTTCGTCCGACGACAGGACGCCGGCACCCTTCAATGCCCGCGCATGCGCATTGCTGGCCATGAGTTCGTACTTCAGCAGCCGCCGGTCAAAGCTGAACGACCGCTGCCAGCGCTCGAAATCAGTGTCCAGCGGCTGCCGGAACCTTCCCGACCACATCTTCATCGCGTGACCTCCACGCGCGACCGGGCTCGCGACCGCGACGGCAATCCTAAAATGCGAATGAATCCAGCCGCATCCTTCTGGTCGTAACTGTCGCCCATGGTGAACGAGGAGAGATCGGTGCGGTAGAGCGAATGTTCAGACTCCCGGCTGACCACGGAAACATTTCCCTTGTACAGTCCGAGCGTGACACTGCCCGTCATATCCTTCTGAGTGCTCTCGACGAATGCGTCGAGAGCTTCGCGCAGGGGCGTGAACCACAGACCGAAGTAGACCATCTCCGCATACTTCAGCCCGATGTGCTGCTTGAAGTGCGCGACCTCGCGCTCTAGGCACAACGCCTCCAGTTCGCGATGAGCCGCGATCAGCAGCGTGCCGCCCGGCGTTTCATAGCATCCCCGCGACTTCATCCCGACGAAGCGATTCTCAACCAAATCGATACGCCCGACGGCATTGCGCGCTCCAATCTCGTTCAGCAGTTCCACCAGCGACACAGGATCCATTTTCATCCCATTCACCGAGACCGGAACTCCCTGTGCGAAGCCGATGCGCACCTGCTCTTCCTTGTCCGGCGCCTCCTGCGGCGATCGAGTGATCTGCCAAGTCGTCGGCAACGGTGCGTTCCCGACACCTTCCAATTCACCACCTTCATGGCTGATGTGCCACAAGTTGCGGTCGCGGCTGTGAATCTTCGTGCGGCTCGCCTCCACCTTAATCCCATGCTGCTCGGCGTAATCCAGGCAATCTTCGCGCGACTTCAACGTCCACTCCCGCCACGGCGCGATGATCTTCAACTCCGGTGCCAGCGCCTGATATGTCAGCTCAAACCGCACCTGGTCATTGCCCTTGCCAGTGCATCCGTGCGAAACGGCGGCCGCTCCCTCGCGTAACGCGACTTCCACCTGATGTTTCGCGATGACGGGCCGAGCGAGCGACGTACCCAGCAGATACTTATGCTCGTAAACCGCGCCGGCCTTCAGGGCAGGAAACACATATCCCGTCAGAAATTCTTCACGGAGATCCTCCACAACTACTTTGCTGGCGCCGGTCTTATAGGCTTTCTCGACCACGGCGTCAATATCGTCCCCCTGCCCCACATCGCCGACCATCGCGATCACGTCGTAGGAATAGTTTTCCTTCAACCACGGAATGATGATCGACGTATCCAGTCCACCGGAATAAGCGAGAACAACTTTTTCAGGCATGAGCGCTCCTCACGGGCAGGCGAACCGCGCCGCCCAGCAATAAATATAGAATGGATTTCTGCACGTGCAGCCGGTTTTCCGCCTGCTCGAAGATGACCGAGTTTTCCGAGTCCATCACCTCATCGGTGACTTCCTCGCCACGATGCGCCGGCAGACAATGCATGAAAGCTGCCTGCGGTGCCGCTTCCGCCATGAGCTGTGCGTTCACCTGATAAGGTGGAAATATTTCGGCGCGCTTCCCGGCCTCTTGCTCCTGACCCATGCTCGCCCAAGCGTCGGTGTAAACCGCATCCGCTCCTGCCACCGCTGCATGCGGATCGGTCAGCAACTCGATTTGCGCGCCTGTCTGTTTCGCGATCTTCCGCGCGTCGGCGACAATCTGCGCGTTCGGCGCATAGCCCTTTGGCGTAGCGATTCGCATCTGGGACCCAAGGCAAGCGCAAGTCAGCATGAGCGAATGCGCTACGTTGTTGCCATCCCCCACATATGCCAGCTTAATGTTCTTTAGATCGCCGAACCGCTCCTGCAATGTGAAGTAATCCGCCAGCGCCTGGCAGGGATGCTCCAGGTCGCTCAGGGCGTTGATGACCGGCACGGATGCAAAACGAGCCATGCCTTCGACGGTTTCCTGCGCGAACGTGCGCAGCACGATTACGTCCACCCAGCGTTCAAGGTTATGCGCAATGTCACTCAGCGTTTCACGAGCATCCAGTCGGCTCTGCGACTGATCAACGAAGATGGCCGTGCCGCCGAGGCCCGTCATCCCCGCTTCGAATGTGAGCCGCGTTCTCAGCGAGGGCTTTTCGAAAAACATCACCATCTGTTTCCCTGCCATCGAGCGTTGAAACACCGACGGCCGAGACTTCATCAGTTCTGCCAGATGCAGCACCGCCTGAACCCCTTGCGGTCCGAGATCGCGCGTCGAAACCAGGTCTGGGCACCAGAACGTGCCGGGAAAAGTTTCCGGCACTGCCGGCACTCTGCTTTGCAATGGACTGTTCAACTTTGACTCCTCATTTTCGAAACCTCGTTCCTGCTTCACGCGCAGGTGACTTCTGTTCCACAACTCAGTTTCGTCAGATAGAACTGCGGCAGAGCATCGGCTTCAGCGGCGGGCAAAATGCGCACGCGACCGACTCCCTGCTTCAACGCCTGTTTGCACGCTTCCAGCTTGGGCAACATGCCTCCGCTGACGATCGATCCCTCCACCATATCCTGTGCCTGCTTGGTGCTGAGCCATGGAATTACTGCTCCTTCCGCATCTTTTACACCCGGCACATCCGTGAGGAAGATGAGGGCGTTGGCGTGACACGCTGCCGCGCAGGCCGCCGCCATCTCATCCGCATTCACGTTGTAGTATTCGCCGTCCGCTCCCAGAGCGAGCGAGGCGAGCACGGGAATCCCTCCCTGCTGCCACAATGCTTCGATCCAGCATGGCTCCGCAAAACAAATTTCGCCGACGAAGCCCAGGTCGTTCCCGCGAATGTGCTTCCGTCGCGCCCGAAACGTCATGCCATCGCCACCGCAGAATCCAACTGCAGGCATGCCCGCGCTTTGAATAGCGGCGACCACTCTCTTGTTGACCATCCCGCCCAGCACCATCAGCGCCACATCGCGAGTTTCCGCGTCAGTAACGCGAAGCCCGCCGATGAACTCGCTCTCTTTTCCCAGGCGCTTCAGCATCCGGGTCAGCGCACTGCCGCCGCCGTGAACTACGACCACGCGGTGACCGTCCTGCGCCAGTTCCGCGATTGCCCGAGCGCATTTGCGTAGAGTGGGAGCATCCTCGAGCGCCGCTCCTCCGACTTTGACCACGATGATCATTGCAGTCCCTCTTCCTCTGACCATCCGTACATCAGATTCATGTTTTGCACCGCTTGTCCTGCGGCGCCTTTCAACAGGTTGTCGATGCATGAGATCAGTACCAGTCGCCGGCCGTCCTCGGCCAAACAAAACCCAAGATCGCAATAGTTCGTCTGCAGCGAAAACTGCACCTGTGGCAGTTTCGGAGTTTGAAACACTCGCACCCAGCGTTTGCCCGAATAAAAATTCCGAAAACACGATTCCACTTCCAGCGGCGTCATCCGATCGCTCAAGTGCACATAAATCGTCGACAGAATGCCGCGGGGAATCGGCAGCAAGTGAGGCGTAAAAATCAGCTCCTGAGCCCCCAGCCCCAGTTGTTCGACAATCTCGCCCACGTGCCGGTGACTAAACACCGAATACGCGGACAAGTTGTCGGCCACCGACACAAAGTGCGTCTTCGCCGTCGGTTCCTTGCCGGCTCCCGACACACCCGACTTCGAATCCGAAACAATCCCGCGGCTGCGATCGACCATCCCAGCTTTCAGCAACGGAGCCAGAGCCAGAATCACCGACGTCGCGTAGCACCCTGGATTCGCCACCAGCGTGGCATTCGCCAGCCGGTCGCCATTCAACTCGGGCAACCCGTAGACCGCTTTTTCCGTTAGATCGGCCGCCGCGAGTGCATCTGAATCCTGAAAGTTGTAGATTGCGCGGTGTTGTTCCTGCTTCAATCGCCAGGCGCCGCTCAAATCGATCACCCGTAGGCCATGAGACAGCGCCTCGGGCACAAGCGCGCGCGAGGCCTCGTGCGGTGTAGCCAGAAACAACAGCTCCACGCCCTGCTGCTTGAGCGCCGGCCACGACAGCGGGCGCAGCGGGTAACCGCCATTGCCGGAGAGCGCCGGAAATACCTCCGCCAAATCCGTCGCACCGCCATTGTCCGCCGAGCGCCGCAGCAGCGACGGTTTCTCGAGTCTGGGATGACGCAGAAGAATCCGCGTCAGTTCCAGGCCGGAATATCCGGTCGCGCCCAGCAGAGCGGTTTTGAGTTTTGCGGTCATTTCTCGTGAAATCATCACTGCTAACCGAGCATTTCCTCGATCCTGCCCGCCAGCTTCCGCGCATCTTCCTTGTCAGGACAAACAATCAGGATCGTGTCATCGCCGGCAATCGTCCCCACGACCTCTGACCAATCGGCTTCGTCCAAGGCAGCCGCGACGGGCTGCGCACTGCCCACAATTGTTTTGATCACCAACTGGTTCTGCGCGGAACGAATATCCAGCACAAACTCCCGGACCAGGCGCGACACCGGAGGCAACGCGATCCCAGCTGCACCGTCGCCCTGCGGCAGCGAATATCCGTGAGAAGTTTTGCTCAGATTCAGATCGCGGATGTCGCGAGAGAGCGTGGCCTGTCCGACCTTGAATCCGCGTTTGCGCAGGAGTCGCTGAAGATCCTCCTGGCTGGCGATCGGCGCGTGCTTCAGCACGTCCAGAACCGCCCGTTGTCGTAGTGTTTTATTCATTATGAATAAATATTCACAATAGTGAATAAATATGTTCCTATCTTACGGCCCTGTACCCAAATGTCAAGAAAAAATGCCCCCTCACGTTACTTTCAGGGAGCCGTTCGCGCCGCGCTCGAAGGTCCGGACTCCGGCGAAAAACGCGCGGTGAATGTCCCCGCTTGGTAGACTACTTCGCGGCCCTGAGCCGTGGTCCAACTCAGCAGCGGAGATGCGAATGAACCCTAAGCCCTCACTGGTAGCGGAGTTGATCGCGGAGTTCCTGGGTACATTTGTACTGATCCTGCTCGGCGCGGGCGTGGTCGCCATGGTCGTGTTGTTCCCCTCGCACAACCCAGGTGAGACCATTCACGGTGGTTTCACCAACATCACGCTGGGTTGGGGACTCGCCGTGACGATGGGCATCTACATCGCCGGCAAAGTTTCGGGAGCGCACTTGAATCCTGCCGTGACTCTGGCGCTCGCGGTTTTCCGCGGCTTCCCGTGGCGAAAGGTACTGCCCTATTCGTTGGCACAGACCGCTGGCGCTTTCGCCGCCGCAGCCGTCGTGTATTGGAACTACCTTCCCGCCTTTCATCAGTCCGATCCACAACTCGAGCACACGGCCGGAGTCTTCACCACGTTTCCTGCGTTCCCGGACATGCCCCAGGCAGGGTTTCTTGATCAGTTCATTGGCACGGGTCTGCTCCTTCTTCTCATCTTTGCGATCACTGACGAACTAAACATGCCTCCGGGTGCGAATCTCGCGCCCTTGATGATCGGGCTGGTCGTAGTCGCCATCGGCATGAGCTTCGGAGGCATGCACGGGTATGCCATCAATCCTGCGCGGGACTTCGGTCCCCGGTTCTTCACCGTGGTCGCCGGTTTTCGAAACAACGGACTCACCGACGGAACTCGCGTCTGGTGGATCCCGGTGGTCGCCCCGCTGCTCGGAGGCCTGGCCGGAGCGGCGCTCTATGATTTTGGAATCAGGCGTTTCCTGCGCCCGTCATAATCGCGCAGAAAGTTATCGTAGAGACATTGCTTGCAACGTCTCGCGCGCGGTGCCAAAACTGTGTAGCGAGCTACCTCTACGAAAACGGAGTTTCATGGAGGCACCGTGCAATACGTTCTGGCGCTCGATCAGGGCACGACCAGTTCGCGAGCTCTCCTGTTCGATCAGGAGGGAACCATCCGCTCGCTGGCCCAACGCGAATTCGATCAGATATTTCCCCAGCCCGGCTGGGTCGAGCACAGCCCGGAGCAAATTGCTTCTTCACAAATCGCAGTCGCGGTGGAGGCTCTGGGTCAAGCCGGCGCGCGGCCAAGCGACGTAGCCGCGATCGGCATCGCGAACCAGCGCGAAACTACAATCGTGTGGAATCGCGACACTGGAGAACCCGTTCACAACGCAATCGTCTGGCAAGACCGTCGCACCGCGGATTTCTGCGAGCGCCTAAGGAGCGAAGGCCACGGTCCACTCATCCAGCAGCGCACCGGCCTGCTGATCGATTCGTATTTTTCCGCCAGCAAGATTTCCTGGATCCTCGACAACGTTCCAGGCGCGCGCTCTCTCGCCGAAGCGGGCAAGCTCGCGTTCGGCACGGTTGACAGTTGGCTCCTCTCGAAATTGACGGAAGGCCGGGTTCACGCCACCGACGCCAGCAATGCCTCGCGCACCATGCTCTTCAACATTCACACCGGCGCCTGGGACCACGAACTTCTCGATCTGTTTCGGGTTCCGAGATCGATGATGCCTCTCGTGCGATCTTCCAGCGAAGTCTACGGGGAAGTGACCGCGGTCAAGGGCCTGGAAAAGATTCCACTCGCGGGTATTGCCGGCGATCAGCAAGCCGCGCTCTTTGGCCAGCGTTGCACTCGCCCCGGCCTCACGAAGAACACCTATGGTACCGGATGCTTCATGCTGCAGAACACCGGCCCTCGCGCCGTCCCGTCCTCCAATCGGCTGGTGACGACGGTCGCGTGGAAAATTGAAGACGCGACCGAGTACGCGCTGGAAGGCAGCGTTTTTGTTGGCGGTGCGGTGGTGCAGTGGCTGCGCGACGGACTGGGCTTGATTCGCAAATCAGAAGAAGTTGAGGCGCTGGCCAACTCCGTGTCCGACAACGGCGGCGTCTATTTCGTCCCTGCCTTCGTGGGATTGGGCGCGCCGCATTGGGATTCCTACGCCCGCGGCTCAGTCTTCGGACTCACCCGCGGCACCACCGCCGGCCATCTCGCCCGGGCGGCACTCGAGAGCATTGCCTACCAGGTCGCCGACTTGCTCGATGCCATGCGTCTGGATTCAGGCGACGCGGTGCAGGAGTTGCGAGTCGATGGAGGAGCCGCCGCCAACGACAGTCTGATGCAATTCCAAGCAGACATTCTCGGAGTCCCGGTCGTTCGCCCCGCGGTCACCGAGACCACGGCTCTCGGTGCCGCGTATCTAGCAGGTCTGGCGGTCGGTTTCTGGAAAACGGATCTCGGTGCCTCGGTCTCTAACAAAGATCGACGCTTCCTCCCGCAAATGTCAGCGTCGCAAGCGAGGCTACTGCGCAATCGATGGAATGAGGCGGTCGCGCGATCCAAAAACTGGGAATCCGGGTCGGTCTAACGTCTCTGCCTCACTGTGCGACCGAGAAAACGGCCCCCTTGGTAATCGTCGGCAGCATATAGGTAATCGTGTCGCCTTGACGGACTCCCTTGACCGTCTGCGCTTCTCCAAGAAACGGAAGAAAGGTTCCCGTGCCGTCCCGCTTAGACGACACACTCACTGCTACACCAGTCTGCGGGGTCTGGACCGGATTCACCCCTCCCTTTAGCCCGGCAAAGTTGGCGAAGAAAACCTGGACACGGCCGTCGGGCGAGCGCGCGATCGACGTAGCGACACCGGGGCCAGCCTTGATCTGCACCGCGTTTCCTCTTTGCAAACTGTCGAGGAACGCCCGCTGCGTATCCGGTGACGCGTGTAGGAAATCCTTTTCCAGAGCCGCGTTATAAGCTCGTCCCGGGCACGCGGGAAACCGGACGACGCCTGCCGCATTCGCAATTCCCGTCGCGTCCGCTCCGGTGATGACGAGCCTTTTGCCAGCCGCCGCGAAAGCCTGCAAGGCACTCTTCTCGCCATCTCCCAGTACCCGCACATCGGGCAAAACCAGCGTCTTGCCGCCGAAATCAGCAAGAGTTCGTGGCGTCACGATCTGAAACTCGAGATGCTGCTGCATCAGCAGAATCAAAATTCCGCGATACGACGCGATGAAATCCTCGGCGTAGAAATTCCGCGTATCCGGCGAAAAATATACACCGATCGGATCCACCGGCGAGCGCGGCAAATAGAACGTCTTCTCATTCGCCTTAATCCACGAAAAGATTTTCTTTCGCGTCTCCAGATCGTTCGACCCAGCCATCGAATGTCCTGGAGCGTCCCAGAAATTCGCGCCTGCCATGACCTGTGACATCGCCAGATTCATCATCGATTCGCGAATCATGTCGCTCGCGTCCGCTTTCTTCTTGCCGTCCCACGAGTAATTCAGAATCCAGGTGGGCTTCCCTTGCGCGAAAGCGCGAAACGAATGCATGCCGACCTGATAGCGAAACCAGTCCAGCGGCTTGCGCTCCGAAGCCATATGACCGCTGTTGCCAAATTCGTATTCGTGGGCAATCGCATCGACCACCGGATACAGGCTGTAAACGTCTGCCCCAACCTGCGCCGCTTCTTCTTCAATCCCCGGATAAATCTCAGGAATAGTCTTAATCTTCGGGTTGACCGACTTCGCGTTTTGGTCGATCTCATGCATGAAATCAGTAAAAGTCTGAATTCGGAACGTCATCCACTTGCGAAATGCCGGATCGGAAAAATCTCCTATCTTTACATCGTGCTTCGCATCCAGTCCCGTCTGCTGCTTGAACGCTGCGACCGTGTAGTCATCAAAACTGGCCCAGGTATTTTCCCAGCCTTCGAAATGGGTCATCCAATAAGGAATATCGACGTAGATGCCGTCGATCCCGGTTCCGGCAATCTGCCGCACCCGCTCCATGTAAGTCTTCCGCCACTCCGGAGCGTACGGACTCACCCAAACATCCTCGTCACCTGCCTGGATCCAGAAAGCCGTGCCTCCACCAAAAATCGCAGGCTCGCCCGTCACCTTGCGCTGCAACCAGTCAGGATGATCTTTCGCCAGCGTGTGCGCCACCTGGTCGCCGTGCGCCGTAATACACTCCGTGCCGGCAATGTAGACGAACGCATAGTTCCCCGCGTGATGCGCAGCTTCTGCGACATCGTGAATCGCTTTCAGTTTTTCTTCGGGATGAAGAAAGCTTTCGTAGCGGCCCTCAATATCGTTATCCACTTCAATCCCGAACACGCCGCTCTCCTGCGCGCGCCGCACAATCTCCAGCGCATCCCCGCCCTTAAGTCCGTACGCCCCGATGCGAACGTAGTTGCCCCAATCCTGAGGCGCGAGGCTGGAAGTTGTACTTTGTCCAATCAGCAAAAAGCCGCACCCGCTAAGCGCGAGTGCGGCGAAAAATAAGACTCTGGCTTTCATGAAGTCCCCTGGATTTATTCTCAGAACTCGAACCGCACTCCAAACTGGAAGAATCGCGGCGTTTCGAGAACAGTTCCATTAACTTGATCACTGGTAATCGTACCGAAAAACGGGTTTGGCTGACCCGCATTTCCGACTGACGAACCCGGCTGCGCAAATCGCGGATGGTTGAGCAAGTTGAAAATCTCTGCCCGCACTTCTATCCGCATGCCTTCTTTCGGCACGAACGATTTGTAAAAGTTCAAGTCTGCATTGTGGATGCCGTCAACGCGGAGGCCGGAAAAGTAACGGGGGGCGTTACCGGGAATCTGGTCGCCGGGGTCGGCGAAGCAGTTTGCGTTGAGAAAAACTGGCCCGCCGTTCCCCGCATTGTTCCAGTCGAGCGCTACGGTATGCATGCTGGTCCCAGTCTTGAGTTGTGGGCAGATAACGTCGGGACGCTGGTTGCCGTTGGCCAGGCGCGCGTTGGACATGCCAATGGCCATGGGTTGCCCGGATTGCTCGGTGATCAAGGTCGCGACCGACCAACCTCCGATAACCGCGTCCAGCGCGCGGTTCATGTCGCCGCCGATCACTTGCTTGCGCCCTACCGGCAGGTCGACAACCACGGCGAGCGCCAGCCGCTGCGGCGTGTCGCTAGCGCCGATGCTGTGTTCCGCGGACAGGTTATCCAATTGTTGTGGAGTGCCCAGACCGAGCGCTCCCACCCAGTTGTTCCTGCCTGCCGAGGAGAAGTCGGTTGCCTTCGAGATCGTGTAGCTGCCCTCAAAGCTAATGTTGTGCGTCGTCCGTTTCTCGAAGCGGATCTGCAGCGCGTTGTACCAGGAATTTGCGTTCTCCAGCATCAGGCCTTCGAAGTCGCCGTCGAATTGCGGGTACTTCGTCAGCAGATTCTGCAAGGGAAGGGCTGCTTCGCCGTAATTCGAGTTGGGTTCGTTGAAACAAGGATTAGTCGGCGTAGAACTGCATGGGGTGTTGAACATCGAGAAAAACGGGTTGCCTACGTTAGTCTGAAGAAAGTTACTCACACAACCATCCACTGAGCAAGTCGAGTCCGTGGGAGTTACTGCGGCTGCAATCTGCGAAAGCAAAGCCGACGGGATGAAAGCCCGGTTGTTCGTGCCAGACCACGGCAAATGGGTGCTTCGGTTGGCGGAGTAATCGACGCCGAGAACGATCTGGCTGGGCAGTAACCTCTGAAGTCCAAGATTCCACTGGTAAATCTCGGCATCCCGAGCCGCCGTTGTGCCGAGATCGTTCGGGTTTTGATAGCCCCAGTTTGCCAACTGGCCGTACTGCGTACCCTGTGGGCCGGTGAATCCGCCGGGAAACGGCGTTTCCAAGGTGGCCGATTGGGTCGCGAAATCGTCATTCGTGAAGAACAGGTTCGCGGTCTTCCGGAATGCCGAGCCCGGATACTGGAAGTTCGTCGCCGGGCTCATTCCAAAATAAATACCCGCCCCGCCGCGCACCACCGTCTCAGGAGTGAGCTGGTAAGAGAAGCCCACTCTCGGTCCGAGATCTTTCCGATAGGTTGGCACCGTCCTCATGCTCGAAGTCGGGAATTGCGTCGTGCCGAATAGCTCTTGCGACGCCGGATAGTTGAGTCCAACACTTTGCATTTGCCCTTGTGCGCTCAGGTATCCCTGTGCTTGCGCGTCGGCTGGCAGACTCGTCAAGTCGATACTGACACCGCTGTCAGCCGTAAAATTACTGAATTCGATCTGGTTATGGCGCGAGGTGTAGGGTGCACTCCACTGGTACCGCACGCCAAGATTGACCGTGAGTTTCGAATTCACCTTCCAGTCATCCTGGATATAAAAACCTGTCTCTCCCGACCGGTTCGCTACCGAAGGGGTGACAACGAGTTGACTCGAGGCATTGATATTGTCGCCGTAACCAAAGGCCAGGCTGGCATACGGGTTGCCGGTCGTGACCGTCTCAATGTTGTTGGGGTCGCTGCACGGTCCATTGCAAATCTGTGTTGTGTTGCTGTTCGGTTGCGGAGACGTGACGTCATCCGTAAACGTCAGAAGGCCGGTCGGGTAGTTCGGCTGCCAGAAATTGTTGTAGAAAATTCTCTGTTCGCCACCAACCTTGATCAGGTGCGATCCTTTGGAAATCACCAGCTGCGACGAATAGCTGAGCAGCGTGTGAGCAAAGGTAGTGTTGATGCAGCACTGATCATAGAGGTCAGTCCATGGCAGGTTTCCTTGCATCATGAACGTCGGCATCTTGTCGATCCCGTTGGCTTGCTCGAACACTGACGGCAATCCAGTGCCACCCTGCAGGGAAGCGTTGAAGCTCGAGATCGTGGGAATACCCGGGAGCGACAGTTCGTGTACTCGGTCGACGGACGCATGGTTCGTCCAGATGATCCGCGGGTTCACGGTCCACGTATATTCAAATGAGCCGTTCTGGGCGATGGTCACGCCGCTCGCTATCCCGTCATTATCGAAACCGTCGCCCAGCGTCAGCGGTGAAGTAGCGTTCGACCATCCTCGGCTGTAGCGCGCGTTAATGCGGTTTCTGTCGTTGATCTGGTGGTCGACCTTGATGTCGAACTGGTAATCCGACGCTGGCGACGTCACTGTGTAGTTGTAGTTGTTCCACTCGGGGTTGGAGTTGTTCGGCTTCGGATAGAGATTGAGCACGGCCATTCCGATCGGATCCTGTTCGCCGACGGGTACCATCCCTCCGTTCTGGACTGTGGGCCGGCACATCGTGCCGGGCATTGCCGGTGGCGGGCAGAGAATTAGAGATTGCTTCGGGTCGTAGATGGTCTGAGGCTGCCCGGTTCCGGGATTCGTATCTGCCGAGAAGTCGCCTGTCCGCTCTGCCATGGTGGGTACCGTCGTGACCCCGCTCACAGACGAGAGGTTGCGGACTTTCTCAAAATCGACGAAAAAGAACGTTCGGTCCTTCTTGATCGGGCCGCCGAGCGAAAAACCGCCCTGATCACGCCGGCTGTCGGGCTTCGGCCCAACGAACGAAGGATTGAAGAAGTCGCGCGCGTCTATCCCCGGGCGCTGCAGGAAATACCAACCGCTGCCATGGAAAGCGTTCGTCCCGCTCTTCATCACCATGTTGACGACGGTGCCACCGTTATTGCCAAACTCAGCTGAGAAGCTGTTGTTCTGCACTTTCATTTCCTGCATACCCTCGACCAGGGGTTCGTAGTAGACGTTGGAATTCCCTCCTTCGCCCTGCTCCGGCGCGCTGATCAGCGAACCGTCCAGACGTATCTCCGCGGTTGCGTTGCGCTGCCCGTTCGAGGTGAAGTTTGTTCCCGAGGGATAATTATCCGATGTGCCCGCCCCTGACACCTCCGTCACCCCAGCCGCCAGAAACGTCAGTCCGAAAAAACTGCGGTTCATGAGCGGAATTTCCTTCAGGTACTGACCGCTGATTTCCGAGCCCAGAGTGGCGCTCTCGGTATCGAGCAAGGGGGCAACCGTAGTAACTTCCATCGTCTGCGTTACGCCCAGGGGATGCAGCACAAAATCCACGCTGGTCTGCTGATCCACTTCCAGGACGACATTCTTCTTCTCGGCGACCCGGAATCCCCCGGCCTGTGCCTTGACGGTATAGACCGAAGGCCGCAGCCCGGAGAAAAAATACTGGCCGTGCTCGTCGCTATGCGCCGTCTGCTCGATGTTCGTACCGTCGTTGGTGATTGTGACGGTCGCATTCGACACCACCGCGCCCGACTGGTCGGTGACCACGCCGCGCACCTGCGCCGTGTAGCTGGCTTGCCCAAACCCCAAGGTCGTGAACAGCAAGACCATCCCCACTAAGGAGATGAAACTCGCGACCGAACTCCGATTGCGACGGCAGACACGCATGGCAGCCTCCCCGTGAACGGCTTTCATATTATTACGAGTCAACACTATTACTTTCGTTTATGGTGAAAGTCAAGCCAAATCGCAGCCACGGCCCCAGTCGCTAACGGAGTGCGCCACTCGGCGTTTTCCTCACCCTTCTACCCGTATCGCAGCGCCCTCTACCGCCGGATTGCGTTTGCTTTCTTCTTGTTTCACGGTGTTTCGTCCCGTAGTCTGGGGGACGGCTCATCCAATTCCAAGGAAAATCGCGAAATGACACGCCCTCTTCTTCTTTATTTCCTGCTGTGCCTGCTGATTCTCAATTCGCTCGGGTCAGGCCAAACCTCGACGCCGGCTCAGGCTCACCAGGAAGCCTACGCCATCACTCTCTCGAACCATGCCATTTCGGCTACGTGGTCGATCCACGGCGGGTCGCTGCGCTGGCAAAGTCTGACCAACCACTTCACCGGAACAACCCTGCCGCTCGACGGAAGCGTGTTTGAGTTGGTGCCCAAGGAGGGGCCGGTGTTGAGTTCCTCCGATCTCAAGATGGTAGGCGTACCCGTGCTACGGGAGATTTCGGCCTCGCGAGATCCTTCGCAAGCCAGTTCGCCCGGGGCGAGTTCTTCTCGAGCCGCCGATCGATTGCCGGGACGCGAATTGCGCGCCGAACTCGAGGATCCCGCGGGCAACATCCAAATCTCCTGGAGGGCAATCCTCCGCGACGACGCCAACTACATTCGCCAGGAAGTGACCATCCACGCGACCCGGCAGGCGCTCGCGCTGACGCAAGTCGGCCTGATTGATGCCGTTGTACCGGACGCAGCCGTCTCGGGCCAAGTCAAAGGGTCCCCAGTTACGGCCGCGACATGGTTCCTCGGCTTCGAGCATCCGCTCTCCGAGTGCCGCGTTCGCAGTGATGGAGACCGCGCCTCCTGCTGGCTGGCGCGAGAACTCCCGCTGCAGGCCGGTCAAAGCGTGACCTACTCGTCCGTGATCGGCGTCGCTCACGCCGGCCAGTTACGCCGCGACTTCCTGCACTATCTGGAACTCGAGCGCGCTCATCCTTATCGAACTTTTCTCCACTACAACTCCTGGTACGACCTGGGATACTTCGACCGCTACAACGAGGAGAGCGCGGTCGCTGTGGTTCAGAATTTCGGCGAGGAATTGACCATAAAACGCGGAGTGAAGCTCGACAGTTTTCTTTACGACGATGGCTGGGACGATCCTACAACTCTCTGGAAATTTAATCCCGGTCTTCCCAACGGCATGAGCAAGGTGGCGGAAACCGCGGCCAAATACGGCGCTGCGCCCGGCATCTGGCTCTCTCCCTGGGGTGGCTATAGCAAGCCGAAAGAGCTGCGCCTCGCCTCCGCGCGCGCCCAAGGGTTCGAAACCAACGAAGGCGGGCTCGCCCTCTCGGGTCCAAACTACTATCGCTACTTTCGCGACACCTGTCTCGACATGATTTCAAAATACGGCGTCAACCAGTTCAAGTTCGACGGCACTGGCAACGCCAACGAGGTCATCAAGGGCAGCGCGTTCGACAGCGACTTTGATGCCGCCATTCACCTGATCGGCGAACTGCGCGCGAAAAAGCCCGACCTCTATGTGAACCTCACGACTGGAACTTATCCGTCTCCCTTCTGGTTGCTCTATGCGGATTCCATTTGGCGCGGCGGCGACGACCACAGCTTTGCCGGCGTCGGCACTGACCGCCAGCGCTGGATCACCTTTCGCGATTCGCAGATCTATCGTTGGGTCATCGAGGATGGTCCACTGTTTCCCATGAACTCGCTGATGCTGCACGGCCTGATCTTTGCGCGCTACGCGGAGCGTCTGGGCAGCGACCCTCACCACGACTTTCCCGACGAAGTGCACTCCTACTTCGGCACCGGCACGCAGCTGCAGGAAATGTACATCACCTCGTCGCTGCTCTCTTCCGACGACTGGGACGTGCTGGCCGAGGCCGCGAAGTGGTCGCGCAACAATGCGCAGACTCTCAAAGATTCCCACTGGATTGGAGGAGACCCTGCGCGCCTCGAAGTCTACGGCTGGGCTTCGTGGTCGAAAGAGAAGGCGATTGTGACTTTGCGAAATCCCGGCGACCAGCCGCGGGATTTTACGGCGAGCCTATCGACGTTGCTGGAACTTCCGGACGGTTCCGCAAATGCTTACGCCGCACGCAGCCCCTGGAAATCCGAGAGCACCGCGTACCCGCTTACGATCACTGCGAAAGAACAGCACACGTTTCACCTGAAGCCATTCCAGGTGCTGACGCTGGAGCTGATTCCAGCCTCGTAGGTGGTTCAAAGAGAGCGGGTTACGGGTAGCGTGGGAGGATTCCCACAATGTTCCCGCAGGAACATTGTTTACATAAATGTACATATATCAATGATTAAAGCCCTCGTCATCGATCACGCAGAACCACGTCGGCGGCCCTGAGCTTAAGATCGGTCGGGATGTAGGTACACGTTGCATTCGATCGCATCCGCATCCGCCCGTTCGATTTCGCGGGCAAACTTCGTCCAGCCCCCCATGGCGACGATGGTGTGATCGGGTAAATCGCGATCACTTCGCTCGCCCGGTAGGCGACATTGGCCACAGCTTCGTTGGCGTCCATGGTCTTGAATTTGCGCGGCATTCACGTCCTCCTTCGATCGGATCGCTCGCGGTCACTGGCGCGGCCGCGCTCGATGTTTTAAGGATGCCGGACGGGGGCTGTGCATGTCGGGACGCAGGTTCACAGAGGGGTGTGATCGGGATCACACATCGCCCGTAAGAGGAGATTTTTTAATTCAGGTAGATTGCGGGAAGACCGTGTCACTAGTGGCTAATTACGGTCCAAGTCCTCCGCTATGGCAGTCCGCGCAGCTGACCTGGGTCAGGTCTCCCAAATCGACAGGATGCTTGAAAGTCGGCAAAGCCGCAGCCGCTAGGCTGGTTGATCCTTCGCTCTCCGACAGGAGCGTATGACACTGGTTGCAGTCCCGGCTCACCACCTTGCCGTCGGCGCTGACGTGCTGGCCGTCGTGGCAGCGGAAGCACCCCGTGTAGTAGAAGTGGCCGAGATTGTTGGAATGGGTCTGCCAGTTCAGCTTCATTTCGGGGAAGGTCGTGCGCTTGAAAATTTCCTGAACTTCGGTGACCGCAGTGCGGATCTCGAGCGTCTTCGCCTTGGCTACGTCCGGATACTTGCTTTCGTAAAAGCCCTGCAGCCTGCTGGCAATGCCGTGCATGGCATCGTCGGTAGTGGAGTAGGTGCCGGTCAGTAGCGTGACTGCCTCCTGTTTGATGAAGGGCAGGGAAGCGTCCAAACGCCGTCCGAGCAAAGACTGGTCGACCGCCTCGTCCGGTGGAACATAGACGTGCGCCGGGCGGTTATGGCAGTCCACGCAATCCATATGGTGCTTGTCCGCCTTGGCAATTTGATCTTTGCTGAGCGTCGAGTTCTTGGCGTAGTACTCGGTCACCCGGCCCTGCAGGTCTTCTACGCGGATGTAGGGAATCGTCTGGCGCTTCTCGTCGGCCGCGACGTAGTCGATCTTGTTGCCGATGTTCATGTGCCAGTGAATGCCTTCAGGCGCGCCCGTGGCCGGATCTCCGCCGCCGGTCTTGATGATCATCCGAATCTCGAGCGGGGTGTTCTTTTCATCCGCGGCATAGTGAGTGAAAACTTTGAGTTGTCCGCCATAGAACTTTTTCGGCCAGTGGCACTGCTCGCAAGTTTCTTGCGCCGGACGCAAGTTGTGCACCGGAGTCGGAATCGGCCGCGGATAAGTATTGAACACAACCGCAAAAAGCTGCCGGCTGCCGGAGACTTTGGACTTCACAAACCAGGTTGCGCCCCCTCCGACGTGGCACTCAACGCAGGCTACCCGAGCATGTGGGGAGACTTGATACGCCGTGTATTCCGGCCTCATCGCGGTGTGGCAGACCTGGCCGCAAAATCCCACCGACTCGCTGAACTCGTACGCCTTGTAGCTGCCCGCCACGCTCACCATCACGAACACCACCAGGAACGTCATGAACGAAATTACTGCGCTGCGCTGGGACGGATCATTGAGATCGAGGCGGGGATAGGAGGTCGTCGCGGTCACGCCCTTTCGCCGTTCCAGCAAAAAGCCCGCGAGCATCAGCAGCAGGCCGAGAACCAGGAATGTGGGCGACACGATGTACGCCAGAATTCCGACGTAGGGACTGGGCTTGCCGGCGATCTGATCGATAATGACGAAAATGAAAATGTTGGCCAGGCTGACGATGGCCAGCGCCACGCCCGCCAGGCTGACGGGATTGCGCATCAGCATGCGCGAGCGGCGCCAGCGCCCCGCTGGCGGTGGGGTTTGATTAGTGTCCATGGTGGGTGCCCATGCCCTTAGCTTCTTTCTTAGCGGGAGTTTCTGGCTCCAGGAATTAGGCAGGAGCTTCCGCCATCAACGTGTTGTTCAGTCTATGCCATTTAACGCAGGGTGCTTGCCGGCAGCGAAGACGCTCCCGGCGGTTAAAAGCAGGGTGAGGGCAAATCCAGGCGCAAAAATTTTCGGTATTGTTCGCGTGGACTTGCTCTCACCCGCCAATCTGTCACAATGGAACGAATTTTGTGCGGCCGCACTGAGGCCGCCTTTCTTCGTCTGCTGCTACTTGGCAAAGGTGCGAATATAGGCGACCAGCCCTTTGACATCCGCATCACTGAGTTTGCCGCTGTAGGCCGGCATTTTGCCCTTGCCCTTGCTAATGATGTCCGTGAGTTGCGCGTCCGTCTCGGCTTTCACTTCGGCGGATGCGAAGTCGCGGGCGCCCATCTTGGTGCCCATGGCCGAGCCTTTGCCGTCCGGGCCGTGGCACATCGCGCACTTCGCTTTGTAGGTTCCGGCCGCATCTTGCGCGACAGCCGATGTAGAGCAGACTGCGATCAGTCCACCCGCTAGCAGTGTTGCCAGGCCCATTCGAACCGAGATCAGTTTCACGTTTTCCTCCTGAGGAAAATTTTCTTGCACAATATCATGGAGGCGAGGGTTGCCGCCTGACGGACTTGGCAGTTCTCGAAAGCACGTTCCCTATTTGGATCGTTCTCTCGTCCCACATCTTCGTGGGAACTCGCTCGCAGCTAGGATCACACGCCCGCCGATGTCGACCTATGGCGGAGGTCACTTCGCCTTGTGACAGCGGTCACCCTCACTTTTTTGCCCATATTGTGATGGTGGTCACGCAATCCGACCATATGCCAACCCGCACCTGCCGGACCCTCGGAAGTCAGCAATCACGCGGCTCATTTACGGGAGTCTCCCAAAATGATGCAATTCTACAGAGCTTCCCCGGACGGCACCGCCTCTCCCTGTGACCTCAATCACTAATCCGCGTGATCGAGTACACGGAGTTTTTGCAAGTTTTTTGGCATTCTTGGTTCCTAGCGAGGTGCTTTATGGCTCAAGACAATCGCGACATTCTGGACGTGCTCCGGTTCGAACTGAGCTTTCTGCAAGACGGAGGCTATGGCCGCTCCCCTCACGCGTCCTGGCGGGCGCCCGCGATTTTCGAGGATTCCCCGGCTTGCCCGAATTTTAGCGATGCGGCCCGGCCGCATCCTTGCGAGAGCTGCTTGCTCGAGCAGTTTGTCCCGGCCGAACGCCGCAGTGAGGCTTCGCCTTGCAGGTTCATCCAACTCACGCCCGAGGGCCAGTCGGTGGACGATTTTTATCGCACCGGAACCCAGGCGGATATGGAAGAGGCGCTGGCCGCATGGCTGCGCAAACAGATCGAGAGGATCGAGCAGGAGCGCGGGATCGCTCCCAAGCTGGAAGTGGCCTAGGCGTCGGCTTCGCAATTGCGCAGATTCCCGCCCAAGTTGTTGTAGAAGCCGAGTCGCTTCATTTTTTTCGTGCCAACTAGAACAACCAAAGGTTCTCCCGAGGAGTGGTGAAGATCATGAGTGAAGAGCACGCCTATCGCGTCGCAGCCTGGTGGACTTCCGGCCGCACCGGTTTAGCCAAGTCAGATTCCGCGCCCAACGCCATCCACTTCACCGCGCCCGCGGAATTCGGCGGTCTTGAGGGCCGCTGGACCCCGGAAGAACTTCTGCTCGCCGCCGTCGCCGGTTGCTATACGACGACCTTGCGTGCGATCGCGGGCAGCGCCCAGTTCGACTTTACCGACCTGCAAGTGGAAGCCAGCGGCACGGTGCGCAAAGCGGACTCGGGGTATAGTTTCACGCAGATCGTGGTGCGACCGAACATCAAAATCGCGTCCGCCGACGAACGCGACCGCGCGCTCGACCTGCTGAAACGCGCCGAGAAGTTGTGCCTGGTAGGGCGGGCGCTGGGCACGAATTTAAAGTTCGAGCCGCAGCTCGAAATCAACAAAGCCGTCACGATCGGGTAGCCATTGGCTGAATCGGTAGAGAAGCTCGGCTAGAGCTC
>Ga0210391_10001016_pt1 | contig 26636 bp, 13 predicted proteins | sample IncBWC12OmetaG_FD_160573 | JGI IMG/M metagenome (GOLD analysis project Ga0210391, IMG submission 160573) | Forest soil microbial communities from Barre Woods Harvard Forest LTER site, Petersham, Massachusetts, United States - Inc-BW-C-12-O ... | reverse complement strand
GATGAGCCCATGGACGCCATAGATCCGTCGCAGCGCGGCGCGATCGCCACCATCGGCATCGTCAAGGGCCAGCCGTTCGCTCCTGACGACCGGATGAAAAAGCTGCTCGCCGAATCCGCCGCACTCGGAAGCGCCACCGCGCGTGCCATCACTTTCGAGCCGCGCATGAGCGGTGTGTATCTCTATCCCGGCACCGATAGCATCTGGTCTGAATTCTTCGCCAACGGAAACGCTACGTTCGAGTTGGATGGCACGATGCAGCTTGACGCGGCTGTGCTGTATTACTTCAATGCCGGTGGTGTGACGCCGTCCATGGCGAAGACGGCTGTAGGAGTAGGATCCGATTACGCTGGGGCCTATTTTGATAGCAAGAAACAGCCGTTCGATGGCTCCAAAACCTACAAGCTCCATCTGCCGCCCGATGTGCCGGTAAACAACTTCTGGGCGGTCACGATCTACGACACGCAGACGCGCTCGATGTTGCAGACCGGCCAGCGCTTCCCGACAGTCGGAAGCCAGACTAAGGGTATAGAGAAGAACGCGGATGGCTCATTCGACATCTATTTCGCGCCAAAAGCGCCGGCAGGCAAAGAGAACAACTGGCTGCAAACGGTTCCGGGCAAGAGCTGGTTTGTGATCCTTCGCATGTACGGGCCACTGGAGCCTTGGCTCAACAAGACCTGGCGGCCGAGTGAGATCGCGCTGGTGAAGTGACATCATCCCCACTCAGGCTCTAAGCAAATCTGGTGAAGCCCGTCGCGAAGTTTGGGGCATTTTTTGCCCCAAGCTTTGTGGTTGGCGATAACAGGGGCAAAGCACTCATCGAGCATGGATTCGTTCAAAGGATCGGTCCTGGAAAACGCGCTTCACGTCAGTCATTGTTTTGACTTTGCGCTGCCAGATTATCAACGAGCCCCTAATCACCGAGTCATGCATTGCCCATCGAAATCGGTGTGTTGGCTGGCCCACTACTTCATCGCTAGCTCCCATGAGCTAACTCCCCGCAGACCGGAACTGACCACAGAAATTTGGCCGATTTATATCCTCAAGTCGCTATACTAGAAACAGGATATTCAGAAGGCTGGCTGCCATAGGCGTCCAGCCTTTCGCATTTTTAAGAGGTTAAAAACCCTTCATCTAAGTCCTTTGCCATCTATTAAGTGCGTGTAAGTACCATGGAATGAATTTACTGGACGTCAACCTCGATCCTAACTCATTTAGAATCTATTAATAGCGCAGTTTTCGAAACTTACGGGGGGGAGGGGGTAGAGGTTACGGCAAACCAGTAGGTTTACCGGTTTGATATCGTTTGGAAGATGGCCCGGCAGTCAACCCGCAAGATTGTGCTCCCTCCTCTTTCCCGAAGACGTTTCTTGCAGGGCCTGCTTCCGGCGATGCTTCCCCTAAACGGGCTCCCAATGTTCGCGGCCGGTGTCCCGGCCGCTCAACCCGCCTTCGAGGAGATATCTCCGGCCAGCAGCGGCATTACCTGGGTCCACACCGCAGGCAAATCCGCCGAGAAACACTTGCCCGAGACAAGCGGCGCCGGGTGTGCCTTCCTCGACTACGACAACGACGGCTGGATGGACATCTACCTGGTCAACAGCGGCAAGGCGGATTTCTATACGCCTCCACGCCCGCTCCGCAACGAGCTCTATCGCAACAATCGCGACGGCACCTTTACCGACGTGACAGAAAAGGCGGGAGTGGCCGGCGGCGGATACGGGATGGGTGTCGCTGTCGGCGACTACAACGGCGATGGCTTTCCCGACCTCTACGTTACGCAGTTCGGCCGCAACATCCTTTATCGCAACAATGGCGATGGCACCTTCACCGATGTGACCGACAAGGCGGGTGTGGCATGTGCCGGATGGAGTTCGAGCGCCGTCTGGTTTGATTACGACAACGACGGCCGCCTGGACCTCTTCGTCTGCCAGTTCGCCGAGTTCGACCCGGCACTCGGATGCGGCATCGACAAGGATGGTGTTCATCACTATTGCATTCCGCGCATCTTCAAGCCGCGCCCGAGTTGGTTGTTCCACAACAATGGAGATGGCACCTTTACCGATGTCAGCAGGGAATCGGGGATCGCCGAGCACCGTGGCAAAGCCTGGGGCGTGGTCGCGACGGACCTGAACAACGACGGCCGGATGGATCTGTTCGTCTCCAACGACACCGTAGCGAACTTCCTATTCATGAACCGGGATGGAAAGCGCTTCTCGGAGGATGGTTTCGCCGCGGGCGTGGCTTACAGCGGCGAGGGCAGAGCACGTTCCGGGATGGGGGTGGACTCGGCGGACTTCAACAACGACGGCTGGATGGACTTGTTCGTCGCAAACATTGACGAGGAGATTTTTTCTCTCTACCAGAACAATCACGACGGGACATTCGACGACGTGGCGATGCAGCAGGGAATCGGCATGGCTACTCGCTGGATGAGCGGCTGGGGACTCAAGTTTTTCGACTACGACAACGATGGCAATGTCGATCTGATCCTCTCGAACGGATTTCCGGATGATCTTGTCGATCAAATATCAAATAAAGTTACATATCGCGAGCCGCTTCTGCTCTTTCACAACGACGGGCGGTCATTCAAGGATGTCAGCCAGCAGAGCGGACCTGTATTCATGAAGAATTTCGCCGCGCGCGGTCTGGCGATTGGCGACTTCAACAACGATGGCGCAGTCGATGTGCTGATCAGCGTCAACGACGGTGCGCCAGTTCTGCTCAGGAACAATGCGGCTAAATCTAATCGCTGGTTGGGATTGAAGCTTCTCGGCCGCAAGTCGAATCCGGACGCAATCGGAGCGCGGGTTACATACCAGGCCGGAGATCTGAATCGCACTCGCATGAAGGTTGGAGGCGGCAGCTTTCTGTCTTCGCATGACCCGCGAATAGTGTTGGGGCTTGGAGAACACTCCAAGGTGGATTGGCTTGAAGTTCATTGGCCGGAACCTGGCGGCGCGGTGGAACGCTTCACCGGTCTTCCGGCCGACCAATACGTCACCATCGTCGAAGGAACGGGGAAGTGGAAATAGTCTCGCAGAGGCCTGGTCGCTCTAATTCGGGAAGGGCTCGCCCTCGCGTACGACGCGAATCCGATGATCGGTGAACTTGTCGTGCATTTCCGGCACATATACCTGCTGCATATGGCAGGAGGTGCAATTCCTGGTTGCCACTGGGCAGGCTGCGCCGGGATGTTCCGCCCTTGGTTTCTGGCCCGACGCATTCACATGGCACTTCAGGCAGGCGTGGTCATAGGCGGCCGCCTCCGTTTGGAGTTGCTCGTGAGGATCATGACAGGCGACACAGGTGATCCGGGCGTCGCCTTTTTTGCCCCAGCACTTGCTGGTAACAAGCCGGTATGGCGCGGATCGGGTAGTCGAGACTCCCTTTACGCCTGAAAGGTTCACATCCCACCAGGTGCCGTGGCAGGCTCCGCAAAAATCGACGGAGTCCACAGGGCTCAAAGTTGCAGAGTTGAAGATGTCTACCTGGCGCGTGTTGAGATCGCCGTTCATGAGGGTCTTCATCGCGGTTACGTGTTTCGCGCCCGGTCCGTGGCAGGCCTCGCAGGTGACGCCGAGAATGAGATGCTCTTCGTCGAATTTGCCATCGATGGTGGAAGCCGTAGTGTGGCAGCCGAAACAACGGCCGATCTCGGCCGCTCCAACCGGCCGATCCATCGCCTCTTCCACATCTTTGGGCGACGCCAGATCGCGAGACGGCGTAAAGCCCAGGTTCTTGAGGCTCGGAAAATATGTGACGCGGGCCTCATAGAAGTGCCCGTCTTCCTTCTTGAAGAGATAGGACTGACCTACGCGCGGTGTGCCGAAGGCCCACAGCAGCGGCGACGCCAGCGTCTCGGTTCCATTCGTCACCGAGTAAAGGCTATGCTTCGTATCGCTCTTGATGAGATACCGGTAAACGCCGACAGAAAAGGTGAGATTCGGGTGGGTGAGAAGGACTTCAGCGTCCGCCGCGTATGAAATTGTGCGCGCCATGGGTGTTTTAGGCTGCGAAGCAGCCTTGGCTGCATGGCACGTCGCGCACGCAGCCGGTCCCACATAGTCATTGCGCGAAGCTCCACCCTGAGTTGGCCAGAAGCCCGGCTCGGCGAGGTGATCTTCGGTCGAAAGCTGGGCCCGTAGGCAGGGCGGAGCCGCAGCCAGGGCAAGGAAAAGGAAAAGCCCCTGCCGGGAAAGGCGGAGCCGATTACCGTCGACAGCCATGCTCACTCTGAAAATCCGACGCAATCCTGTGAGGTTTATCAGGCCCTACCATAGCCTTAACCCTGCATCGGATCAACTTTTTTCAAGGCCGATTCTGATGGGCGAGGCGATGGCGCGCCGTCGCCGGCCAGATAAACCGTTTGTTTTCAGTAAAAAATGCCAGCATCAAGTTTATTAGTCGGTTGCTCAATAAGAAGACTATACAGGTTTACAACTTTCGATATAGAATTCGCGGTGGATCGAATCATTTCCTGCGTCCGCCAAGGATGAAAGGACTATCTATCCAAAGGTCTAAAGATTCGATGAATCGTATCTCGTTGGGAAAGCAGGAACTCTACCAGCTTTGGACGACTGCCATTATTTTTTGTTGACAGTCGTGTGTTACCAGTAGTAATCAAACGTTTCAGTTCAAGCTGTTAACGTTATCAGGGTTCGAAACCACGGAATAGTTAAATTCCGACGTTCGGATCGCGCGACCATGAACTTTTCAAGGAGGCACTTTATGTGCAATCGATTTACAGGGGGCGGGGGAGTGTGCGAGAAGCGGACTACGCTTCGCATGCTGTCCTACGTACTTCTAGCTGTGCTGCTGGCGATCCCGTTCAGCCTGCACGCCCAACAATATTCCGGCACGATCACAGGAACGGTGACCGACCCGTCAGGGGCCGCGATTCCCGGCGCGACAATTACCATCGTCAACACCGGCACCAATGATACGGTTACTGTAAAGTCCGATGCACAGGGCAATTTCACTGCCCCCCAGTTGCCGGTGGGTACCTATGAAGTGCATGTGACGCAGGGCAACTTTAAGGAATACGTCGAAACCGGCGTCCAGGTTCACACTTCCACAAATACCGAAGTGAAGGCCGCGCTTCAGATGGGCATGGTCAGCGAAAAAGTGACCGTCTCGGCGGACGCTATTCAGGTACAGACAACGTCAGCCTCCGTGGGTGAGGTCGTTTCGGGTACGCAGGTTCGCGAACTGCCACTAAACGGCGAGAACTTTGTGGGACTGACTCAGCTGTCTCCCGGCGTAAGTGCAGCGCAGGGCGCTAACTTCGTGGGTAAGGGGTTGGATGGCGGCGTCAACTTCTCCGTCAACGGCAACCCTTATAACATGAATCTGTTCCTGGTCGACGGTGTCAACAACAATGACGTCGGCTCAAACCGCACCATTCTTGTTTACCCCTCAGTGGACACCATTGCGGAATTCAAGATGATCCGGAACTCGTATGGCCCTGAGTACGGTCAGGCCGCGGGCGCCATCATCAGCATCACGACCAGGTCGGGCTCAAATCAGTTTCACGGCGGCGTCTTCTATTCCGGCCGCAATACTGCTCTGGATGCCAACGACTGGTTTTCGAACCACAACGGCACCGGCAAGGCCCAGGAGAACCGCAGCGACTATGGCTACAACATCAGCGGGCCGGCCATAAAAGACAAGCTGTTCTTCTGGTGGAACCAGGAGTGGAACAAGGAGATTCAGGGCGCCTCGTTCGCCAACTGCGTTCCGACCCAAGCGGAAGAGGGCGGCGATTTCAGCGGCTTCGGCACTGCCAAGACCGATCAATGCGGCGCGAGCATCCCGACCATCCCGTCATTCGCCCAGGCACCCGGTAATCCTGATAAAATTGCCAATCCTGATGCCGGTGGACTGCTGATCGCCAAATTCTATCCCGCTCCCACCAGCGCGACCGTGAACGGCAACGGATTCAACTGGGCAGCGCCAGTCAAGAACAATCTGGACTGGAAAGAGTGGAACGTCCGTATAGACTATGACCTCAATAAGTCCAACCGCGCTACTTTCCGCTGGACCGACGATAACTGGAACAATCCAGCGCCGAACAACCCGTCCGCCTTCTGGGGCGAGTCTGCATACCCCACCATTCAATCAAGCTGGGCCCAGCCTTCCAGAAGCGTGTTGGCCAAGCTCAGTACGCAAATCTCGAGCACCATGGTGAATGACGTCGAGTTTGGCTTTGGGCAAAATCGCATTATCACGACGCTGGCGGGTACCGAAGCAGCTACCGTGCCGGCGTTGCAATCAGCCTATCCCCCGTCATGGCCGACTGCACTCAAACAGAAGGATGAGTGGTTCGGAGGGTGGGGCGGTTTGAATCCCTACGGGTCGTACAGCGCGCAGGCCTCGATGTGGAATATCGCGCCCTACGGTAACCACGAGGATCTTTATGCAATCCAGGACAACCTCTCCAAGGTACATGGGAACCACACCTTCAAGACTGGTATTCAGCTAGGCTTCAATGAGAAGGTGGAAAGCAACGGGAACGGAGCGGACAGGCCCATAATGCCGGGAAATAATACCCCCCTGTTCCAGACGAACAACCCTCTGGCCAACATCCTGATTCCGGGGACGGGCAGCACTCCCCAGGTATTTGCCGGAATCACTGAGAACAGCATCGATGGCATCGCCGATGTTCACTGGCGCGACTTCGAGCCATACTTCGGTGATAGCTGGAAGTTCCGGCGCAACCTCACTATCAACTACGGCTTCCGCTGGTCGCTTCTCCGCGAGCCTTACGGCGGTACCAATGGTGGAAACACCAATCCGGCTTTCAATTCAGGCGGGAATTTCCCCAACCAATGGGCCAATTGGAGCCTTTCGGCCTATAGCGCATCCGAGGGCGCAGCAAATCCCTCCGATGCCTGCAATGGAATTCTCATCGTGCCGGGGACAACGCCCTGCGCCAATGCTGTCAAGCTGCTTGCGGGACTGGGCGTAAGCCTGCCTCTCTCCAACGGCACACCCGGGCCAAACTCTGCCCTGGTGCAGCAGAACAACCACAGTATCGCTCCTCGTGTCGGCATCGCATGGGATGTGAGAGGCGATGGAAAAACTGCTCTGCGTGCCGGTGGAGGTCAGTTCTTCACACGGGAGGAAGTGGGAATTGCCGAGAGGTTGGCTAACAACGCGCCTTTCGTCATCAATGCAACTACCAATCGCTCCATCGACACGGCCCCACCCCTGGCGAGTCCCGCCGTCTCACCAACCGGGGCCAAGACCACGAACGGGTTTATTCCGAATTCGTGGCAATGGAACGTGTCGGTCGAGCAGGAATTAGCTCGCAACACCACCCTGCAGATCGGCTACGTGGGCAATAACGGAGAACACCTGACGTCGATGTGGCAGCCGAATGGCATCCCGGCCTCCGGCTATCTGGATGGTGCATTTCTCAGCGGAAGCGCTCAAAACCTGCTCCGCCCTGCCGGCAACTTCGGGATGATCGGCGGCTTTGCTCGCGGAGGCCATGCCAACTACCAATCGCTCCAGGCACTGTTCCGCTCGCAGTATGGTCCGTCAACCTTCCAGGCGGCTTATACGTGGTCCCACTCGATCGGCAATGTCACCCTGGATGACTCGTCAGGGAGCTTCGACTCGCAAGCAACCACCGATCAATCCAACCCCGGCCTGGACAAGGGCAATACGAACATCAACCGTCCGAATATCTTCGTAGCCAGTGAAGTGTTGTACCTGCCGAAGCTGGCGCAGTACAACAAGTTAGTTCAGCAGACCCTGGGTGGGTGGGAGAGCAACAGCATCATCACCCTTGCTGAGGGTAGCTCTTTAACTGTGTTCTCCGCGGGCGCCAGCGGTGGATGCACCAACTACTACCCCTGGAATTATTCGATCGCGGCGCTCCAGGGTACCTGCGTTCCAGGATACTCCAGCGGCTTGAGCGGGCTGGTCGGAACTGGTTACACCGGGAATCAACGGCCGCTGGCAATTTCACAGATAAGCTGCAACCAGGGACGGAACGGGGACCAGATTATCTATCCAGGACACTTCACCCTGATGGGATACGCGCTCGGCACCTTCCCGGCCAACCTGGCAAGCCGCGGTTCATGCTTCGGCGCGCCGAACACGAACGTGGATTTCCAACTCGCCAAGAACTGGATGATCAAAGAAAAGGTGCGGATCAAGTTCGCGATGGACTTTTTCGACCTCTTTAACCATCCCAACTTCAATAGCGGCAACCTGGAAGGTGCAGGCTTTACGTCGTCCAGTCCGTTGTATTGCGGCGGAGCGACTCCGGCGAGCCCGGGCACAGCAGCAGATCCAGGTTCATATACTGGACCCACAGGCCAGCCGTGCAGTCCGACCAACAACATCGTGACCACTGCCAACACGCCCACCAACGCCGCTCCTAACGGCTTTGGCCAGGCGAGTGCGGTGAACCCGGGGAGTCCGGCACGGCAGATTCAGTACTCGATGAGAATCTCGTTCTAGAAGTGCTGACTTTCACCTACTAAACTAAGCGGCGGGGCTTGATGACTGAAGCCCCGCCGCTTACTCTTTGTACAGAGTCGAGTGCTACCCTTAGCTGTGAAACACCATTCCGCACAATTGAAGGATCTGATTTCTAACACGCGGAATTCTTTTTCTGCCGGAGCTGCTCTTTGTGTGCTTGCTTCGGTGATCGTAATCCTCCCGAAAGCGCCGGGTCAGTCTTCCGGTCAGCATTCTTCAGCAGCGCACCCTGCAGGGAAATCACAAGAAAATCCCGCTCAAGATGAGCTCAGGAAACGAATTCTTGCGGCGGATGCTGCGCGAAATTCAGGCAATCCTGTCGCCACTGCTTCAGCGAGCAAGCTCTTGATCGCCTCCGCGCTTCGATCCATGGGAGAGCTGCGGCTTCTCGAATCGGCCTATGCTCAGTCAGCGGAACTCTATCGTGCATCGCTCAGCTTCGAAGATATTCCCGGAGCTTATATTGAACTCGCGACGAGCAGCCTGCTGGCTGAACGGCCTGACGACGCCATACTTTATGCACAGAAGGCGTTGCCAGCCGACCCTGATAACGCGCGGTCCTATCTTGTTCTCGGTAGGGCTTTCACCGCCAAGGAAGAGTATGCAAAAGCGGCGGATGCATTGTCGCATGCTGCGCGAATTCAGCCCTCAATCGAGACCCTCTACTCATTAGCGATCTGTTGGTTGTCGATCAATAATGCCCAAGGCAGACAACAGGCTGCGGGTGTTTTCGAACAGATGAAGCAGATGGCAGGGGATAGCGGTTCCTTGCATGTTCTCTTCGGCAGAGCCTACCGCGACGCGGGCCAGATGCCTGACGCAATCAAAGAGTTTCAGCGCGCCATCCAACTCGACCCGAGCACTCCGCATGCGCATTATTTCCTCGGACTCGCACGCCTGGCAATGAATGAGTGGAAACCCACTCCCGATGCGCAGTCTGAATTCGTCGAGGAACTTCACTATTACCCGAAGGATTTTCTCGCGAATTACATGAGCGGTTTCCTGGCCTCCAGTGAACGCCAATATGCAGTAGCGGATAAGTATCTGAGGGCCGCGGTGGAAGTCAACCCGACATGGCCGGAGCCCTGGCTCTATCTAGGCCTGAACGCCTTTGCCCAGGGCGATGACAAGACAGCCGAGCCGATGCTGCGCAAAGCCATCGAACTGACCGGTCGGGACGAAGCACGCTCGAACTACGAAATTCGCAGGGCTTACGTCGATATGGGCCGCATCCTGGCGAAGTCAGGACGCGAGCAGGAGAGCGACACCTATGTTGCGAAAGCTCGCGACCTGCAAAACAAGGTCATGCAGCAGAGCCAGCAGGCCACGACTTCTCTTTTGCTCTCTCAAGGCGCAGGCGGGATGGCCGCCATGATGCCGCTCGACAAACGGCGCGAAAACCAGGCAGCCCCGGTTGGCCAGGGCAACGTGGATTCATTCGCCCGCGTCGACCCGACCGTCATGGCCAGCGCTAATTTATCCGAGACCCAACGTACCATCGCCAAAACTGAGGAAGACGATTTACGGCTCATTCTAGGCCAGGGATTCAGCGATCTCGCGACTGCCGAGGCAATTCAGCATGACTACGCCGTCGCGCTCAGGCATTATCAGGAAGCGGAGCATTGGAATCCTGAAATCTCAGACCTCTCTCGAAACCTGGGACAATGCGCTTTCAAGGCTGGCAACTATCCTGAGGCGATCCGTGGTCTCTCTCGCGCGCTTGAAGAAAAGCCCGGCCAGCTTCCCATCCGCGCCATGCTCGGCATGGCCTATTTCGCCTCGGAGAAATATGCGGAGGCGGTGAAGACCTTCGGCCCGCTTGGAATCGCCGGCATGCAGGACGGAACTGTGGGCTATGCCTGGGCGGCGTCCCTTGCCAGACTAGGCAATGTGAAAGAGGCCTCTGACGTTTTAGGTCAGTATGAAAGCGGCAATCTCTCGAACGATTCGCTGCTTCTGGTTGGCCAGCTTTGGACTGAAATTGGCGACTACGGCCGAGCCGTGGCTACGCTGCATCGTGTCTCACAGGCTGATCCGTCACTGCCCAAGGCTCATTATTATGCAGGCTTGGCCTATATTCGCTGGGAGCATTGGCCGGATGCGCGGAGTGAACTACAGACTGAGCTTGTGATCCGCCCCGGCGATCCCGACGCCACCTATCACTTAGGTTTCGTCGACCTGCAGGAAGCGAAGACCGACGACGCGGTAAAGCTCTTCGAGCAGGTCATCGCGACGCAGCCGGACTACGCGAACGCCCAATATGAGCTGGGTAAGATTCTGCTCGATCGAGGACAATTGCAGGAAGCGGTGTCTCATCTGGAAGCGGCGGCTCGCCTCAGCCCCGAGAAGGAATACGTCCACTATCAATTACAGGCTGCCTACCGGAAAGAAGCCCGGACAGCCGATGCAGATCGCGAACTCGCGGTTTACCAGGAGCTGAAAGCCAAGTCGCGACCGCACATAGCGCAATCGCCGACGCAGAATCCATAATGCGCATATTTGATTCGCTATCTTTGAAAAAACCAGCTAAGTCATTCATCATCTTTCTTCTTTGCGCTAGCCTGCTACAGGCGCAGGAGGGCCACCCTCCACCTGTGCCTCCGCCGCCCGGGGCGAAGTCCACCAAGTGTAGCGGCCGGCCTATCCCGCAGCTGGAAGATGTGACTGCCAAAACAGGGATCAACTTCACGCACACCGCCGATCCATCGAAGAAATACATCGTCGAGTCGATGAGCGGCGGCGTAATTCTCTTTGACTATGACCGCGACGGGTGGCCGGATATCTACTTCACCAACGCCCCCACCGTCGACATGGCCATCAAGGGCGAAGCCAGTCTCGGTGTTCTCTACCACAACAATCACGATGGAACCTTCACCGATGTCACGGCCAAGTCTGGTCTCACCAAACCGTGCTTCGCCATGGGGGGCGCCGTCGGCGACTATGACAACGACGGCTGGCCCGACCTCTACGTCACCTGCCTGGGTGGAAACACCCTGTATCACAATAACGGAGACGGAACCTTTACCGACGTCACCGCCAAGGCTGGCGTCGCTGATGGGCGCTGGTCTACGGGCGCGTCGTTCGGAGACTATGACAGTGACGGCCTCGTCGACCTGATCGTCACCAACTATGTGGACTTCCACCTGAACGACCTGCCTGGCTTCGGCAGCGCTCCGAACTGCAAGTACCGCGGCATCTCGGTGCAGTGCGGCCCGCGCGGCCTGCGGGGGGCGGGCGACTCCCTCTTCCACAACAACGGCGACGGTACGTTTACCGATGTGTCGAAGGCGGCGGGAGTCAGCGATCCGGACGGCTACTACGGCATGGGGGTGATCTGGGCGGACTTCAACAACACCGGGCGTCCGGATATCTATGTGGCGAACGACTCGACGCCGAAGTTCCTCTACAAGAACCTGGGCAACGGCATATTCAAGGACATAGGGCTGCAGTCGGGTACCGCGGTCAGCGAAGACGGCTCCGAGCAGGCGTCGATGGGGATTGCGGTTGGGGACTACAACCACACCGGCCGTCCGTCGCTCTACGTGACCAACTTCTCCGACGAGAACGATCTGCTCTATCGCAATGACGGAGACTGGAACTTCACCGAGGTTTCCTATGCCTCGGGGGTGGCGCTGCCGTCGCTGCCGTGGGTTAAGTGGGGTACGGCCTTTGTCGATCTGGACAACGATGGCTGGCTCGACCTGATTGCCGTCAGCGGGCATGTCTATCCTCAGGTCGATACGCTGCCCTCGGGTCCCGGATATCGCGAGCCGAAGTTGCTGAGTATGAACCAGAAGGACGGAACCTTCTGCGACGCCGGCGATCAGGCGGGTCCGGCGCTCAAGGAGAAGCGCGTGTCGCGCGGTCTAGCGGTCGGCGATCTCTTCAACGACGGCAACATGGACGTTGTGATCAGCGACATCGACGGAGCGCCGATGATTTTGAGGAACCATGGGGTGCCCGGGCGGCACTGGGTGAGCTTCGAGCTGGCAGGCACCAAGAGCAACCGGCTGGCACTGAATGCGCGCCTGAAGATCGTGGCCGGGGGCATGACACAGACCGACGAGATCCACAGCGGCGGCAGCTATCTCTCGCAGAACGATCTTCGTGTGCACTTCGGTCTGGGTGCGGCGACGAAGATCGACAGCCTGGAGATTCGATGGCCATCGGGCAAGGTTGAAACCCTGAGCAACCTCGCGGCAGATCAGTTCTATTCCGTGCTTGAAGGACAGGGAATTGTTCCGGCGGAGAAGATTCGTTCGGGCAAGAAGCACTGACAGGGGGTACCCCCACCCCCCTCCCCCTCTTCAGGCTCTTCGCGCGTAAATCATACATCCCATAGAGTTTTCATCTCTTGTGTGAGTGGGGGTGAGTGGGGAAATCATTGATTCCATGAGCCTTGCAGCTAGATCATTGAGCTAGCTGGGGTTGAGGGCGGTCGTTGATTCTGCGGGGGTTGCGGACGCGTCATTGATCTTATTGGGGATTTTATTGGGGATGGCACTCGAGTGATCTGGAATCCCTCGGAAGTCAGCTCGGCCAAACGGCTGACGGCGACGATCAGGGTAAGTTTGGCTTCCGGGTAGGTGCGGACGACGCTACGGATGTTGCCGAGTTTGTCGAGAAGGGTTTCGAGGAGCTGGGGCAGTGCCATGGCGTCGAGGTCATCGCCAAGATCAAACATGCGCGCGTCGTGTTCGGCGAGATAGCGGCTGCGGGCGTCGTTGTGAAAGCGGCAGAAGCTATCGCCGCGAACGGCGGGTTGGGTGCAGGTGCGTCCGGTGGCGAGTTTGCGGGTGCAAAGAGAGGCATGGGCAGGCATAGGTCGGCTCCTTTTATGTGTTATGTGCAGAAATGAAAAAGACCGCCGTTGGGCGGTCTTTTTGGTTCTGGAGGCTCTATTTCTATTTTAACGGGTTCGGGGAAAATGTACGCCAAGTAATTTCATTGGCGATAAAACTGCTGACACACATGATGGCCCGTTGAACGATGCGGACCGTTTCGCGGTGCTTATGTCTCAGGCCGCCGGGAAGCGGCTCACCTATGCCGAACTTACTGGCAAGGATATAGACTCGCTCCACCATCCGAAGGCAGGGACGGGGCAAGAGGAACCGTTCTAGCCGTTGTCGCTGCCGCCAGTTTTGCGGCGTTTAGACTTCGTCTTGGGCTGTCTCTTGGTTGCCGCTACTTTGGGAGCCTAAGAACAGCCCGCGCCAGCCGCAAAAAGTTCTCGCCAGCCTCCGACCCTTCGCTGTATTCTGGTTTCCCTCCCATGCGATCAATCATATGCGCTTGATCCTTTTGATAGCGTTGCTATCGGTGATGGCCTTGACGATGAGCACACCCAGAACCCAAACATCCGCTCCAACCCCAGCCCAAGAAGAGAGGCTAAAAGCTTTGAACTCTCGTGCGAGTTCTCTCGCGAGCGAAGGTGCAGAGTCAGACAAATGGGAAAAACGCTGGCACAAAGCGTATACGTTGTCACTGGTTTTCGCCGCAGCGGCTGGAGTATTTTCTATTTTTTTTCAAACATTTGAAACCTCCAAAGCGCGAGAGGGAAAGCAAATTTCGGACAATATTGCAGAGATAGGAAGCGAGCGCCACGAGATTGAGAAACAAGTCTCAGATTTTTCCATCGCGCAGGCGCAAAGTATTGGATCGCAAGCAGACCAGAAAGCGCAGGAGGCCAAGGAGCGGGCTGGCAATGTGGAATCTGCCAACTTGAGACTCAGAGCGGATTTAGAACGCGCTACAGCGGAATCCCGCGCTAAACAAGTCGAATTAGAGAAAGAACAACAAAAAACAGCGCAAGCCCAAAAAGAAAGTGCAGATGCCCAGCTTTCTCTCAAGGGGTACGTTGAACGAGTAGCCAAAAATGCGTTTTCACGTCGCCTAGACGGCAAGCAGTTCGTCCAAGAATTGCAAGGAAAGCCGCAAGCATCAGTACGAATCTGGTATAAGCCAGACGATGATGAGGCATATATGTTCGCACAACGGGTATATGGCGTTCTGGGCAGCCCAGTTAATGATGGCGGGGCTGGCTGGCAGGTTTCAGCCCCAGAGCACATCCCGAGCACATGGGAGACGCCAAAGCATGGATTGTCTAAAATTGAGTTAGCACCCGATATAAAGACTCCCTCGTTGCCTAATCCTCCGTCTATCAATACTTTCCAGGTGCCCCCAGAGTACAGCCCTGAAGCCCCCAGTGGCGCTCGATTCAGGGGAATTGGTGGCTCTGGATTGACTTTACTGTGTAGCCCTGACATGCTTGGCAGTCCTAATTCACCACCCAAAGATACGGCAGTGCTGGTCTTATCGGCAGCTCTGGTCAGTTCTTCCGGTCTAACTGTTGTCACAGAGTCAGATCCGTCATTGTCAGACGATGTAATCATTTTGGTCGTTGGGCAGCGGAGATAATCTTCGCGGCTTATTTGGGGACCCGTGTACAGCAATCACCAGACCTAGAGTTCAGGCACCTCCTTCATCAGCTATTCAGCTAAAGATCAGGAGTTCGCGGAACGACTCTATGCCGATTTGCAGGCGAATAATCTCCGGTGCTGGTTTGCACCTCACGACATAGAAGGCGGCAGAAAAATTCACGAACAGATTGACGAAGCGATTCGACAACATGACAAACTGCTGCTGATTCTTTCGGCAACCCGCATTGAAAGCGAGTGGATCGGAAGATTATTATGCACTGACACAGATTACGAGAAAGTAGAAGCATGCAAGGAATCGTCCGTACGATCCTTTTCTGGCTGGCGGTTGTTGTGGTTCTTGTGCTCATTTATCACTGGGTGTCACGTGCATAATCATCGGTCGGAACCGAGATGAAAAGCAGGTTTCCTTCGACTTCGCGCTACGCTTCTGCTCAAGATGACATCGCGGGGGAGGGTGAAAAGCAGGTCCTTCGACTTCGCGCTCCGCTCAGGATGACATCGTGGTGGCGGGTGAAAAGCAGGTCCTTCGACTTCGCGCTACGCGCTCCGCTCAGGATGACATCGTGGTGGCGGGTGAAAAGCAGGTCCTTCGACTTCGCGCTACGCGCTCCGCTCAGGATGACATCGTGGTGGTGGGAGGCTCGTCGCAGCTCTTTTGAGGGAGGAAGTCGATTTGAATCCGGAAACCAGTCCAGTGATCGACGACTCCCCGGTGCGGAAGATGGCGGATTCCACTTCGCTGAGCCGGCCGAGCACCTATCTTCGGATCTTCAAGTCGAATGTCTTTGTTCGCCCGTGGACCGAAGCTTTCGTTGCCGACCTTCCTGCCGGCACGTCCGTTGAGATTTACCGATCTGGGGCCGACAGCGGCCTGTGCCCCTGTCAATCCCACTCAAGCCAAAGAAGGGGCTTGAGCAGGGCACCGTCGCTACCCGCCGTGTCCCCCTAGCCGAGCCAGCAATGCTAACATCGCGGCGTGGACACCCTCGATTGTCGGGTCGATGACTGTCTGGTCGATGATTGGCTGCTTGGTGCGGACCCGGCCATCCGCTGGCAGGCGATGCGCGATCTCACGGACGCCTCTCCAGCAGCGATTGCCGCGGAGCGTGCCCGCGTCGCACGGGAAGGAATTGCCGCCGAAATTCTCGACTGCCAGGGGTCGGACGGAGCGTGGCATCGGGCTGACGCCCCCGACTGGCTGCCGACCCTCTACACCATGCTCCTGCTGCGCGCCACCGAGGTTGACCCCGCCGAACCGGCCGTTCAGTCGGCGGTTGCTCGTCTTGAGGCAGGCTTTCGATGGGAAAAGCAACACGGCGCGAAGCCTTTCTTCGAAGGGGAGGTGGAACCGTGCATCAACGGGGGTACGCTCGCGCTCGGCGCGTATTTCGGGCGCCCGACGGAGAGCCTTGCGCGACGGCTCGTCGGTGAGCAACTCGACGATGGCGGTTGGAACTGCGAAGCGCCGCCCAGCACGCGCTCGTCTTTCCACACAACGATCTGTGTCCTGGAGGGGCTGCTTGAGTACGGGCGTGCCGTCGGGGGTGGTTCGGGGATCGGGCGGGAGATCGCAGAAGCCCGGCTCCGAGGCCAGGAGTATCTGGTCAAGCGCGCTCTCTTCCGGCGGCTCTCGACCGGCGAGGTCGCGAATCTGGAATTCCTGCAGTTTGCCTTCCCGCCCCGCTACCACTACGACGTGCTTCGTGCGCTCGACTATCTCCGCGACGCCGGTGTGCAGCCGGACGCGCGCATGGAGGACGCGGTGCGTGTTGTCAAGAGCAGGCGCGAGCCTGATGGCCGGTGGCTCCTCGAGGGCTCGTATACCGAGGCGCTTGCACTTCCATTCCGTGAGCAGGTGGGGCAGCCGAGCCGGTGGAATACCCTCCGGGCGCTGCGGGTGCTCCGCTGGTACGAGCGACCGGCCGAGCCGACGAGCGCGATGGCCAAGAGCTCTCCTCAATGACGCTCGATGAGTGCGCACCGCCCAAGCCGTTTGCTCGCGGCTGGCAACCACCAGGTCGAGATGCGGTCTTTTATTGGCAAGGATGGTGTGGTCAACCGTGTTTCCTGGAAAAATCGGACGCGATCTACACGACAAGATGAGATGATTCCATTCACGGATATGCAGCAGGCGATCGCCCATCCGCCTCGCAAAGGGAAGCCAGGACGAACACGCTGGTGGGTAGTTTGGACGCTCTTCTTCTCCACAGTCATCAACTACATCAGCCGTCAGACATTCTCAGTGTTGGCACCGTTGATCTCAACACAGTTTCATCTGAACCACGCAGAACTCGCGCGGATCCTTGGCGCTTTTCAGATCTCCTATGCGATTACCTGGCTTCTGGGAGGAATCTTTCTCGATGCCGTGGGTACGCGTATCGGCCTGGCCGTTGCCGTAGTGTGGTGGTCACTGGTGAATATGCTCACGGGCTTCGCGAGCTCGGTATTCAGCTTCGCTGCTTTTCGATTCATGCTGGGCATCGGAGAAGGCGTGAACTGGCCGGGAGCAAGCAAGGCAGTCGCAGAATGGTTCCCCAGTGAAGAGCGGAGCGTGGCAGTCGCCATTTTCGACAGTGGATCAAGTGTGGGAGGAGCTCTCGCCGCCCTCATGATTCCCTGGATCGCCCTGGCTTTCGGATGGCGATGGTCCTTTGTCTTCTCAGGGGCGCTCGGGTTCGTTTGGCTGGCGGTATGGCTACGCGTCTATCACCCGCTCGATCGCCATCCGCGAGTCACGAAAGATGAGGTTGAGCTCATCCATGCCGGCCAGGAAAGGGTGTCGAGGTCGGAGCGCAAAGGTATCTCTCGTTGGCTGCATCTAGTCAAGGACCGGAATGTCTGGGGTATTGTGCTTGGGCGGGCACTCACCGACCCGATCTGGTGGTTCTATGTCTTCTGGCTACCGCAGTACCTGAGCGATGCCCGTGGATTCAGCCTGAAACGCATCGCCCTGTTCGCGTGGGTACCATTCGCCGCAGCAGACCTGGGGAATTTTACCGGAGGTCTGATCTCCGGTTACTGCATTCGACGTGGAGTCTCCGTCATTCGGGCTCGTACCTGGATCTGCGCGGTAAGTTGTCTGCCAATTCTGGCGGGTATTCCGTCCGCCCGCGTGCACAACGTGTATGTTGCGCTGGGGCTGATTTGTGTGGCCCTGTGGGGGTATGCAAGCTGGTCCACAATGGGCCTCACTCTGCCTTCAGATCTTTTTCCGCAAGAGGTCGTTGCCACGGTTACTGGGCTCAGCGGGTTAGCAGCGGGACTTGGAGGCGCCGCTTTCACTTTTGTGGTGGGGCTAACAGTCGATCGATATTCGTATGGGCCGGCTTTTCTTGCAGCAGGGCTCTTGCCCCTGGTTGCAACGGCCTGCTTATTTCTTCTGGTGCGGCCTGAGTCATCACCTCAACAGCAAAGCCGCCTGTAGTGCGATCTCGCTGGTGGCAGGGCCGTTTGTGTGCAGATTAGCCTCGTCACCCACGGGGCGCTACCCGGCAGCGTAAATCCCTTGACAAGAGAAGAATTGCGAAGTAAACGTTAATGAACGATAGCTAAAGTAATAAAACGTAATTACGCCTGCTTTGACCAGCTGACATGCAAGAGGCCAGTCATTCCGGCGGGGCCAGTAGGCAGGTAGAGCAAGGAGTTCCAGTGGTCGGCTCGCCGATGACCGGCGAGCACGCCCATCTCATGAGGACGGCGGATGACAGAGACCGACGGGACAGATCGCAGGACATTCCTCAAGGGTGCCAGTGGACTCGTGATGGCTGCCTGCATGGACGCACGATCGTATGCCCGGATTCTCGGATCTAATGACCGGATCCGCCTGGGGCAGTTGGGATGCGGAGACCGGAGCGAAGGTCACGTCCACATGGCGCAACTTGCCTCGAAGGAAATTCCAGTAGAAACCGTTGCTGTGTGCGACCTCTGGAGTCTTGCAAGGCAGCGGCGGGCGGCGCAGGTGAAAACGGCTTTCGATCTTGAGCCGCAGAGCTATCAGTACTCAGAAGAGATGCTGGCGCGGAAGGATATCGATGGCGTGATGATTGCGACCGGAGACTTTCAGCACGCGAAGCTGTGCACCGCTGTTGTGCAGGCAGGCAAGGATTGCTACGTCGAGAAGCCCTTTGCCAACGTGCTAGCAGAGGCCAAGGAGGCGCGTGACGTAGTGAAGGCCTCAAAGCAGATCGTACAGATGGGAACGCAGCACCGCAGCCAGGTGTACCCGCTGGCAGTTCGAGAGATCATTCGGTCGGGGCAAATCGGCAACATTGTCCAGATCGAGCAGGAGTGGAATGTCAACGAGGAGCGCTGGCGTTTTGTAGGTGTTGACACGGGCATCTCTCGAGAAATGCTGCAGGACGAAAAGATGGAGTGGAAGAGCTGGCTGTATGGGCGCAAGTCGCAGCTCCGAGAGGAAGACACGGATTGGAAGCGCTGGCTCCTGGGTAAACCAGACCGAGCCTTCGATCCACACGTTTACCTTGAATTCCGACTCTATAAGGATTTCTCTTCCGGGATATTTGACCAGTGGCTCAGTCACGGTAGCGACCTCGTCCACCTTTGGACAGACGAGACGCATCCGGTGAGTGTCGTCGCTAACGGGGGCGTGTTTGTATGGAAGGATGACCGCGAAAATCCCGACACGTGCGTAGCGGCTGTCACATATCCAAGCGGGTTTCTCTATACGTACAAGACGACTTTCGGCAATAGCTACAGAAGCTTTTCGCGTATTCTCGGCAGGAATGGAACCATCGAGAACTATGGTGGAGAGGGTGCATCGCTCTTCGTCACCACTGAAGAAGGCGGCAGAAGGGAATTCGATCCCTGGGATTCAGGCCCCGTCTATAAACAAGCGCCATTGGTAGGGCCGCCCGCCGACCGTGCAGCAACGTTGCAGGTGCCTGGAGCGGAGGCGCCCAACTCCCTCGGTCCGGATGACGACGACGTGGGCCATCTGGTGAATTGGCTTCAGGCCATGCAGTCGCGTAAACAGCCAAATGCCACCGTCGACCACGGTTTTTCACACAGCATCGTCTGCATCATGGCCGCCCAGTCATATTGGAGCGGAAGGCGGCTTTACTGGGATTCCGCCAACGAGGAAATTCTTGATCACCCTGTGTAAGCGCGAGCGATAAGTAGACATCATAATGCTTCAAATGCGATCACGAACAAACATCGACGGGTTTTCCGAAGAGAAAACGATATCAAACCAACAAACTCGTCATGCTTCAAAAAAATAGAGGAGGCATATATGGTCCAGAGGCAGTGGCTTACGAAGAAAGTGCGTCAGGCTCTCAAGCATGCGCACGATGGGCCGGTTCTCGTTGTTCTTTCGTTTATCTTGGCCTTCCTGTGCGCTACCCCAGCGCTCGCCCAGTTCACCACCGCGCGACTCTCCGGTATCGTGACAGACCACACCAACGCTGCCATGCCCGGCGCGACTGTTACGGTAGAGCAGTCAACTACCGGCTACCGGCAAACGGCTAAGACAGGAGCATCCGGCGACTACCTGTTCCCAAGCCTTCCCGTGGGCACCTATCAGTTGACAGTGGAAATGACCGGTTTCGCAACCTACACACAAAAGGGAGTTGTTCTGAACGTCGGCCAGTCCGCTACTCAAAACGTGGCACTGGTCGTGGGGTCAGTAAGCCAGCAGATCACCGTGCTGGAAAATGCCTCTTTGGTGACCACCGATGATCCGACCGTCGGACAGTTGATCGGCCAGATGAGCATTGTGGGCTTACCGCTCAATGGCCGCGAGGCCCAGCAGTTGGTGTTTCTCACCCCCGGTGCGGTTGACGTTTCTGCACTAAACTGCGGAGCCAACTGTCAGGGCGGTGTTCTTCCGGGCGAGCAGTATGCCAAGGTGAATGGCGGGGGAGCAAATGGTGTTTATTATCTGCTGGACGGGGTAGATTACAACGACACGTACATCAACACTAATTTGCCGTTTCCGAGCCCTGACGCTCTGCAGGAGTTTAACGTTCAGACCGGTAACATGAGCGCCGCCTACGGTAACGCGACCGGCGGAATCGTAAATGCCGTCACAAAATCAGGAACTGATCAGATCCATGGCGATGTCTTTGAATTCTTCCGGAACTATGCCATGGATGCAAAGAACTACTTTGCCACCTCCCCAAACCCGCTGAAGCAGAATCAATTTGGCGGCACGATCGGCGGACCGATACTCAAGGGCAAACTATTCTACTTTGGCTCGTATCAGGGGACGCGGCAAAACACCGCCACCTTTGGACAAATAGCCTTTGTGCCAACCGCCGCGGAGCGGACAGGCGACTTCTCAGATCTTCTTCCAGGCACCCAACTGGTAAACCCGTACACCGGAGTTCCCTACAACAATAATCAGGTTCCACTGACAGCCCTGGATCCGACAGCTCAATATCTTCTGCAGCACATTCCAGACCCGAATGGTCCCGGGCGCCAACTCACATACAACGGCGCACCGTCTATTCAGGATACCGACGAGTACCTGGCGAAGATTGACTACAACCTGGGCAGCAAACACCACCTGAGCGGGCATTACTTTCAACTGAACTACAGGATCCCGATCATCTTGCCGCCCGACAGCAACGTCCTGGAAGGGAATACGGAAGATCCGCAAAACCTCTCGCTGAAGAATGTCAGTGTGGTGGACATCTATACGGTCTCACCACACTTTCTACTCAACACCTATTTCGGTTACACCAGTCAGACAGGGGAGACACTTTCCCCAGCTCCCTTCACAATTCAGGATGCCGGCTCACTTATCGCTCAGCCTACTAACTTCAAGCCAACGCTCAACGTGGGTGTGTCGGGAAACTTCACCATAGGCGAGCAGCCCGCTACCGGCACCTGGGACAGGAGTGATTGGTCGATTCGTGAAGTTGCCACTCTGCTCAGGGGAACGCATGAGCTACAGTTCGGAGGCGAAGTCAGGCGCGTTCACGTTCCGATGGGCAATTCTTACCAGGCAGACGGTGTTTATACCTTCTCGAATAGCCTCTCAGGAGACAATGTTGCAGACTTCGAGTTAGGCGCAACGTCAAGCTTTACGCAGGCAGGTGGACTCTATCTTAACTTCACGGGAGCCAACTGGAGCACTTTCGTGCAAGATAACTGGCACGCAACTCCCCGTCTCACCCTGAGTGCCGGGTTGAGATGGGACCCTTTCATTCCTTATACGGATAGTGAAGGGCGAGTTGGATGTTTCGTTCCTGGGGCCCAGTCTCAGCGATATCCTAACTCGCCTCCTGGTTTGATCTTTGGTGGAAGCAATCATGATCCGGGTTGTCCAAATTCCTCGATCTATCACACTCTCAGCGATTTTGGCCCACGGTTCGGCTTTGCCTACCAATTGACACAGGATGGAAAGACCAGCCTTCGTGGTGGCGCGGGCTATTATTATCAATCGCCTAACCTCGTAGCTTTTGAAGACGTGGTGGGTATTCCTCCGTTCGCCCCGATCGTGAACCTTTCGACCGTGAGTTTTACCGACCCCTACGGTAGTGCGGGTGTGCCTAGCCCTTTTCCGGAACAGTTCGGTCCAATCAATCCAGGTCCATCCGCTACGTTTCCGCAGGACATTTCATTCACACAGATCTTTGATAGAAATTTTCGTCCGCCTCAGATCCTGCTCTGGAACCTGACGGTGGAACGGGGTATCGGCAGCGACTGGCTGATCCGTGCGGCTTACATGGGTAATAAGGCCGATCACCTGGGAGGTACAGGAGACCAGGAAGCCGGGTTGTTGCAGGTGAATCCTGCTATTTATATCCCGGGACAGTCGACAGAAAATAATACCCAGGAGCGGCGTATCTATCCGGCGTTTGGGTTCGTCGATTCCATTAACTCGGGAGTAAATAGTAACTATGAGGCTGTCCAGTTATCGGTGGAGAAGCGGCTGTCGCGAGGACTTTCGTTTCTGTCCAACTTTACCTGGTCGCGTGCCCTGAATGATTTTGGCCCCAATGGACAACCCGGGGAGCTAAACACCAATACATGCAGCTGCGGTCGATATTTTGATTACGGTCCGGACGCTGGAGATGTAAACAAGATATTCCGAGTCTCCGGGGACTATGCCTTCCCTCGCGCCCCAGTCAATCGGTTCCTGGACAAAGTTATCAATGGATGGAACGTGAGCGCCATCCTGAATTGGCAGACGGGTTTTCCTTTTACGGTCTTTAGCGATTATGACAATTCATTCAGCGGGATTGGAGCCGATCGTGCCGATCTGACTGTGCCTAACATCAAGAGCGCCGTATTAAGCAGCGGCAGGTCACATGCAGCGTTGGTCAACGAGTGGTTTAACACGAGCGTGTTTGCGCCAAACGCGATCGGGACCTTCGGGAACACAGGCAAGAACGTTCTTCGCGGACCACGATCCTTCAATACGGATTCGGCGCTCGTCAAAAATGCAAAGTTGACCGAGCGGGTCGGAATGGAGTTTCGGGCAGAATTCTACAACGTCTTCAACAATGTAAACTTCGGGGCGCCTGACAATGGCCTGACAGATAGCGGCTTCGGACAAATCACATCTGCCGCCGATCCTCGTATCCTGCAAATGGCGTTGAAGCTCTCGTTTTAGTTGTGAACTGGAACAATCCTGAGGCGATGCGCGCCAGAGTCGCCTGATTGCTCTCCCCTTTCCTCTCCACCACAGCAAGTGGGCCATATTGATTTGCCGGAGGAACATTGAATAGGAACTTAAGCAGGCAAAGCCGGACTGGTCGAGTGGCCTTAGCCGTGTTGGCAGTCGGCAGTATCAGCGCGTCGATCGGCGGACAATGTTTCGCGCAGGGGCGATCTTTGCAAATCAAGATAGATCCCGCAGACGGCAGATATGTAATTGGATTGCCCGGTGCCGAATCCTATGCTCTTCGGGCCGGAGCTGGCGCCGAGGTGGGTGGGCAGTGGCTCCATGCGTCCGACTATCCTCGGCATGCGGTGGAACAATCTCAGGTCAAAGGGTATCTCGGAGATGCAACTGACTGGCAGGTTACTTATTCGGGGAAAGAAGGATCGCCAGATCTGATTTATCACTTACGCGCATATACCGGGGAGGTCTTCTGCGATGTTCAGGTCACCGTACGAAATACCACGGGAAAGCCTATCCATATTGAAGGTATTCGTTCGCTGGAGGTGACAGGTGGAGCTGTCCTCAACCTCGGAGGCGCGGCAGATGAAGATCGAGTTCTCTCCGACAGCTGGAGTGAAGACCGTCCAGGTATGACGATCCACGATCTTGCCGATGCCAAACAGCAGATGCATCGAGCAGTAGGAAGCCAGCTTATATACAACAGGAATAGCCACGAGAGCCTGTTTATAGGAGCGCTTACGTCGGAACGGTTCGTGACGGTTCTACGGCTCCATCTCGCCAGCTCCCCGGGTAACTCGCCTCGTATCGGAGAGTATGAGGTGGATTCAACCGGAACGACCGAGTTACAAATGGAGAACTCCGTCGAGGATTCTCCCGCAGAAGACCAGGTAAAGTTGAGCCTTCCTGTCGCACCGGGAGCGGAACTCTCATCAGAGCGCGTTCTCATTGGCTTATCGCGGGATTATCACCACCAGCTGGATACCTATGGCTCGCTCATCCGGCAAATCCATCAAGCCAGAACCTCCGCCCCGCCGTTGATGGGATGGTGGAGTTGGACCGCATATTACTTCGGATTGAATCAGGGCGCAGCACTCACCAACGCTCAATGGGAAGCGGAGCATCTGAAATCGCTCGGCTACAATCTCTTCCACATAGACGAGGGTTATCAATACGCTCGCGGAGAATACACCACTCCGAACGCAACGCTCTTTCCCAACGGACTGGCGGCGCTCTATTACAAGGTGAACGGTCTGGGCCTGGTTCCGGGAATCTGGACTGCGCCGTTTGAAATATCTGAGCGCTCGTGGGTGCATCAGAATCATCCAGACTGGTTAGTAAAAAATGCAAAAGGAGAGCCGATCCACGCCGGCACTGTCGAGGGCAAGAAGGATCAGCTCTATGTCCTCGACAATACAAACCCGGATGCTCAAGAGTACCTGCGTAAGACCTACTCCACGATGGTGAATCTTTGGGGACTCCGTTATTTCAAGCTGGACTTCATGGATGACAGCGCGATCGAAGGCTACTACTTCAAACCGAACACAACGGCATTGCAAGCTCAACGGATTGGACTGCAAATCATCCGGGACGCGGTGGGCCCGGATGTCTTTCTGGACAAGGATGGCAGTCCAATGTTGAATCCAGTGGGAATAGTTGACTACGGACGTATCTCCCAGGACACGGGACACACCTTCGGAGCCAGCAAGGAAGCGGCAACTGGAATTGCCGCCCGCTATTACATGAATCGCAATTACTTCGTTGCCGATCCCGATGCTTTTACCGTCTCCACGCAAACAATTCGCGATCAGTCATGGCACGAAAGCAGCAAGCCTGCAACCCTGGACGAAGCCAGAGTCTCAATTTCGCTGGCTGCCGTCTCCGGCGGGATGTTTGAGATAGGAGATGATCTGCCGTCGTTGACGAAAGATCCTGAGCGGCTCGCGCTCATCGAGAATCCTGACCTGATCCACATGATTCAGCTGGGCAAAGCATCTTTGCCGGTCGATCTCATGACTTATTCCGCGGAGGACGAACAGCCGAGCATCTTCCTGCTCAAAGAGGACCGCCGGCAAAGCATTCTGACCGTGTACAACTGGACCGATAAAACGAGAGCTCATTCCATCGATCTATCCGAGGTTGGATTGCCCGCTGGCGGCCAGTACGTAGTCACGGACGTCCTAGATGTCAATGAGACGCCCGACCTCAAATCCGGCAGGGTCGTTCTTGACATGCCGGCGCATTCGGTGCGCGTTCTGAAGATAATCGACTCAAAAATCCCGGCTGCTCATCCCCAGGTTGTCACTGATCATCCTTCTGCAGGCAAAGCCGGAGAGACACTCGTGTTTTCTGCTAAGAGCGCGGGAGAAGATCCGGTACTGTCATATAAGTGGGAGTTTGGCGATGGTGTTATCCTGCAAGGCGGCGAAGTCAGGCACACCTATACAGAGCCAGGCGAATATACCGTGCAACTTACATCTACCGACATAAGTGGTCTAACTTCCGAAGATCATTTCACGGTACGGATGTCCGGACACATGTCAACCACCTTTGATCCACCGAATATTCAGCGCCTTCATCCCGCTGATTGAAATGTATGCGCTGAAAATCTGATGAGCACTCAGTTCGATGTGACGATAGCCGGAGAGATCAACCTCGATCTCATTCTGTACGGTCTGCCCGAAGACATTCCTGTGGATCGGGAGATCCTCACTACTAACTTTCAATTAACGTTGGGCAGCTCTTCCGCCATTCTGGCCCACAACCTCGCCTCTCTTGGCGTCAAGGTCGGCTTTATCACTCGTCTCGGCGACGATGAATTAGGGAAGGTCGCCCTCGATCGGCTTAGCGAGAGTCAGGTAGACCTGTCACGGGTCGTACGCACTGATGGCCACACGAAGACCGGAGTGACGATTCTGCTGGACCATCGTGGCTCGAGAAGAATCCTCACTTATCCGGGCGCTATGTTCGAGATGTCAAGAGCCGATCTTGACCTCGACTATCTCGCCTCTGCACGGCACTTTCATCTCTCCTCGCTCTTCCTGCACAAGGCTCTTCAGCCCGATCTGCCCGCGATCTTTCGTGAGCTGAAGCAGCGCGGATTGACC
>Ga0210391_10001015_pt1 | contig 26640 bp, 19 predicted proteins | sample IncBWC12OmetaG_FD_160573 | JGI IMG/M metagenome (GOLD analysis project Ga0210391, IMG submission 160573) | Forest soil microbial communities from Barre Woods Harvard Forest LTER site, Petersham, Massachusetts, United States - Inc-BW-C-12-O ... | reverse complement strand
CAATTACGACGCTGGTCCCGTCGCGCCAAACAATCCCGCAGATGTAGCCCCACCGTCGCCCAATGACAATCCCATTACCGGCGACGTATCGTCCTCTCGTCCCACCGTCCTGCTCTATCTGAAGGACGGCACCACCTATGCGGCCAGCGATTACTGGCTGCAGGACGGCTTGCTCCACTACACCGTGAATTATGGCGGCGAGAGCACGCTGAACATGGACGAACTGGACCTGCAGCGCACGGTAAACGAAAACGCGCGCCGCGGCATCAACTTCTCACTGCATCCGAATCCTACGAGCGCGAACCCGCAGCCCAGCTCGAATGGATACCCGGCGGCAGGCTCGTCAACCGATCAGACCAACCGCTATCATGCGCCGCAATACGGCAACGGCAGTGGCGCAACGCCAGCTACGACGCCTGCTCCTGCGCCAAAGCCGCCAGCGCCGACGCTGACGCAAACAGCATCGCAAACGCTGTAACCACGCAACATCCTTCGGGGCCGCGGCGGGCCAACACCTGATATCCTGCCGCGGCCCGGCCCAAAAACAAAAACGGCGCCGCAACCTTTCGGTTACAGCGCCATTTCCATTTCTGCCCGCTCCGCCACGGCCTGTCTAAGCTATCCGTCTGCGGCCGGGGTAGGGAACCCAGTTTTACGAGTTGCTGCCGACGCCCGCCCCCACCGGCTCGAGTTCCGCCGATGCATGCTTGTGCGACTTGCCGCGCTCGATCTCGATTTGCCCCTTCAAGTACGCGCCGTCTTCAATCAACACCCGGCCGCCGGTAATATTGCCGACCACCGAGCCGTCTTTCTTCACCTCTACGCGATCTTCCGCAAACAAGTTGCCGCGGACCTTGCCGTACACGATTACTTCCCGTGCATGCACATCCGAAACAATCTCGCCGTTCTGGCCCACGGTGAGGCGCTGGCCCTTCAGCGAAATCGAGCCTTCCACCTTGCCGTCGATCTGCAAATCTTCCTCGCCCGAAATCTGCCCCTTCACGAGCAGGCCCGGCCCAAGGATCGCCAGGTTGCGCGCCGTCGGTGCGCTGGGGCGGAAAGTCTGCGACGCTGCCGGAGCGGAATTGGCGTTATAGTTGGCCGACGATTGCGGTGGTTGATAGGCCGCCGGCTGAGCCGCAGCTGGGTTCGGAGAATCAGACTGCTTGTTGTTGCTCCACATATTCCCTCCGGGTTATGGTTCCAAGTCGTCGCTAGGTGCTGCCAGACGCTTAATTCAATGTATGCGCGCGCTGCGAAGCGGGCAATCGCAATTGAAGCGCGAGGTGTTTGCCATGAAACTGTACGCACGTACAGGGAGAACACGGATGACCGCGAGCGTCCGATTCCGCGCGCCGCTTCCCATCTCCGGACATCGCGCCGCGGGCCCAAACTTTTCGTCGCGCGCGCGTTCCGTAACATACATATCGGCTCGGGATGCTGAGGACTTCAGTTCCGTGGTCACACGCAGCTCAAATGAAGCAAAGATGGGGCGTTAGCTGGTCGGACTGCGGTCGGGAGCGTTCGGCAGAAGATTTCGACCCTTGGAGTTGGGCCGCGCTAAGACAGTGGAACTTGGCGTTGTGATTGCACTATGTAAGGCCAGCGGCTCTCGGAGGATTTGATGGGTGCTCTTTGGCAAGACGTGCGCTACGCACTGCGCGTGCTTCTGAAATCGCCCGCTTTTACGGCCACAGCGATCCTCACGCTCGCGTTAGGCATCGGCGCCAATAGCACCATCTTCAGCTGGATCAATTCCACGCTCCTGAATCCGATCCCCGGCGCGACGAAAACCGGAGCTATTCTCGCCTTCACCTCCGGCGGAAACTCGCGCACTCCTATTCCATTTTCCTATCCGGATTTTTTGGACTTGCGCGAGCGCAGCAAAAGTTTTTCGGCGCTCACCGCATTTTCGATCGAGCCTATGAATTTAACCGGCAAAGCCAAACCCGAGCGCACCTGGGGCACGCTGGTTTCCGCCAATTATTTTGATTTTCTCGGCGTCCACCCGATTCTCGGCCGCGGCTTCCTGCAGTCTGAAGATACCGCGCCGAACGGTGCGCCTGTCGTCGTAATCAGCTATCGCATGTGGCAGCTGCGTTATGCCGGCGATCGCTCGGTGATCTCCCGCACGCTGCAAATCAACGAGCATCCCTACAGCATCGTGGGTGTTGCGCCGCCCGTCTTTCAAGGCACTCAGACCGGACTACGCAGCGAACTCTGGCTGCCGATCGCGATGGCGCCGCAAGTCATGTCTAATTCCGACCGCCTGAGCCAGCGCGGCAACACCTGGGCCGTGCCGCTGGGACGTGTGCAGCCTGGCGTGACGCTCGAGCAGGCGCAGTCGGAAATGAATCTGCTGATGAAGCAGCTCGTTGCGCAATATCCCAAAGAACATCAGGGCGAAAATGTCGTCACGCTGTATCCGCTGTGGCGCGCGCCGTTCGGAGCGAATGGTTATCTCTATATTCTCTTGCCGATGCTCATGGCCATCGCCGGGGCCGTGCTGCTGCTGGCTTGCGCGAACGTTGCGAATCTTTTGCTAGTGCGTTCGGTCGCGCGCCGCCGCGAAATCGCCATTCGCCTCTCCATCGGCGCCAGTCGCTGGCGCCTGGTGCGGCAGCTGCTCATCGAAAGCCTGATCCTGGCGCTCGCGGGCGGCGGCGTGGCCATGCTCATCACCATCTGGACCGCCGGCACATTTTCGCAATTCATTCCGCCGACGAATATTCCTGTGTCGCTGGACATTCACGCCGATCACCGCGTGCTGCTCGGCACCATGTTGCTCTCGCTCGTCACTGGAATTATTTTCGGCGTGCTGCCTGCGTGGCGCGCTTCGGACCTGGCGCCGATCGCAGTCTTGAAAGAAGATTCCGGCAGCGTCTCTGGTGGACTGCATCGCGCGCGCCTGGCGAGCATTCTGGTGGTCGCACAAATTTCGCTATCGCTCTTTCTGCTGGTCTGCGCCGGCTTATTTATCCGCAGTTTTCGCGCCGCGCAAACTGTGAATCCCGGCTTTAACCCCGATCGCGTGCTGCTCGCTTCCTATAGCCTTTTCCCGGTGGGCTACGACCGCGCCTCTGGCGTCGAATTTCATCGCCAGATAATTGCCAAGATCGCAGCGCTGCCCGGCGTGCAGTCGGCGTCGCTCGCCGATTGGGTGCCGCTCGGCTATACCAACAGCGCTGAGACTATCAGCCCCGAAGGTTATGTCCCGCAACCCCACGAATCCATGAGCGTCGGCCAGGCCGGAGCTGGGCCGAATTATCTGCGCACCATGCAGATTCCGCTCGTCGCCGGGCGGGATTTCAGCTTGCAAGATACCGACGCCTCGCAGCCCGTGGTGATCGTCAACGAAGCATTCGTGCAGCGCTACTGGCCGAATCAAGACGGGCTCGGCAAGCGCGTTCAGGTCTATGGCCGGTGGTGCACGATTGTGGGCGTCACACGCACCGGCAGCTACTTCTCACTGCGCGAAAATTCGCTGCCGTTCATCTATACACCGCTGCTGCAGGATTATTCCGAGAGCGTGACCATCCACGCGCGCGTTGCCGGCGATCCGCTCGCCTACACGGCCGCAGTGGAAAAAGCGGTGCATGCACTGAACGCCGATTTGCCGGTGTTCGAGGAATCCACGCTGCAATCGCGGGTGCAAGTGGCCAGCGTGGGGCAACGCGTTGCGGGAACTTTTGTCGGCGCTTTCGGTTTGCTGGCGCTGGTGCTTGCCGCGGTGGGAATTTACGGTGTGATTGCTTACACCACGCGCCAGCGCACACATGAAATCGGCTTGCGCATGGCTCTGGGCGCGCAGTCCACAGACGTATTCCGCATGGTGCTGGGCAACGGCCTGCGCCTCATCGTCACCGGCTTGGCCTGCGGTCTGGCGCTGTCGCTCGCGCTGACGCGTTTTCTCCGTACCGTACTTTTCGGCGTCGGCGCCACGGACTTCATGACCTTCGCCGCGGTCGGCCTGCTGCTAAGCGCGGTCGCCCTGCTGGCCTGCTACATCCCCGCCCGCCGCGCGATGCGCGTGGATCCCATGGTCGCTCTGCGCTACGAGTAACGAGCTCCTCACGCGCTGATTTTCAACACGGAACGAAATCGCACCTTGCCGTTCATCATCGCGTCATAAGCTTCGTTCACTTTTTCCAGCGGAAACACTTGCGTCATCGGACGCACGCCGGTGAGCGCGCTAAAGCGCAGCGTATCCTGCGAATCAATCGAGCTGCCGGATGGCCAGCCGCGCAACCCGGCGCGACTGAAGATGGCCGTGATCGGGTTGACCTGGATCGGGCCGTTCGGCACGCCGAGCACCATTAGCTGGCCGTCGATGGCGAGACCTCCAAATACCGCCGTCATCGCTTCGGCACTGGTGGCGGTCGCAAGAACTGCCTTCGCGCCACCCAGTTTCTGCAGCTCAGCCGCGACGTCCTGCGTGTCGCTATCAATATACACGTGCGCACCGAGCTTCTTTGCGAGGTCCGCTTTGTCCGCGCCGCGTGCGATTGCTACCGTCTGACACCCGCTCTTGGCCGCGAACTGCACGCCCAGATGTCCCAGGCCGCCTATACCCAGCACGGCGACGACTTCGCCGGGGCGCACCCCCGAATTGCGCAGGGAATTGAACGTCGTGACTCCCGCACACATCAGCGGGCCGGCATCGACGGGCGAGACTTCGTCTGGTATCAGCGCCAGCGTCGCGGCCGGGGTGACCATGTACTCCGCGTAGCCGCCGTCATGCGAAATGCCGGTGATTTGGCGATCGATCAAGCATACGTCGAAGTGTCCCCGGCGGCAGGAATCGCAGTATCCGCAGTGACCGCCGTACCAGCCAACGCCCACCCGGTCGCCGAGTTTCCAGCCTTTTACGCCCTCGGAGATTGCGTCCACGACGCCCGCAACTTCGTGTCCTGGAACCCGGGGATAGGTGATGTTGGGGAAGAGGCCGTCTTTGGTCACCGAATCGCTGTGACAGACGCCGCAAGCTTGCACCTTCAGGCGTACATCGCCCGGCCCGGGCTGCGGGATTTCGCGTTCGACGATTTCAAACGGCCCCTTGGCCTTGGGAACTTGCACTGCGCGCATTTTTGCCATGATTCCTCCGTGGGGATTAGGATTCCGTCTGCGCTGGTGTCATCGCAGCCGCTTGTTCTGATGCTCGGGCGTCCTGCCGCGCTTCGAGAATATTGCCGCCCCACATCGGCGCTCGCGTTGACAGCGCCGGACCCGCATGTTAGTTTGCGCGACGGCATGACTGCAACAGATTCTTCCAGCGCGCGCAAGCGCATCGCGGTGATTCCCGGCGACGGGATCGGCAAAGAGGTAATTCCTGAAGCTGTAAAAGTTCTGCTGGCAACGGCGGCGTCCGGCGGCAAGCAACTTGCCCTGAGGGAATTCGATTGGGGCGCCGACCGCTATTTGCGCGATGGCACCACTCTGCCGGCGGATGCGGCGGCAATGCTGCGGCGCGATTTCGACGCGATTTTGCTCGGCGCGATGGGCGATCCGCGCGTCCCGACGAACATTCACGCCGCGGAAATTCTACTGGGCTTGCGTTTTAAGCTCGATCTGTACGTGAATGCGCGGCCTTGCGTGCTGTTCGACAAGCGCTTCACTCCCCTAAAAGACCGCGCTGAAAAAGACGTGAACTTTACGGTTTTTCGCGAGAATACCGAAGGCCTGTATGTGGGCATGGGTGGAAACTTCAAGAAGGGAACCGCGGACGAAATTGCGATTCAAGAGGACGTCAACACGCGCAAGGGCGTGGAGCGGATTATTCGCTATGCGTATGAATTTGCGACGCGGCGCGGCTTGCAGCGTGTGTGCATGTCCGACAAATCCAACGCTCTGACCTTTGGGCATGATTTGTGGCAGCGCGTCTTCAAGGAAGTCCGCGCCGAATATCCGGGAATCGAATCCAGTCACCAGTACATTGATAATTTGCTGATGCAAATGGTCCGCGACCCGTCGCAATTTCAGGTGATCGTCACGTCCAATCTGTTCGGCGATATTGCGAGCGACCTGGGTGCGCAACTGGCGGGTGGTCTGGGCCTCGCGCCTTCGGGGAATATTCATCCGGGGCAGGTGTCGCTGTTCGAACCGGTGCACGGCTCGGCGCCGAACATCGCGGGTAAGGGCATCGCGAATCCGATGGGCTCGATTCTCACGGTCGGGATGATGTTCGATTTTCTTGGCTGGCAGGCCGAGGCGCAGGCGATTGACAAAGCAGTGCGTGCGGCACTGAAGGAAGGGAAGACGCCGGCGGAGCTGGGCGGCGCGCTCTCGACGCGCGAGGTGGGGGACTGGGTGGCTAACAGCGTCGCGAAATCGGGCGTTACGAACTAGCGCGGAAGATCAAGACCTTGACATAAGGTCTACAGAGAAGAACGTCGAGATAAATCTGAGAAAGCATGAACCGACGGCGTGCCTTTCGGTGTCATCCGCGGATAGCTATTCATGTGTTTCTTTAACTTATAAATCGCGAGTTCCTCGCTGATTTGCTCTGGCGCGCCGCACTGCTGCGCTAACTTCTACAATCACCTTAATCGTGTTTCACCGTAGGGTCGGCTTGTTGAACCGTTCCGGGCGCAAGATCTGTCTTGACCGTGATTTTCTGTTTGGCCAGTAGCGTTACGTCGGTTTCAAATGGTTGGTAGCCGACCAGACCTATCTTGATGTGATGGTTTCCCGGCGCGATGAGCATCGCGCGACCGGCTCCGCGGAACTGGTTTACGGTCCCGGCGAAATGCCCATCAACGAAAACGGCGGCCCGCTCCGGCGTAACCTCTAATTTGATCTCGCCAGTGACGGCAGAAAACTGCGCTTGCGGGTTTTTCTCGAGGCGAACGGTCATGATGGTCTTCTTCGCGGGCTCTGCGACGATCTTCGCCGTCAGTTCAAAGTAGCCCGTCTGGCGTACGGCGATGTCGTGTTCGCCGGGCAGCAGCAAAAGCTTTTTGTCGTCCTTCAATTCCTTCACGAAGCCGACGTACTGCCCGTCCACCCAGACGCCGGCGGTTTTCTCCGCCTTCGTCGTGGCGACAAACGCGAGTTCGCCCATGATCTGATTGCCGGTCGGAGCCTGCTGCGCAAACGCCGCGAGCGGGAAGCAAAGCGCACCGATCAGGATTGCCGCAACGAGAAAGCCGCCGAACCTTCGAGACTGCGCAAAGCCAGAGCTGCCCATCGCCATTCCATGCCTCCCTCGCTGACAATAAGAAAATTATTCACAACGCAGATACAGGGCCGCGAGCACACGCTATCTTAATCTTCTTCCGGGGCGCGAGAACAATTTTGTGCGAAGAAAAAATACTCGCGGAAAATGCAGGATTCACTTTATGTGTTTCGGTACCCTGCTTGCTAGCTTCGACCAGTTCTCGAGTTGTCGGCGCACCGACGGCGACCGTGCCCAGACTTCAACCAATCGTTACAGTTCACGCAGCGCGACCGCGATGGGCCTGCGGGCTGCGCTGATGGCCGGAAGCAGGCCACCAATCAAGCCCATCACCAGCGCGAAGAACATGCCGCTGAGCAGAAGCCCAGGCGTAATTCGGAAAGCGAAAGCCAGATTCGAAAACGTCTGCCAGTTGATGGTGCTGGTGGTATGGCCGTTGAGGCGCAGCACCGCCAGGCATCCCAGCACGCCGCCGATGAAGGCGATTAGCAATGCTTCGATCAGAAATGAGAACACCACCGCCGGCCCGCCAAAGCCGAGCGCACGCATGGTGGCAATTTCCCGGCCGCGCTCGGATACGGCGGAGTACATGGTATTGAGCGCGCCGAAAACAGCGCCGATCGCCATAACGAACGCGACTAGGCCGCCGAGGACCGTGATCAGGCGAGTCATAGCAGTGGATTGCTTCGCGTAATAATCAACTTCACGGAACACATCCAGATTCAGGCGCGGGTCGGCGCTGACCGAATCCTTAAGCTGCTGCAAGGCGGCAGGGGAGGTGAGGTGCACCGTGGCGGATTGATAGATGTTGGTCGGGCGCTTGTACACGTCGTCGAGCACGCGCGCGTCTGCCCATACCTCGGAATCGAAAGCACTGCCACCGGCGTCAAAAATGCCGACGACGCGCCAGTGACCGCCGCCGAAATCCACGGTATTGCCAAGCGTCAAGCCGGAGTAGGTTTTATTAGCGTTCGTGCCCACGACCAGTTCGGAAAGGCCTGGCTGGAACATCCGTCCCTGAACGATTCTCACGTTGCGGCGTATTGTGAGCACGTTCGCCGAAACGCCGCGTACCTGCACGTTGGCGTTGGTTCCAGTGGCGCGCAGAGGGAAGGGCGCGACCACCACGACCTCGGAAGTGATCAGCGGTCCGGAAGAGTCGCGTGCGACCGCGGGATCATCCTGGACAATTTTGATGCTCTCGAGCGTGATGCCGCTCATCATTTCAGCGGTGGCGCCGGCGCGCATCAGGATGGCGTTGTCGTTGGAACCAGAAGCGACCAGCGTGGCACGGAATCCGTTGGCCAGCGAAAGCATGGCGACGAACACGCCGACGGTGCCGGCGATGCCCAGGACGGCGACGATGGAAGATACCCAGCGCGCGCGAACGCTACGAAGATTGTAGATAACCGGTATCGCCATCAGACCCTCCGAAGCGCATTGACGACGCGCATCCGCATGGCACCGACTCCCGGCAAAATTCCGCCGGCCGCGCCGATCAGCAGCGCTGTCGCAAGTCCTAACGAAAGAATCGCAGGAGACAGGACGAGTTCGGGAAGCAAGCCATTGAGCGCGTTGCCGAGCACCGGCACCGCCAGCATAGCCACGCCCAGGCCGAGAATGCCGCCGACCAGCGCGATGAGCAGAGCCTCCGCGAGGACCAGCACAAGAATGGAAAAATCGCTGAACCCAATCGCTTTCAGAACTGCTAGCTCGCCCACGCGCTCGCGAACCGCGATGGCCATGGTGTTCCCGGTAATCAAAAGCAGCGTGAAGAACACCACGGAGCCGATGGTGAGAATGAGCAGTTCAATGTTGCCGAATTGTTTCACCCAGCCTGCGGCGAAGGCCGACTCGGTTTCCGTTTTTGTTTCGTAGGACGAGTTGGTGAATGTGTCGTCAATCGCTTTAGCTACGCGCGGGGCGTCGTCCGGATTGTTGAGCCGCAGTACGTACCAGCCCGTGTTGCCTTTGAAGCGCTCCGGCACGCGCTCCTCGAAATAATCCCACTGGAACCAGAACTGGGTTTCGTCGCCTCCGGTGTGTTCGCTGTGATAGATACCGTCAAGATTGAATTCCCAGGTGCCGCTGGTGCCGTAGCTTACGTTCTTGATGGGAATGCGGTCGCCGATTTTCCAACCGAAGCGCTGGGCGGTTCGGGCCCCGACGATCGCGCCTTGACGATCTGCCACGAATTTCTGCCACTGGTCATCGGGAACGATCAGTTCGGACATTACCTGGCGCTGATTTTCCGGGTCGATGACGAACTGCGGGAAGAAATTTTTCTCGTCCTGATAGACGCCGCCGAACCAGTTATTGTGCGTGATGGACTTCACGCCCGGGATGCGTAGGATCTGGTCGCGATAAGATAAGGGCAGCGGCTGAATGATCGAGATGCGGTTGATGATGACCAGACGGTCGGCACCGGCAATATCCGCGCCACGGCCGAACGCGCCCTTCACGACCGCGAGGAAGGCGAACAGGAAAAGCGCCACGGCGAACGAGCCGACCGTAAGAATGGTGCGCAGTTTCTTGCGCGACAAATTTGCAAGTATCAGATGAAGGAACTTCATGCCAGACTCCCCACGCGCGCTCCTTCTACCAGCACGCCTTTGTTAAGGTGAAGTGTTGCTTGAGCTCTTTCGGCGGCCATGGGATCGTGCGTCACCATCAGAATGGTCTTATTGTGCTCCTTCGAGAAGCGCGTCAATAGTTCAAGTATTTCATCAGCGCTCTTGCGATCGAGATCCCCGGTCGGCTCGTCGCACAGCAGGAAGGTCGGATCGGCTACGATCGCGCGAGCGATGGCCACGCGCTGCTCTTGTCCGCCTGAGAGTTGTCTCGGGTAATGGTTGATGCGGTCGGCAAGGCCCACAATCGCAAGCGCTGCTTCAACGTGCGTGCGGCGCTCGGACTTTGAGAGCTTGGTGAGCAGCAGCGGCAGCTCGACGTTCTGAAATGCGGTAAGCACCGGGATCAAGTTGTACATCTGAAAGATGAAGCCCACGTGGCGCGCGCGCCATTCGGTGAGTTTGCCGCTGGACATATGAGTGATTTCATCGCCGGCCACGGTAATGCTGCCGTGGGAGGGTACGTCCAGTCCGCCGAGCAGATTGAGCAGGGTGGTCTTGCCGGAGCCGCTCGGGCCCATGAAAGCGACGAACTCGCCCTGGTCCACGTCAAGATTCAGCCCCTGCAGTACGTCAATCTCCTCGCCGCCGCGCTTGTACTTCTTATCGAGGCCACGGATTTTGATCAGGCTGTTTGCACTGCCGCTGCCGTCCACTCGCACCATTTTGCGCGCTCCTGTTTCTGGTCTGATTATTTCTTGATCTGAATCGCTTCCCCATCGTGCAAATCCGGCGGGCCTTTTACGACCACGGTGTCTCCCGCCGCCAGGCCCGCCATAATTTCGGAGTCGCTGCCGCGCGTGCTGCCCACCGTCACAGCGCGACGTTCCAGCTGATTATCCTTAACAAGGAAAATGATCTTGCGACCACTCTCCTCACGCACCGCGCCGGACGGAACGATGGCTGCAGGTGCAACACCGACCTGCTTGTCCGGCTCGTCGCCCAGGAAGGTGACCTTCACGCCCATGTCCGGCAAAATCCTTGGGTCAAGCTTTAAGAACGAAATGCGAACCTTTACAGTAGCTTTCTGGCGATCGGCCGTGGGGATCACCGTGCGCACTTTCGAGGGGATCTGCCAGTCGGGATAAGCGTCCAGGATTGCTGTCACCGGCTGACCAGGTTCGACGCGCGCGATATAGGCCTCGTTGACGTCCACTTCGATTTCGTTCGAGTTCATGTCCACGATGGTGGCGACGCCGGTGCGCGTGAAACCTCCGCCAGCGGAAACCGGCGAGATCATTTCGCCGACTTGCGCGTCTTTTGAAACCGCGACGCCATCGAACGGGGCGCGAATCACGCAATTGTTCACGGCTTGCTGAGCCTCGGCGATGCGCGCTTCCGAACCTGCTACTTGCACTTTGGTCAGCGCGATTTTGGCCTTCAGGCTATCCACGGCCGTCGTGGCGTTGTCTAGAACTTCCTGGCTTTGCACGCCGGCCGACTGCAATGCTTGCGCGCGATGCAATTCGATTTCCGCGTTCTTAAGCTGCACTTCCAGGTCAGCGATTTGCGCGCGCGTGGAATTACGATCGGCGACGGCGGATTCCAGCGCGCGTTTCACATCGGAATCATCGAGCGTCGCGAGAATCTGGCCTTCTTTTACGTGCACGCCTTCGTCGAAAAATACGCCGGTGACGCGGCCCGTGATTTTCGCGGCGACCGTGGCACGGCGGCGCGGAGTGACGTAGCCGCTGGCGTTCAGCAGGGCAGGGCGGCCAGTTGCGGCTTTCTGCGCTAGGGCGACTTCCACCACTGGCTTCTGATCGCGGAAGGCCAATGCGGCCCCGGCGATCAGCACGAGCACCACGAGCACGACTACGACGAGTCCCCAGCGCTTGCCGCCTTTGCCGGCCGTGCGCTGGGTCTTATCGATGCGCAAAGCAGTGAGGTCGGGTTTGGGTGGCTGCGACGACGTGGACATGAACGGTTGCTGCTCCTTCGTTTGAGCTTGCGGGCTGCAAATCGTACTACGCGCGACGGGGTGCAGAAGTAACGCCCTGCGCGCAGGATTGAACGCGTGCGCATATTGTAACTTGGGTTCGCTCCCTAGGGGAGCGAGTTTCACCGGGCGAATTATGAATTATGGATGCGCCGCCCGCGCGTGGGATGCAGGCATCGGTCACGGGCTCGAGGACACTCGTAGAATTGGCTTGAATCTTCCTCGATCTCTAGAACGCGCGCGGACGAAAAACGTCACTGAGATTTTTTGGGCGCGCCTCGGTTGTACGCTCCGGTTAAAGTAAGAATTGAAGTAGCCTTGCTCGTTTGCGGCGCGCCGAAAGCTCTAAGATTTAGCTTTGGTGGCGGTTCGCGAAGAACTCAACGATTGCTGGAGTTGTCGGCTGGGCGACGAATTACCCCCGCGCGACAATTCGAGTAGTAAGTGACATTACGAATGCGATCAGCATGCCGAGCAGAAATCCGCCGACGTGCGCCCACCACGCTACACCTCCCGATGCTGACGCGCCGGTGGTACCGAGCGAGCCGATGCCGCTTAGGAATTGCATCGCAAACCACAGGCCGATGAAGACCAGCGCGGGGATGCGCGCCCGGAACCACAGGATGAACAAAGTAATCAGCGTGGAAATCTGCGAGCTGGGGAAGAAGACGATGTAGGCGCCGAGCACGCCGGAGATCGCTCCGCTCGCTCCCAGCGAGGGGATGTGCGAGCCCCAGGAAAATAACGTTTGCGCGATGCTCGAGCCGATGCCGCAGGCCAGATAGAAAACCAGGTACGCGATGGGGCCCATGCGGTCTTCTACGTTTGCTCCAAAAATCCAGAGGAACCACATGTTGCCGATGATGTGCAGCCAGCCGCCATGCAGGAACATGCAAGTGAACAGTGGCAGCAGCGCTTCTTGCAGCGTGTAATGGCGTCCGGCTAGCGCCATTTGAATTTTGTAGGGAACGACACCGTAAGTCATGATGAACGCGTCGGCCGCGTGCGGCGGCAGAGAAAGTTGATATAGGAATACCAGGGTGTTTGCCAGGATGAGCAGCAGTGTCACCGTGGGGAAGGAACGGCGCGGCGTTAAATCTTGCAGAGGGATCACGGATGGGTTCCCGGCCGCTGGGTGATTTTTCGCTTTGAATTGAGTCGCATCATCCTGGTTGACTCTATCCGAGGTTACGACATTTTCAAGAGGCAATGATGGTGCGCAGTGACGGCGGAGATTTAAGAACTTACGACATCGGCAGCCGCGGCGCGCGCAAAATCGTTTTGCAATTGCGCCGGATGCCGCGCTGTGATAAGAATTTTTGTTTCGCATGTGCGCGGTCAGCACGGAGGGGGTGTCGTTCCGTTTTTGCGGAGCGGATCGTTTCTGTGCGTCGCAACGTGCCGGCACCCTGATGCCAGTTCACGAATCCGAGGCCATTATCCTGCAGAGTTATCCGCTAGGCGAAGCCGACCGGCTGGTCAGCTTTCTTTCGCGTTCGATGGGCCGCGTGCGCGGGGTGGCTTCCGGCGCGCGGCGCACCAAAAGCCGTTTTGGCTCGACTCTGGAGCGACTCTCGCACGTGCACATCTGGTTTTACGAGAAGCAAAATCGCGAGCTGGTGAGAATAAACCAGTGCGATTTGGTCGAATCGTTTCTGGACGCGTTCCGTGATTACGGCTCGGGCGTGGCGCTGGCGATTTTGAGCGAAGTGACCGAGACGGTGCTGCCGGACCACGAGCCTTCGGACGCGAATTTTCGCCTGCTGCTGCTCGTCGCGCAGGCCATTAAGAAGACAGCCAAGCCGGAATTGCCGCTGGCTTATTTTGTGCTGTGGACCGTGAAGCTGGGCGGCTGGCTGCCGACTCTGGATGCTTGCGCGCGCTGCGGGCGCAAATTGGACCCGAAGGAAGCCGCTAATTTCTCGCCGAACGCTTCGGCGATCTCGTGCAGCAAGTGCCGCCGGCCGGGGATGCGCACGCTTTCTCCCGCGGTGCTGGCTGCCGCGCGGAAAATGCTGGGCGAGCGGCTCGATAAGTTGCATGAAGAAATGATTTCGCCACGCGCCGCACGCGACCTGAGCGATGTTATGCTCGACGTCATCGAACATCAAATTGACCGCAAGCTGAAGTCGCGGGAACTTCTGGAGTCCCTGGCGTGAAGAAACACATAAAGGAAATTAAACCTGCGGCGGAGCTTGTGAAGGGCTTGAGCTTTCAGGATCTTCTACTAAAGCTTGAAGAATACTGGACGCGCCGCGACTGCATACTTCAACAACCGTACGACATTGAAGTCGGCGCCGGGACGATGCATCCGGAAACTTTTCTGCGCGTGCTGGGGCCGGCAGCTTACCGCGTGGTGTATGCGCAGCCGAGCCGGCGTCCTGCCGACGGACGCTACGGCGAGAATCCCAACCGGCTTTACAAGCACACGCAACTTCAAGTGATACTGAAACCAGCGCCTGCGGATGTGCAGGACTTGTATCTGGAGAGCCTCGCCGCGGTTGGAATCAACTTGAAGGAACATGATATTCGCTTCGAGGAAGACAACTGGGAATCGCCGACGCTGGGCGCGTGGGGGATCGGCTGGCAAGTGCTGCTCGACGGGCAGGAGATTACGCAGTTCACTTATTTTCAGCAGAGCGGAGGGCAGATCCTGGATCCGATTTCGGTGGAGCTAACCTACGGACTGGACCGCATTGCATCTTACCTGCAGGGCGTGGATAACGTTTTCGACGTGCGTTGGTCGGAGACGGTGACTTATCGGCAGGTGCGCTTGGCCGAAGAGCAGCAATTTTCCGCGTATAGCTTCGATTATGCGGACGCGGTTTCCACACGGAAGCAGTTTGACCTCGCCGAAGCTGAGTCGGCGCGGTTGCTCGCGGCTTATGCCGCGCTGAAAGGCCCGCAAAAGAAGGGGTTTCCGATTCTGCAGGCTTACGACCTGTGCCTGAAGTGCTCTCACCTCTTTAATTTGCTGGATGCACGCGGCGCGATTTCGGTGACGGAGCGCGCCGCGTTGATCGCGCGCGTGCGCAAACTTGCGATCCGCGTGGCCGCGGCTTGGCTGGAACAAAGCAGCGGAACGCTGCCGGATGCGGCGAAGGTGGTCGCATGAAGGCGACGGCAGCGGCGGGCGGAAAATCACGCGGAGATTTTCTTTTTGAAATTGGCTGCGAGGAGATTCCGGCGGGCATGATTTTGAAAGCTTCGCAGGAGCTTAAAGCATTACTTCAGAAGCAGTTTCTTGCGCATGGCTTGATCGAAGAAAAATCGGCGGAGAGTTCAATCGAAGCTTTCGGTGCGCCGCGAAGACTGGTAGCGATCGCGCGCGGCGTGCGCATGCGCCAGCAAGATGTGACGCGCGAAATCACCGGGCCACCGAAATCGGTGGCCTACGATCAAGTCGGCGAGCCGACCCGCGCGGCGATGAGTTTTGCGGAGAAGCAGGGAATTCCGGTATCGAAGTTGAGCATCGTGATCACGCCGAAGGGCGAATATCTTTCCGCGAAGCAGGTGGTGCTCGGCAGGCCCGCGGCGAAAATTCTGGGTGAAGCTCTACCGCAGGTGATCCAGGAGATTTCCTGGCCGCGCTCGATGTATTGGACTGGCGCGCACGGGCCGCGTTTCATTCGGCCGATTCGCTGGATCGTGGCGCTGCTCGATGGAAAGGTCGTGCCATTCTCTTTCGCCGGCGTCGAAGCCGGGAATCATACCGACGGCCACCGGTTCCTCGGGAAGAAACATATCCTGGTGAAGCACGCCGTGGACTACGAGGCAAAGTTAAAGAAGAACTTTGTATTGTGCCGGCCTGCGGTGCGCGAAAGTAAAATCGCAGGTGAGATTCGTGCCCTGACCAGCCGCGGAGGTTTGCGCACGCACGAGGATACAGAGTTGCTGCATCTGGTCGCATACCTCAACGAATACCCGAGCGTCATCATCGGCGATTTTGATCCGGCGTATCTGGCGCTGCCGGACGAAATCCTGCTGACGGTAATGCGCGACCATCAGAAATATTTCGGTCTGGAATCGCGCGACGGGGAACTGGCGCCGCATTTTCTGGCAGTGATCAACCTGCCGAAGGATCCCAAGGGACTGGTGCGTGCGGGGCATGAACGCGTGTTGCGTGCGCGGTTCGCCGATGCGCAGTTTTTCTGGCGGACGGATCAGAAGATCAAGCTGGGCGAATACTTGCCGAAGCTTGCTGCGGTGACTTACGAATCGCGTCTCGGAAGCTACGGCGATAAAGTCGCGCGGATGCGTTGGCTGGCGCGATGGCTGGCGGAGCAATGGTTCAGCGGCGGCGTATCGCAGGCGGACGTGGCGGGTTCGGATCGCGCGGCTGAACTTGCAAAATGTGATCTCGTTACCGGAATGGTGGGGGAATTTCCGGAATTGCAGGGCGTAGTCGGTGGGCTGTACGCGCGGGCGCAGGGCGAACCGGAAGATATCGCGTGGGCTGTGTATGATCATTACCAGCCGATGGGGCTCGATGATCCGCTGCCGCGAAATTTAACCGGCTGCGCGGTCGCGCTTGCGGACAAGCTGGATTCGCTGGTCGCGTGTTTTGCAGTTGGGGCTGTGCCGACGGGCTCGAGCGATCCCTTCGCGCTGCGTCGCGCCGCGCAGGGAATTGTGAAGATTATTCTGGAGCGCAAGTTGCCGCTGTCGCTTTCCGCCGCGATCTCAGCTGCAGGCAAGGCGCTGAAGGAGAATGGGCCGCGGATCGAAGCGAACGAAGCGGTCCAGAAGCAGGTGCTCGATTTTCTTCTGGAGCGGGCGCGCTACACTCTGCGGGAGCGGCGCGGATTCGCGTACGACGAGATCAACGCGGCATTCGCGGCGGGCGCAGACGATCTGGTGGACGCAGTAGATCGCGTCGCCGCGGTGAAAGCCATCCGCAACATGAAAAACTTCGTGCCCTTGGCGGCTTCCTTCAAGCGCATTCGCAACATCCTGGAAAAGTCGGCGGCTGGAATCGATAAATCGCAATTGGTGGTGCAAGCCGACCTGCTGTGGGAGCCGGCGGAGCGCGCGTTGTATAACACGGCGCAGCAAATCGGCGGCGAAGCCACCATCAAGAAAAAGATGAAGAAGTATCGGGAGGCGTTGGAAGCAATATCGGGTCTTCGACCAGCGGTGGATCTATTTTTCGACAAGGTTCTAGTCATGGTTGAGGACCAAAATGTGCGGCGCAATCGCGTGGCCCTGCTCGCGGGATTACTTAAAGAATTTTCTACGATTGCAGATTTCTCAGAATTGGGCGGCGAAGAGGCGAAGTAATTTCTGAAGTCCTGTTGCGCGCGTTGAAGTGACCATTGACTTGTCGGAGCGCCGACGAATGCATTCAAGTGTTTAGTGAGAGGCGTGCCGCGGGTCGTCTCTCATACATCTTCTCGCGAACTTAAAGCGAGTCTTGAGGCCTACAAATGAAATATGTTTATTTTTTCGGAGCAGGTAAGGCGGACGGCACGGGTGAGATGCGTGACCTTCTGGGCGGCAAGGGTGCAGGACTCGCGGAAATGACGCGCATCGGGCTGCCAGTCCCGGCGGGATTCACCATCACCACCGAGAGCTGCGATTATTTTCTAACGCACGGCCGGAAGTATCCCAGCGAGCTGCGCGGCGAAGTCGCCAAGAGCATTGTCCGGCTGGAAAAACTCACCGGGAAGAAATTGGGCGACGCGAAAGATCCGTTACTGGTCAGCGTGCGCTCCGGCTCGGCGCGCTCTATGCCCGGAATGATGGAGACGATTCTGAACTTGGGGCTGAACGATCGTGCGGTGCAGGGACTGGCACACGCCACGAAGAATGAACGATTCGCCTATGACGCCTACCGCCGCTTCGTGCAGATGTATTCCTCGGTCGTGATCGGATTGCCGAAGGAGGATCTGGAGCATCGCCTGCGCGCAATGAAGCAGTCGCTCGGCGTGAAAGATGACACTGGAGTGAGTGCCGAAGGCTGGAAAAAACTGGTCGGCGAATACAAGGCTTACTACAAAGAGAAAACCGGGACGGCGTTTCCCGATGATCCGCAAGAGCAGCTGTGGGGCGCGATTGGCGCCGTCTTCGATTCGTGGATGGGCGAGAAGGCGGTGACGTACCGGCGCGTCGAGAAAATCACAGGGCTGCTTGGCACGGCCGTGAACGTAGTGCAAATGGTTTTCGGCAACACTGGCGACAGTTCGGGAACCGGAGTTTGTTTTACGCGCGACCCTTCGACCGGCGAGAAGACATTTTTTGGCGACTTTCTGCTGAACGCGCAGGGCGAGGACGTGGTTGCTGGAATCCGCACGCCGATGCATTTGACGGAAATGGCCAAGCGGATGCCGAAGGTGTATCCGCAGCTTGAACGCGTGCGGCACACGCTCGAGAAACATTATCGCGACATGCAGGACTTGGAGTTCACGGTCGAGAACGGCAAGCTGTACATGCTGCAGACGCGCACGGGCAAGCGGTCACCTTCGGCGGCGTTTCAAATTGCCGTGGACATGGTAAACGAGAAGCTGATCAAAGTTGAAGAAGCACTTGAACGCATCAAGCCAGAAGATGTGGAGCGCCTTTTTTATCCCGTGATTGATCCAAAGCTGTCGCGCACGGAATTGTCTAGCCGCTTGCTCGTGACGGGAAACAACGCGGTGCCTGGAGCGGCCGTGGGTAAAGCAGTGTTCACCGCGCAAGCGGCCGAAGAGTGGGCGGCGCGCGGCGAGAAAGTAATTCTGGTGCGGCACGAGACCAGCCCGGAAGACGTGGGCGGGATGTTCGTTGCGCAGGGAATTCTGACGGCGACGGGCGGCAAGACGAGTCACGCGGCGGTGGTGGCGCGCGGTTGGGGCAAATGCTGCATCGTGGGCGCGGAGAAAATGGATATCGATCTGGCGAAGAAGACGATTCATGCCAGCGGCAAATCGGTGCGCGAAGGGGAGTGGATCACCCTGGATGGCGGCGATGGCTCGGTGTACACGGGCCAAATCGAGCTGGTCCGCCCGGAACCGCCGAAAGCCTTCGCGACGCTGATGTCCTGGACTGACAAAGTTCGCCGACTGGGCGTGCGCACCAACGCGGACACGCCGCACGATTCGCGTGTGGCACGTGAAATGGGCGCCGAAGGCATCGGGCTTTGCCGCACCGAGCACATGTTCTTCAAGGATTTCGAGCACCCGGAGAAAAGCATCGAGCGCCAGCAGGCCATTCAGGAAATGATCCTGGCCGAGGAGCCCGATGCGCGCCGTGCGGCTCTCGACAGACTGCTGCCATTTCAGCGCCGGGATTTCATCGGCATCTTCGAGGCTATGAAAGGGCTACCGGTAACGATTCGCTTGATTGATCCGCCACTGCACGAATTTGTGCCGCACGACCCGGCGAAGCAGGCGGAGCTGGCGAAGAAAATCGGAATTTCATCGGAAGCTGTAGCTCGCCGAGTGGAACAATTACATGAAGCCAACCCCATGCTCGGCCATCGCGGGTGCAGATTGTGCATTACATATCCGGAGATTTTGGATATGCAGGTTCGAGCGATTATTGAAGCGGCGATTGATTGTCAGAAGCGTGGCATTAAAGTGTTGCCTGAGATCATGCATCCGCTGGTTCTGGACAAGAAAGAGTTGAGAATCCTCGAGCAGCAGACGCGCAAGGTCGCCGATGAGATTATTTCGCGATCTAGAGTGAAGCTTGAATATCTGGTAGGAACGATGATCGAGTTGCCGCGCGCTGCTTTGCTGGCGGACCAGATTGCGGAGGTCGCTGAGTTCTTTTCCTTCGGTACGAATGACCTCACGCAAACCACCATGGGCCTGTCGCGTGACGATGCCGGGCGGTTCCTGCCGGAATATGTGGACGAACGCAAGGCGGCGATTTTCAAAGAGGACCCGTTCCAGACGTTGGATGTCGAGGGAGTAGGCTTGCTGATCGAATGGGCTATCGCGCGAGGGCGCAAGACGCGTCCTAAACTGAAGATCGGAATCTGCGGCGAGCATGGCGGGGACTCTGAGAGCGTGAAATTCTGCCATCGCGTGGGGATGGATTACGTGAGCGCTTCGCCATTTCGCGTGGCAATTGCGCGTCTGGCTGCGGCGCAGGCGGTGATTGAAGGGAAGAAGTCGGCGAATGCGAAGCGCTGAGTGAGCTGCATCTGGAGGTCGACGCCTGCGGCTCTGGCGATGCGCCGCGTACTGGAATGCCGGCGAGGAGTAGACCATTTCGCGTGGAAGACTAGCGACGACCGATGGCCGGCCGCTGATCATTGGCATCTGCGGCGGAACCGGTTCGGGCAAGACCACGATCACGCGGCGAATTATCGAAGCGCTCTCTGAAACGAACGTGGTGGTGCTGCAGCAGGATAATTATTATCGCGATTATCCCGGCATGCCGTTTGCCGAACGCGTCAAAGTAAATTTCGACCATCCCGATTCCATGGACACGCCGCTACTGGCCGAAAATGTTCGGCAATTGCGCACGGGTCAGGCGATTGAACGTCCTACGTACGATTACGCCAATTTTCAACGCTTGAAGGGAACTGTGCGCATCGAGCCGCGCGCGGCAATCATTGTGGAAGGCATTTTGATATTCGAGAGCAAGCCGCTGCGCGAGTTGCTCGACATCAAAATCTTCGTGGATACCGACGCGGACCTGCGTTTCATTCGGCGGCTGGTGCGGGACATACGCGATCGCGGCCGAACCACGCAGATGGTGGTGGAGCAGTACCTCAAGACGGTGCGGCCGATGCATTTGGAGTTTGTGGAGCCATCGAAGCGCTACGCGGACGTAATCATCCCAGAGGGCGGGCACAACGACGTGGGCATTGACCTGGTGATCCAGAAAATCAAGTCGCTCGTGCCGCGTCCCGCGGCCGAGTGAACGAAAATCGGGTTTCGTGCGTATCAATATAAGTAGGGGACGGCCGGCCGGGCTTGAGGAAGCGGCCTGCCGCTACGGCGTGAGGAAGAGGCATAGGAAGCTGGAGCAAGGAGATGATGGTGAAATTTTTACTGTGGTGCATCTTGCTGGTGTTGTGCTGGCCGCTGGCTTTGCTGGCGCTGCTCCTGTATCCGATTGTATGGCTTGTTCTGCTGCCGTTTCGGATTCTGGGGATCGCGGTGGAAGGTGTGTTCGACTTGCTACGCGGGATTTTGTTTCTGCCGGGGCGGATATTGCGCGGGCCGCGTAGCGCTTGAGCGACGCAGGATGGCGAGCCGGGCCCGAGCCGTAAAGAAATTGTTCAAGCGTGGGCTGGCCGACAATTCGCGCTTCGGTTTATATTTTCGCGCGCGCTGCAGAAGTTAAAGAAATGCGTAAGGCGGCGTGGTCATCACGCGACGGGCGGACTTCACCACAAACCAACTTTCAGTTCCACTTTAAGGTTTGACAGCCGCTTGCTGATCGGGTGTTTGCACCAAGACCGGGAACACGGTCGCAGTACGTATAGTCGGTGTGATTTGAGATATAGGTTGAGGTTGCGCTTGAGCTTTCCCGGCGGACTGCTCAACGGTTGCAGACTGCGCAACGCGGAGCGAGATGTCGCCATCGACCAGCGCTGTGAAGTGGTCGGACGAAGCCGCGATCGCCGGCGCTCCCTTGTGAAATTCGGAGAGGAAGTACGGGTAGCCGGCAAACCTTCCGATAGCCGCCTTAGCATCCTGAACTGCTGCGAAATTTGCGGGGATGTGGTCACCGGTCGCGGCAGTAACGTCCTGCATGAACCAAACCACCTGCCCGGAACTTCCCAGGCTCGTTCGCCTCACCGCCATGATTCGCGCGCGCGCTTCTGCTCCTCTGGGGATCACGGTGACGCCGTTCAGCATTACCGGTTCGACGACGACCATACCCACGACGGAGCCTTCCTGCAAGTCGCTGGAAGAAACATCGCTGCTCACCGTCAGTTGCACCGGCGTTTGATCCGGAATCCTTACTTCGACCGAAGGCGCTCCGTCCGGCGGGACCACGGGAAAGGCGGCCGGCGCGTGCATCATCGCCAGAATGATGCGGTCGGAAACTCCCGATTGCTTCAAACGATGCAGTGCGACCGGCGAAGTGTCGAAATCGCAGAGTGCAGCATTCAGCCGCATGATGATGGCATCAGGGCTCATGTGCGCGCCTTGCATTTTCATCACGTTTACATTCGTCAGCAGCACTGCGGATTCGCTGGGTCGCGCGACGACGGGACGTTCCAGCGGCTGGCTCGTCGACGCGACGGGCGCAGCTGTAGGACCGGATTCGGTCGGCTCGCTCGGCGTCTGGGTAATGGGCTCGACGACCGGTTCGACACTCGGTTGCACCACTGTCTCAGCGGGCGTTTGAGCAGCTGGCTCGAGGATCGTGCGAGCAGTCGTCTGCGCGAGCGTCCGTACGGCTGTCTCGACTGGTGTCTGAAGCGGCGCCGGTTCGAGCGTTTGGCTGGTCGGCTGAGCGACCGTGGTATCTGACTGAGCCTCTGGTTTAGGCTTCTGAGTCCATCCGAATGTGTAAACAGTCTGAGGAGCAGGCGCGGTCGTGGACAGATCGCCACTCGGCACCCAGCCGAGCCTGCCGTCGGTGGTTCGCACCTGCGTGAAATCGCCGTCCTGCCCGGTGATCACGAGGCTTTCGCCGCAGTGCAGCTTTCCCAGCTCTTCAAACTTCTGTATCGATTTATAGAGCAGGATGTAGGAGTCGTAGGTTCCACACTGCGCGAACGCAGGCGTGTTTGCCGGCGCGGATTGCGGCGCAACGAAGAGGATCCCCACCAGAACCAAAGCGTATTTCATTTGAGTCCCCATACCGGTTCAGGAGCGGTCGCCCTTGATAGCGTCCCTGGCCCCGGTTCAAGCATTTTTTCCCTCGCTGCGAATCGCGGCAATAGTACTTTGAAACAGGTGTCGGATTGGTTTGGTACAGGCGGGTCAAATGAAAGCCACGATGGGGGGATTGCAGACTGGTTTAGCGAGAGTGACTTTTCGCCGCGAGCGCGCCAGAAAGAGATCGCGCGGCGCATGAAAAGTGTCATTCAAGTTATGCATTAGATTTTGCAAATGCACTGCTTTGAGCTTTAGTTGCCACTTAAAGAAACACTTTAGATGTGTTTTTTCTGGCCGTTCGGGGATCGGTCGGAAGCTCGCGGCCGGGAGCTTTTCTGCCTATGTCGGCATCCTCAAGAAGAAGTACACCCCGAGAAATCCAAAGATGGCGTCCGGCGCCCACGCTGCGAGCAGTGGCGGAAGCTGCCCAACCGAACCCATTGCCTCAAACAGCGCGGCCGTAGCCCAGTACACGATGGCGACGCCCACCGCGACGGCCAAGCCGCCGACAGCTCCGCGCGTACCTGTCAGGAAGGCAAAAGGCGCGCCCAGAAAAACGATAATCCCAGCGATCAACGGGAAGGCGAATTTCTTCTGCCATTGCACGGAAAGCCGCGCCGTGTCGAACCCTGCTTGTTGCAAGCCTTGTATATATTCTCCCAACTGCCGCCAATTCATCTGATACGACTGGCGCACCTCGCGGCGGAAATAGCTGGGCGGCTCGGAAATCTCCGGAAGCGATTGCACTTTGAACGGTGTGTAGCGGCTGACCTTGCCTCCGGTGAAATCGCGTATCCATCCGCCGGTCAGCGCCCAGGTGTTTTCGGATTGCACCCAGGTGGCGCGCGTGGCGAATACTCGGCGGCGTATCTCGAACGTTTGTGGATCGAGCTCGAAGACGCTCAATCCGCCGAAGAGGTTTTGATCGGCATCGAAAAGTTCGTAATTATAAATTTTCGTGCTTTCGCCGAAAATCCATTGCCGGGCTGGCTGGAAATAGGTCTGCGCAGGGCGGCCTTTGATCTGGTTGCGCAGTGCGTCCTGGCGCTGGTTGGCGTAGGGAAGAAACGTATCGTCGAGCAGGAACATTCCCGAGGCGATGACGCAGCCGGCCAGCGTGAGCGGCAGAACCAGGCGGTAGAGGCTCATGCCGCTGGCCTTGAAAGCGATCACTTCGTTATTTTTAGCGAGCACGGCCAAGGTCACCAATGTAGCGACCAGCGTGGCGAGGGGCGCGAGCTGATACGTCATCAGCGGAATGAGATAGCGAAAATAATTCAGCACCATGGAGGCTGGGATATTATTTTTCGAAATGTCGCCGAGCAAATCGAAAAGCGTGAAAGCGTCAAAGATCAGAATGAAGCCCGCCAGCAGCACTAGAAAATAATAGGAAAATTGCTGCAACAGATAAACGTCAATCAACATCGGGAACGCCACGGCAGATCCTTCCGGAACAATTTTCCGCGCCTCCGCGCGAGACGTGACGGCGCGTCCGCCCGCGGCCGCGCCATTCGATGCGGGGATCGGCGCGGCGTCGGCCTCTCGCCGCAGCGCCGGACGCGAGCGCCGGAAGAAGGCATCGAGCCAAGCCACTATCGCATTCGGTTTGCGGATGGTTTCGATACGGCGTAGAAAAATCATGCCCAGTATGAGCCCCGCGATATTTCCAGCCCATATTCCGGCCCACGGCGCGACCGAACCTTGCTGCGCCATATGCGCGCCGGTGACAAAAAGAAAATAGTAGCCCCCGATCAGCACCAGCGTCAGGATCAGTCCGGCGGCGCGCCCTCCGCGCCGCGGACGCACGCCAATGGGCACGCCGAGCAGCGCAAACACCAGGCAGGCGGCGGGAAAAGCGATGCGGCGGTGGAATTCCACACGCGCGTCGCGCCAGTGCGGGCCCTTTTCTGCCAGCAGCTCGGAAATCGAGCGCTCAGAATCCGACACGGCAACGTTCTTGGGACCCGCTACCGGGCTGGAAATCTCCACGGGAATTTCACTCTGGCCGAAAGTCGTCACATTGTAATGTTGAGGCGCGCGCGGGTCGTATTCGTGCGTGCTGCCGCTGCCCAGGTGCAATTCGAATTTGTTGTTGCCGGCATTGGCGACTACTTGCGCGTCTTGCGCGATGGTCACGTTGGTGGTGGAGGCTTGGCCGGAGGTCGCAAGGAAGACACCGCGCCAGCGCGTCGCTGCGGCTTCCACATCTTGCACGTATAATATGAAGTGCGGAACTTGCTCATTGAACACGCGCGGCTGGATCGCGTAGGGTGCCTGGGTCAGCAGCAGGCGCTCCTCGAGGCGTTGCAGCGTGCGTATGGCCGCGGGGCTGAGCCAAAATGTGAGCACCAGCGTGCCGAGGCTGCAGCCCAGTGCCACGAATCCGATGGGAACCAGCAGGCGGCGTAGGCTGATGCCCGAAGCGTGCAGCGCGACGATTTCGCTGTCGGCAGAAAGCCGTCCCAGGCCGATCAATACTCCGACCAGCACGGCCATCGGGATGGTGAACGCCAGCACCGGCGTCAGCGAGCAAAGAAAAATCAGCGCGACGGTGAAGACTCCGCCAGAATGCCGGACGACCAAGTCCATCAGGCGCACGAGTTGCGGGACGAAGAAAACGAAAGTGAAGACCGCGAGCCCTAGTATGGCGTGCGAGCCGACTTCGCGACCGATATATTTATCGAGCAGGCGCATGATCGCGCTTGGGGATTCTAGCATGGACGTTCGGAGCGTGCGGGCGAGTTAAGTTTTGTGTTAACTAAGATGCGGCGGAGGACGGAGAGTTGGGCCGAGTGAATTTAGTTTTGGTTTGGCACATGCACCAGCCGCAGTATCGCGACCCCGTCTCGGGGCGCTATATGCTGCCCTGGACGCGTCTGCATGCCCTGAAGGATTACTGGGGCATGGTGAAAGTGCTGGGCGAATTTCCGGGAGTGCACGCAACCTTCAATATCGTTCCGTTGCTGGCTGCGCAGATCGAAGAATACGCCAGCGGAAAATTTCGCGAACCGTGGTTCGAACTAGCGTTTGCGGCGGCCGACACGCTGCAGCCCGAGCAGAAAAAGGAAATACTGGAACGCGCGTTCCAGGTGAATGAGATTTACGTGCAGCGCTGGCCGCGTTTTTCGGACCTGCAATCGCAAGTGCGATCCGCCGGCGCCGAAGCCTGCGCCGCGCGGTTCAACGAGCAGGACTGGCGCGACCTGCAATTGCTCTCGCAACTGGCGTGGATGGACGAGGAATACATCGCAAAAGATCCGGTGGTGAATCTGCTGGCGACAAAGGGCACGGGTTTTTCGGAGCGGGACAAGGAGCTATTGCGCGAAAAGCAGCTGGAGCTGCTCGGCGCGGTGCTGCCGGAATATCGAATCGCGGCGGAAAGCGGCCAGATCGAAATTTCGACGACTCCCTACTACCATCCGATCCTGCCGCTTTTGTGCGACACAGATATTGCGCGCGTTTCTAACCCGCACACACCGCTGCCGCATCCGCCATTCCGTTTTCCCAGCGATGCGCGCGAACAGCTGCTACGCGCGCGAAAATATCATGAGCGCGTTTTCGGCAAGCCGCCGGCAGGGTTGTGGCCTTCGGAAGGCTCGGTTTCCGACGAAGCCCTGGAGATTGCCGCCGACCTGGGCTTCAAGTGGTTCGCGACCGATGAAGGCGTGCTGGGCCGCACGCGCAATATCGGATTCTGGCGCGACGCGGGAGGCTATCCGGAAAATGGTCCGGACCTCTACTCGCCGTGGAAATTGCAGCGCGACGGTAAGGAGATGTTCGGATTTTTCCGCGACCATTACATTTCGGACCTCGTGGGCTTCGTTTACAGCCGCATGGGCGCGCTGCAAGCCGCGGAGGATTTCCACCGCAGGATTCGCGCGATCGGCGACCGCGAGCCGGCCGGACGTACGGCGACCGTGAGCATCATTCTGGACGGTGAAAACGCCTGGGAATATTACCCAGAGAACGGACGGCAATTCCTGCGGGAATTTTACCGTCGCGTACAGAACGACGGAGAAATTCGCGCGCTGACGGCGAGCGAAGCGATCGAAGCGAACTGCAACGCGCCGACCATGCCTGGGATTTTTCCAGCTTCGTGGATTAACGCGAATTTTGACGTTTGGATTG
>Ga0210391_10001014_pt1 | contig 26644 bp, 24 predicted proteins | sample IncBWC12OmetaG_FD_160573 | JGI IMG/M metagenome (GOLD analysis project Ga0210391, IMG submission 160573) | Forest soil microbial communities from Barre Woods Harvard Forest LTER site, Petersham, Massachusetts, United States - Inc-BW-C-12-O ... | reverse complement strand
CGATCGAGCCGAAGACTATCGCGCCTTCTCCCGCGCCGTCGCCGCGGACGAAAATCGCGACGTTGTGCTCACGAACACTTCGGCCGGCGATCCCGCGATCCCTTCCAGCGCAACGGCCGACGATCTTTACGAAGCAGGCCTTGCCGCGCTGAACGCCGGAAACGCCGCTTCCGCTGCGCCTTTGCTCAATCGCGCCGTTGAGCTCGATCCCAAGCACAAGCAGGGCTGGAACGAAGCAGGTCTGGCGGAACTGCGCCTGGGTAGAGTGGAGGAGGCCGCCGCGGCTTTCCACAAACAGCTCGCGCTCGATCCCGCCGACGAGCACGCCAACGAATATCTCGGCCTCGCGCTCCAGCGGCAGAACAAACTGGAAGAAGCCGCCGACGCGTATCGCAGGCAAGTCGAGCTCAACCCGCTCGACGCCGCTGCGCACGCCGCGCTGGGAGAACTTTTGCTCGACCAGCACGACGATGCGCACGCCGCGCCCGAGCTCGACAAGGCCGCGATCCTCACGCCGGACAACGCGCCGCTTCGCGTCAGCCTCGGCCGCGCGTATCTAAACATCGGCGACGAACCGAAGGCCTTCGCCGCCTTCGAAAAGGCCGCCTCGCTTTCTCCCACCGCGCCGGTGTGGAACGACATTGCCTTCAATCTTGCCGACAGCAAAGTCGATCTCGACAAAGCGCAGCACTACGCCGGGTCGGCAATTCAAGCGACCGAGGCAAGCCTGCGAAGCGCCGACATCCAGCGGGTCACGGCGGCTCAGATGCGCGAGGTCGAAAACCTCGCCGCCTATTGGGACACGCTCGGATGGATCTACTTTCAGAAGGGCGATCTCGTGTCCGCCGACAAATACATTCACGCGGCATGGACGCTCGACCAGAACGGCGAAATCGGCGATCACCTTGGCCAGATTTGCGAAAAACGGGGCGACAAAGACCTCGCGATCAAGACGTACGCGCTCGCTCTGGCCGCACAGGACGCCATTGCTGACACGCGCGCCCGGCTGACGCTTCTGCTCGGCTCCAATTCGGGAATCGATGATCTCGTCGCCAAAGCCAAACTCGAACTCGCCGCGCTTCGGACGGTTCCCGCGGGCAAATTATTCGATGGCAGCGCTCACGCGGACTTTTTGATCGCATTATCACCCGGCGACAAATCCGCGCGGGCGGACGCGGTGCGATTTATTTCCGGCAAGGAGGAACTGCGAAGCGCGGGCGAGAAACTGAAGCTCCTGAACTACGGCGAAATGTTCCCCGATCCTTCCGCCACCAAACTGATCCGCCGGGCAAGGCTGTCGTGCGTTGCCGAAGCCGGAAAGGCGTGCCTCCTGGAACTCTTCCCGGCGTCGCAGGCCCAAGCGCAGTAGCCCGGGCGCTCCACGCGGCGTATCGCTTCAGACTTCGGCGCTCGTCAGCCGACCCAGTCGCCCAACCACCTTCAGCTTGTCCGAACGGCCGGCAAAATACCGCGCGTTGATTTCGTCCGCGCCGAGATCTTCGATCCCGTGAAATCCCATGCCCACGAGCCGCGCTGCCAGCAGGGGCGGATCGAAGAACGTGCGAAATGGTTCGCCGGCTGCGGCGACGCGCCGCATCATCACGCGCATCGCGGCGCGGCCCAGAAAACTCAGCGTCTCGATCCCCACCGCGTAGTCGAATGCGATTCCTCCGCCCGGCGGCGTCCGGGCGATCAAGCGAAAGGTCGATTCGATGGCTTCGCCGGTGAGGTACATGGTCACACCGAGCCAGGAGAAAAATGTCGGCTTCGCCGAATCGTATCCTGCGAGACGCAATCCCTCGGCCAGCGTCTGGTGCTCGAAATCGACCGGCGCATACGTCACCGAACCTGGAATCGCAATTCTCGCCTCCTGCAAATTCCGGCGCTTCCATTCCTGCGTGGCGGGATAATCCACTTCGAAAACGCGCAGCGCCGATTCCGGGTAGGGATTCCGGTAGGCGAACGTATCGAGGCCCGCGCCCAGAATCACGTATTGCGTGGCCCCGCGCGCGATCGATCGCGCCAGCGCCTCCTCCGCATAGCGGCTGCGAGCTACCATGAACGCGCGGATGCTCAGTCCGTACTTTCCGAATACACCCGGATTTTCCGCCCGCAGCTTCTCCGCCGCTCGCGGCCCGATGATCGGCATTGCGATGGGATCGTCCAGAACCTTGGGATGGTCGAAAATCTGGTGGGCAGCGCGCCGCATGGCCACGCGCAGAGCCGTTCGGCTGGGACGCGCTTCAATCATTCGGTGAAAGGGTTCCCGCGGAAGAACGCGCGGCGGAGCGGCCATCCAAAACGCCGCGAGCAAAAGCTATTTCAGCTCGAGAACTTCCTTTTCCTTCGCCGCGGAAAGGTCCTCGATCTTTTTCGTTTCCGAGTGCGTGAGTTTTTCGAGTTCGTCGAGCGAGCGCTTCTTGTCGTCTTCGCTGATCTTCTTGTCTTTTTCGAGCTTTTCGACCGCTTCCTTGATCTCGCGACGGACGTTGCGCAGCGCGGTCCGGTGATTTTCGAGCACTTTGTGCATGTGCTTCACCAGGTCCTTGCGGCGGTCTTCCGTGAGAGCGGGAATCGGCACGCGCACCACTTTTCCGTCGTTGGTCGGATTCAATCCGAGGTCGGCCAGGCGAATCGCCTTGTCGATCATGGCCACGGCGCTCTGATCCCACGGTGCGATCACGATCGTCATCGGGTCGGGCACGTTCATCGTGCCCAGCTGATTGATCGGCATCGGAGTGCCGTGATAATCCACGCGCACGCTATCGAGCACCGTGATATTCGCGCGCCCGGTGCGCACCGTCGCCAGTTCCTTGCGGAAATCCTCCACTGCTTTTTCCATGCGGATTTTCGCCTGCGCCAGAGCGTCCTTGCTCGATCCAATGTTGCTCATCGAAACGCTGTCCTCCGCATCGCCAAAATTTACGCCGCGGTCACCGTTGAGCCCACCCGCTCGCCCACCACCACGCGCCGCAGATTCCCCGGCACGTTCATATTGAAGACGACGATGGGCATTTTGTTGTCCATGCAAAGCGAGATAGCTGTTGAATCCATCACCGATAGGCCTTTTTGCAGCACGTCGAGATATGTGATGTGCTCGAACATCTTCGCCGTCTTCACTTTTTCGGGATCGGCGTCGTAGATTCCGTCGACGCGCGTAGCCTTCAGGATCACCTGCGCCTTGATTTCCATTGCGCGCAGCGCCGCGGCAGTGTCGGTCGAGAAATAGGGATTGCCCGTGCCGCCCGCGAAGATCACCACGCGGTGCTTTTCCAGATGCCGCGCGGCGCGGCGCCGGATAAACGGCTCCGCCACTTCGTGCATCTCGATCGCGCTCATCAGGCGCGTCTGGCAGCCGAGTTTTTCGAGCGCGTCCTGCATCGCCAGGCCGTTGAGCACGGTGGCGAGCATGCCCATGTAATCGCCGGTTGCGCGATCGATCGTCAGCCCGTGCTGGCGCGCGCCGCGAAAAATATTGCCGCCGCCGACGATCAGGGCCACTTCCACGCCGAGGTCGTGAACTGTCTTGACCTCTTGCGCGATGCCTTGGATCGTTTCGGCGTGAATTCCAAAGTCATCCGGACCGGAAAGTGATTCACCGGAAAGTTTTACGACAATGCGACTGTAAACAGGTGCTGCTGCGCGAGGCTTTGCATTGCGTATCTTCCGAGATTTCTTCATCGTGTCCTGGCGGGCGCCGTCCCCGCGGGCATTCTAGCAGAGATTCGGCGCAGGTGGCTGGCATCGTGGCTCAAATGTAGACAGAAAAAAGGGGCGCGACCCCTCACGCGCCAGGGCAGCGCCCCTGCAAACACAAAAGAGGGGAAGCTAGACCTTCGAGACTGGCTCGGGCGCGCCGGGATCTTCCGACGCGGCGGCCGGCGACGATGTCGCGTCGGTTTCGCCGACCTTGAAACGGGCGAAGCGGCGAATGGCGATGTTCTCGCCGACTTTGGCGATGGCCTGGTCGACCATCTCCTTCACCGTCGTTCCTTCGTCCTTGATGAAGTGCTGCTCGTAGAGGCAATTTTCTTCGTAGAATTTTTCCATCTTGCCCGCAACGATTTTGTCGATCACCTGTTGCGGCTTGCCCGTGGCTTTGGCTTGGTCGCGGTAGATCTCGCGTTCGCGGTCGAGCGTTTCCTGGGTCACGTCTTCGCGCCGCAGAAACCGTGGGTCGAGCGCGGCGATGTGCATGGCCACGTCGTGGGACAAGCGCTGAAAATCCTCCGTGCGCGCGACGAAATCGCTCTCGCAATTGATTTCAACGAGCACGCCGATCTTTCCGCCCGCGTGGATGTAGCAGGAAACAAGGCCTTCCGACGTGGAACGCTGCGCCTTCTTCGCCGCGGCGGCCTGGCCCTTCTTGCGCAGAACGTCGATGGCCTTCTGGATGTCCCCGCCGGATTCGATCAATGCCGCGCGGCAATCGGAAAAGCCCGCTCCGGTCTTGTCGCGCAGCTCCTTCACAAGCTGTGCGGATGGTCCACTGCCCTTGCCATCAGATGGTGTCGCCATGACTGAGCTCGGTTCCTTTTCGTTGGATTTCGAGGATCCCCGTTGTGCCGGGATCCGGCGCATGCGCTGCGGCGCATTGTTGTCGTCGCTGTCGTTGAGGTTACTTGGCGGATGAATCGTCGTCGCCGGCTACGGGCGCGACCACTTCCTCGGTCGCCACTGGCTCACCCTCGACGAAATCGCCTTCCTGTTTCTCGTATTGCTCGTAGGCGCTCGTGTCGACGTATTCCGGGCCTTCCTCGCCCGCTACGCCTTCGATCGCCTTTTGATCGGCGATCTGCGACTGCTCGAAGGACTGGCGGCCGGAGACGACCGCATCGGAAATCTTCGACGTGAATAGGCGAATCGCGCGCAACGCGTCATCGTTGCCTGGGATGACCCAATCGACGAGGTTCGGATCGCAGTTCGTATCGACGATCGCGACGACCGGGATACCCATGCGGCGCGCCTCGCGCACGGCGATCACCTCGGCGTTGGGATCGATCACGAACATGGTGTCCGGCGGGGTGGTCATGTTCTCGACGCCGGCGAAATTCTGTTGGAGATGCTTAAGCTCGCGGTCCAGGCGCGCGCCTTCTTTTTTCGAGAACTGCGCCATCCGTCCGTCTTCCGACATCGCCTTGAGCAGCTTGAATCGCTTGATGGATTTCTGGAGCGTGGCCCAGTTGGTGAGCGTGCCGCCCAGCCAGCGATGGTTCACGTAGAACATCCCGCAGCGCTGCGCTTCTTCGGCGATGGCCTCCTGCGCCTGACGCTTGGTGCCGAGGAAAAGAACGCTCTTGCCTTGCGCCGCCTGCTCCGCGACGTAACGAGCCGCCTCGCGGAAAAGTTTCAGGGTTTTCTGAAGGTCAATGATGTGGATTCCGTTGCGCTCGCCGAAAATATATTCCTTCATTTTCGGATTCCAGCGCCGGGTCTGGTGGCCGAAGTGAACTCCCGCCTCCAGTAACTCTTTCATCGTAATTTCGACTGCCAAATTGCCTCCTAAGTGAAGGGATGCTTGGGATCCCGGCATGCCGGGACAGCATCCTTTTCTGCCGGATCCTCACCGGCCGTGAATTTGGCCCAGCCTATTTGGCCGAGCCGGCTTTGCTTCTACAGCTGGTACGACGTCCCAGGGTTAAAGCCCGTTCTTTATTTCTCGAGCTTTTTCGCCGGGTGTAACCCACGCCCGAACCCCGGCCTCGCTCCTCTGCTGCCGGGCGAGCGCCATCGAAAAAACCGGGCTCGGCTGAATGCATGTTTCCGGCCGATTCGATCGCGATGCCGTCCGGTTATCGCTTGCTGAACTGGAACCGGCGACGCGCGCCCTTCTGTCCGTACTTCTTGCGTTCCTTCATACGCGGGTCGCGGGTCAAAAATCCGTTCTTGCGCAACGCCGGACGCAGCTCCGGGTTCAGCTTGGAGAGGGCGCGCGCAATGCCCATGCGCACCGCTCCGGCCTGGCCGCCGACGCCGCCGCCCTTGACCTGTGCGCGCACCTGGACCTGATCGAGCATCTGCGTAAATTTCAGCGGCTCGACCGCGGCGGTGTGCCACGCGACGTTGCGAAAATAATCGTCAACCGGGCGATCGTTCACGGTGAACTGCGCCGGTCCGGGTTTGATGTAGACGCGCGCTACGGCCTCCCGGCGGCGCCCCGTGCCGTAAAAGTGCTTCTTGGCTGCCTCAGCCAGCGAATTCGGTGCTGAACTCAAATTGCCTCCGTCACTGCGTTACGATCTCGTGCCGGCCACAAGGCCGAATGCAAACCCCTCGCCGCATAGCCCGCTGCATCGCGGACCAATCCGCGCGAGGACAAATTTTAGTTCCGTATGCGAGGTTACAGCGCGAGCGGCTGAGGCTTTTGTCCGGCGTGGCGATTCAGCGCTTCACTTCCGGCATACACACGCAGCTTCTTAGCGCGACGCGCGCGGAGCTTGTTCTTCGGCAGCATCCCAAGCACCGCTTCGCGGATGACCTCTTCTGGCCGGCGTTGCATCAGCGACCGGATGGATATTTCCTTCAATCCACCGGGATAACCGCTATGGTGCCGGTAAACTTTCTGATCCATCTTGTTGCCCGTCAACTTCACGCGCTCGGCGTTGATGACTACGATGTGATCGCCGCAATCGAGAAACGGCGTGTATTCGGGCTTGTCCTTGCCGATCAGCTTGCGCGCGATTGCCGTCGCCAGGCGGCCGAGCACCTGACCATCGGCATCAACTACCAACCAGTTCTTGCCCACTTGAAGCGCTTCCGCTTCGCGGCCCTTCGGTACATACGTCGCCATGTGCTTCAGTCACACCTTTCCGTCTAAAGACAATTGTTGAGTTTAGGCTAGGCGGTGGATCCTGTCAACGAAGACAATGCGGCAGGACGAGCGTCGAGGGCCGCTAAGGGACGCAGCGGGCACTCCCCCTGCGCAATGCAAAGATCCGGCAGGACGCCCGAGCTACTGCTTTTGGTCGCCGCTGGGACTGGGCGGCGCATCCGGCTTGGCATCCGGGCTTGCCGTCGGCGGGCCGCCTGCCGGTTGCTTGTCGAATTCGAACGTGCAGTCACGGCCGAGGACGCCGGCTCCGGCGTCGCGCTGGCCCGTGCCTTTCGCATCGTCGAATTGGGCTTTGATGTTGTAGCTGTAGTTGTTGCCCTTCATGGCGAAGATTCCGTGGGCGTTGTTGTGCGTGACGGTGCCTTTGGCGTCGAGCTTTGCGGTGCCGTCGTCGTTGATCTTGCCGTCGATGACTAGATAGCCGGCCGCGCCCTCTTCGCTGTGCTGGCCGTGAAACACGTTGTCCTTCACCTCACTGGGAAATTCCCATTTGTACGCCGGGGTCTCGCCGTGCGCGACGCAGGCGAGATGGGTCGTGTAGGTGCCGTCGTAGCGGCCGCCGGCGACCGATGCCAGCGGGAAAAGCATGGCGGCGCCGACCACGGCGAGGCGGATGGATTTCGTCATTGCTGCCCCCTCTTCTCGGAGATGGCACTGCTTGGTCGGCCGGAACCGACCGGACGGAATCATACTGCTATTGATTGATGCCGAGATTACAAAATTACTCTCAACCGAGGGCCGAGAGAGGACATCGAGGGTGGGCGGCGGAAACCGGCGAGGTGCGCTCGCCGTTGCCGAAATTTGGCGATCATTTACCGCTTGATAACCGAGACGTAACACCCCGACAGTATTCTCGCGTGAGGAGTTTTTCGGCTTGACCTCGATCGTAAATTCGCTGGCTACCGCGAACCCGTCGCAGCCTGAAATTTTCGACCGTTTGCTCCGCAAGGCAGCCGCCTACTGCTGGCTCGAGCGATTCAAGAGCCAGAACTCGAAGGGAGCTTTCACATTGGAAACCTATCAGGTTGGGGAAACTGCGGGAGCGGTGTGGGAGGCTCTTTCGAAACACGGTCCGCTTACGTTTGCGGCTCTCATGGAAGAAGTGAACGCGCCGCAGAGCGTGTTCTTCATGGCCATTGGCTGGCTTTTACGGGAGAACAAGCTGCTGTTTGCACCCGATGGCGGGGACTACATCGTCAGTCTGGCGTGAGGCGCGCCGCACCAACCGAAGGCGGGGCCGAACAATCTCGTTCCCCGCGCATGCCGGCCCGATCCAATCGTTCCCACGAAGTGCGGTTCCCACCGCGATTGTGCCCGTAAACCTTGTGACGCGGAGATCGTAGGGACCCAGAGACGAGTGTCGGTGCCACTCTCAGTGGGCGGGCGCGACTGCGCAGCAAGCCGCGTTGACGCGACTTGCCGCGCGGTTCCGAGCGCGTACGGTTTAGTCGGAAGAAGCGGTTGCTGTGGCGCGAGGCGTCCGCGTGTAGGACGGCTTGTCGAGATCGTGGTCGGTGCTGGAATCGCCGGCCTTGTCGATTTCGATGGAGCCCTTGAAGTAGGCGCCGTCCTCGATCATGATCCGGGCGGTCGTCAAATCGCCGACCACCGAACCGTCCTTCTTGATCTCAATGCGGTCGCGCGCGCGGAGATTGCCCTTCACGTTGCCGTAGACAACCACTTCGCGTGCGATCACGTCAGCGGTCAGCTTGGCGCTAGCGCCGATCGTGAGCTTGCGGTCCTCGAGCTGAACCAGTCCTTCGACGCTGCCGTCGATGGCCAGGTCCTCATTGCCGGTAATCTCGCCCTTCACATGCAGGCTCGCGCCGAGACGTGCAACGCCGCTCGACGATGCCGGGTACGACGAATCGATAGGTGCCATTGGTTTTGCCTCCCCAGAAAATGAAGTACTCGTTGGAGCCGTGGTTCTAGGTTGCTGCGGGAGCGGCGACCTAGCGGGAGCCTCGGGCTTCTTGTCTCCCCACATTTACCCTCCTTGGGCCTGACTTCGCCGGAACCAGTGCGTTTAATTGTGGACCGGGCCTATCAATCTATTCTGCGAAGCCGACTGCGCCAACGCCAAAATGGGACAGTTGTGCTCGTTGCATTACTAGACTGAAGGGCCGCGCACATTGCATGAACGTTTCGATTAACCTTCGCAAGCTTTCAAAGTTGAGAGCGTGGGAGGCGCAGTCTAGACCAAGCGCGGGCGGGATTCCAGCTTTCTTTGAAGGAGGCAACGGGCGAAGGCCATTCACCGCCGAGACGCAGGGACGCCTCGAGTGCGCTGGCTTGCTATCGGACCGTTGCTGTGGAACGATTTGAAGCTTCATGCGACTGATTCCAATACTGACCGTCATCGCCGGCGTTTCCGCTGCGCTTGGTGCGCAAGCGCCTTCGCCGCAGACGCTTCCCGACCCAGTCCGCGTCGAGCAAGGACTCGTCACCGGGACAGGCGGGCGAAGCGCTGCTGTGCGCGCCTATCGCGGCGTTCCCTATGCTGCCGCGCCGTCGGGCGATTGGCGGTGGAAACCGCCGCAGCCGGCGCCGGCTTGGGAGGGCGTGCGGCAGGCGAATGCGCCCGGCAACGCTTGCCCGCAGCCTCCCTATCCGACCAACGGGATCTATGGCGCTTCGCCACCGCCGATGGGCGAAGACTGCCTCAACTTGAATATCTGGACGCCGGCGAAGACGGCGGGCGACCGGCTGCCGGTGATGGTGTGGATCCACGGCGGGAGCTTCGTCCACGGCACGGGCGCGGCGGCCGGATACGACGGCGAAAACTTGGCCCGGCACGGCGTGGTCGTGGTGACGATCAATTATCGGCTGGGCGTTTTCGGTTTGCTAGCTCTGCCGGAGCTGGCGGCGGAGTCGCCGCACCACTCCTCTGGAAATTACGGACTGCTGGACCAGATCGCCGCGCTCCAGTGGGTGCAGCGGAATATTGCCGCGTTCGGCGGCGATCCGGCGCGCGTGACGATCTTCGGCGAATCGGCGGGAGCCGGGTCGGTGAACGTCCTGATGGCCAGCCCCCTCGCGGCGGGGCTTTTCTCGCGGGCGATTGCCGAAAGCGGAGGATCATTCGAGCCGATGCGGTCGCTGGCGCAGGGAGAAAAGGAAGGCCAGGCACTGGCGGCGCGGATCGGCGCGTCCGAGGACGTGCTCAAGGCGCTCCGGGCGAAACCGCCCGACGAGCTCATCAAGGCGACGACGGACGATGATATCGACCTGGTCGTCGACGGCTGGCTGCTGCCGCAGAGCGTCTATTCCATTTTTGCCGAGGGAAAGCAGAACGATGTGCCGATTATCGTGGGCAGCAACGCGAACGAGGGGACGAATTTCCCGCCGCCGGGCGGCGCGATTTCGCCCGCCGACTTCACCGCCAATGCCAAGAAGCGATTCGGCCCGTTGAGCGATGATTTCCTGAAAATCTACCCGCCGGGCGCGAGCGATGCGGAAGCCACTGCGTCGTATTTCGCGGCGCTGCGGGACGGTGAGTTCGGCTGGGACATGCGTATCTGGGCGCGGATTGCCAGCAAAACCGGCCATCATCGCGCGTACCGCTATTATTTTTCCCGCGTGCCGCCTGGCCGCGGCGAACGATTGGGCGCGTTTCACGGCTCGGAGATCGCTTACGTATTCGGGAATTTTCCGTACCGCATCAACTACCAGGACCTGGACCGGCAGCTGGCCGAAACGATCGAAACCTACTGGACGAATTTCGCGCGGGGCGGCGACCCCAACGGCCAGGGCCTGATCACGTGGCCGATCTACGATCCTGAGAAGGACAACTTGCTGAATTTCGGCGATGCGGTTTCTGTAGCCTTCAAGATCAATTCGCAGGGTCTGGATTTCTTCGACGATTTCAACCGCTCACAGCGCCCTTCGCCCGATCCCAAATAGAAGCGCGACTGCAGGCGCGGCGCTATAATCCCGTTCGGTGTCTCCTACCGCAAAGTGGCTTGCCAATTGGATCGTCTGGATACTGGCGACGATCGGGCTGGCCCTGGCCGTGCTGGTCCCCGATGCGTTCGTTCATGTGTGGGTGGGCAAGCGGATGGGCATGGATCGCGCGATGGCCCTGCCGTGGATCGCTCTTTTTATCGACCACGCCGTGATGACCCTGGTGGCCCTGATTCTGATCGCGCTGCTGAGCAGAGGGCGGATGGGCGACTTCGGCTTGCAGAAGCCGCAGGGAAAATCGTTCGTGGGGGCTTCGATCGGCTCGGGCATTTTTTTCGGCGTACTGATGACCGTGGCGGATTATTTGCCGTCGCTGCTGGCGCACAAGCCGCCGGAAAGCTATCCGCTGACTCCGGTGAACATCACCGGCTGGTTGGTGTTTTCATTCCTCTACGTGGGATTCACGGAGGAGATTCCGTTTCGCGGGCTGCTGCAAACGTTCCTGATGCAGCGGACGACGGGCCGGATTCGCGTCGGCAGCTACGACATGCATGCGGCCGGGCTCGTACTGGCGGTGCTGTTCGCCCTGGCTCACGTGGCCAATTTCTGGGTGCGGCCGTTCTGGGCTGCGCTGGCGCAGCAGCTGTACGCCATCGCGCTCGGGATCCTCTACGCCTACTGGCGGGAAAAATCGGGGAGCCTCGCCGCCGCCATCATTGGCCACAACCTCAGCGATGGCGTGGAACTATCGATAACGTTCTTTCTCGAGTGGCTCTGGCGCTGACGACCTAGTATTTGCGCAGAACTCCGACCACCTTGCCCTGGATCTTTACGTCGGTGCCGGGGACTACGATCGGGGACATTGACGAATTCGCGGGCTGCAGGCGGATCTTGCCTCCCGGCTCGCGATAAAATCTTTTCACGGTGGCTTCGTCTTCGCCTACCAGCGCGACCACGATTTCTCCGGGATTGGCAACCTGGGTTTGCTCCACCACAATGTAATCCCCGTCGAGGATGTGATCGTCACGCATCGATTCGCCCTTCACCTGCAGGACGAAGGTGTTCTGTCCCTTGGCGAAATCGGCGAGCGAGATGGTCTCAGTGCCTTCGACGGCTTCGAGCGGGCGGCCGGCGGCGATCCTGCCGGCGAGCGGCAGCTCGATTACGTGGCGGTCGAGGATCTCCTCGCGGACCTGCTTGGGGAGCTGAGTGACCTCGATCGAACGGCTCTGGTTATAGCCGCGGCGGATAAATCCCTTTTTCTCGAGCGTGGAGAGATGCTTGTGCACGGTCGCGAGCGAGGTGAGCTTCAGGGCGTGAGCGATCTCCTCAAAGCTCGGCGAGTAGCCGTTCTTGTTGATGAACCCGACCAGGTAATTCAGCACTTCTTTTTGGCGTTTCGTTAAGGCCATGCAAACCCCCGACAGACTCGTTCTAGGCTGCCAGTGTGGGCGAACCAAAAGCGAAAGTCAATGGGCCGTTAGGACAGGTAGTGACTCATTTTGAATTCGCCGGGCTGACAGCTCAATTCGATTGTGGGGTTTTCGATTCAGTTTCGAAACTGGCCGAACGGCCAATTTTAGGACAGGTGACCGGATGCAATGGATTACAGTTTAGCGCTCATCGTCGTCCGGTGGCGGGATTTCGAGTTCACCGTGCCAGCAGTGATTAAGCAATGTTTCAATTTCGGATTCCGAAACGCGTTCCTGGCCGGGGTCAATCACAAGCGTGGCCCAGACATGCCTATCCCCAAACGGAAACCTAGGAAGTTCCGTACTGAACTGGAGGATGCGCGAACCGTCTGCCTGTAATGTGTCCTCGACAACCTTGATATTATGCTTGCTGAGCCACGAGATAAGCTTGTCGAGTCGCATGGGCTAGTGTCGGTTGTTCGTTGGCTATTGCCGATTCGCTATATACTAGCAGACTTCTCTGCATGATTTGAATCGGTTCTAGGGTTTCAAACTTGGTCCCGGCAGGCGGCCAGTACTGGCGCGGTGCGGGATACCGAATGTCTTCGGCCCAGCCGTTAAGGAATCCGAACTCCACATAGCTTCGGATGCACAAGCGAATTTTGCGCAGCGCGTTAGCTTGGTCGCGTGCAGTCGCCGCCAAATCGAAATCCAGTACGCGCGCCGTGATTCCACCCGACTTCTCGGGATAGAACCGAATCGTCACACTCGTAGGCAGCTCAAACGGCTTTCTTGCTGGTAGCGTCATAAGAGTACTCCTTCACCCCTGCGGAGCACCTACATCGGGGCCTAATACTACACCTAATTAGATGCATGCTGGTTGCCAAATAGCTCTATGCTCAGGATACTTGGTTTAGGGATGCGGGTTAATGGTACGAGGCCAAATTCTTGCATATTTTGCCGAACTAGGCAACCCGGCTCTGCCGACCTGTCTTAGCTCCATAATATTGTCACCCCCTAACAGCAACGTGAAAATGTCACCCCATGAGCCAGGAGACGTTTCGCGTGAGCCAGAAGGAGTTGCAACGAGTGGCAGTGATCGCATCATGTGTGAAGGGAGATCTGGCGTGTGCCAGAGCGGCGGAGCTGCTCGATCTAACGCCTCGGCAGATCAAACGCCTCAAAGCCCGTTATCGGCAAGGCAGCGCAGCCGCTCTGGCACACGCCAGCCGCGGCCGACCCAGCCACCGCCGCCTGCCCGACGCCGTGCGCGAGCGGATCGTGCGACTGGCGCGCACGACCTACGCCGGCTTCAACGATCATCATCTCTGCGAGAAGCTCGTCGAGCGCGAAGGCTTCTCGCTCAGTCGCGAGACGCTGCGCCGGCTCTTACGCCAGCAGGGCCTCGGCCCCCCGAGAAAGCGCCGGGCTCCGGCTCATCGCCAGCGCCGCGTGCGTTCCGCACGGCTCGGAGAACTGGTGCAGCTGGATGGTAGCCCCCATGACTGGCTCGAAGGTCGTGGCCCACGACTCACTGCCTTGGGCATGCAGGACGACGCGACCAGTAAGATCCTGGCGGCCGAGTTTTTCCCCTCGGAAACCGCTTTTGGCTATCTCCGCTTGCTTCGTCAGCTGCTCCGCCGTCATGGCCTGCCGCTGGCTTTCTACGGCGATCGCAGCGGTGTTTTCGTTCGTAACGACGACAACTGGACTGTCGAAGAACAGCTCGCCGGAAAACGCCAACCCACCCAGTTCGGTCGTGCCCTCGAGCAACTCGGCATTACTTTCATTGCCGCTCGCAGCCCTCAGGCCAAAGGCCGCGTCGAGCGTCTCTGGGGGGTGCTCCAGGACCGCCTCTCAAGCGAGCTGCGCCTCGCCAAAGCACAGGACATCGACTCTGCCAACGCCGTACTGCGCCAGTTCATCACCGATTACAACCGCCGTTTCGCCCAAAAGCCTCGCGAAAATCAACCGGCCTGGCGTGCGGTTCCAGGAAGTCTCGAACGAATCTGTTGTTTCATGCATGAACGCATCGTCAGCAATGACAATGTCGTGCAGTGGGAGGGTCGTCGCTTCCAGATTCCTCAGCAGGCGCGTCGTTTTAGCTTCGCCGGTGCCAAAGTACAGATCTACCAAGCTCTTAACGGGCGCCTCTCGTTCTACTACGGCGACACCCGCTTGGAGTATGCAGCCACCCCAGGGGGGTGACATTTCTATGTTGCTGTTAGGGTGACATTTTTATGTTGCTACAACAGACTTACGAAACGCCGCCCGATGCACTCTGCACCTGCTCTGTTTGCGCGGTGCTAGTTCTGGTGTCAGTTGGAATCACAGGATCACGGCGGGTTAGCCGCAACCGCCGCCAGGGATGGGACGGAGAGAGGTGTGAATACCTAACCGTCATGGCGATGCTCTTGTGTCCCAGAAGCTCCTGAACCGTGCGCAAGTCAACTCCCGCCATGACGAGACGGCTGGCAAAGGTGTGCCTGAGACAGTGCCACGAGAAATCCCGAATCTTCGCGATGCGAACGGCATTCTCGAACCAACGGCTCGGATCTGATAGCACGAAGCCCTTGAGGCTACGGATCACTCGATCGGTGCCATCTCCACGCTTCCGGAGTTCCAACAACGCGGACAGTGCGGCGGTGTTGATCGGCACATGGCGCATCTCGCCATTCTTCGCCCTCGGGACGGTCAGGACTCGCCGGGAGAGATTGACGTTTTCCCACGTTAAGCCGTACATCTCACTGAGCCGTAGGCCGGTATTCAGAGCGATCTCCAATTCAGGTATGTGCTCCGGATGGCGAGCCGCAATCGCGATACGCAAACGAGCTTCCTCCTCCGGAGAGAGCCAGCGTGTGCGGGCGTTGTTTACAAGCCGGTGCTTTACCAGCCGTGCGGGATTTTCTTTCACTTTCCCATTTTCGATTCCAAGCCGAAAGATAAGCGACAGTAGAGCGCGATACCGGTTCACGGACGCCGGAGCCCAATTCCTCTCCTCGGCCATTCGGGTTAGGTGGCGCTCAAGGTCTTGCGGAGTAATCGAATCAGCGGCACGTTCTCGAAAAGCCGCCAACAGCCACGGCATTCGAAGTATGTCGTCCTGATAGGTGCGCTTGTGCGCCTTTGAGTAGACGAGCGCGTCATGCGCGAGCTCCGCGAAGCTTACAGTAGGCGTGCGAAGGCTCTCGGGCAACTTCTTCCCCTGGAGGGCCTCCGTCTTACGCTTCCGATAAAGAGTCAGGGCGGCAGTCTTCGTGCCCGCCTTTTCGCGTCGCTGACTACAGAGCGGCTATGCGTGGGAGTCCGCAAAATGCCCTCACGAGAAGCATCGCTTCGAAACTTAGCAAAAGCGCGGCTTGCCGGGCGTCCGCCTCGGCCTTGGCGCAGTCGGGCCGAAAGTCGCCAGATTCGTCTTTTTACATGGCATTGGCAGCTTGAACGCGGGCCGTGGTGCTGGGGCGCGCGCTGGCCCGATGGCTTGGAGTTAGTCACACGTACGTCCAGAAACTCGTACGGTCACTTCTGAAAAGCGAGAGCGATTTCCTCCGGGAGGTAGCGCGTTACGGCGTGCCCACCAAGGATGCGCTACGAGACGCTCGGGAGGAGTCGCGTCGGCAAAGAGACGTCGGCTTGCTGCGGAGACAGCGTCGTTTTAAAACCGTGGAATACAGAGTCGGCGACACCGTCGTGCGCGATTTAGTGCCCACCAAGCCCAATGCTGCAACTCTGGTCGCCAATGACCCCTATCTCCCCGATGCGCCAAAACGCGCGAACGCCAAACTTGATTACAACGCGATCCATCTTTGGAGTCTCAGGTTACGGGGCATTTTGCCCGACGGTTGAAATGAAAGGTGCTGAGTGGAAGGGTACACATCTGCAACGCTTTGTATCGTAAGCATTTTACGTTGAACAGGAAACTGCCGATGGCTCCGGGCGTTTAATGGCTGAGGTACTTATCGCATCATGGATCTCGCGATTGACCGCTTGGGGGTACAACTAATGAAGAACAGGGCAATCTCCTGGATCGCGTTCTTTGTCGTTGCGGCCTGTCAGGTCATATCGTCGGCGCCGGCACAGGCGCAAGGGCCGGCTGGCAATCCCGGCGACATACAGACGAATAACGGCGCCGGAGGTTTCGGGGCTTCGCACCTGAACGATAGCAACGGCACAGTAAACGCCAATGAAGACACCGTCTTTCATTCCGGTGTCCCTGAGTTCGATGTGCGGTCGTTCTGCGCTACGGGTGACCCGAACCAATACTTCGGAAGCATGACCAGTGGTTCGAGTACGCTTACGACAACCACCACGTCTGACTTTGCTGCGTGTCCCGCCAACTCTGGGCAATCTGGCCCTGGTATCTACGTCGAACTGGCCGGCGGTAAGACCTCACTCGCCGTGCCTACAGGCCTGAGCGTCACGGTTGAAGGCACGACTGGAAGCACGACCTATAAATATCAGGTCGCTTGTATCGACACTAATGCTGCGCGGCTGAACAGTTCCACGGCAGCGACATCGGCGGTCAGCGTCACGAATGGAAACGCGACACTTGACGGTGATGGCTCAGGAAATTGGAATAAGCTGACTTGGACCAATAACCCGTCCTGCGGCTGGTATGCGGTATATGGCAGAACATCCGGCTCGATGGCGTACATCGGGGAATCCGAGCCAGGGCCGAACGCTACGACCGCTGAGTTCGATGACCTCGGAGCAAACGAGAATCCATACTATAATCTTCTACCGACGGAAATCTCCAGCACGCCCCCTGCATCTGCACAATCCGGTTCTCTACTTACCTACGTAGCCAGCGGATTCGGAACCACCACTTTGACGCTCGGAGCAAGTGCCGGCAACACCGTTTCGAGTGAATCTGTCTATCACAGCGACGGTGCCGCAATCCAAGCGGCGATCAACGCCGTCCCTACAACGGTCGTAGGTAACGGAGGACTTGGCGGTGCTGTGATGTTCGGTAGTCCGTCTGGAGGAAAAAACTCTTATCTCGTGTGGCAACCGCTCACGATGGCTGCAAATCAGCGCATCTATTACGGGTGTCAATCCCATCTCAGCTATCAGGGCTGCGGGATTGCCGGAGGTAATTATGGCACTTCAATTTTCCTAATAACCACAGGAATATTTGACACGACATGGGCAGACATACAGATGCAGGGCGGGGCTTGGCACTATCATTTTGTCCACGGAGCTTCAGAGGTGCGTGTTGCCTGGCTTGGCACAGCAGAAGGTCCTGGCGGTTCCGGGGTACGATTAGAGGGTGGCTCGAACATGATCGATGGTACGTTCGCCCCCCGGCTTTTGCAAACAGACGGATACGGCTACGAGTCTGTGAATGGAGTAACGAATCAAGGACTCATATTTGGATCATCCATAAATTCGACCACGTGGACCTGTGGGAAACGCTGTGAGTGGGTGCGACTCGGTCAGCTTGGCGGCGGCGACAACAACATTAAGCTCCAGAACATCGTTGCGGAAGGCCCCCCGAACAATAACCAGAACTTCAACGGTGCGGTCGAGATGGGCGGCGCTCGTCAAATCGAATTTGACAATTTCCAGTTGGCGGACTGGCAAGCTCCGTGTCCTTCCTCTGCGGCATCATTTTTCGGCGTGATATTTGATCCCGGAGGCAATGCTCCTGCGTTCATAAATATTGTCTCCAGCCAACTGGGAAACAATTGCGGGAACGCTTTCACCACACACGACGGCAACACCGGAGTTGTCAATATAATCGGCTCGAATGTCGGGTCTGGATACTCGGGCGGATTTGCCTTTGGCGGTGGAAATGGTTGGATAAACATAAATTGTTACGACAGCAACATCGCTCCCGCCCCGATTACAAGCGGTGCTGGACAGATCGGACTGGAAGAGATTAGCGGGTGCCAGTATTCCGGCACGGGGCAACCTTGGTCGATCTACGATGGTTTTCCCGGCCAGGCGAATCCCACAATAGCAAGTAACTATTCGGGATCGGTTAATCTCGCCAAGCCTCCCATCGCAACCGGTGTCGCTGCGACGTTAGCCGGTAGTGGACCGTGTGCGACGCGTAGCTCTCAATTGGGCGGATCATGGGGCGGCTCAGTAAGCTGCGCCGGTACGACGGGCGCAGCGACTCTCGTAATCACGCCGGGTCCCACGGCAGCGCACGGATTCAATTGCTATGGCTCTGATGAGACGGCAGGGGTAGCTGGGGCGCAGTCAGGCAACTCAACGTCCACATGCACGCTAAAGTTCACGAGCGTAACTGCGAGTGACATACTGTCGTTCACAGTCAATCAATTTTAGGAAAGCAATGGGATCAGGGTGAGCTGGCGGAAACAACGGCGGCTCAAGAACGAACGTGTCCCAAACGTGTTTTCTGATTTCTTGCTGAACCGGAACCCTGAAATCGCAAAAGAGAGATGGTCGTCTGGCTGGCGGTTTGTTCGTAGGTACCTTTTGGAAGATGCCTCTGCCTAGGTGGGCCTCTTAGGAGGTGGCTCTTCTTTCCCTCCCGTGCGTTACGCTGCAGAATCGCCTCGTGGGCATTAACAGTGAGGTGCCCTACCGATTGGACCACGCCCCAACTCTGGGTGAACGATTCTAAACTAAATTTACACGAATCGGACCGTGGCGGGAATGCGCAGCCGGAGATTTTTTGGCCCCGCGGAGGCGAACAAGAAGTGAATAAAGACTCGCTGAACGCACCCCGCCGCACATCGGAAGGGGTAGGCGGAAGTTACGGACGGCGGAGGTGGCCGGGGGAAGGAAGCCGGCCCAGCCCTCAATCCCCGAAGGGATCCTCGGCTTTCCTCCCCCTGACGCCCTGTTATAGTGCACCTGGAAAACCAAAGCTAACTTACTGAAACGAATCAGAGTGCCGGGCGAGCTTCCGAGTAAGAAACTCCTAGGGGTCGTAAAATTTTGTTAGTACTCGCGGGGTCGCGACAGCGTTTCGCCATCCTTCGCTGTCCCTTATTTGAATCGTAGATCAGGAAACTAAGGCGAACGTGCAATCGAATCCGATCGAAACCGAGAGACTGCGACTGAGGCGCTGGGAGAGCCGCGACCGCGAGCCGTTTGCGCTCATGAATGGCGATCCGCGAGTCATGGAGTTTTTCTCCGCGCTTCTCGCTCGCGCGGAAAGCGACCGGATGGTGGACCGCATCGAGGCGCATTTTCGCAGGCACGGGTTCGGGCTCTATGCGCTGGAGCTGCGCCAACGGCAGGAATTCATTGGATTTGCGGGTCTCTCGGTGCCGGCGTTTCAGGCCCCCTTCACTCCCTGCGTCGAAATCGGCTGGAGGCTCGCGGCGGAGCATTGGGGCCGAGGCCTGGCCACGGAAGCCGCGCGCGCGGTGGTCGGCCACGGCTTCGATTCGCTAGGACTGGATTCGCTCGTGTCGTTCACGCCTCCCGCGAATGTTCGGTCCCGGCGCGTGATGGAGAAACTCGCCATGACGCACAATCCTGACGATGATTTCGATCATCCAAGTCTGCCCGACGGTCATCCGTTGCGGCGGCATGTGCTTTACCGCCTGAAGCGCCCGGCCTCGTGACCGGAGTGCGAGTCGTCGGACTAGCTGCAATTGGATTATTCCCGTCCCCCGAGTCAACTTGACCGCGTCGAACCGCCTTGCTATGTTGATCAATTACACTGGGCCCATTCTACCCAGTGTGCAGCATGGCTCCCTGTAGGGGCGGTACATTCATATGGGCCTGAAGAAAATCGTCATTCGAGGCGCCCGGCAGCACAATCTAAAGAACATCAGCCTCGAAATCCCGCGCAACACCCTCACGGTAATCACCGGGCTTTCCGGCTCCGGGAAATCCTCGCTCGCATTCGACACGCTCTACGCCGAGGGCCAGCGCCGGTACGTGGAATCGCTTTCGGCCTACGCGCGGCAGTTTCTGGATCAGATGGAGCGGCCGGAGGTGGACTCGGTCGAGGGGCTTTCGCCGTCGATCGCGATCGAGCAAAAGACGACCACGCGGTCGCCGCGCTCAACCGTGGGCACGATTACCGAGATCTACGACTACTTGCGGGTGGTTTACAGCGCCATCGGCACGCCGCACTGTCCGAAATGCGGCAAAGCGATCGCTCGCCAATCGACCGAGCAGATCGTGCAGGCGGTGTTGGCGCTGAAACCGGAGGACCGCATCATGGTGCTGGCGCCGGTGGTCCGCGGGCGCAAAGGCGAATACAAGAAAGAGCTCGAAAAGTACGCCAAAGAGGGCTACGTCCGGGCGCGCATCGATGGCGACCTGGTGAGCATCGACGAGCCGGTGGCGCTGGATCGGCGGAAAAACCACACCATCGAAGTCGTGGTCGACCGGCTGCTGCTGAAAAACGGGATCGCGCAGCGCCTGGAGCAATCGATCGAAACGGCGCTGAAGCTGACCGGCGGGCTGGTCACCATCGCGGTCGTGGGCGGCGAAGAGCACATCTATTCGGAAAAACTGGCGTGCCCGGATTGCGGAATATCGGTCCCGCAGCTCGAGCCGCGTTCCTTCAGCTTTAATTCGCCGTACGGCGCCTGCACGGAATGCCACGGCCTCGGCTCGAAATACGATTTCGATCCGGCGAAGGTGATTGTCGATTGGGCGAAGCCTTTGTTCGAAGGTGGACTTGGCCCCGGCTCGGGCTCGGCCTATTTACAGCGCACGCTGCGGCTGGCAGCCGTGGCGCACGGATTCGATCTGGATGCGCCATTTGAAAAGTTGCCGCGCAAGGCGCAGAACCTGATTCTGCACGGGAACCCGGCCAATGGCGCTTCGGCGAAGGGGCTCAATTTTGAGGGCGTGATCGGGCACCTGGAGGCCAGCCTCGCGGAATCGAACTCCGACACCTACCGCGAGTGGCTGACGCAGTACATGTCGCCCGCGCCGTGCGCAGCGTGCGGCGAGCGCAGGCTCCGCCCCGAAAGCCTCGCCGTGAAAATCGCCGGGCTTTCGATTGCGGATTTCACGGCGCTCCCGCTGAGCGATGCGCGGCCGGCGGTCGACAAAATTCGCAGCAAGCTGACGCTGCGGCAGCGGAAAATTGCCGGGCGTCCGCTGTCGGAAATCGCCGAGCGAATCGATTTCCTTCTGAACGTGGGTCTGGGCTACCTGACGCTGGCGCGATCGGCGGCCACGCTTTCCGGCGGCGAAGCGCAGCGCATTCGCCTGGCCACGCAGATCGGCTCGCGCCTGCGAGGTGTACTCTACGTGCTCGACGAGCCCTCCATCGGGTTACACGCGCGCGACAATGGGCGGCTCCTGTCCACGCTCGAGACGCTGCGCGATCTGGGCAACACCGTGCTGGTGGTTGAGCACGACGAAGAGACGATTCGCCGAGCCAATTACGTGGTCGACCTCGGGCCGGGTGCTGGAAAAGCCGGCGGCCATCTCGTCGCGGCGGGTTCGCCGGAGGAAATCGCTGCGAATCCGGCTTCGCTGACCGGGAGATATCTGTCCGGCGAACTGTCCATACCGGTGCCGCTCGAGCGACGCAGCATGAACGGCAAAGCACTAGCAATTCTGGGTGCCCACGGCAACAACCTGAAAAATATCGACGTGACGATACCGCTCGGGCTGCTCTCGGTTGTCACCGGCGTTTCCGGCTCCGGGAAATCCACGCTGGTGAACGATATTTTGTACCGCGCGCTCGCCGCGAAACTGTATCGCTCGATGGAGAAACCGGCGGCTCATCGTGCGCTTTCCGGAGCCGAGCACATCGACAAGGTCGTGCAGATTGATCAAGCGCCGATCGGGCGCACGCCGCGTTCCAATCCTGCGACGTACACGGGTGTTTTCGCGCCGATTCGCGAGCTGTACGCCCTGCTGCCGGAATCGCGCGAGCGCGGATATAAGCCCGGGCGATTCAGCTTCAACGTCAAGGGCGGCCGGTGCGAGGCGTGCCAGGGCGACGGCCAGCGGCGCATCGAGATGAATTTCCTGCCGGACGTCTACGTGACGTGCGAAGTCTGCCGCGGAAAGCGTTACAACGCGGAAACGCTCGCGGTGCGTTACAAAGGCAGCTCGATTTCCGATCTTCTCGACTTGCCCATCGAGGAAGCCCTGAAAATTCTCGAAAATATCCCCGCGATCCAGCAGAAGTTGCAAACGCTCGTCGACGTCGGGCTCGGCTACGTGCAGCTGGGGCAATCGGCCACCACGCTCTCGGGCGGTGAAGCCCAGCGCACCAAGCTCGCGCGCGAACTTTCCCGCCGCCAGACGGGGCGCACGCTGTACATTCTGGATGAGCCAACCACCGGTCTGCATTTCGACGACGTGAAGAAGCTGCTCGACGTGCTGAACCGCCTCGTTTCGCTCGGCAACACGGTGCTGATCATCGAGCACAATCTGGACGTGATCAAGCAGGCCGACTGGATCATCGACCTCGGACCCGAAGGCGGAGAAGCGGGCGGGCGCGTGGTGGCGCAGGGCACTCCCGAGCAGGTGGCGCGCGTGAAAAAGTCGTACACCGGGCAGATTCTGGCGCGGGCGCTGCACAACTGAAATTGCTCGAACGAAAATGAGTCTCGACGACAACTCGATTCCGATACAACCGGCGTCCCCGGCGGAAGAATCTCCCGCGAGCCCGGTCGTGGCGCGGATCGAGATTGCGCCCGATTTGCGCGTGCCCTGGACCTGGCTCGACCTGTTTCTGCTCGCGGTGCTCTCGCTGGTCGCGACTGTCCTTTTTCGTCTGCTGCTGTTTGGAGCATTCGCTAAGTTCGGAATCGCCCCCGTCCAAATTCAGAAGTCTCCCGCGTTATTCGGCCTTTTCACACTGCTGCAGCAGATGTTGCTTATCGGCGCGTTGCTGGGCTACCTGGCGGCGCAGCTGCGCGTGAATTTCCGCGCGCCGTTCTGGCGCACGATCGGCTGGCGCGGGTTTGAGCCGGGCCAGGTCCCTGTGGCTCTGCGATATTTCGGATTCGTCGTGTTCGGATTCGCCATCGCGCTGATCGTCGAAAGCGTGAGCCTGCGATTCGGCAACAAGGCGAGGCTGCCGGTGCAGGCGCTGTTCCAGGATCGGCGCGTCGCGCTCGCGCTGATGGTGATGTCGGTGTTGGTGGCGCCTGTGTTTGAGGAGACGATTTTTCGCGGCTACATCTATCCGGTTGTCGCACGCAGCTACGGAGTCGCCGTGGGCGTTCTCGGCACGGGGATTCTGTTCGGGCTGCTGCACGCGCCGCAGCTTTGGGGCGGCTGGCTGCAGATCTGCGAACTTGTTGCGGTGGGAATCATCTTCACGTACGCGCGCGCGGCGACTCGGACGGTGCTGGCAAGCTTTCTGCTGCACGTGAGTTACAATTTTTTCGTGTCGTTCGGAATTGTGCTGGTTTCGCCATGGCTGCGCCTGATCGCGCCGCACCGTTGACTTGCGCCGGAATCGGCTAGAATGAATCACGCTGACGTGTGCGAGACGAATTACGCGGACTCACCCGCGTCGGAAGGGGAGAAAAAGTTTGCGCAGCGTTGAGCCGATCCGATGGAGCGCCGAAGGCGTGGTGATGCTCGATCAGCGGCGCCTGCCCGGCGAAGTCGTCTACCACACGTACACGGATTACCGAGACGTCGCGAAGGCCATCAAGGACATGGTCATTCGCGGTGCGCCGGCGATCGGCGTCGCCGCAGGCATGGGAGTGGCGCTGGGAATCGAGCGCTCGAAGGCGAATACTCTGCCCGAGCTTCGCTCCGAGTTCGCACAAATGTGCGTCACACTCGCGCGCACGCGCCCCACGGCGGTCGATCTTTTCTGGGCCCTCGACCGCTTCAAGAAGAAGTTCGAGGGCTTGGTGGCCATTGCCGAGAAAGACGGCGCCGCCGGGCTCGCCTCGCTGCGCGCGTCGATGGTGAAGGAAGCGCAAGACCTGCACGAGGAGCGCCGCCGCGCCGACGAGCGCATCGGCAAATTCGGCGCGGAGCTTCTGCCTCGCACGGGCCGCGTGATGACGCAGTGCAACGCCGGCGCGCTCGCAACCGGCGGAATCGGCACCGCGCTCGGCGTCATTCGCATGGCGGTCGAGGCCGGGCAGCGCATCGACGTCTTAGTCCCTGAGACACGGCCGTATCTGCAAGGCGCACGACTCACCGCATGGGAATTGCATCAGGATCAGATTCCGCTGACGCTCATCACCGACAACATGGTCGGCCATTTCCTGAAAACCGGCGGAGTTTCGGCGGTCGTAGTGGGCGCGGACCGCATCGCGCGCAACGGCGACACAGCCAATAAAATCGGCACCTACGGGATGGCCGTTCTGGCGCGGGAGAACAACGTGCCGTTCTACGTTGCGGCGCCGATTTCGACCCTCGACCTTTCGATTCCCGATGGCGATCACATTCCGATCGAAGAGCGCTCGCAAGAAGAAGTGACACACCTGGGCGGCACGCGCATCGCGCCCGACGTGCGGGCGGCGCACCCGGCCTTCGACGTGACGCCGTCGAAATTCATCGCGGCGATCATCACCGAACGCGGCGTGGCGCGCGCGCCGTTCGAGAAGAACCTGCAGAACTTGGTGGAGAAAACCTAGATCGAGGCTGGCTGGACTCTCGCGCCGACCGCCGTCACGGCTTCCTCGGTTGAAATCAGCCGCGCACCCAGGGATTGCAATTCCACGAGCGTCGCGCGCCCGGCTTCCTCATCGAGAGCCTCGATCGCGTCTTTCACGATCGCGACTTTGCGATGCCGCGCGAGCAATCCCTTCACGGCGCACTGTACGCAATATTCCGTCACCACACCGAAGACGACATATTCCGCATCCGCCGGCAATCGATCCACCAGCGCGCTGGCGTGAGGGTTGTCAAAAACGTCGAGCGTCTGTTTTTCGAAAATGACCTGCGGGAAACTCAGCACATGGCTCGGCAGCGGACGCGATCGGTCGTTGGGGACGGTGCAGAAATTCGCTGCGAGTCCTTCGGGAATGATTCGCGCGCCAGCCGAGCCAGCCAGGCAGTGCGGCGGGAACCGCTCGAACTCCGGATCGCCCTCCGGATGGGCATCGCCGCTTGAAACGAGCAGCGAACCTGAATCCACTGCCGCCGCCACCAGCCGCTCAATATTGGGAATCAGCTTCTCGGCGCCAGGTGCGTACAGCTTTCCCCCAGGCAGCATGAAGTCCGCCTGTGCATCCACTTCCCAGAAAACTTTCTTCCTCTGTCCCATACGTGCGGGTGAAACACCCGCACGTCTATTTTACCGCAAAGCGGCGCACGCGCTGGCGCACCTTTTCAAGTGACCTCTCCAGCGCCTTGCTGTGATCGACCGGATATTTCGCCTCGCGGTTGATCTGGCGGAAGCGCCGCGGCAGCCGCGCCAGCCCGTCGGCGCAGCGATCGCGCAGCACGCTGATAGGCTCCGCCGGCGCGATCGGCCGCCCCTGGCGCATCACGGGAATCAGCAGCGGCTCTCCGCCGTTGGGCGGTTCGCTCTCAAGCGCGATGCGGTCGCTCTTGAATTCGCCCTTCGCCGTGAAATAGCGATAGACCTGCTTGCGCCCGGGATAGGTGGCCTTCGCGCGCGTCAGTTTCGCGGCCTCGCGGATTTTTCCTTCGCGCTCCACTTCGACGAGCTTGTAAATCATGCTCAGCTGCGGTGCATCGCCCGGCGTCGCCAGCGCCGTCCCCACGCCAAATGCATCGATCGCCGCGCCCTTGGCCAGCAGCGAAGCGATCTTGAATTCGTCCAGATCTCCCGAGGCGAACACTTTCACGTCCTTCCATCCCGCCCGGTCGAGCTCGCGCCGCACCCAGCGGCTGTCTTTCACCAGATCGCCGCTGTCCAGACGCACGCCCGCCGGTTTACGCCCCATGGAGATGATTTCGGCCAGCGCGTTGCGCACGTTGTAGGTATCCAGCAGCAGCACGGCATCGTCGGGGAACGCGTCGAGAAAATTGCGGAACGCTTCGGCCTCGCCTTCGTGCGCCATCACCCACGAATGCGCCTGCGTGCCGTAGGTGTTCATTCCGAATTGCTGTCCGGCCAGCACGTTTGACGTGCCCTCGCAGCCGCCAATCGCCGCGGCACGGGCCGCGAACAAGCTCGCTTGCGATCCGTGAGCCCGTCGCGCGCCGAAATCGACAATCTGCCTTCCCTTCGCCGCACCCACCACGCGCGCTGCCTTGCTGGCGACGATCGTCTGGTAGCTCAGCGTTGCCAGCAGATAGGTCTCCAGAATCTGCCCCTCGATAATCGGCGCCGTCACGCGCAGCATCGGCTCGCCCGGAAACACCAGCGTGCCTTCGGGCATCGCCCAGGCATCGCCGGTGAAGCGAAATTTCGCCAGGTAGCTGAAAAAATCCTCGCGCACGTGGCGAAAGACGCGATGCCGCCGCAGATAGTCAATTTCTTCCGAGGTGAAGTGGACGTTTTCGAGGAATTCCAGAGCCTGCTGCAAGCCGGCGGCGACCAAATAATTCCGCCGCTCGGGCAAATGCCGGACGAAAAGCTCGAACGTAGCCTTCCCATCGAAGCGGGTCTGGAGATAGCCCGCCGCCATGGTCAGCTCGTAGAGGTCGG
>Ga0210391_10001013_pt1 | contig 26655 bp, 30 predicted proteins | sample IncBWC12OmetaG_FD_160573 | JGI IMG/M metagenome (GOLD analysis project Ga0210391, IMG submission 160573) | Forest soil microbial communities from Barre Woods Harvard Forest LTER site, Petersham, Massachusetts, United States - Inc-BW-C-12-O ... | reverse complement strand
CGAGATGCTGGGCGAAGGCGGAGAACTCCACCAGCGCGTGGACAAGCGGCTGCGGCGCGACATCGTGATGTTCGCGGGCGGGGGACTGACGATTCTGCGCGCGATCGATCGCATTAACTACGATGTATTCAGGATGCGTCCGCAATTGACGAAACTCGACTATCTGAAACTCGGATGGAGCGCGATTCGTGGACGGCTTGAAGTCTGACGACAGCGCCGCGGCCGAGATCGCGACGACGGCCGGCCGCGACGACGCGTCGCTCGAAGCCGACTACGAACGCTGCGCGCAAATCACGCGGCGCTCGCGCTCGAGCTTCTACTACGCATTCATATTGCTGCCGCCCGAACGGCGCCGCGCGCTGCACGCCGTCTACGCGTTCTGCCGTTTCATCGATGACATCGCCGATGACGAATCGATTCGCGAGCCGGCGCTTCTACTCAAGCGATGGCGTGAGGAACTCGACCGCGTGTATACGGGGACGCCGACGCGCGCACTCTCGCGCGCGCTCGCCGACAGTGCGCAGCGCTTTAATATTCCGCGCGAGCTGTTCGAAGAAATCATCGCGGGCGTCGAGATGGATCTGTCGCGCAAGCGCTACCAGAGCTGGCAGGAGCTGGAGCCTTACTGCTATCGCGTCGCGTCGGCGCTTGGCCTCATCTGCATCGAGATTTTCGGTTACCGGAATCCATCGGCCAAGTCGTATGCGGAAAATCTCGGCCTGGCGCTTCAGTTGACCAACATTCTGCGCGACGTGCGCGAGGATGCCGAGCGCGGCCGCATCTATATTCCGCTGGAAGACCTCGAACGCTTCAAGGTGCGCGAAGAAGAAATTCTCAGCGCCGCGTATACGCCGAACTTCGTCAGCCTGATGGACTTCGAGGCCCGCCGCGCGCAGGAACTTTACGCCAAGGCGCAGAGCGCGCTCGCGCCCGAGGATCGCGCGACGCTGCTGACCGCAGAGGCGATGCGCCTGATCTACGCCGCGCTGCTCGAGCGAATCATCAAATCGAACTATCGCGTGCTCGACCGTCGCCACAGCCTGTCTGCCCCGCACAAGCTTTACCTTGTCGGCCGTGCGTGGGCCGAAGGCCGTTTAAGCGCGCTACGCGGATAGATGACGCCCGTAACTAAAGACGCGGTCGTGATCGGCGCCGGCTTCGCCGGACTTAGCGCTGCGGTCGCGCTGGCGCAGCGCGGCGTGCGCGTCACGGTGCTCGAAGGAAAACCCGCGCTCGGCGGCCGCGCGTATTCGTTCACCGACCCCGACACCGGTGATTTCGTCGACAACGGCCAGCACGTCCTAATGGGTTGCTATGGCGAGACGCTCGACTTCCTCAAACAAATCGGAGCGTACGACCAGTTGGTGTTCCACGAAGACTTAGAAATCGAAATGCTGGCCGGTCCGGGTCAGCGTGCGACGTTGAAAACGGCGCGCCTGCCCGGCCCGCTGCATATGACGGCCGCGTTGCTCGGATATCGCCATCTCAGTATCGCGGAACGAATGAGCGTCATGCGAGGCGGACTGAAGCTGCTTGCGATGAGACGGTTCGGCGGCGGCGACCTGAGTCGGCTGACCGTCGCGCAGCTGATGGATCGCCTCGGGCAATCGGAGCGCACGCGTAAATGCTTCTGGTATCCGCTCTCGATCGCGACGCTCAACGATGTGCCCGAAGTGTCGTCGGCGCAGTTGTTGGCCGAAGTTCTCAAGCGCGCGTTTTTTTCGCGCCGCAGCGACTCGGCCTTCGTTTATTCGCGCGTAGGCCTGAGTGAACTCTACTGCACGGGCGCAAAACAGTTAATCGAGCGCGGAGGCGGGTCGGTGGTTTCGCATTCGATCGTCGAGATGCTGGAGCTCGGCGCTGGCGGCCGCGTCGCGAGCGTGCGGCTCCGCGACGGGCGGCGAATCGAGGCAGCGGACATCATCAGTGCGGTCCCAGCGCCGCAGTTGCTTCGCCTATTGCCGGAAAACGCCGTCGCGGATCCATTCTTCGCGCGCTTCACGGGTCTTTCGAGCTCGCCAATCATCTGCGTTCACGTTTGGCTCGATCGCGAAGTGACTGATTCGCCATTCATAGGCTTCATCGGAAGCACTACTCAATGGCTATTCAACAAACGTCAGATCTTCGCGCAACGTGGCGAAGCGCATCCGGGCTACCTGAGCTTCGTCATCAGCGGTGCGCGCAAGCTCGTGGATCGCAGCAACCAGGAACTTCTGGATATCGTGGTCAACGATCTTCATGCGCTGATTCCCGCGTCGCGCGCGGCAAAAGTCGTGAAGTCGATGGTGCTGAAAGAGAAGAACGCGACGATGGCGCCCAACCTTCGATCGCATGAGCTGCGGCCGACGGCCAAGACGCCGATCGCGAACTTCTTTCTGGCCGGCGACTGGATTCAAACCGGTTTGCCGGCGACCATTGAGAGCGCAGTGATCTCGGGACGGGCCGCGGCTGCCGCGGTTTTGGCGCGACCCGCCGAATAGCCATTCGTATAGTTAGATGACTACCAAGTTAGCGCTGGTGACGGGCGGCAACGGATTCGTGGGATGCCACGTCGTGCGCGCGCTGCTCGACCGCGGCGATCGAGTGCGAGTGCTCGCGCGCGAGAACGCCGACCTGAGTGCGCTGGCCGGCTTGCCGGTCGAAATCGTACGCGGCGACCTCCGGAACTTCGATTCGGTGGCGCGGGCGGTGGACGGTTGCAACGAGGTTTATCACGTCGCCGCCGATTACCGGCTCTGGCTGACCGATCCGGAGCCGATGTACGCGACTAATGTAAACGGCACCGAGAACATCATTCGCGCGGCGGTGAATGCCGGCGTTTCGCGAATCGTTTATACGAGCACGGTTGGCGCGCTCGGAATTCCGCATGGTGGAGTCGGGCGGGAGGACACGCCGTCGGCGCTGGCCGAGATGCCGGGTCATTACAAGCGATCGAAGTACATGGCCGAGCAGGCGGCGCTGGCGGCCGCGCGCGCGGGCGCGCCGGTCGTGATCGTGAACCCGTCGACGCCGATTGGCGCGCTCGATTTCAAGCCGACGCCGACCGGCCGAATCATCGTGGATTTTCTCAATCGGCGGATGCCGGCATACGTGGAGACCGGGCTCAATATCGTCGATGTCGAGGATGTCGCGCGCGGGCATCTGCTCGCCGCGAAACGCGGCCGAATCGGCGAGAAATATATTCTCGGGGGTAAAAATCTCACGCTCAAGGAATTTCTCGGACGACTCGCCGCCGTTGCCGGGCTGCCCCCGCCTAAGATGAGAATTCCGTACGCGGTGGCGTTCGGCTACGCGCTCGGCGCGGAGGCATTCGCGCGTACTGTCACTCGTCGAGCACCGCGCGCGAGCCTGACCGAAGTGCGGATGGCGCGCAAACGAATGTTCTTCGACTCCTCGAAAGCGCGCGCGGAGTTGGGCTATTCGCCTGGACCGATTGACGCGGCGATATCCGCCGCGATCGAATTCTTTAGATCGAAAGGCACGGCGAAGAGCGCCGCATGAGCCTCGCGATGCATCTGCTGCTATCCACCATCGCGCTGCGCCCGTATGTGTTCATCTTCCTCGCAAGTTTTCTGTTGATCGCGATTGTGAACTTCGGTCTTCGCACGACGCTCCTGTTCACCGTGCTCACCTATGCCGTGTCGCTCGCATGCGAGTGGTCTTCCGTCCACAACGGATTCCCGTTCGGGCTGTATCATTATATAGAAGCGACCCGCGGCCGCGAGTTGTGGGTGCTCGGCGTTCCGTTCATGGACTCGCTGTCGTTCACCTTCCTCGCGTTCGCCAGCTACACCGTCGCGCTGCTGCTCAGCTCACCGCTCTATCGGCGCGGCGCGGATTTTCGGGTTCTCGACACCTGGCAAATCCGCCGCGCGCCGCGGGTCTGGCTGATGGCCGCGTTGTTCATGGTGATGGTCGACATGGTGGTCGATCCCTTGAGCGTGCTCGGCGACAGGTGGTTCCTCGGCAAAATATTCTGGTACGATCCGCCCGGACCGCATTTTGGCGTGCCGATCAGCAACTACCTCGGTTGGTATTTCGTCGCCGCGATCACGATTGCGATCTTCCAATGGCTCGACGCCGCGCTCAATCGCGGCTCGGCCAAGCCCGCCGGCCTGTGCCCCGCGCTGCGATCGCGCGCGATGCTCGGTCCCGCGCTCTATGCGGGCATCGTGCTCTTCGGCATCACGATGCTGTTCCGAATCAACGCGCCGAACATCGGCTGGGCCGCGGTCTTCATCTACTTGCCGTTTGCTGTCCTCGCGATTCATATTCTGACCCGGCGTGAATCGTGGGGCGATGACGCCGCAATCGAGCGTCACCTGGCAGATTTTCCGTACGAGCGCGATCTTCCTGTCTGGAAGCCAACGAGCGCGCGCAAGCCCGAACTTCGACGCGTCACCGCATAGGGGGAGCGCTTTCAAATCTCCGCCGAGTGTGGCAAGCGTCGGTCATCGAGCTGCGACGACGCATGCAGAGGTGACAATCATGCTGCTCAAGGACAAAGTTGCGTTAATCACAGGCGCCGGTTCCGGAATCGGCCGAGCGAGCGCGATACGATTTGCGAATGAAGGCGCGAAGGTGATGGTGGCCGACGTGCGCGCCGAGACGGCGAGCAATACGGCGGCCGAAATCGAAAAGGCCGGCGGCGTCGCGAAATCGCTAACGGTCGACGTGCGCATCGGCGCCGAAGTCGAGCGCATGGTCAATGAAACCATCGCCGCGTTTGGCCGGCTCGACATCCTGTTCAACAATGCCGGCGTGTTCGTGCCGAAAACCGTGGTCGACACCAGCGAGGAAGAATGGGACTGGGTCGTCGACGTGTGCCTCAAGGGCGTGTTCTTCGGATGCAAGTACGCGATTCCGCAAATGATCAAGCAGGGCGGCGGCGTGATCATCAACACCGCCAGCGGTGCGGGAATAGAAGGCGTGCCGAATCTCGGCGCCTACCAGGCGGCAAAGGGCGGCGTCGTGATCATGTCGAAGGGGATCGCGCTCGACTTCGCGCGCCACAATATCCGATGCGTGTCGATTTGCCCCGGCGTCATCGAGACGCCGATCGCCGAGAACTGCAACACCGTACCCGCCGGCGCCTCGGAGTTGATTTGGGAGCGCACCGGTAACATGCATCCGCTCGGACGCAACGGCAAACCGCAAGAGGTCGGTGCGCTCGCGGCATTCCTGGCGTCGGACGAGGCGGGATTCATCACGGGTATCGCCGTGCCAATTGACGGCGGATTCAGCGCGGGCGCTTTCGCTCCTCCCCAGCGCGATCACGCCTAGCGACGTCGGGCGTCTTGCCGTCGTGCGCGATGGCCGAGAGCGCGTCAGCGATTGCAGCGGTCGCGCGCGAGAGATTGCGCATCATCCGCGGCAGCTTGAGCACCGTCGCCGGATTGCGCAACAGGTACGCCGTCGCGGCCAGAGGCCTGACGTCGCCATCTTGGTCGGCCATCTCGGCGCCCACGACTTCGTCGTCGACCTCGTCGAGCACCGCGCGAATCGCGACAAACGGCAGTCCGCGCACGCCCGCTTCGGAAGCGATCGCGGCGGTTTCCATATCGACAGCGATAGCACCAGTGCTTTCCTTCGCACTGCGCTTCTCGGCGACGGTGAACACTCGATTCGAAGTCAAAATCGCGCCGGTCGAGTACGCAATGCCGGCGCTTGCGAGCGAGTGCCGGATAGCGCGGAGGTGCGCGGCGCTCACCGCCGTCTCTGATTTCGCCTGCTGGCCGTCGGCCTGAATCATCAGAACGCGATCGGAGAGCACGAGATCGCCTGGCTTCAGTCCGCGCGAAAGCGCGCCCACGACCCCAGTCCCGATTACCAACTCCGCTTGAGGCATCGAATCGAAAGCTCGCCGCGCAGTTTCGGTTGCGCGTTGGTGACCGATACCGTGGCCAACGACGGCGAAATCTTTGCCGCCGATCTTCGCCCGAAATCCTTGTAGGCCGTCGAGCGCCAGCGGAGTGCGATTGCGGAGGCGCCGCTTGAACGGTGCGATCTCGCGCGCGAAGGCATAGAAGACAAGAATCAAACGCGTGGTCCCGTTTCGATTCTTCGCGCTACCCGCTTGAGCGAACGCCGCGATGCTAGCAAGATTGTGTCCGTGATCCTCACTGCTCGCGGTCCGGCCGCTTGAAGCGCCTCATCGTTAATGCCGACGATTTCGGCTTGTCGCCCGAGGTCAACGCCGGCATCATCCGCGCGCATCGCGACGGGATTCTGCGCAGTGCGAGCCTCATGGTGGCCGAACCGGCCGCGCGTGACGCGGCCGAACTCGCGCGCGAAAATCGCGACCTCGACGTCGGCCTGCATGCGGTCGTCTGCCGCGGACGCAGTGTGCTCGACGCCTCGCGCCTCGGTGCCGCGATGAGCGCGTCGGGCGAATTTATCGACAATCCCGTCACTGCCGGCATGCGATATTTCTTCGACCGTCGGCTTCGCGCCGCCATGACCGACGAGCTGCGCGCGCAAGTCGAGCGCCATCTCGAGCTGGTCGGCTACCTCAACCATATCGACGGCCACCTGAATTTCCACGTCCATCCGCTGTTCGCCGATATTCTGGTTGAGCTCGCCGTCGAATACAAAGTGCCGTGCATCAGGCTCCCGCGCGAGCGCGTGATGACGACGCTTCAGCTCCGCCGCGACAACGCGCCGCGCAAGCTGGTCGAGTCGCTGATTTTTCGTACGCTCTCGCTCCGCACCAGCCGCATGATGGCCGCGCGCGGCCTCACTTCGACTGACGCCCTGTTCGGACTTCATCAGAGTGGCCACCTGAGCGAGGACTATATCGTCGGCCTGCTCGACCGCCTGCGCGACGGCACGACCGAACTCTATTTTCATCCGGCCGCCGATATCGGCAGAATCCCGCCCGCGCCTGAGGCGCAACTCGAAGTCGAGATTCTGACCAGTGCGCGCGTGCGCGACGCGCTGGTGCGAAATGGAATCGAGCTGATCACTTTCGCCGATCTTGCGAAACCGAAGGTAACCGCTTGATTCATCTCTGCATCTGGCGTTCGCTGTGATCCCGGGAAAGTTCCCGCACAGGAGAGCAGCTTCATGGCAGTTGTAAAGATTCGGCCCGCGGTGCGCGACGACCTGCCGCGCCTGACCGAAATCTACAACTACTACGTCATCAACACGCCGATCACATTCGACCTTGAGCCGGTGACGGTCGAGAGTCGCGCGCGATGGTTCGACGAGCACTCGGGCACCAACCGCCATCGCCTGTTCGTCGCTGAAGACGCAGGATTAATCGTCGGCTGGGCCGGTACTGGACCCTTTCGCGACCGCGCAGCGTACGACACGAGTGTCGAGACCACGGTCTACTGCGCGCGCGAAACGACCGGCCGCGGCATCGGCGCGGCAATGTATCGCGTGCTGATCGACGCGCTCAAGGACGAGGACATCAGACGCGTGCTCGCGGGAATCACGCTGCCCAACGACGCGTCGGTCGCCCTTCATCGCAGGTTCGGGTTCACCGACGTCGGCGTCTTCACCGAATGCGGACGGAAATTCGGCAAGTACTGGGACGTCGTGTGGATGGAGCGACCGCTGCGCCTGGCCGACGAGTAGCGAATGAGTTGCTCGCGCCCGGCAGCAGTTTGAACTAGGCTAAACGTTATGCGGGGCGCGTGCTCCGCGCAGTTTTTCACTTTCAAAACTCGACCGCATATAAGGAAGAGAGACGCGATGCGCGACCAGGATGGAGCTCCCCTCGCCGATACGACGCAGGACTATCGCCTGCCGAAAAACGTCACCCCGAAGCGCTACGGCATTCGCCTGACGCCCGACCTGCAGGCGTTCACGTTCCAGGGCGAAGTGGACATCGCCGTCGTCGTCAACCAGGCGACCGACGACGTCGTCCTGAACGCGCTCGAATTGGAAATCGACAAGGTGACGGCGCATCGCGGCGGCAAATCGCTCGCGGCAAAGGCCGAGCCTGAGCCGTCCAAGGAACGCGCGCATCTCCGATTCGCCGAGAAGCTTGCACCGGGCGAATGGACGTTGAAGATCGCGTTCCGCGGAATCCTCAACGACAAACTGCACGGCTTCTATCGCAGCCAGTATCAGGACGCGTCCGGCAAGAACCACGTCGCCGCGACGACGCAATTCGAATCCACCGACGCCCGCCGCGCGTTTCCATGCTGGGACGAACCCGAGATCAAGGCCAGCTACAAGGTGACGCTGATCGTCGATGAGAATCTCGCCGCGATCTCGAACGGCGGGCAGGAGAGCGAGCGCAAGCTGCCCAGCGGAAAGAAGGAGTTCGTCTTCAAGGAGACGATCGTGATGTCGACGTATCTGGTCGCGTTCATCGTCGGCGAGTTCGACGCGACCGCGCCGGTCGACGCCGGCACGCCGCTGCGCATCGTTCACGTTCCCGGCAAGGAATCGCTGACCAGTTGGGCGAAGCAGATCGGTGCGTTCTCGCTGAAATATTTCGCCGACTACTACGGCCTCAAGTATCCCGGCGACAAGCTCGACCTGATTGCTATTCCCGACTTCGCGTCGGGCGCCATGGAAAACCTCGGCGCGATCACGTTTCGCGAAACGGCGCTGCTCGCTGACGAAAAATCCGCATCGCGCGCCGAGCTCGAGCGCGTGGCCGACGTCGTCTCGCACGAGAACGCGCACATGTGGTTCGGCGATCTCGTCACCATGCGATGGTGGAACGGAATCTGGCTCAATGAGGCGTTCGCCACCTTCATGGAGATGCTCGCAGTCGACGCGTGGAAGCCCGAGTGGAAGCGATGGGAGAGCTTCAGCGTCTCGCGCGCCGCCGCGATGTCGATCGACGGGCTGCGCAGCACACGCCCGATCGAGTTCACCGTGCGTAGCCCCGAAGATTGCCGCGCGATGTTCGACATCCTGACCTATGAGAAGGGCGCGGCGGTGCTGCGGATGCTCGAGCAGTTCCTCGGCGCCAATGTTTTCCGCGACGGCATCCGCCTCTACCTGAAAAAGCATCAGTTCAACAACACCGAGACCAGCGACCTGTGGGACGCGCTCGAGGCTGCGTCGCACGAGCCCGTGCGCAAGATGATGGACTCGTGGATTTTCCAGCCCGGCTTTCCCATCATCGACGCGTCGCCCACTGCGGACGGCCGCGGCCTCAAGCTCTCGCAGCGCCGGTTCTTCTATCTCGCCGAGGACAACACGCAGCTTTGGCATGTGCCCGTGATGGTTCGCGCCAAGACCGAGAAAGGCGTCGCGACTCACAAGGTCCTGCTCACCACGCGCGAGACGACCGTCGATTTGCCCGGCAAGCTCGAGTGGGCGCTGCTCAATGAAGGCGGCCACGGTTTCTATCGCGTGCACTACGCGCCGCCGTTGCTCGAAGCGATCACGAAAAATATCGCGGCGCTTCAGCCGATCGAACGCTTCGGCCTCGTCAGCGACACCTGGGCTGCGACCGTTGCCGGCCTCGGCCCGCTGAGCGAGTTCCTCAAGATGGCGCGACTGTTCACCAAGGAGACGGACATCAACGTCTGGCGCGCGTTGATCGGCGCGTTCGCGTACCTAGACATGATCGCTACCGACGCCGACCGGCCCGCGCTCGCGGCCACTGTGCGCGAAATCGTCGGTCCCGCCGCCGCGCGTCTCGGCTGGGAGTCCAAGTCGAGCGAGAGCGAGCTGGTGCGCCAGTTGCGCGGAATGCTGATTGGCTCGCTCGGCACACTCGGCGACGATCCCGAGGTGCAGAAGCGCGCGCGCGATCTGTATGCGCGCTTCGAGGACATTCCCGACTCCGCCGATCGCGATCTGGTACCGGCGCTGGTCAATATCCTTGCGCATTCGGGCGACGCCGCGCGCTACGAGGAGTTCAGGAAGAAATTCAAAGCGCCGCGGACGCCGCAGGAAGAGCAGCGATTCCTGTTCGCGCTGGCAAATTTCCGCGACCGCGACCTTTTGAAAAAAACCATGGAGATGACGCTCGACGGCCAGGTGCGGACCCAGAACTCGCCGTACCTCATGCATTCGCTGCTGCTCAACTCCGCGTGCCGCTACCAGGCGTGGGACTTCGCCCGCGCGCATTGGGACGAGATGATTCAAAAATATCCCGACAACGCGCTGCCGCGGATGTGCGAGGCGGTCGTCACGCTGCTCGATCGCGAAGACGAAGTGAAAAGGTTCTTCGGTGAGCATCGCGTGCGCCTCGGCGGCAAAATAATCGACCAGCACCTCGAGCGCCTCAGCGTCGCAGTCGGATTCCGCAAACGCGAAGGCAAAAACCTGCAAGCCACGCTCAAGGGATGAGGGGGGATAAAGAAGGCATGAAAACCGAATCGAACGCGGCCGCCGCGACGATCATTCAAGACGACAAGCCGCTGCGTTTCGAACGTGCGATCGATGATTCGAACGCGCTGTGGCTCGACGCGGCGGAGCTCAAACTGCTCGCCGGATGGGAGCTCAAGCCCCAGGGAATCTGCCGCGGCGATTTGTGCGTGCCGATTCCGCCGGGCCGCGAAAGCGAATTCGTATCGAAGCGTGACGGCGCGTCGTGGCTGAACTTCACCGCGCTGGCCGACCAGATGGGCAAGCCGTGGGCCGGCGACTCCAAGCATCGCGTATGGTACTTCGGCGCCGAGGCCTCTGAGCGCGGGAGCGCGCTGCGTTCGATGCAGGCGCCCGATTTCGAATTGCCCGACCTCGACGGCAAACTGCATCGCCTGTCGGACTATCGCGGCAAAAAAGTTTTTCTCCTCGCCTGGGCCTCGTGGTGAGGATGCTCCCTTGACCTGCCCGGGTGGCAGGCTCTCTACGAAGAACTCAAGGACCTCAACTTCACGATCGTCACGGTCGCGTTCGATACCGGCGGCGCCGCCGCGGCGGGCGCGTTCATCAACGCCGCCAAACCCGCGCATCCTTCGCTGATCGACACGAGGCACGTCGTCGCCGAACTCTACAACATGGTCAACGTTCCCACCGCGGTTTGGATCGACGAATCGGGAACAATCGTGCGCCCCAACGAAGTCGCATACGCTGCCGACACGTTCCGCCCGATCACTGGCATCGATTCGGTGCGATACCTCGAAGCGCTGCGCGACTGGGCGAAAAACGGCGCGAACAGCCGCTTCGTCATGAAGCCCGATGCGGTGAAGGACAAGCTCAAGATGCCGACGCGCGAGCATGCGCAGGCCGCCGCGTACTTCAGGCTTGCCGAATATCTCTGCGAGACCGGCCACGCGCCCGATGCCGTGCCGTATTTCAAGGAAGCGCGCCGCCTGCGTCCCGAGAGCTGGACGATCACGCGGCAAGCGTTCGCGATGGGCGATCCCGAGCGCGACTACGGCACCACGTTCGTGAACGAAGTCGGCAAGCTGCAAGGCAAGCTCTACTATGACGTGCTCGATCTCGACGGTTCCGGCAGCAATCCGGAGCAGGAGCAGGTCGCAAGGGAGAGCGCGGAGCGCCTGCGCAAATTGATGGAAGGCAGCGCCTGACCGCTCGATCCGCGTTGGCGCGATGGCAAAGGCGAACATTCTGATCGGCACGTCGGGCTTTTCGTACAAGGAATGGCTCGGCGGTTTTTACCCGGAGAAACTTCCCGGCGCCAAGATGCTCGAGTACTACGCCGAGCGTATGCCGACGGTCGAAATCAACTACACCTTCCGCGCGATGCCGAAGTCCGCGATGCTCGAAGGGTGGGCCGCGCGCACTCCGGCGACATTCCGCTTCGCGCTGAAGGCTCCCCAGCGCATCACGCACTTTGCCAAGCTGCGCGATGTCAAAGAAACCACCGATACCTTCATCGAGCGCGCGGCGGTCATGGGCGAGCGCCTCGCGCCGGCACTTTTCCAGCTCCCGCCCGACTTGAAACTCGATCTCCCGCTGCTGAAGGACTTCCTGGCGATTTTGAAAGGCAGAATCCGCGCCGCTTTCGAATTCCGCAACAAGAGCTGGTTCGACAAATCCGTGCTGACCGCGCTGGCAGACAACGGCTCCGCACTATGTATCGCCGAAACCGAGAAGCTCGCGTCGCCGGTCGAACGAACGGCGCCCTACATCTACGTCCGCCTGCGCAAAGAAACTTACGACGACGCCGGCCTGGACCAGTGGGTGAAAAATCTGGATCGCCTCGCCCAGAACGCGACCGAGATCTTCGTCTATTTCAAACACGAGACATCCGCGCCTGATCTCGCGTCGCGGCTTCGCGCGAAGCTCGAAAGTTCCGCCTAGCGCTTCACGCGAGCAAACCCTTGCCGGGGACGTGATTGACCTCGAGGCGGATGCCGTCGGGATCTTCGAACAGGACCGAGTAATATCCCAGCGCCCACGGCCCGTCCTCAGGCGGATGCACGATCTTCGCGCCAATCGATTTGAGGAAAAGGTAAATCTCATCGACGTCGCCATGCTCGCGCGCGCGCAAACACACGTGATGCAGCCCGACGCGCCGCTGCACGAACTTCTCCGCGCGGTAGGCGTCGTCGCCACGCATGATTCCCACCGCGGTCCTCCCGCCTACGCAGTACAGAAGCTCCTCGCTGCGCCTGACAGGCTTGAGCCCAAGATACATGAGCAGCTTCTCGTAGAACGGGAAGCACGCCTCGAAATTACTGACCGTGAGCATCACGTGCGCGACGCCGTTGATTTCCATTTCACATCTCCCAGTTAGCTAGAGGACCTTCAGCCACTCGTGACCCGGATGAGTTTTCTCGATCGCGTCGCGGAGCCATCGTCGCGCATCCACGCTCAGTGCTGGAATCGCGTGGTCAAAATCCACTCGATCGCGCGCCTCGAGATGCTTCGCCTTGAAGAGCAGCACGATCTCCGGCGCGAGATACGGCAATCCCCACAGCGGATGGAATCCCATTTTCGAAATCGGCATCGAAACATCAGGATTGCGCCGAAAGATCCAGTCGCTGCCGCGCGACTCTGCCAGCATCACTTGGAACGCCAGCTCCGATTCGCCCGCGCGATAGGCATTAACCTGATGCACCGGCAGCTCGAGACGCTCGCCGGCTGGCCACTCGACGATCGCCCCCCGATTCGGCGGCTTTCCATCTCGACGCGGAATGATTTTCTTCAGCGAAAATTGCTTCAGAGCTTTGTGCAACAGCAGATGATCGCGCCGCATGACGAGTGCATCGACATCGTGATGCTCGCGCGTGACGCGTCCGAGATGCAGATCGATCGCCCAACCGCCGGCAAAGTAGAAGGGCGCGCGCAAATTTCCTAGCGCTTCTGCAACTTCAAGTAACGCTTTAACCTCTCGACCCACGCCCAAATCAGTGCGCGCCGACCATCCGCGACGGCTTGGGCTGCTCGTGCCCGAGAATCGGATGCGGCCGGTACGGCTTCTCAAGCGCCGCAACCTCGTCCGCGGTCAGCTTCACGTCGACCGCCGAGATCGCCTCCTTCAAATGCGCCAGCCTGGTCGCGCCGATGATCGGCGCCGTTACTCCGGGCGCCTGCAGAATCCACGCGCACGCGATCTGCGACGGCGTGACGGCGCGTTCTTTGGCAATCTGCTCGACGGTGCTCAGCACTTCGAAATCGTACTCGCGAAAGTACATGTTCTTGGCGAAGTCGTCGGTCTTGGCGCGCGCCGTCGGACCGCTGCCGCCTTTCTCGCGATTGCCCGCCAAAAATCCGCGCGCGAGCGGGCTCCACGGAATCAGCGCGACGCCGTTGTCGATGCACAGCGGATTCATCTCGCGCTCCTCCTCGCGATAGACGAGGTTGTAATGATTCTGCATCGAGATAAACCGGTGCCATCCATTTTCTTTCTGAAGCGCGAGCGCCTTGGCGAACTGCCACGCCGCCATCGAGCTCGCGCCGAGGTAGCGCACCTTGCCCGCGCGCACGAGAGAGTCGAGCGCCTCGAGCGTCTCTTCGAGCGGCGTCGTGTAGTCGAAGCGATGGATTTGATAGAGGTCGATGAAATCCATCTTGAGCCGCCGCAGTGACGCGTCGCACGCCTCGAGAATATTTTTGCGGCTGAGCCCGGCGCGATTCAGCCCCGACGCCATCGGCCCATGCACCTTGGTCGCGACTACTATCTCTTCGCGCTTCGCCATCTCGCCGAGCCATCGCCCGGTGACCTCCTCGCTCGCGCCGACGGAATATACATTCGCTGTGTCGTAAAAATTGATCCCCGACTCGACCGCGGCCGCGAAATGCTCGCGCGCCTCGTCCATCGTCAGCACCCAGTCGCGCCATTTCTTGTCGCCATAGCTCATGCATCCGAGGCAGATGCGCGAGACGGTGATTCCAGTCTTGCCTAGTTTCGAATACTGCATGATTTCTCCGTTTGCATTTGGCCTTGACCCAAATTCCGACGCGGGGCTGATGCGTGTCAAGCCGCGCGACGAAGGTGACGAATTCGTAAACACTGGGTGCAGGGGTCACCCTGCCCAAGGAAGTTTGAAACCCACGGCGGGTTTCAAATTAGATGAAGTGATTTATCTTGCCCGAGTCAGGGCGGTGGAGGCTTCGCGACCGCCAGATGTTGCGGGCGAACATCGTAACCGTGATCATGAATGTAGTTCGCCCGCACCTGCGCTAATCCGACGGCGTCGATCAGCACCGCGACAAAAATCACGATGATGAAGGTCCAGCCTCCGCGCTGAGGTGTCTTGCCCGTGGCCATACGCCAAATTGTAGCATGAGACCAGATGCGAGGCTTGCGGCCCCTATTTCAATGCGTTGACGGGCATATTAGGATGCTCGCAATCGCCACTGGCCGATTGGTCAGGCGGGGACTTGACGAGACCGAAGACTAGCGAATCGCGCGAAAGCGGCGTACACGCGCACCAGGCGGCGCCGGAGGAAAACTAATGCGGGTCTTATTCGTACATCCGAGTCCGCTAATGTACAGCGAGATTTATTTGCGCCTCGAACCGCTCGGAATGGAGCGGGTGGCGGCGGCGACGCGCGCGGCCGGCCACGACGTCAGGATCATAGACCTTCAGATTTTCAAGCATCGGGATCTGTTCGCCGAACTCGAGAGCTTCCGTCCCAACGCGGTCGGCTTCTCGCTCAATTACCTCGCCAATGTGCCCGAGGTGATCGATCTCGCCAAAGACGTCAAGCGCCTGAGGAAGGACTGCTTTGTCTTCACTGGAGGGCACAGCGGCTCGTTCGTGGCCGACGAAATCCTCGAGCATGCGGACGGTGCAATCGACGCGATTATCCGGGGCGAGGGCGAGACGGCGACGCCGATGCTGCTCGACGCGATCGGCACCGGCTCGATCGGCAAAGTTCCGGGCGTGCTGACGGCGCAAGGCTCGGGTCCGACGCCGGTGATGCTTGACGACCTCGACAAGTTCTTCCCGGCGCGCGACCTCGGCCGCCGCCGCGATAAATATTTTATCGGCGTGCTCGATCCGTGCGCGTCGATCGAGTTCACGCGCGGATGCCCGTGGGATTGCTCGTTCTGCTCGGCGTGGACGTTCTACGGCCGCAGCTACCGCAAATCCACGGCGGAAGCGGCGGCAGAGGACATGCTCTCGATCAAAGAGCCCAACGTCTTCATCGTCGACGACGTCGCGTTCATTCATCCGGAGCACGGCTTCGCGATCGGCAACGAAATCGAAAAGCGCAAAATCAAAAAACAGTACTACCTCGAGACTCGCGCCGACGTGCTGTGCCGCAACCCGGAAGTCTTCCGCTACTGGCGCAAGCTCGGCATGGAATATATGTTCCTCGGCCTCGAGGCGATCGACGAAGAGGGCCTCAAGCTCCATCGCAAGCGATCCTCGATGGGCGTCAACTTCAAGGCGCTCGAAGTCGCCCGCGAAATCGGCCTTACCGTCGCGATCAATCTCATCGCGGATCCTTCGTGGGACGAGAAGCGCTTCGAGGTGATTCGCGAATGGGCCATCAGCATCCCCGAGATTGTCCATCTCACCGTCGCGACGCCGTATCCCGGCACCGAGCTGTGGTTCACCGAATCGCGCAAGCTGACCACGCTCGACTACCGCCTCTACGACATCCAGCACGCCGTGCTGCCGACCAAGCTGCCGCTGTTGCAGTTCTATAAGGAGCTGGTCAAGACGCAGGACGTGCTCAATCGCAAGCATCTCGGCTTCGCGGCGCTGAGGTCGGTCGCGTCGATAGCAGGCAAGCTCGCGCTCAAGGGGCAGACCAACTTCATCAAGATGCTGTGGAAGTTCAACAGCGTCTACAATCCCGATCGCCAGTTCGCCGAGCACGCGCGCGAGGTGAAGTACGCGATGCGGCCGCCGTCGATGCACACCGACACGCGTCCGTCCGCTGACAAACTCTACATTCACATGCCCAAGCCCGCGCGTCCGGCCGCTCCCGTTCCAGCTGCAGGCGGTAGATGAGACCTTATTGCGAAGAGGCGGAATCGTGAATCGCGCAGTAGCGCTGTAGTCGGACCCTCACCTTCATCCTCTCCCTAGCAGGGAGAGGAGACAGAAGGCTCCGGCGCGTTGCGCAGCACATTGAATACGACCGGCGGCACTCGCAGCCGCTCGTCGCTCTCGTAGATTTCCCGTACCTCGCCGAACTTCTCATCGCCCGCAAGCGTCAGTGCTGCGATGCGATCGATCAGCGCTCGCTTCTCGTCAGTCAGCGCCGCTTCGTCAATATCCATCATTCCCCACACGTCCCACGGCAGCATTTCCATGCGATTCAGCGATGCGAGGTCGCGGATCACGTTGCCCTCGACGAATCCGAGCCCACTGAGATTAATATGCGTGAGACCGAAGGCGGCAGCGTCCGCGCGCCCGGCACGGCACATTTGCCACCCGTCGCCGGCGATAATGAAGCGGTCGCGCGGCACGTCGAGCGGACTAAAATCCAGTTTGAATGCTTTGCGTTGCACCGCGTCCATCTGCGCGTCGACCAATATCCAGCGCGATTCGGCGGCGTTCCAATACTCGCACACCCAATGGTCTTCGAACTTGCCCGCGTTGAAGTACGCGCCGAAGCCGCATCGCGCACGCGCCGGAATTCCGTGGCAGCGGAGCATCGCCGACAGCATCAACGAGAAATGGCGGCAGACGCTCGGCAGCCGACCGCCGTAGTCGCGCGCTACGGCGATCGGCCGCGAGTCGAGTTCGTGAATCCGGGTCAGCATCTGCGCGACCGGCCGAATATGCCCGTCCTCGCGCTGCGCTTCCGTCAGCTTGAGGTCGTACAGGAAGGGCGCGATATCGCGATGGATCAGCAGGCCCTGCACGACTTCGCACAGCCCCGCTACGTCCCGAGGCAGTTTGCTGAACTCCTCCGCATGCGCGCCAGGAGCCGTCATCGGGCCGTCGTGGCGATAATATTCCTGCGGCGTTTCCATCGGATCAGCTCCTTACGCAGCCGTATCATCGGACGAAGCCAGGTACCGCGCGAGATTCACCAGCGAACGCTCCCAGCCCGGGCGGGCATCCGAGTTGGCTATCTCTTCGATCGACATACGCGCGTCGCGCATCGCATCCAGCTCAGTCGCCGCCGCTCCAATCACGCCGTTGCGATTGGTATTGGCGACAAACCAGAACCAGCTCTGTTGAGAATGCCAAACCTCGAACCCCACGCCCAGGTGATGCTTGCTGATTCGCATAAAAATCCGTCCTCAATAGTAGTCGCCCGGCACCCCCAAAAATCGACAAGCCCGCCGCGATTTACCGTTGTCCCTCCGCGTACTTGTCGTGGCGCCGCACCCAATCCGTCAGATTCTTGTTGGGACCGGTTTCGTTGCGTCCCTTGGGCGTAAGATCGAGGAACATGTACGCGCCAAGGCCGCGCTCGTCCCCTCGGCCGAACGACGAATAAGTGAGAAACACGGAGCCCGTTTCGTCTTTGAAAAACACGCTCAAGCCATGCAGATCTTCGGTCGAGATCTTGGTAATCTCATAGTTGTAGTAGGCTTCCCCGCGGGCCAGTTCGTCCTTGGTGAACGAAACGTGAAAGTCGTAGTTGAAGTCGCTGCCATCGGATGAGACCCAGTTGAAGCGCCAGCCCATCCGCTTCTTATAGGCGTCTAGCGCGGCCAGCGGCGCTCGCGAAATCGCGACGAAACTCACGTCATGATGTTTGATATGCATCTCGGCGCCGTCGACATGGTCGCTGAAGAACGAACAGCCAACGCATCCTTCCTTCCACGAGGGTGAAAACATGAAGTGATAGACGATTAGCTGGCTGCGGCCGTCGAACAGATCGTCCAACGACTTCTTGCCGTCCGGCGTATCGAACCCGTATTCCTTTTCGACCTTGACCCACGGCAGCATGCGCCGCTCAGCGTTCAACTGATCGATCTGATGCGTCAGTTCTTTTTCCTTGGTCAACAGCTGCTTGCGGGCCGCGATCCATTCGTCCGGCGATACGATTTTGTGCTGGTTCATCATTATTCGATCTCCTTTGGCGATGTTCTTTGAAGGGGTTTGTCGAATCATGCCGAGGCGAGACGCTCGGCCAGACGGTCGAAGGCGCTATTCCAGCCGTTCGAGTGATCGTCACGTATCGCGGCCGATTCGAAGACACCCTGGTGCAACGTCAGCCTGGTCTTGCCCGAGTACTCTTCCAGCGTGACCGTCAGAGTCGTTTCGCCGCTGATTGACGTACCGTCTGCCCGGTCTACAGCGCAGGTCCAGACGATCCGCTCCGGCTCAACGATTTCGCGAACTACGCCATGCCACCAAGCGATATCGCCCGTCGGCGACCTCATCTGAAAGCGGTAGGCTCCGCCTGGACGCAGGTCGATCTGGCATGTCGGCAAGCTGAAGCCGCTCGGCCCCCACCAATGCGCGAGATGCTCGGGTTGGGTCCATACCTTGAACACCAGCGCGCGCGGAGCGTCGAAGACGCGCGTAATGGTTAGAATGCGCTCGGCCGGCTCTACTGCGGTGTTATTCTCCATCGGTCTTCTCCTTCCCTGCGATCACACGGTCGCCAGGTACTCGGCGAGGCAATCCAGCGAACTACTCCATCCGCCATTGTGCAGGTCGCGCGCCGTAACCGACTCGAACACCGCGTTGTGCAGGGTCAGCTTGGTCTTGCCGCCGACATCTTCGAACATCAGCGTCAGCGTCGTCTCCGGGCGCGTCGGCTTCCCGTTCGCATCTGCCCAGCTCCCAACCATCACGAGCCGCGCGGGAGGGACGACCTCGCGATAAACGCCCTGCGTCCAATGATCGCCGTCAGGGCCGAGCATGTGGATTCGATACTGGCCGCCGGGGCGCAGATCATGCTTGAGGACTTTGCTGGTGAAGCCGGCCGGCCCGAACCATCGCGCCATATGCTCGGGCTGGGTCCATGCTTTGAAGACCAGTTCGCGCGGCGCGTCGAACACGCGCGTGATGACCAGTACGCGATCGGCGGGCTCGGTGACCAGATTCATTGCTGCACCCATGTTTTTTCTCCTTTGCTTATCGATTTGAAAGAGTCGCTACGTATTCGGCCAGATGCTCGAGAGTTTGCGTCCAACCCTCGCGCGCACCGCGTGTCGAATCCGTTTCCTTCGAGAACGTCTGATGCATAGTCAGGCGGGTCTTGCCGCCGTGCTCTTCGAACGTGATCGTCGTCACCGTTTCAGTGCCTTCGTTTTCCAGGATGCCGGTCCAGACGATCCGCTCAGGCTTGACGATTTCGCGATAAACGCCGTGGACCCAATGGTCTTTGCCAAGCCCGCGCATACAGAGCCGATACGTTCCGCCGACGCGGAAATCCATCTCGCAATCCGGCACCGTAAACCCGTCAGGCGCAAACCATCGCTTCAAATGTTCCGCCTTACTGAAAGCCTCGAACACGAGCGCCCGCGGCGCATCAAAGATCCGCGTGATAGTCAGCTCGCGATCCGAAGTGTCGGTCGATGCGCTGGCCGAAGTCATTGCGCCGCCTCGCACGTGATCATCCACGGCGTGCCGAACTGATCGACCACCATGCCGAAGCGGACGGCAAAGAAAGTCTGCTGCATCGGCATCCCCACCGCGCCCTTTTCAGACAGCGCCTTGAATATCCGCTCCGCATCGGCCGGACTGTCGACCGCGAAGGACACTCCGAATCCCTTCATCGGCGCATAGCGATCAGGCGGCGCGTCGGATCCCATCAGCACCTGGTCGCCGACCGTCAAGCGCGCGTGAATGATCTTCTCGCGCCAATTGGCGGGCACCTGCTCGGCAGCCGGCGTTCCCTCGTGAGTCATCATCGTGACAATTTTGCCGCCGAGACATTTTTCATAAAATTTGAACGCGTCCGCGCAATTGCCATTGAAGAATAGATACGGATTCAGTTGCATAACTCTCTCCCTCTGAACGCGCGACCGGCGGTTTCGACGGCGGCATTATTTCTTGCGGCCATTCTTGTTCTCCTTTTTCTTGGGATCCTTCTTCTGCAGCTCGCGCAGATAATCCTCGAGGCGATCGAAACTCTCCTCCCAAAACCTTCGGTAGCGCTCGAGCCACTCCGACGCGTCCTTGAGCGGCGCCGGCGCAAGGCGGCATGGCCGCCACTGCGCTTCGCGGCCGCGCTCGATCAGACCGGCCCGCTGCAGAACTTTCAGATGCTTCGAAATGGCCGGCATGCTCATCGCGAACGGCTCGGCCAATTCCGACACGGAGGTCTCGCCCGAGGCCAGCCGGGCAAGAATCGCACGCCGGGTTGGATCGGCGAGGGCAGAGAAAGTCGCGTCGAGTCGTTCCGGTGACATGGGCTGCTGAACCATTCAGTTAAATAACCTATAGGTTAAATATAATGCGCGGCGGCGTCTGTCAAGTGCGGCGATCGAGGAGAAGGGCAGCGGTTATTTTTCCGCGATCGACTGGTACCAATCGGCGAGCGCGCGTCCGATCTCGTGCGGCGAATCTTCCTGAATGAAGTGGATGCCCTTGACCGTGACCTCGCGCTGATTAGGCCATCGCCTGCAATACTCGCGCTGTGCGCCGGTGAGGATCGCGCCGGGCTCGGCGTTAACGAACAATTTCGGCGTCGCTGTCTGCTCGAGCCACTTCGAATAGCTGTCGGCGATCGCGACGACATCGGCGGGTTCACCCTCGAGCGGGATTTCGCGCGGCCATTGGAGCGTCGGGCGCCGCGACTCGCCAGGCTGCGCGAAAGGCTTTCGATACGTGTCCATCTCCTCGGCGCTCAGCTTGCGGATGACGCTGCCGGGCAGGATGCGCTCGACGAAAATATTGTTTTTCAAAATCATCTCGTCGCCGGCCGGACTGCGCAACGCCTTGAAGATAGCGACCGCCTGCTGCGACCACTCTGACCATTGCAGCGGCCTGACGATCGCCTCCATGTACGCGATTCCCTTAACGGCGTCGGGATGTCGCGCGGCCCAGTGAAAGCCCAGCGCAGAACCCCAATCGTGCACGACCAGCGTAACGTTGCGATTCAGATTGAGCGCCTCGAAGAACGCGTCGAGATAGCGCGCGTGATCGGCGAAGCGATACGTGCCCGTCGCGGACGGCCCTGACGCGCCCATCCCGATGAGGTCCGGCGCGACGCATCGCGCGTTTGGCACGAGATACGGGATGACATTGCGCCACAGGTACGACGAGGTCGGATTGCCGTGCAGGAAAACAACGGGATCGCCGGCGCCGGTGTCCGCGTACGACATCCAGCTGTTAAGGAGTTCGAGCCTTTTGCGCGGATGCGGGTCCGCCGCTGAAATTTTCGTGTCGTCACCCATGATGCAGCTCCATCGATCAGTGATTCGACTGATACGACTGTGATGGACTGTGCGCAACCGCAGCGTGGTTGCCCTCGCGGGCGAGGCGGGCGCAGAATCGCCGCAGGCTGCACTTCACACATCGCGAGGGCAATCCGATGGCAGAGAATCGCAAGCGAAAGTTCTGGGGATGGGGCTACGAGGACCAGGGGCCGACTCCCAAACAGCAGAAGCACATGGCTGAGCGGATGGCCAAGCGATTCGGACTCGGTCCGCTCGAGCTTACGCCACCGCCGAAGGAAGCCGACCTGAATCTGCGCGCGCCGCGCGTAAAGCCGCCGGCTGCGCTCGAAGCGATTTGCACAACTGCCGTGCATGAGCGCGCGGGCCACACCTACGGCAAGGGTTCGCGCGATATCCGGCGGGCGTTCCGGCGCGACTATCCGAATCCGATAGACGTGGTGGCGTTTCCGCGCGATGAGAAGGAATTGATTCGCGTGCTCGATTGGTGCGACGGCGCGAATATTGCCGCCGTGCCGTATGGCGGTGGCTCAAGCGTCGTCGGTGGAGTCGAGCCGCCCGATGGCGACCGTTATCGCGGCGCCGTGTCGATCGATCTGATGCATCTGGACAAAGTCGTCGAGGTCGACAAGGTCTCGCGCGCAGCGCGCATCCAGGCGGGCGTGTATGGTCCCGCGCTCGACGCACAGTTGAAGCCGCACGGCCTGACAATTCGGCATTTTCCGCAGTCGTTCGAGTTCTCCACCCTTGGCGGGTGGATCGCGACCCGGTCGGGCGGGCATTTCGCGACGCTGTACACGCATATCGACGACTTCGTCGAGTCGCTGCGCGTCGTGACGCCCACCGGAATCGTCGAGTCGCGGCGCTTGCCCGGCTCCGGCGCGGGGCCCAGCCCGGATCGGATGTTCATCGGCTCCGAGGGAATTCTTGGCGTCATCACCGAGGCGTGGATGCGGTTGCAGGACCGGCCGACGTTTCGCGCCGGCGCGTCGATTCCATTTCCGAGCATGTTCAAGGCGGCAGATGCGGTGCGGCAGATTTCTCAGGCGGGAATTTATCCCGCGAATTGCCGCGTGCTGGACGAGGGCGAGGCGTTCAATTCCGGCGCGGGCAACGGCGACGAGGCGGTGCTGGTGCTCGCCTTCGAGTCCGCGGACCATCCGCTGGAACCGTGGATGAAGCGCGCGCTGGAGTGCTGCGCCGATCATGGCGGGAAAATTCCGGCGGACGCAGCGAAGACTCGCACCGACGCCGAGGCGACGCATGAAGGCTCGGCCGGGGCGTGGCGTAACGCGTTCCTGAACGCGCCATACCTGATGGACACGGTGGCCGCGATGGGGATGGTGAGCGACACCTTTGAGACGTCGATCACCTGGGAGCGATTCCCGGATTTCCATCGCCAGATGATGGACTGCGCCCGCGATGCGATCGCGCGCGTGTGCGGCAAGGGCACGGTGACGTGCAGGTTCACGCATGTTTATCCGGATGGGCCGGCGCCGTACTATACGATTCTCGGGCCGGGCAAACGCGGCTCCGAGCTCGAGCAGTGGGACGAGATAAAGGCGGCAGTCTCGGACAAGCTGATCGCGCTGGGCGGAACGATCACGCATCATCACGCGGTGGGCAGGTACCATCGTCCGTGGTACGACCGCCAGCGTCCCGATGGATTCGCGCTCGCGCTGAAGGCGGCGAAGAAGGCGCTCGACCCGCGCTCGATTCTAAATCCCGGCGTACTGATCGATCCAGATTGAGCTACGGCGTGACGATTGAAGAAGTTTCCGTGTCCATATCTCAAAGGTGAAGTAGAACTCGCTGACGAGCGCGAACAACACATCGCGGAGCGTCATCCGGAGCTGTTGCCGGCCCATCTAGTTAGAATCGAGCGGACGCTCGCTGATCCCGACCAAGTGCGCCGGAGCAAAAGATTTGCCGGGGCGCGGATCTTTTCGCGGTGGTTTGACGACCTGTTGGGCGGTAAGCACATCGCGGTAGTCGTGCTATGCTCATCGGTGAGCGGTGGCAGGAACTGGATTGTCACTGCTTATATCGCGCGCAGTCTCGCGGAAGGAGATGTCGAATGGAAGCGAAGCTGAGTTTCAAATACGACCGCGACGCCGACATCTTGTATATCAACAAGCGCGACCCGTATCCGGCGCAAGAATCAGAAGAGCTCCCCGACGAAGTCGTGGTGCGGCTTAATCCCGAGTCAGGCGAAATCGAGAACGTCGAGGTAATGTTCTTCTCAACCCGACTGTTGCACGGCGATCTGTTTGAACTGCCGGTGACGGCAGATTTACGTCTTGTAACGGAAACCTAGTCGTCGATCTTTAGCTGCTTCTTGGCGGCGTCGGTCATCATGTGCGGGGTCCATGGCGGGTCCCACACGATCTCGACGCTGGCGTCGTCGCAGCCGGGTATGCCGAGCAGCTTGTCCTGGATGTCCTGCGTGATCATCATGCCCATCTGACAGCCGGGCGCCGTCAGCGTCATTGTGACGTTGACGACGCGGTCCGCGATCTGCACGCCGTAGATCAGTCCGAGGTCGACGAGGTTGACGGGAATCTCGGGGTCGTAGCACTCACGCAGAACTTCGTAAACGTCTGCTTCGGTCGGTGCGGGCGAATTCTCCATAGTACGGAGTCTAGTATATAAGGAGGGTGGGTGTGCGCGAAACGCGTGCGCATCTGGTGGAGGCCGACATGTCCGACAAGGAAGATCTGTACGACGAAGCAATCGACGCATACGCGGACGACAAGTTCGACGAAGCGATCGAGCTGTACCAGCAGGCGCTTGCTATCGATCCGAAGTACGTCGACGCGATTCACGGGATGACGATGTGCTACCAGGCTAAGGGCGATCTCGACGCTGCGATCGAGCTGACGAAAAAATATATTGCGCAGGAGCCGGAAGACATCCTCGCGTACACCAACCTCAGCATGTTCTATCAGAAAAAAGGGATGGTGCCGGAAGCCGAGGCGGCGGGCGCCGAAGCGCGGCGGCTCGATTGGAAGCGGCAACTCAAGGAAGGCAAAAAGTAGGGCCTCGATGAAACTCAAGGACAAGGTTGTAATGATCACGGGCGGCGGCTCCGGACTTGGGCGCGAGATGGGTCTGACGTTCGCGCGCGAGGGTGCCACGATCGGCGTCAATGACATCAAGCCGGAATCGGCGCAAAACGTCGTGACGGAAATCGAGCGCGCCGGCGGCAAGGCGCGGCCGTTCGTCGCGGACGTGTCGAGCAGCGCGGCAGTGGCGAAAATGTTCGCGGAGTTCATCACGACGTTCGGCACGATCGACATCCTGATCAACAACGCGGGAATCGCGCGAAGCCGCGAGACGAGCGTGGCGACCCCGACTCACGAAAAGACTGACGAGGATTGGCACAAGATGCTCGCGACGCATCTCGACTCGACCTTCTACTGCACGCGCGAGGCGCTCAAGGTGATGCTGCCGAAGCAGTCGGGACGCATCATCAATATGGGCTCGATCGCAGGCACGACCGGGCTTGCGTTTGCGTCGGACTACTGCGCGGCGAAGGGCGGGATCATCGCGTTCACCAAGTCTGTCGCGCGCGAAGTGGTGCCGCTGGGGGTGCTCGTCAATTGCATCGCGCCGGGATTCATCGACACGCCGATGACCTCGATCATCGATGGGGAGATGCGCAAGCAGATAGAAGCGATCACGCCTATTGGGCGCTTTGGCGAGCCGAGCGATATCGCGGCGGCGGCGCTGTTCCTCGCGTGCGAGGATTCGAAATTCATGGTTGGCCAGGTGATCAGCCCCAACGGCGGCTACGTGATCTGAGCTCCGACCTCTGCGGACTACGAGTTGCCACCATGCTGACGCGGTCCGCGGGGATCCTGATTCCACTGTTCTCGATTCGCACGCGTGACGGTCTCGGACGCGGCGAGATACTCGATCTCGCGCCGATGATGGACTTCGCGTTGTCGATGGGGCATCGCGGGCTCCAGCTCTTGCCGTTGGACGAGACGGCGCCCGGCGATCTCAGCCCTTACAGTGCGATGAGCGTGATGGCGATCGATCCGATGTACATCTCGATCAGCGGATTGCCTGGAGTCGGGCGCGTCGTGTCGGCGCGCGCGCGCGAGGCGGTCGGCAAGGCGCGCTTTGTACCGCGCGCGATCATTCGGCGGGAAAAATTCGCTTTGCTCGAGCGCGCGTATCGTGCGAGTCGTGCACGCGGCGGCCAGGACGAGAGCGCGGCACTCGACGAGTTCATAAAGGCGAACTCGTACTGGCTCGACGACTACGCTTTGTTCCGGGCGCTCAAGGAGCGCTTCAATTGGACGGATTGGGAAACGTGGCCGGCGGAAATCGTGAAGCGGGATGCGGCGGCGCTTGCGCGCGCGCGAAGCGAGCTGGCCGATTCGGTCGCGATGTACGTGTACTGGCAGTTCGCCGCGCATCGGCAATGGAGTGAGATGCGTGCATATGCGGCGTCGCACGGCGCGTTCCTCGGAGGAGACCTCGCGTTTTCGCCGCGCCGCGACAGCGCCGAGGTGTGGGCGAATCAGACCGAGTTCGATCTGACGCGCACTGTCGGTGCTCCGCCCGACGGTTTTAATCCCAAGGGACAGCGATGGGGTTTGCCGCTGCCCAACTGGAATCAGATGCGGGCCGAGGGATTCAAAGTGCTGCGCGCGCGGGCGCGTCATGCCGGCTCGCTTTACGATTTGCTCCGAATCGATCACGCGGTTGGGCTTTTTCGGACGTTCAATTTCGGTTCGGATCCGAATGCGCCGGGAAACTTCACGCCTTTAAACGAAGACGAACAGCGGCGCCAGGGCGAAGAGGTAATCGGCGTAATCAAGCAGGAGGCGGGCGCGGCTGAACTGATGGCGGAAGACCTGGGCACTGTGCCGCCGTGGGTGCGCGAATCGCTGACGCGGCTGGGCGTGCCGGGATACAAGGTGATGCAGTGGGAGCGCGACTGGGGGCACGGTGACGAGCCATTTGTAAATCCGAAGAACTATCCCGAACTCTCGCTCGCGACGACGGGGACGCATGACACAGAGCCGTTGACCGTATGG
>Ga0210391_10001012_pt1 | contig 26711 bp, 25 predicted proteins | sample IncBWC12OmetaG_FD_160573 | JGI IMG/M metagenome (GOLD analysis project Ga0210391, IMG submission 160573) | Forest soil microbial communities from Barre Woods Harvard Forest LTER site, Petersham, Massachusetts, United States - Inc-BW-C-12-O ... | reverse complement strand
AGTCCCTCGCTACGGTGGGTAGATTCCGATCATTGCTGGGGATTCGAATCGTTACCGGTTTACCGGCAAGGAACACGATGCGGAGACCGGACTCGACTTCTTCGGCGCGAGACACAACGCTTCCAGCATGGGGCGCTTCATGTCGCCTGATCCAGGTAAAATCGGGCTCAAACATCTGTCCGACCCACAGGGGCTAAATCGCTACTCCTACACCCGAAATAATCCTCTGCGATATGTGGATCCTGACGGAAAGGACTGGGAAACCGCTTGGAACGATATAAAGTCGTTCGTGAACTCGATTTACACCAAAGCGACTTTTGGTGTCGGTTTCGGAGGCGAGGCCAAGGTAGGGTCGGGAAAGGTCACAGCGGAAGCCAGCTCTACGGGAACGATCAAATTCGCAACTTCAGATAATGGAGGGGTAACCTTTACTAGGACGGTTGAGGCGAAAGCTGCAGCCGAGCCGGCGGGTGGTGGCGCTGCCGTCGGCGTTGCCGTCGGGACCTCCCAGGTGGACGCACGGATTAGCGACGGCCACGTCACGGGACAAGAGCCTGCCCAGCCAGTCGACGTGGGTCCCTCCGCGACGGCCGGGGCTGCGGACATCAACGTGTCGAAAGAAGAGGTAGGATTCGAGGATGTGCCTTGTGCGGGAGTTTGTGCCGGAGTTGGGCTTGGCGCTACGAGAGAGGGATGGTCAGCCCTGGGGGATGCGATCTCAAATGTCAAGAACGAAATCATATTACCGACGCCGCCACCGCCGCCGACTCCGCCACCGCCACAGTCGTCAACGTCGTCAGACGACGAGGAGTGACACCTGTTCGCATTGAGGAGAACAATCTTTCTGCGTTATTGACCAAATCGTGCCGCGCGTAAAGGCTAGATCGAAATGCTGAAGCGGATTCTCCTAGCAGGGTGGGTGCTGGCACTCTTGGGTGCCTTCCTAGTGGTCATGTTCCCGAATGCTGGTTGGAACCATACAGCCTCACAAGTCTTGTGGACGTTTAGCATAGCTTTAGTTGTTGCGACCTTCGGTTTTTGCGCGCTGATCGCGATCCGTCTTGTATCTAGACTGTTGAGGCCTCTCAGGCCATCACATGCCGAGACGCCACGACCGGCGACTTACTCTGGCAGGCCGTGGCGGCGGAAACTGGTCCTAGGTTTGCTAGCCATTCTCGCAATGGCAGTGTTTCTTGTCTCGCTGCTGGTATTCATCGAATACGAGATAAAGTCTTCGCAGGTGTACCAGAGATCTGTTGCCGAAGCGCGCACATCGTCGGAGGTCATCGAGATCATCGGTCAGCCGATCAACGTTGGATGGTTTAGCTCCGGCGAGATCACACAATCCTCCAACGGCACCGGGCAAGCGCGGCTGACAATTCCCCTATCAGGGTCAAAAGGAAACGGTGTACTAAAGGTCGAAGCAGGCCGTGTGGCTGGGAGGTGGCGATTTTCAATTTTGCAATTCATTTCTTCCGGACGAGCCCCGACGGTAGATCTTCTCAGTGGCGGACGCCGTGACTGAATCGTGACATGCCACGACTATTACCCACTTTACCGGCAAAGAACACGATGCGGAGACCGGACTCGACTTCTTCGGCGCTAGACACTACGCCTCGACCATGGGGCGCTTTATGACGCCAGACTGGGCGGCGAAGCCGACGAATGTTCCCTACGCGAGTTTCGGAAATCCGCAGAGCTTGAATCTCTACGGCTACGTCGAGAACAACCCGACCACGGTGGGCGACCTCGACGGCCACGACGGGGGCGGGCCAGACGCCTCTTGGCAGACGGACCCAAAAGCCAAGGCCAACGGGGTGCCGGCGCAAAATGCAGCAGCCGCCACCGTAGCCGCGCCTACCACGCTGGAGGAGATCGATGCGGTTGTTAAGCCCCTAGTGGATAGCGCCATAAGTGCGGGCGAGAAAGCCGGGAGCGCGCTCGTGGATGCGGGTGAAACGGCGCTTGGTGCAGTAGCTTTCGTGGTCACTGCAGGCGTTGGAAAGACAGGGGACAATGCCCACGATACACTCCACCCGGAGACCACGGATACAGCAGAACCGGAACCTGCAGCCGCAGCGGGAGGCAGCGGACAAGGAGTACGCGGGGGGAAGAAAGACAGAAGTCAGCAGGGCGTGGATGACCAACTGACTGACATTAAGCAGAACCAAGTGAACCTTCGGAAAGTAGGCCAGGGAGAAAAGATTAGGTCCACCAAAAAGTCCGAGCAAGCCCAAGATCACAAGAACAGTAGAATTACGAGTGCTGAGGACATTGAAAACCAGTGAAGAACCTGCCGGACATGTTAGAGGAGATGAGCCGCACCGATAGCGCGGAGGAGTTCCAACAGTTACGCGAAATTCTTGAACCTGAAATCGTTAGGGGGCATGACCCGATCTTGCTCTGGCGCATGGGCCAAGTTTACCGCCACCGGAAAATCTGGCAGGACGCCGACAGGATTCTGCACGAGGCAATCAAATGGGGCCCCTCGATGCCCGAACCGTATCGCGATTTGGGACTACTCTACATACACCGGGACGATCTTCCGTGGGAGGTCAGCCTTGGGCGCGCGAGGGATGTTCTAGAGAAGGGGATGCGGGTGGAGAAGATCAGCAATGAGCCCTCCGCCATTACCCACGCGCTGTTAGGCAGAGTCCTTGAGTCTCTAAGCAATCCAGAACGTGCCGAAGCCGAACTTCGAAAGGCCCTTGAGATCGATCCTCACTACGAGGAAGCTCAATACAACCTTGCAATGCTCCTCGATGACTCTCGCAGAAAAGAAAAGCTCAAACTGCTAGAGCAAAGTATAACGGAAGACCCCAACTACTTCGTCGCGCTGCGTGACCTTGGGTTCGAACTGGTAAAGGCCAAGCGGCTAACTGAAGCGGAGGACTATTTGAACCGTGCATTAGGTCTGGATGCGGAGGACGTCTCTCTTCGTTGGTACCTGGGACAGCTCAAATGGATGCAGCAGGATATCCCGTCTGCTGAGTTACACTTCAGGAAGGCGGTAAGTCTTGATCCAGGGAACAGCGAGTCGCACAGACTTCTCGGTCGATTCTATCAGTACAATGACCGAATCGAAGATGCGAACCGCGAGTTGTTCTCCGCAATAGAGCTGAACCCGAGCGATGAGGGTTCGATCTCAGCGTATCTGAAGTTTTTGGGAGAGTTTGAGGACCGGGCCTTTGCCGCGAGCCTGTACTCCGCCGCCAAGCAAACTACGCTGTTGCCGCAGCAGTGCCTTGTGGAACTAGAAAGCAGGGCGTTCCCTCAATAGCGAAACACTAAGGCCGAACGCCCAAGACCCTAGAGATACCCACGCCAGCAACTTCCCTGCCGCGGGGGCTGGCCTACCTTTGCAGCGCCACGACTGAGGCTGCCCAATCCTCGCGCACTTTGCGAGGGTGGGCACGATGCTGCGGTGAGCTTCCACGGTTTCACGCTACAATGCGGACTGCGCAACAACTACTTCTACGACGCCGAGAACCGCATCGTCCAAGTGAACGGCACCATGGGACAATGCTCCAGGGCAACCGCGTGTTACGTTTATGATGCCGAAGGGCATCGTGTGCGGGCCACGGTGAATGGTCAACCAATGAGCACTGTTCAGGAAGTCGAGACCACGATTCTTGAAGCCGTCCGCGAGTATATAGGCGGCCACTCCAAAAGGCTGGGTGAACTAGGTCTCGTGTACGAAATCTCGATTTCCCGGAGCTCATCTGATTCGGGGGGCTACAGGTCGGAAGTGCTGGTCGAGTTCAGCGACGAAAACGGGCCGTGGGACATGTTGGAGTTTGAAGTGACCAGGCGGGAGCTTGTGGTGTCAATTGACGACGTCGGGAAATGGCTTCCCGAGGCATTCAGCAGCGTGGTTTCGCGCCGCCAGGAGGAGGCCCCTGACAGCGGCCAGACTATCGTCCACTAGGGCGGGCACTTTGGTTCTGGGGGCCGGCTGTGATCTTTCAACACGTTATTCCCGAAAAGTGAATAGTCCATTCGAGCAACACAGGCCTAGGCAACAGCTACTTCTACGACGAGGGCTGGCCCATCTTTGCTGGCAGGCGGAGCACCCGATCCCCATGCGCATGACATTGGGCGCCCTCCCGACGGTTCCGCTCCGACCGATGCCGACCTCGGGCCTTAGCGACCTGTCCAACCGGGTGATCCACAGCCACAGCGACAACAGGGGCAACAGCAGTTGCAGCAGCAACAGGTGCAGCCACAGCTGCAACAACAGCAGTTGCAGCAACAACTGAATGACACTAGCACGGCCCGGAGGATCAGGATTAAGGTGAGCCGATTGCGAGCAAAGATGTAGTTTTCGTGAATGGAAGGTGCAGGCCATGAAGAGGTACAGTCAGTTTCACGACGGCTATTTTGAAGGACTATGGATCGATGGCACAACTGTGCATGTGTACCTGAGTACTTTAGAGAAGGAACGATTTATCGCTGTGGCTGAGGGAACCGTCGCGTTAGCTGCGGGCGGCTTCAGATTGGGAAATCTAGTCTTTGACGTTGTGACGCGTGATCGTGACGAGATAGTGTTACGCGACATTGAAGAGTTGTACAGTCTGCAGGACGGCCCTGCAGGGGAGGCTCAAGGCGATCGACTACTTAGCAAGGCACGGCAAGAGGGGATGACACTTCTGGAAACTACCTCCTCTTACGGGGCTACGTGCATGGTCCTGGCCAACTCCGTAGGGCTCCTAAAACGAAATGAGTGGTTGGCAAGGTATCTCAGAGGCACAGTTAGGTAGCAGATTTGCCAGGCAGCGACGACTGAGGCTGCCCGATCCTCGCGCTTTTTGCGAGGGCTGGCACGATGCCGCAGTGAGTTCCCATGAATAGTCTTTCGTTCGTATGGGCGGGCAAGACTTCGCTCGCTACTGAACTGAGCAAGCCTCTTAAGGGGATTTCCATTGAATTTGAACCTCATGGGTGGCCAATGTTTACGACTCTCTGGAGACAAGATGGAACTGGCCTGAGATTGTATTCGCAAATGCACGACGTCGCGGAACGGAGAGAGGTTGGAGTGCTGCAGTTCGAGTATGTGTCGTCGCCCAAGGACAACGAAACCACAGTGGACCTAGCGAGCGCATTCAGCCGCCAAGTTACAGCATGCAAACTAGTCATTAAAGAGTCGGGCGTAAGCGCGGAGTCAGGAGTCGTGCTGGAAGGGGACGAGGGGACCAAATAATAATTGTCGCCAGCTCGAATCCCTACTTTCTTGCTTTGGACGGGATTCTGTCCGCACCCCACATTTTTGAACCTGAGTATCCGATTGATCGTTACGAGCGCGTTCCTATCACATGACGGCGGGTAGTCCATTCAAGCCACCCTCTGGCTTATTGACCAAATCGAGCCGCGCGTAAAGGCTAGATCGAAATGGGGGCTGGCACCGCATTGCCTGTCCCGCCAGCCCCGCCGCCACCATCCACCGGGTCAGGAGATAGCGATGATGACTAGGGCCGAGAATCCGGCGCTTGGGGGGGCCGGCAGCTATGGCTAGACAGCCTACAGTATTGATCTCAGTTGTGCTGGGCATAGGTTGTCTAGTGCTGCTGTTCGTGATGCTCGTGAACAGGAAGACCGGCCAATCGCTGGCTGAAAACCGCACAGGTCCATCCATGAGTGTAAAGCGAATGCCTAATTGCGAATGGCTAATTGCTGGCTGCTAAAAGCTATCTTCACATCAGCCACAGCGCATCCACGTCTACAATCACCTGCGTGCGCGGAATCTTGTGCGCGGTCGCATAGGCCAGCATCGCGCGCAACGTAGCGTTGAGTTTTTCGCGGCTGGGTGATTTCAGCACGAAGTGATAACGATAGTCGCGTTTGAGTCTTAAGATGGGCGCAGCCGCCGGTCCAAGCACGCGCACGCCATCGTGGCGGTTTTGATCAAACCATTTCCCGAGCGTGCCCGACCATTGCAGCGCTTCATCAAGTTTGTTGCTTCGAATCAGAACGTTGGCCAGCGCCGAGAACGGCGGATAGTGCATCCAGCTGCGGAAGCGCAACTCTTTTTCGTAGAATCCGGCAAAATCATGGCGCGCGGCGTATTGCACTGCGTAGTGATCCTGAAAATAAGTCTGCAGAATTACTTTGCCCGGAGACTGCCCGCGCCCCGCCCGGCCGGCAACTTGCGTCAGCAACTGGAAGGTTCTCTCGGCCGCGCGGAAGTCCGGTAGTCCCAGAGCGCTGTCGGCGCCGACCACTCCAACCAGGGTGACCCCGTGAATGTCGTGTCCCTTGGCGATCATCTGTGTGCCGACCAGGCAATCGAGTTCGCCCTCGCTGAGCGCGTTCAGCGTGCGCTCGAAATCCTCCTGCCCGCGAACTGTGTCCCGATCAAGACGCGCAATGCGCGCCTGAGGAAACATCCCATGCAACAACTCCTCTAGCTTCTCCGAACCCGTGCCCAGAAAATAAACGTACTCGCTGCCGCAATGCACACACGCTTTGGGCACCGGCGCAATGTATCCGCAATAGTGGCAAACCATTTTGTGCTCACGTTTGTGATGGGTCAGCGCGATGGCGCAGTTCTGGCATTCGAGAGTTTTCCCGCAAGTGCGGCACAGCACCACCGGAGAATATCCGCGCCGGTTGAGCAGCACTATGACCTGCTCTTTGCGATCGAAGCGCTCTTTGATTTCCGCCGCGAGCTTTCGCGAGATAACTTCCTCTTGCCCGGTTTCCTGGAATTCCTGGCGCATGCCGATGATTTCGACCTCCGGCAGCAGTCTCTGCTCCACGCGGTCCGGCAATTCGACGAGCGCATATTTACTTTTCTTGGCGTTGTAATAAGACTCGAGCGATGGCGTGGCCGAGCCCAGAACCGCAACTGCGCCCGCCATTTTGGCCCGCACCACGGCGATATCGCGCGCGTGATAGCGTGGCGTTTCTTCCTGCTTGTAAGACGAATCATGCTCTTCGTCGACGATGATCAACGCGAGACCGGCGACCGGCGCGAAGACTGCGGACCGCGTTCCGACGACCATTCGCGCCTCGCCGCTCTTAATGCGGTGCCACTGCTGGGCCCGTTCTTTATCGGATAACGCCGAGTGCAGGATGGCGACTTCGTCACCGAATGTCTGGTGCAGATCAGCTGCAACAGCGGGCGTGAGACCAATTTCAGGCACGAGCAGAATCGCCGAACGGCTAGCCTCAAGAACCGACCGCATGCCTGCAAGGTAAACCGCAGTCTTCCCCGAACCGGTTACACCGTGCAAAAGCATACCCGCAAATTTTCGGCTATCGACCGCTTCTCGCAAGCGCTTCAAAGCGGCTTGCTGCGCTGGATTCAGATCGAAGGCGACTCGTAATGGGCGTAGATTGCTTCGTGAAACCATGAAGTCCGCAGTCTCTTCAATTATTTCAACCAGCCCACGCTTGACCAGGGTGCTGAGCGTGCTTCGCGGGACGTCGAGTGCTTGCAACGTCTCCACGGGAACTCGGCCTCCGGATGCGGCCAGCGTTTCGACAAGCTGTTGCTGATTGTTGTTCAGCTTGCCCTCCGCGGACTTCAACACGGCGATCTTTATTTTTCGCGTGGCATCCTGAATGTTGGAAACGTCTTCGCGGGCGATCCATTTCTTCCGCACCAGGCCCGTCAAGATCAACTTCGAGGCGCGAGTCGCGGAGCGCAGGGTCTCTTCGCGGACTGGCGAAGTCTCTTCCACTGCAGCATCTTGCGCAGCCAGATAATCCAGCACGCGAAACTCTGCGGCTTGCTCGTCCGGAGTGCGCCGCGAACGTGCGGATGATCCCGACACTCCAGCTAGATGCAGAGCCAATCGACCTTCTTTTGTGATGCTGTAAGCAATGCTGCGCTTGAACTCAGCATTGAGCGGCAGCATGGTACGAAAGACTTCGCCGAGCGGGGCGAGATAATAATCCGCAATCCAGCGCCCGAGACGCAGGAGTTGTGGGTCGAGCACAGGCGAGACATCGAGCACTCTAAGAATCGATTTTGTTTTGACGGATGGTTTGCGATCATGCAGTTCGACGACGACGCCGGTCATGCGCCGCAAACGAAAAGGAACGAGCACCCGGCCGCCCACCACCGGCGCGGCTTCGCCGGGGACCTGGTAAGTGAAGACCATGTCGAGCGGCACGGGCAAGGCGACGTCGCAGAACTGGGGCATCGGCGAAAGGGCTAGTGTAAACGTTTCAACCAGCCCTCTGCGATTCGGAGGAAGCCGCTAACAGGCTACGTAAAGAAATGAGCGCAGCGATCGTGAGGACAACAATTCCTGCAACCGTCCAATTGTCCCGGCAAAGTTATCGGCCGGAGGTGGCCAGATTCCTCTAGCAAAAGCTCTAACGAAGGGACCCGGAGCCGTGAGGTAGAGATTGAGCGGAAAGCAGAGCAGACACGCGAGAAGAGAAATCCCAGAAGCAAGGCGTAGGTAGAAAAAAGTGAGCGGCAGGGCCGCCGCGAACAGAAGCACCCCGATATCGTGCAGATCAAGCAGGGAACCGGTGAAGCGCGCGCCGCTGAACTCCGTCCCTTCAAAAGCCACCCCAAATTTCCAAAGCACGGCCGCCGGTACAAGGCATGCAGATGCCTGCCAGAGCGAAGCCGCGCTAGGTTTTTTCATCCTGCCTGTGAACCTTTGTTGGGCGAAGGTACAATGCCCAGATACTTCATCACCATCTGCAAATCCTTCCACGCTTCGCCCTTCTGACGCGGATCGCGCAGCAGGAACGCTGGATGATACGTGACAGCCAATCGCGCGCCCGGCCAGGAGCGATCGCTGCCCACGGGTTTGAAATCGTACCAGCGGCCGCGCAGTTCGGTCATGGGCGCATTCATCGCCAGCAGATTCTTGGCGGCAGTCGCGCCTAATGCGACAAGAACCTTTGGCTTGATCACCGAAATCTGACGCATGAGAAACGGAGAACAGGTTTCCGCCTCGTCGCGTTCCGGTTGCCGATTTCCCGGTGGACGGCATTTGACGATGTTCGCAATGTAAACATCCTCGCGCCGCAGGCACATGGCCTTGATCATATTGTTAAGCAACTGGCCGGCGCGGCCCACAAAAGGTTCGCCCTGCGCATCTTCGTCGGCGCCCGGGCCTTCGCCCACGAACATTAACTCAGCCCGCGGATTGCCTACGCCGAAGACGATTTTGGTTCGGCCTTTATGGAGTTTGCAGCGGGTGCAGTCGCCGAGATCTTCGCGAATCAATTTAAGTGCGGCGACGGGGTCGGACACTCCGTACTCCGGCTTGGGAGTGAGGATTTCAAAAATGTTGTCCTCGATGGCGTTGGTGATGACAGCGGATTTTCTGGCGGACATTTCCTCTCGCAATTCTGATTGGGGTAAATACGTTGAAGACACGAACGCTGGCGTGGATTCGATAGCCGGCTCAGTTTCCATGAGCCGCGAAGGCCCCGGCTCGCGCCGGTAGAAATCGTAGATGCCCAACTCGTGGTAGTAGCGGACGCGTTCGGCGAGGGCGCGCCGCAATTCCGGGCCGAGGGTGCGCACCACTCCTTACTTCTCCACGTCAAAATAAATCTTGGTTGTCGCGCGATACAGCACAACCTTCGCACCCCCCAGCTGCATATCGAACGAGTCGACATGCGCCCACTTGATGCCGCGCACAGTCTTCGCTGCTTCGGCAACCGCGGCCTCGGCCGCCTTGGCAAAGCTCTCCTTGGACGTTCCAATCACTTCGATAATCTTCTGAGTCATCCAACGCTCCTTAAGAAAGTTTGAACGAATTGTACGCCCGTGGCCAATCCATTTGCAGCGAGCAACGGTCTCACCCTCGGCAATTCAATTCTGTGGAGAGACTTGACTCAGATTTTCACCGAAGCCTTGCGGAGATCGCGAATCCGCACCACCTGATTGAGAACGCGCTGGGCCACTTCCCATTTGGTGGTCTCGGGAACTTCGACGACTTCGTCATGGGTAATGATGGTCACTTCGTTGCGATCGGAGTCGAAGCCGATGCCTTCGCGGGAGATGTCGTTTACTACGATGCCATCGAGATGTTTCGCCGCAAGCTTTTGACGGGCATTTTCGAGGACGTTCTCGGTTTCGGCGGCGAAGCCAATAATAATCTGCGACTGCTTGCGCCCGGAAATTTCTTTCAGGATATCAGCGGTTGGTTCGAGTTCGAGCGCGATCGGCCCCTTGCGCTTGATCTTCTGTAAGGAAGCCGATTTTGCGCGGTAATCGGAAACCGCGGCGGTCTTGATGACGATGGAGGCCTGGGGCAAAAGATCAAGCACCGCATCGCGCATCTGCTCAACCGATTCCACACGAGTAACCTCGGCCGCGCCCGGTGGCGTGAGAGCGGTTGGACCACTCACCAGCAACACACGCGCCCCGCGGCGCAGGGCTGCCTCCGCTACGGCATATCCCATGCGCCCGCTGGAGCGGTTCGAGATGTAACGTGCCGGATCGATCTTCTCGCGCGTAGGCCCGGCAGTGATCAGAATGGTTTCGCCCACGAGATCCTGAGCCGCGCCCAGCGATTCCAGAAGCGCCGCGACGATAGTTTCATTCTCGGCGAGCCTTCCCGAGCCAGTCATGCCGCACGCGAGATATCCCGAGCCAGGTTCGACGACCTTCACGCCGCGTTGCCGAAGAATTTGCAGATTCGCTTGCGTCGCGGGATGATTCCACATGTTGACGTTCATCGCAGGAGCGACCACTACGGGAGCAGTCGTGGCCAGATAAAGCGTCGCGAGAAAGTCGCTAGCGATCCCTTGCGCGAAGTGAGCTAGAACATCGGCAGTAGCAGGAGCGACCAGCAGAGCGTCAATCGATTGCGCCACGGCAATGTGCTCGATCGCCGAATCGATATTAGCTGTCTGCTCCTCGCCCGACGAAAACATCCCAGTGATTACTTTCTCGCCGGAGAGCGCAGCGAAGGTGAGTGGGCGAACAAACTCCTGAGCCGCACGCGTCATGATGACTTGCACGCGTATGCCGCGGTCTTGCAGCAGCCGCACGATCTCGGCTGCCTTGTAAGCCGCGATGCCACCCGTTACTCCGAGAGCAACTTTCATTTTTGCTCGACTGGTTTTCTCGAGTCGTGCTTTGGAGCGCAGCGTCCTTAGGCGTCTTGCCCGAAAGCCTTATCCAATTCTTCGGCTGCTTGTTCCGCGGCGCTTCGAGTTTCAGGGATCTCCCACTTCACTTTGCCCGCGCGAATTTCATCCTGTGCAATGCGGCAAGGTTTGCGGGAATTGGTTTGGACCACCGGCGGGGCTCCCGATTGGAGTTGGCGGGCGCGCCGGGCTGCCACCAGAATATAACGATAGTTGCTGTCGAAGCCGTCGATCAATTTCATGGTTTCTCCCCCCTTGAAACCGGGATACACGATTTTGATTTCCGAAAGTGGATGTGCTTCGTTCTTCGCCAGGGAAGCCAAGAACTGCTCTCCTATTTTCCCACGAAACTCAAGCTTACGGGGACTAGCACCCTGAAATAAGGTTACGTCGGATTAACTCTCCCGAGTTCGCAGGCCGGCCGAAACGAATCCAGAATCTGTTTTATCCGGCTCCGCATGTTAGCCAAGCGGCAACGCTCGGCTGCAGCCACCGTTTTAGCTTCCTCCTCGGAGAGCTTTTTACCCGCACGAACCAGTCGTTCGCCCCGCACCACGGCCCGCAACAGATCGATCGAATCCTCGAGCTGGTCGTTGATGAGAATGTAGTTATATCTCTGATAGTTCTCAATCTCTCGAGTGGCCGCGTCCAGCCGGCGCTGGATCACCTCTTCGCGATCTTCGCTGCGCTTGCGCAATCGCTCTTCCAGTGTCTTCCGATCCGGAGGCAGAATGAATATGCTCGTGGCATCCGGCAGTTTTCCCTGAATTTGTTCCGCTCCCTGAACGTCGATATCGAGCAAAAGGTCGCGTCCTTTCTGCTCAGCTTCGCGCAGAAAACGGCGCGCCGTCCCATAATAATTTCCAAACACGTCGGCATGTTCGAGGAACGCGTCTTCTCGAATCATCTGTTCGAACTCCGGGCGCGAGATGAAATAATACTGCCGGCCATTCGCTTCACTGCCGCGTGGAGCACGCGTGGTGTAGGAAATTGAAAACTCGAGGTCGCTGACCGATTTCAGGATTTCATTGACCAGCGTCGATTTTCCCGAGCCGGACGGGGCTGAAATGATGTAGACGATTGGTTTGTGAACCGGAGAACTCATTCCAGGTTCTGCACCTGCTCGCGAGATTTTTCGATCTCGGCCTTCATGATGAGTCCAGCCTCGGTGATTTTCAATGCCTCGCCCGCCAGCCCGGACGTCTTCGAAAGTAAAGTGTTGGCCTCGCGATTCATTTCCTGCAGCAGGAAGTCGAGCTTCTTCCCGACTTCGCCAGACTCGTCTAGTAAGCCCAGAAAATGCTGAACATGATTTTCCAGGCGCACGATTTCTTCTTGAATATCGCTGCGGTCAACCAGCAGCGCGGCTTCCTGCAGCACACGTTCTTTGTCGCTGCTGGAGCCGAGCAATTCCTGAATGCGCGCCTGCAGCCGCTCCAAATAACTATGCAACATGTTGCGCCGGTGCTGTTGCACCATGGTAACGGCTTCCAGCAAATGCGCCATGCGCTGGCGCAATTCGCGTTCCACACCGCGCCCTTCCAGTTCGCGCATCTGCTTCAAACGTTCGAGCGCTTCGCCGATCGCCAACATCACCGCCGATTCAATCTCTTTATCTTCGGGTTCGCTGGGCGCATCAAGCGCTCCGGGAATGCGCAGGATTGCGTTGAGGTCCGGCTCCGATACAACTTGGAACTCGCTGGCAGCCTTCCGGAACGCGGCAATGTAGGCGCTGACCAGCGATCGATTGAGCGCCAACGCTTCGCTGCTTCCGCGCTCCAGGCTCAGCGTAACTTCCACATGTCCTCGCGCGATCTTCTCTTTGAGCAGGCGGCGCAACTGCATTTCCAGCGAGTCGGAGCCCGAGGGCAAACGAAAATGCAAATCGAGAAAGCGGTGGTTTACCGATTTCAGAGAAAGCGAAAAAGCCAGGTGCCCGTTGCTCTGCGCGGCGGAAGCCGCGGATGCCGGATCTCCAGCCGCGGAACCGGCGCTTCTCCCGGCTCTGCGGATCAGTTCGCCTTTCACCTGGGCGAAACCCGTCATGGAGCGAATAGGCATACGTGAATTTCCAAATCGCTGGCGGCCGATGTCAGCTGGGTTGCGCCGGCTCCAGTTTCTGCTCGAAATCGGCAAACTGCAACTCGTACAAGCGCCGGTACGTGCCGAGCTTCGCCATCAAATCCTCATGAGCACCGATATCGGAGATCGCGCCATTTTCGATCACCGCAATGCGGTCGGCGCGGCGCACCGTCGAAAGCCGATGTGCGATCACAAACACGGTGCGGCCACTCATCAGATTATGCAACGCGGATTGCACCAGCGCCTCCGACTCGCTGTCGAGCGCCGACGTGGCCTCATCCAGAATCAAAATCGGTGCGTTCTTCAAAATCGCCCGAGCAATCGCGATGCGCTGCCGTTCCCCACCGGAAAGTCGCACGCCGCGTTCGCCGATCACTTCATCGTAACCCGCGGGCAGCGCTTTGATGAAATCGTGCGCCAAAGCGGCCCGGGCCGCGGTCTCGACGGCTTTGAGTGGAACGTTCGGTTGGCCATAGGCAATATTATTGCGAACCGTGTCATTGAATAAAACCGTTTCCTGCGTAACGATCCCCACTTGTTCGCGCAACGAGGCAAGAGTTACGTCGCGCACATCATGACCGTCAATCAGCAGCCGCCCATCGGTCGCATCGAAGAAACGCGGGATAAGGTGAACCAGCGTGCTCTTGCCCGAGCCACTCGATCCGACGATCGCCACAACCTCTCCGCGGCGAACTTCAAGCTTGATATCGTGCAGCACCCGAGCCTCGGCTCCCTCGCCGCCGTAAGTGAAGCTCACGTGATCGAATTGGACGTTCTTTGAGAATGGAGGCAAACGCCGGGCATGGGGCTTCTCGCGGACATCATCTTCGATGTCCATGAATTTGAAAATTTCGCTGGATGCGCCCAGGGCTTGCTGGAAATTATTGTTGAACTGCGCGAACTTGCGAACCGGATTGTAAAGACTGAAGACCGCCGTAATAAATGCCACAAAAATTCCAGGCGTCATCTCGCCGTGCTTCACCTGTTCGCGGCCCAGGTTCAGCAGCAGCGCGATTCCGATCACGCCAAAAATATCCATCAGCGGTGAACTGATTGCCGTCGCGGCAACCGAGCGCAGATTGGCGCGAAACAGGCGGCGCGCCGCTCCGCGAAATCGCAGGATCTCCCACTTCTCGCTGTTGAAGGCCTTTACGATGCGGTTGCCGGTAATGGCCTCGTGCAGGATATTCTGGATCTCGGCCAGTTTGTCCTGTCCTTGCCGCGTCGTGCTGCGCACTCGGGACCCAATCTTGCGCGAGGAATAAACGATCACGGGAACGAACAGCAACAGCACCCAGGCGAGCTCTCCGCCGAGAATCACAACGACCGCGGCCACCGACAGAAAGGTAAAAAACTGCTGCAAGAACTCCGCCAACACCGTGGACATAGCGTACTGCACGCGCTCGATGTCATTGATGATCGCCGAGAGCAGCGTGCCCGTGGTGTACTTGGAAAAAAACGCCGCCGACCGCCGCATGATCGCGTTGTAAAGATCGTCGCGCAGGTCCGTGATCATGCCGAAGCCGGCATGGTTGATCAGGTATGTTCCCGCGTAATCGAAAATCCCTTTGAGGATGGTGGAACCGACCAGCGCAACCGCCACCATGTTCCACGCATTGGTAAAGCGCGAAGGCACCAATTGCTGCAGGTAAACCGCGTGGTGCGTAACCGGAATCACGAACAGTTGGATATCTTTCGATCCAGTGGAGGGATTTAGCACGCGGTCAAATATCGGGCGAATCAACAAAAACTTGAACGCGTCGAGCGCTCCCACTAGCGCCATGAGCAGCACCGAACAGAGTATCTGCCACCAATAAGGAAGCGCGTAGCGAACCAGCCGCATCAGTTGGCGCATACAACTCCGAGCAGGCCGAAGCGGCTTACTGGCGGCGGCGTAGGCATGAGATGCAAGGGCTTTATTTTACTGCGATTGGTGATGGTTTGTCGTTGACTGGATTGGTGTCCGACTACGGGTTCGCATGCTCCCCTGCTTTGAAGTCCGGATGTCTCCGGGCGAGCCAGCGCGCCTCTACTTTGGCATATCCCGATGCGCGACCTTCACCTTATATCCCGCTTTGTGCAGGCTCTTTCCGACCTCCTCGGCAATCATCACCGAACGGTGCTGGCCGCCAGTACAGCCAAAGCTGATGGTGAGGTAGCTCTTGCCTTCGCGAACGTAATGCGGCAGAAGGTAAACCAGCAGATCGGAAATACGGCGGATGAATTCTTTCGTCTGCGGAAACGATCGGATGTATTTCGCCACCCGCGGATCGCGCCCGGTCAGCGGCCGGAATTCAGGCACGAAGTGCGGGTTCGGCAAAAAACGAACGTCGAAAACCAGATCCGCCTCTTCGGGTACACCGTGGCGGAAGCCAAAGCTCACGCACGAAACCAGAATACTTTTCTCCGACGATTGTTCGCGGAAGCGCTGCGTCACGTGGGCGCGCAGTTCATGGACGTTAAACTTGGAGGTATCGATGACAATATCGGCCAAGGCGCGAATGCTCGCCAGGTGCTTTCGTTCCGCCTTCAGAGAAGCCTGCACTGGTTCATTCGTACCCAACGGATGAGGGCGACGCGTCTCGCTGAAGCGCCGCATCAAAACCGCGTCAGAGGCTTCCAGGAACGCGACCTTGGTCGGAATCATGCGCCGTACCGCTTTCAGAATTCCTGGCAGCAGATCGAGCTTGGAACCTTCACGCACATCCACTACCAGTGCCGTGCGGCGGATCTCGCTCGATTGCAGGGCAACCTCAGCGAATCGCGGAATCAGTTCGACGGGAAGATTATCGACGCAGTAATAGCCAAGGTCCTCGAAGGCCTTCAGCACCGATGCCTTGCCGGAACCGCTCATGCCGGTGATGATTACGAGCTCCGCGGAATGCGCGGGGTCATGTCCGGCGGCGTGCGTTATTTTCTTCTTCCGACGCGGAAGTGCGGGCTTTGCGGATGTGGGTGATTTCCGCGGCGTCATCCACTGGATACTAGCACCGAAGGCGGGATTCTTCTTAACCACGTTTCCGATTTGTCTAAGCGCCGCCCGGACAGGTAAGCTATGTCGCCATGAAGAAGTTTCAAGAACTCACGGAACGCGAAGTTCTGGCCCTGGCAATTTCTCTGGAGGAAGAAGACGAACGCGTCTACTCCGATTTTGCCGAGGGATTGCGCCAGGACTATCCTGCGTCAGCTGCCATGTTCGAAGGCATGCGCGAAGAAGAATCCGGGCACAGGCGCCGCCTGATCGAACTCTACCGCCAGAAATTTGGCGAACATATTCCCTTGATCCGGAGGCAGGACGTGCGCGGATTCGTCGAACGCCCAGCTCTGTGGCTGATTCGCCCTTTGCGGATCGAGGCGGTGCGCAAGGAAGCCAGCACGATGGAAGCCGAAACGCGCCGATTTTATGAGAAAGCTGCGGCACGCACTCAGGATGCCGGCATACGGCAATTGCTCGACGATCTGATTAACGAAGAACGTGAGCACGAAGAACGCGCCCAGGAACTGGACAAAGAGAAGCTTCCTGCCAGTGTGAAAGCCGATGAAGAGTTGGCGCAGCGCCGGCTCTTCGTCCTGCAGATCGTTCAGCCGGGATTGGCCGGCGCTATCGACGGTTCCATCTCCACGCTTGCTCCCGTATTCGCCGCTGCATTCGCCACCCAGAAGCCTCACGATGCGTTGCTCGTCGGCCTGGCCGCATCGGTAGGCGCCGGAATCAGCATGGGATTTACCGAGGCGCTCTCCGATGACGGCAGTCTCACAGGCCGCGGCCATCCCTGGGTACGTGGCGTGATCTGTGGCTTAATGACGGCTTTGGGCGGAATCGGACACACGCTGCCGTTCCTCATCAACAATTTTCGGATGGCGTTGTGGGCCGCGGGAGTAGTCGTAATCATCGAACTAGGCCTGATCACTTGGATCCGCCGCCGCTATATGGATACACCCTGGGTTTCCGCCGCGCTCCAAGTCGGCCTGGGCGGCGTCCTCGTGTTCATCACAGGTGTGCTGATCGGAAGTTCGTAGTGATCGGTCTTAGGTCCCAGGTGCTAGGTGTTTGGCGTTAGCACCTGAAACGGACCCCGAAACCCAAGACTCGAGACCTGAAACTCGAGACCTAGGACCTGAAACCCGAGACCCAAGACCCAAGACCTGGCCCTCTACGGCTGCGTCTCCAGCGGGTGCTTACTCTTCTCGTAGAATTCGTTCTGCAACTTAAGGCTGACATCATCGGCCTTCACCGCACGGATGGCCTTCTCCAACGTATCGATCCACCAATCCATCTGAAATTTGCCCAGCTCCTGAGTTGCCGCCGAACCGTCGCCGGAATAGTGATTGGGAAAGCGCGCATACCACCAGATTCCGGTGTAAACATCTTCCGGAAGATTCTGCCGGTGCTGATCCGCGCCGGATTCCTGGTTCGCCCGGTCAAGGTGAACCGTGTCCGGCCGCGAGATCATCATCTTCGAAGTTTCGCTCTCTCCAGCGTGCATGTCGATGGAAGTTTTCTTCGGCGGACCGCCAGTCTCCGGCGAGCGCCGGTCGAACACATACACCACGTAATCGTGCGGCTTGTCCAACTGCGTTTGCGCAAAGTACGGGAGCAAACTCTCGTTGCCGCCGTGTCCGTTGACGATCATCACTTTCTTGCATCCGTTGCGCGCCATCTCGTCGGTAGTTTCCTGCAGCAGCGCAAGTTGCAGATCGCGGCTGTAGGCGACGGTTCCCGGTTCGTGGCGAGCCTCGGCAATCTGTCCAAAATAATACTCAGGGAAAACCACGGCATATTCCCGCTCGGCGGCGTGCAGCGCGGCGTAACGAACATCCAGCAAATCGGTGCCCAGCGGTAGATGCGGTCCATGTTTCTCGAGGATGCCAAACGGCAGCAAACAAACTCCCTGCGAGCGGTGGATGCCCTCGCGAAAGTCCGCCGCCGTGAGTTCTTCCCAATGGACGGAAAGCTTCGCCTGCGCAGGCGCGAGACCTCGCGCGAAACAAGCAATCAGGATTGTCAGCAGGACCAGAAAGAACATCGACCGCGTGGGAGCGTTCATAAGCGAGTTTCCTCGCCGCGAATTCTAGCACCGAGGCAGCGTCATAGAAAAAGCTGCGCCCGATAAATCCGCGCCGCCGGAAAGCCGAGAACCTGCCCTGAGCTTGTCGAAGGGCGGCAGTCCCCACATTAGAAGCCGAGGCGGGCCTTCGCCCGCCCCACGCAACCATCCCAACTACTTCAGAAAAACTTCCTGCAGCAACTCCGAGCTGATGGTTTCGCGGTACTCGCCGCGCTTTTCGTTGATCTGCTGCGCTTGCGACTTCCCGCCTAGGATCTTGTCTCGCACGGCCTCCATTTTCGCGGCGATGCCATCCATGGCGGCGTGGTTTTTGTACTCGATGGCGATGCAGAGGTCCCAATCTTCGGGGGTGGCCTTAGTTTCCTTCAGAAAAACCTTGTAGTCCACGATCGTGCCTTGCTGTTTCAAGTCCTCGTAAATGGGTTTGGCGGACTTACGCAAGCTGGTGAGGTATTCGTCCATGTGCGTGGGCTTCACGCGGATCAACGTTACGCGCCACACCGGACCCTCGGTGTAATGCTCCTGAGCGAACAACGCAGGCGCCAGCAACAACAGAAAAACGACTAGACCGCACAGCTTCTTCATAGTCATCTCCTGAACTGAGTGAGTTAACGGCCAGAGGATCATACGCTCGGTTGAGTAATGTGAGAAAACGATTCGCGGCTACGGAAGCATGTGTGGTTCAGCAATGCTGCTGGCATGCAGGCGATTTCTCGTGTCGCCGGACGAATCGTCCGGCCTGGCATTTGCGGGGGAGGGTTTTGCTCGCTCGAAATTTTGATCGCGGATTGAAGCTCTACGCTTCGCTCAGGATTGAGGTTGCCCCCGCACCGGAACCAGCGCCATGATTTCTTTGTCGATCGTCCCCGCGCGCGAGAAATTCTCGAGTTTGATAACAAGGGCGTGACTGACTTCCTGCCCTTTTGCCACCACCAACATTCCCGCATGAGTTCTGATCTCCTGCTGCAGGATCATCCCGGTCGTAAGTTTTGACGTTTGAACCTTGTGCAGTTCCATCTTGGCGCCCACCGTTTTGATGCCCACCAAGGCTTCGACCATCTTCGGGTCAAACTCGGTTGGCCGGCAGCGAAGGCTGGCAATCGACTGCTCATCCGACGTGCCCTTCATCCTGAGGTTGTCAAAGGCAATTGCAAGTTTGAGGACGTTGGCACCAAAAACGATGTCTGCTGCAGGCGAGGCCGGTGCATCAGGGCCTTTGGCAATAAGTTCCCTGGCAAATTGTTGACTGATCATCCAGGCAACAGGCTCAAGCCGGGGAATATTGACGAGGAGGTCTCTGGCGATTTGGGGATGAGCTTCGAACCGTGCCTGATTTTCAGGGGAGAGAGACTCCCCGGTATAGGCGGCCTGGATGACTTCGGAATCGAGCGTAACGCAGCCCAACTGCGACAGCATGGCTGCGGCGTCGAAGCGCCATGGCGAAGGCACACCGAACTTGCTAATCAAGTGGCGGACAAGGTGCGCGATGCGCATTGACCTTCCAAAAGCTTCGGGGCTTGCGGCCCCTAGAACGTCAGACAGTACCTTAATGCTTCCCATCAGCGTCTTTTCGAGGAGTTCCTTCTCAGCCGTTACCAGGCGGTACTGAGCGAATCCGGTATTGATGGCCGTCATCAGAACATCCTTTTCGCACGGCTTGGTGAGAAAGCGGAATATGTTTCCCTCATTCACTGCCTCGACGACTGCCATCAAGTCGGTGTAACCGGTCAGCAGCATCCTCACCGTGTCTGGGGTGGCTTGGCGCACGCTTGCTAAGAATTGTGCCCCGCTCATGCCGGGCATCCGCATATCGGAAATTACGACCGCGAAAGGGCCCCGCTCACGCATCGTGGCGAGGCCTTGTTCCCCACCAACGGCTGTCTCCACCTCAAATTCCCGGTAAAGCATTCGCCGATAGCTTTCCAGTACCAGGGATTCGTCGTCTACGAAGAGGACTTTATCAGCCATGGTGTTCCTTCAAATACATCCTCGCTGCTATTGAGGCGGTGAGTCCGGCATTCAGATTTCGGTTCGACCAGAGGTGCAAAGCGGCTGCAACCGGACATGGCGTGGCCAGCACCGGCGTGATCATTTCATCGGCAGAATGCGTTAATTCATCACTTGCTTAGGTTAGGCGGGGGTTGAAACCGTCGCTCGGCAATCTAAAGTAACCGCGTTTTCCAGCCGATGACCATCCAAGCGCAGACCCACAGCTGTCCCGGGCCGACCATGAACGAGCTAACTCCGATCCACGGAACCTACGACTATCGACTGGTCGCTCTCTCCGTGCTCATCGCAATATTTGCCTCTTACGCGGCGCTGGACCTGGCTGGACGCGTGAGTGCAAATCGAGGTTGGGCCCGCTTCGCATGGTTACTTGGGGGCGCATTCGCGATGGGAAGCGGAATCTGGGCGATGCACTATACCGGAATGCTCGCCTTCCGACTGCCGATGCCGGTTGCCTACCACGTGCCTACTGTGATCGCATCCCTGTTAGCTGCAATCATGGCCTCCCTGATCGCCCTGTTTGTGGTCAGCCGTGATCGTATGACGCCGCTCCGTGTTGCTGGAGGAGGCGCCCTTATGGGCGCCGGCATTGCGACCATGCATTACACCGGCATGGCTGCAATGCGCTTGGCTGCAATGCACAGTTATCACCGCGGATTGTGGACTTTGTCAGTCCTTCTTGCGGTCGTGATCTCGATGGTAGGGCTGTTGCTCATCTCGTACTCTCAGGGCGAGAGCCGCGGAGGCCTCTCCAAGTTTGCCATCGCGTTGGTGATGGGCCTGGCGATTCCCGTGATGCACTACACAGGCATGGCCGCTGTCAGCTTTATACGGACCAATCTTTCCCCGGATCTTTCATGGTCCGCGGACATATCAGCGCTGGCAAGTTCCGCAATAATCGTCGTAACGTCCTGCATCTTGGCCTTTGCCGTTGTCACGTCTCTGGTGGATCGCCGGCTCTCGGCCCAACAGTCCATTTTGGACAACGAGCGGAAAATGCTTCGCGCCTTAATCGACAACATCCCCGACTTCATGTACGTGAAAGACAGGAAAGGCAAGTTCCTGATTGGCAACTTGCATACAGCTCGAGTCCTCGGCGCAAATAGCGTCGAGGATCTGCTGGGTAAAACTGACTTTGACTTTTTCCCCAAGGAGGTGGCTACAGCTTTCTACGCGGATGAACAACAGGTGATGCGCTCCGAAAAACCCTTGTTCAATCGCGAGGAAAAAATGGTGGACCGTAACGGCAATACGAACCATATTTTGACCACAAAAGTACCCCTGCGAGACGCACACGGAGTGATTTCCGGAATTGCCGGCATAGGGCAAGACATCAGCAAACGCAAGCAGAATGAGGATGCGCTGCGGGAAGCGGAACGCAAGTATCGCGAAATATTCGACGAGGCGATCGTGGGAATTTTTCAAAGCATGCCGAGTGGCCGCTTCCTTGGCGTGAACCGAGCCATGGCCCGTATCTTCGGATTTGTTTCTCCCGAAGAAATGATGGCGGAAGTTACCGACATTTCCCAGCAGCTCTATGTCGACCCCAAGCGTTATGACGAGTTTGCGATGGTAATGGATAGACTCGGAAGCATGTTAAGCCTGGAATGTGAGGCCTATCGCAAGGACCACAGCAAAATCTGGATCGCCTGCAGTGGGCGGGCGGTTCGTGAGAACCGCGTGGTGGTTCGTTACGAAGGGATGATGGAAGACATCACGGAACGCAACTTTCTGCGGGGACAACTTCTTCAAGCGCAGAAGCTGGAATCCATTGGCCAGCTTGCAGCGGGGATCGCGCACGAAATCAACACTCCGACCCAGTACATTGGAAACAACGTGCGCTTCCTGAAGGATGCCTTTCACGACCTGAGGGGCCTTCTGGCCAACTATGAAAGGCTTCTGGCTGCAGCTAAATCTAACACTCTGAGTGGTGAAACGATTCAGGAAGTTGCGGCTGCGGTGGAACGCGCAAATGCCGGATATCTGCTTGAAGAGATTCCGCAGGCCATCGAACAGACGATCGAAGGACTGAACGGAGTGTCAACGCTGGTAAGTGCGATGAAAGAATTTTCCCATCCAGGCCTGAAGGAGAAGACCCCTCTGGACCTGAACCATGCCATTGCCAGCACGATTACGGTGTCCCGGAATGAATGGAAATACGTCGCTGCTTTAGAAACCGAATTCGATCCATCGCTTCCTCCAGTCCTTTGTCTGCCCGGTGAATTTAACCAGGTGATTCTGAACTTGATTGTCAATGCCGCGCATGCGATTGCCGACGTCGAAGAAAGAGGAAGTGAGAAGGGAAGAATCACGGTGCGAACTTTAAATTGTCCGCAGTGGGTTGAAATCTGGATCCAAGACACGGGTACCGGAATTCCAGAAAAGGTACGAGCCCAGGTGTTCGACCCCTTTTTCACCACCAAGGAAATTGGCAAGGGGACCGGACAAGGGTTGGCCATTGCTCGCTCCGTGGTTGTCGGCAAACACAATGGAAGTATTCACTTTGAAACGGAAGAAGGGAAGGGAACAACTTTCATCATCCGCCTTCCTAAGGACGGCAAGGCTCTTTCCGCTGGGGCGGGATCCGGTTGAAACTTCGCGCCAGGCTGCATCTCCTTGTTCCACACAGGCGGGCTTTCGCCTGTGAGTTCAAACCGAAGCTGCCTTTCACGGGGCTTCGATCAGCTCCATCTTTCCGTCGCGTGTGCGGTGAAGGATCATGACTTTACCTTTGGGGTCGCGAAAGACGAATACGTCGCGGTCGCGGAAGTGAGCTTCCTTGATGGCTTCTTCGAGCGTCATGGGGCGCATGGCGACGGCTTCATTGGAGCGAACCAGGTGAACTTCGGTAGTTTTCGCGACCGCGGGATAGCGGTGCACGACGACCGGCACGGCGGTTTTTTCCGTGAGGCCGACCTTGGCCTGCGCGTCTTCGCGCGGCTGCGCGGAGTCTCCGTTCCACTTCTTTACTTCTTCGCTCTTGCGCGCGGAACGCTTTTTCGATTGCCACTTGGTTTTGTATTTCACCGCCTGCTTTTCGAGGTGGTCGAGCGCTTCGTTAACGGCGATGGTCATGTCCTTGGCCTGAGCCAGGCCGACGATCGGGCCGTTGCGCGGACTGATGGTGATTTCAGCTTTGTGGCGATGCTTCTCGACGGCGAGAATCACCTTGGTTTCAAATCTGTCACCCAGGATTTTGCGGATTTTTGCGAGGCCGGTTTCAACTTCTTTGCGGATGGTGGAAGTTACTTCGTAGTGCCTGCCAGTGTATTCCACGTTCATGAACGCCTCTTTGCAAAGTTAGAAGTTAGAGGTCAGAATGCAGAAGTAAAAGCACTCACGGTCGACGGTGGCAATCTTAATCGCTCTTTTCTTAATTCTGCATTCTGACTTCTTACTTCTGCTTATTCCTTTACTCTGCGCTGATGGGTGCTCGGGATGCGCATATCTTCCCGGTACTTGGCGACGGTGCGGCGTGTGACTTGGATGCCTTGCGACTGCAAGATGCGAGTGAGTTGTTCGTCAGTTAAAGGACGGCTGGGATCTTCTTCCTCGATTAGTTTCTTGACGCGACGCTTGAGGATTAGAAGAGATGTGTTGCCGCCTTCGGGCCCCTGCACGCTCTCGCTGAAGAAATAACGCAACTCGAAAACGCCTTGCGGTGTGTGGGCGTATTTGCTGGCGACCGCGCGGCTCACGGTAGAGGGATGCACGCCGATTTCTTCCGCGACCTCCTTGATCATCATCGGTTTCAAATGGTCGATGCCCTTCTCAAGGAAATCATACTGCCGCGCGACGATGGAGTAGCACACTTTGGTGATGGTCTGCTTGCGCTGTTCGATGTTCTTGATCAGCTGGATCGCACTTTTGTAACGTTCTTTCACGTAGTCGCGGGTATTTTTGTCGTTGGTGTCACGTGTTAGCAGCTTCTTATAGGCGGGGTTGAGGCGAAGCTGCGGAAGGTCGTCGTCATTCATCAGGACGAGCCACTCGTCACCGTGCTTGATGAAGGCGACATCGGGCTCGATTAGGCGCGCCGTGCCTTTGTTGTATTGCAGGCCGGGCCTGGGATCGAGCGTGCGAATGTAATCGAGCGCCTGCTGTACGGCATCGGCCGGACGAGAGATGGCCTTGGCAATCTCTCGATGCTGCTTGCTTTGCAAAGCGCGCAGATGCTGATCGACAATGGCAATAGCATCCTGCAGTAGCTGTGCAGTTGCGGTCCCGTTGCCATTTTTCTCGCCGAGCTTTTCTGTGATCTTGTCTCCGTTCTTATGATCTCCGTTTTTGTGGAGCGCGAGTTGCTGCTGGTGATATTGCAACTGGCGGAGAAGGCATTCGCGCAGACTGCGGCAGCCTACGCCCGGAGGATCGAGCTGGCGAACCACTTCAAGGGCTTCCTCAAGATCCGCTGCGGTAAAGCTCGATTTGTAAACGGGACGCTGGCGCACAGATGCAGATTCTGGTGCAGGAGCAATGGCGGCCGCGCCATCTCCATTGTTTGCGGCAATCGCCGAAGAAGGTTCGAGGGGCGCGATGGCCGAAGCGAGCTCGGTAAAAGAATTTTCGTCGATGGTGCGAGCGCCCGAAGCGCTCGGTAGTTCGAAAGCGGCAGACCCAATCGGCTTGGAAAAGTCGCTTGTGTTAGCAGATGCACGAAACCTTGCTTCCTCCGGCATCGCCTCATTAGACGGTGCCGCATCCGCAGTCGCTTCGTTCGAGACTTCGCTGGGAACCGCGCCGTCGGCGAGCTCATCGGAAGCCAACCCCAGAGCCTGTGCCTCGGTGACAATATCTCTGGAGGCGGCAGCGTCGGCCTCGGGCGGCGCAGGTGGGGCCACGCCCAGCATCTCTTCGTCGCTGGCGATCAGGTAGCCGTCTTCGTTCAAGTTGCCGATGATCTGCTCGGCGGCCTCGCGGACTTCGGGTCGCAGGCTCAAAGCGCCTAGTTGCCAGGCCAGGTGATCGGTGAGATTGGTCGGCTTCGAAAGAAAATTTTCAAACGACGGGCGCTCGATCTCTTCCATCTCGCCGCGGGTGCGGTAGCCGGGGTCGAGATAATCCTGGAAGAACGATCCGAAGTCGATCTCTTCAAAGGGATCTTTCTTTTCGGCGGTGATCGGGGCTTCTTCAGTGGAAGTCTTGGCGGTGAGGCGGTCGCGGTCTTCTTCCTTGCGGCCTACTTCGTCGATGAGCGGGACGGATTCTTCGAGCTCTTCGAGAACCGGATTCTCGACCATCTCGGCATTGATCATGTCCTTGAGCTCAAGCTTGTTGAGCGCGAGGACCGAGACCATCTGCACCAGACCCGGGGTGAGGATCTGGCGCTGCGACAGCTTGACGCTCAGTTTGTGTTGCAGCAACACCATAAAATCAGTCGTTGGCCGTCGGTCGTTGGTCGTTCGCCATCAGTTACTCCAGCTTGTCGAATCGCTCGTCGTGGCTGTCAAGCCTATGTTCGTGCATCTCCACCACCCGCAACAACCTGGCAGTGCCTTCAGCAACTTCGGTGACTAGCTTTGCCGCCCGGTCAAGCTGGCGATCATGTTTTTCGCTTTCTAGGGATAACAGTTCCAAATTGCGCGTCAGGGCTTCGAGCCGTTCGTCAATTGTCATCTCGTTCCCCCTTCTTCTAGTGTTCTTTCGAAAACTATCGGCCTTTGATCTTGCCAACGACGACTAGCGACCAACGACGTTTTTCTCACACCAATGAGAAACTCTCCCCCAAATACACCCTTCTGACTTCCGGATCGCCCGCCAGCTGCTCTGGCTGGCCGTGACGGAAGATTCTGCCGTCGTCGATGATGTAGGCGCGGTCCGTTACGGAGAGCGTCTCGCGCACGTTGTGATCCGTAATCAGCACTCCAATGCCGCTGGCCCGCAGGCCGCTGATAATTTTCTGCAGGTCGAGAACGGCAATAGGATCGATGCCGGAAAATGGTTCATCCAGCAAAATAAATGTTGGATTGATGCACAGGCATCGGGCAATTTCCACCCGGCGGCGCTCGCCCCCCGAGAGGGCGTAGCCCCGATTGTGCCGAATGTGCTCCAAGCCAAGCTCATCGATAAACTTCTCCATCTTCTCGCGGCGCTCATGCCACGACATAGGCTGCGCTTCAAGCACGGCGAGAATGTTCTCCTCGACCGTCAGTTTGCGAAAGACCGAAGCTTCTTGTGGGAGATAACTGATGCCATACTGGCGCGCCCGCAAATACATGGGAACGTCAGTGATGTCTTGGCCGTCATACAGCACGCGGCCCGTATCAGGGGGGATCAGACCAACGATCGCGTAAAATGTTGTGGTCTTGCCAGCGCCGTTAGGGCCAAGTAAACCAACAACTTCCCCCTGCTCGACGCGCAGGCTGACACCATTCACAACGCGGCGGCCGCGGTAAGACTTGCCAATTTCATCCGTGGCCAGAGTGCGCATCAACGTGCTCGCATTTATCGTGCCACTCGCGTTTGTGTTACCACAGGAGTGTT
>Ga0210391_10001011_pt1 | contig 26720 bp, 24 predicted proteins | sample IncBWC12OmetaG_FD_160573 | JGI IMG/M metagenome (GOLD analysis project Ga0210391, IMG submission 160573) | Forest soil microbial communities from Barre Woods Harvard Forest LTER site, Petersham, Massachusetts, United States - Inc-BW-C-12-O ... | reverse complement strand
CCTTCGCATGATCACGTTCCTGCCTCCTGGATGGCCTGACTTTGGCTGGTCGTTCGGATTCGCCAAATGCGATTCCTGCGGGACTACCGCGCAAGATACAGAAATCCCCGGGATTATAGGGAAAGCGAATAACCCGCGCAAGCGGAAAACCCTGTAGTTCTGGCGAGTCCGCGGAATTTCGTTGCTGGGCATATTGACTGGATGGCTCGCCTCGATGGGGAGGTTCGTCCTGCATGATAGGATGATGAACCCGCCTGGCGTGTCGCCTGATGGCGGAAGCACATGTCTCAAGCTCTGACGCAAGAGAAACCGCTCGCGGAGAAGGTCGCGCTCGTCACCGGCGCCAGCCGGGGCATCGGTCTGGCCGTCGCGAAATCGCTGGCGGCGATGGGCGCGAAGATCGCCGTGTCTGCCCGCGATCCCGAGCGCCTGGCCTCGGCAGCCGCCGATCTTGAACGCGGCGGCGCCTCCGTCGTTGCCGTTTCCGCGGACGTTTCGCGCACCGCCGAAATCGCCCCGCTGGTCGAGAAAACCGAACGATCTCTGGGCCCGATTGAGATCTTGGTCAACAACGCCGGCATCGGCGTCTTCGGCCCCATCCAGGATCTGTCGGAGGCAAACTGGGACGCCGTATTGGACACCAACCTGAAATCCGTGTTCCTGCTCAGCCGCGCCGTCGCGCCCGGCATGATCTCGCGCCGCACCGGCCACATCGTCAATATCGCTTCGCTCGCCGGGAAAAACGCCTTTGCCCGCGGCGGAATTTACTGCGCCTCCAAATGGGGACTCCTGGGTCTCACCGGATGCATGGCCGAAGACCTGCGCCCTTTCGGTATCCGCGTCAGCGCCATCTGCCCGGGTTCGGTTGCCACCGATTTTTCGCCGCATTCCACGAAAGACCCGCAGAAGATGCTGCAGCCTGAAGACGTCGCCCACGCCGTCTCCATGATCCTCACCCAGGCCCCGCAAAGTTTTATCAGCGAAGTCCTGCTTCGCCCGACGCAGAAGCCCTAACCCCGGCGAACATCGCGGCTTGCGGCCGAGCGAATCGTGTAGGTTCGTCGCGCATCCAATCACCAGAACACGAAATCGGCAGCAGGGGCGGGCTCCAAGCCCGCCCCTACTCATATCGGGGGGTAGCGGGAGCACACCATGATTGAAATTCGTCCATCCCAAGAGCGCGGCCACAACAAAATCTCGTGGCTCGATTCGCGCTTTACCTTCTCATTCGACCAGTACTACGACCCCGATCACACGCAGTTTCGTGCGCTGCGCGTCATCAATGAGGACGTCGTGGCGCCCGGCGGCGGTTTCCCCACGCATCCCCACCGCGACATGGAAATCCTCACCTGGATTCTGGAAGGCGCGCTCGAGCATCGTGACAACACCGGCGGCCGCGGCGTCATCCGTCCCGGCGAATTGCAGCACATGACGGCCGGGCGCGGCGTGATGCACAGCGAATTCAATCCGTCAGAGAAGGAGCCGGTGCACCTGCTGCAAATTTGGCTTCTGCCGGAGCGCCGCGGCCTCGACCCCGGGTACGAACAGCTCGCGTTTTCCGACGCCGACCTGCGCGGGAAGTTTCATCTGGTCGCCGGTCCGCAAGCGCCGGTGACGATCCATCAGGACGCAAACCTCTACATCGCGCGTCTCGACACGGGCGCCGATGTAAAGCAACCGATCGAAGCGGGACGCCACGCCTGGGTGCAGATCGCCCGCGGCGCGGTGAAACTCAACGGCACGCCTCTTGAAGCCGGCGACGGCGCCGCGTTTTCCAACGAATCGGCGGTGCGCGTCGAAGCAACGGAGCCGTCCGAAGTCCTGCTCTTCGACCTGGCCTGATGCGCCGAACCGCAAAACCTCGGGGGTTCCAATCCCGAGGTTTTCTTTTTCCCCGCCAGCAGGCGTGTGATACCTTGCCCGCCTGGGTGGCGGATCATCTGTTCTGAACGCGAAAGGAGAAACCCCATGTCGAATTGGGCAAACAGCCTGGTTCCGCTCTTCGGCCGGATTCTGTTGAGCGCAGTTTTCATCATGGGCGGCATCGGCAAAATCGCCGGATTCTCGTTCGAGGAAAGCCTGGTGGCCGCGAAACATCTCCCCATGCCGGCCGTGGCGCTCAGCCTCGCGATGATCATCGAGCTGGTCGGCGGCCTGGCGATTCTGACGGGCCTGTTCACTCGATTTACCGCATCGATCGTTTTCCTCTACATGATCCCGACGACATTCCTGTTCCACAATTTCTGGGCGGTGCAGGGCGCGGACCGCATCGACACCATGATCCATTTCGAAAAAAACCTCGCCATTATGGGCGGCCTTCTCCTTCTGGCCGCGTTCGGCCCCGGCGGCTATTCGATCGACAGCGCCCGCGCCCCCCGCGCGTAGTGGGGTGAATCCGTGGCCGCGGCGTTGGCATCCGATTCGTGGTCTAATGAACCGCCAACTCAAGGAGGCATGATGCCCGAACACAAAAGACCCGCTCCGGCCGCTGTGCCGATCCACGATCTGATCAGCCACCGCTGGAGCCCGCGCGCCTTCGATCCGCGCCCGATTCCGTCGAAGGAACTCAAGTGCTTGTTCGAAGCGGCGCGCTGGTCTGCTTCGTCTTATAACGCCCAGCCGTGGTATTTCATCGTGGCCACGAAAGACGACCCTGAGAATTTCCAGAAAGTCTTGAGCACATTCGTCGAATTCAATCAGGGCTGGGCGAAGAACGCCTCGGCCGTCGGGATCAGCGTGGCCGGGCACAAGATGCCGCACGACGGCTCGCAAAATCGCCACGCGTTTCACGACGTCGGCCAAGCCGCTGCGACGCTCGCGCTCGAAGCCGCTTCGCACGGCATGCAGGTTCATCAGATGGCCGGCATCAATCCCGAAAAAGCCCGCGAAGTGTTCGGCATTCCCGCCGATTTCGAGGCCGTGGCTGGCATCGCGATCGGCTACCCCGGCGATCCGCTCACGCTTCCGGAAGGCCGCCTGCGCGACCAGGAAACCGGCGCTCGTCAACGCAAGCCCGCCTCCGAATTCGTCTTTACGGGGAAATGGGGCGCTACTTCTTCGATCGTCAAGTAACCGAGCGATCGTGGCTACGCGACGGTCACGTCGAAGTACTCGACCGTGATGCTCTCGAGAATCGCGCGTATCTTTGGAAAGTAGATTTTCCCGTAATCGGAGGCCTGGTGCGCCTCCCAGGCCGCGTGATCGCGATACTGTTCCTCGACGATGTACGTTCGAGGCGCCGTCCGCGATCTCAGCAGCGAATAATAGACGCAGCCCGGCTCGTGCTTCCGCATCTCCGTCCGCAATTCTGTAAACATCCTTTCCAGTTCGCTCTCGTATCCGGCTTTGACGACGACATGCTTCAGGCCTCCCACCATCGGACACCTCCCTTCGATTCCCTTGCCGGATAGTGTACTGCGCGCGGTGACCATGCGCGCACTTGCCTATGGGTCCGCGCGTTGATACATTCCACGCCCGGGAGGAATCTCCACCATGAAAATCCGAGCCATTGCCGCGCTCGCCGCGCTGCTGCTTTTCGCGCCCGCGTTTGACGCGCCCCGGGGCCCGCAGGCCGCCGCCGACAAAAAAGACGTCGCCGCCGAGCTCGACGTCCTGAAAACGCAGGTCGCGCAGCTCGCCCACCAGGCCCAGGACGCGCAGGACTACATCGCCATCGCGAATCTCCAGCGCGCCTACGGCTACTACGTCGACAAATGCATGTGGGATGAGACCGCCGACCTTTTCTCGAAAAACGGCACGCTTGAAATCGGCCTTCGCGGCGTCTGGGTGGGACAGGATCGCGTGCGCCAGTATCTCCACACGCTGCCGGACCTGAAGTACGGCACCCTCTTCAATCACATGCAGCTTCAACCCGTGATCGACGTGGCGCCCGATGGTAAGACCGCCAAAGGCCGCTGGCGCGCGTTCGAACAATTCGGCCTGCTGCACAAAAGCGCGCAATGGGCGGAAGGCACCTACGAAAACGAATACGTGAAAGAAGACGGCGTCTGGAAAATCAGCAAGCTGCACTACTACATGACCTACTACGTCGATTACTACAAAGGCTGGGACCAGGGCGGCAATCCGCCTCCCGGTCCGATCGCCGGCATGCCGCCCGATCAGCCGACCACGGTGCCTTACAAGCTTTACCCGGATGTTTTCGTCCCTCCGTATCACTACAAAAACCCGGTCACAGGGAAATAGCCATGCGAATTCAGCCTTGGCTACTGGTTTTCCGGGTGCCCCACCCTTTGTTTTCAGAGGGTGGGCATTGTCCCCGGCTCTCTCCGGTTTTGGAGGCGCCCATAAAATGAGACTTCGACTCCTACAGCTCGCCATTCCTCTCGCGCTCGTCGCGGCGCTCTGCGGCGTTTCCGCCCGCGATGCGGCCAGCGCCGCCAAATCCCGGGACATCGCCGCCGAAACCGCCGCGCTGCAAATGCAAGTCGCCGAGATCGCGCACCAGATCCAGAACTCTACCGACTACATCGCGATCAACAACCTCGAGGATGCCTACGGCTACTACGTCGACAAAACGAAGTGGGACGAGGTCACCGACCTTTTCACCGACGACGGTTCGGTCGAAATCGGCCTGCGCGGCGTTTACAAAGGCAAGGAGCGCGTGCGCGCCTACATGCATCACCTCGGCGACCTGAAGTACGGCACGCTGTTCAACCATTCGCAGCTGCAGCCCGTGGTACACGTCGATCCCGACGGCCTGCACGCCTACGGACGCTTTCGCGCCTACATGCAGGTCGGCACGCTGGACAGGCGCTCCCAGTGGGGCGACGCTGTGTACGAAAACCAGTACGAGAAACAAAACGGAATCTGGAAAATCAAGAAGCTCCACGCCTACTTCATCTACTACGTGAATTACTACAAAGGCTGGGACCAGGGCGGCGACCCACCTCCGCCCCCGCTCAAGGACCTGCCGCCGGACGAGCACACTACTTTCGATTACAAGCTCTACCCCGACGTCTACGTCCCGCCCTTCCACTACAAGAATCCGGTGACCGGGAAATAGCAACGGGCGATTTGGCTTTGGTCACGCGGGGAGGGGCCGCCGAAGGTCGTTTTTTCCGCGCACCACGAACGATGGATTTGTGGGTCACTCCGTCGGGGGCCAGAATGCCGGGAGCACGGGCTACTACGGCGTGGGGAAGCGATCAGTGGCGGCCGGGAAAGGCGAGTGCTCGGCTCGCGCGTGAAATTCTGCCGGCCTCTTGGTTGGAACATGTTATGGTGCCATTTTCAAGTGGCTCGTCGTTCACGCCTCACTCGACGCGACCGGGTTGCGGGATTCGGCGCGGCCGTAGACAAGGAGCAGAAGAAGTACCGGCACACAAAAACCCGTACTTCTCCCCGGAATTTCTGAGGCGAGATTTTGCGACTGCTCGATCGAAGCGAGGCTAAGAGTTAAATCTGGCCGCGGCCGCCGTCCACGTCGATTTCGACACCGGTTACGAAGGATGCGTCGGACGAGGCGAGGAACGCGACGGCTCCGGCCACCTCTTCCGGCGTGCCGAGGCGCTTCATCGGAACCGACGCGATCAGGGTCTTGCTGATTTCGTCAAGTACTTCCTGCGGCGCGCCCGACCGGCTGACGATCGGCGTGGCGATCGGCCCCGGAGCGACGGCGTTCACGCGGATGTTGCGGTCGACCAGCGCGCCTGCCAGCGATCGCGTGAACGAACGCATTGCTGCTTTCGTGGCCGCGTACACGCTTCCGGCCGGAAGGCCTTCGTGGCTCACCACGCTCGTGTTCAGGATCACCGACGCGCCGTCGTTCAAATGCGGCAGCGCCTTTTGAATCGTGAAGTAGGAGCCTTTCGCGTTGATGTCGAACATCCAGTCGTATTTCTGCTCGGTGGTCGCCTCGAAGGGAATGAATTCCGCCACACCGGCGTTGGCGAACAAAATATCGATTTTTCCGAATTTCTTCGTCACCGCCGCAAAGAATTTGTCGATCTCGGGCAGCTGCGCCACGTCGGACTGCACGGCCAGCACATTGCCACCGATATATCGAACGGCTTCATCCAGTGTTTTCTGGCTGCGCCCGGAGATTGCCACGCGCGCGCCTTCCTCCGCCAGCCGCTTCGCCGATGCCAATCCGATCCCGCTGTTTCCTCCGGTCACCACTGCCACTTTTCCTTCCAGTCTCTTCATGGATTCCTCCGCCTCGCTTGCCGCGCCGACATCTTTTCACGCCTGGCCGCTCTGAACTGCTTAGATGACCCAGAAATTCTGCGGATTCAGCGCGAATCGGTGCCGGCGCGAGTGTCGCGCCCGGCGCGCTTCGGCTGCCTTTGCGAGAAGCCGCGGGAGCGGCTACAATGCAATATCGAGCATCTAATCGACTGACGGTACGTACGTTCAGCAAAGAGAGATTCCACGGCTTCGACCGACGTGCTCGGCGGACTCGCTGAGCCGATTCGCCGGAGCTTCGGGATGACACCCATACAAAATGGACGTTGAAAAGGTCATAGACAATGTCGTAGCGCGCTTCATCGGGACCAAGCATGAGCGCGACGTGAAACGCGTGCAGCCGGTCGTCGCCGAGATCAATGCGATCGAGCCGGAAATGAAGGGGCTGCGCGACGAAGATCTTGCCAAGCGCACTGCCGCACTGAAGGCGGAGGTCGAGGGGCGCCTCGAAGGCGTCGAACCGGACGATCCCGACTACAAGCAGAAGCTGCAGGACGCGCTGGAACCGGCGACCGTGCCCGCATTTGCGCTATGCCGCGAAGCAGGGCGCCGCACGCTGAGCATGCGGCATTTCGACGTGCAGCTGATCGGCGGCACCGTGCTGCACCAGGGCAAAATCGCCGAGATGAAGACGGGCGAGGGCAAAACGCTCGTCGCTACGCTGGGCGCCTACCTGAATGCGCTGGCCGGCAAAGGCGTGCACATCGTCACGGTCAACGATTACCTGGCACGACGCGACGCCGAGTGGATGGGCCCGATCTACAAAATGCTGGGCCTGACGGTCGGCGTGATCGTTCACGATCTGGACGATGCGCAGCGCCGCGCGGCCTACGCCGCCGACATCACCTACGGCACGAACAACGAATTCGGGTTCGACTACCTGCGCGACAACATGAAATACGATTTGAAGGATTGCGTGCAGCGAGGACACCAGTTCGCTATTGTTGACGAAGTGGACTCGATCCTGATCGACGAAGCGCGCACGCCGTTGATCATTTCCGGTCCCGCCGAGGAATCGACCGACAAGTACTACAAGATCGACAAAATCATCCCCAAGCTGATCCGCGATATCGACTATACGCTCGATGAAAAACTGCGCACCGCGACCCTGACCGAAGAAGGCGTGGCGAAATGCGAACGCCTGCTGAACCTCGGCAATCTGTTCGATCCCGCGAACATGGACATCATTCACCACGTCTATCAGGCCCTTCGCGCGCACACGCTTTACGAGAAGGACGTCGATTACGTCATCAAAGACGGCGAAATCGTGATCGTCGACGAATTCACCGGACGCCAGATGCCCGGACGCCGCTGGTCGGACGGCTTGCATCAAGCGATCGAGGCCAAGGAAGGCGTCAAAATCGAGCGCGAGAATCAGACGCTGGCAACCATTACCTTCCAGAATTATTTCCGCATGTACAAGAAACTCTCGGGAATGACGGGCACGGCGGAAACCGAGGCGCCGGAGTTCGACAAGATTTACAAGCTGGAGGTGGTGGCCATCCCGACGAATAAGAATCTGATCCGCATCGAGAATCCCGACGTCGTCTACCGCACGGAAAAGGAAAAATACGAAGCTGCGGTGAACGGGATCATTCAAGAAGACGGGACGAAAACCGGCGGCATCCGCCAATATCACGAAAGCGGGCAACCGGTGCTGGTCGGCAGCATCTCCATCGAGAAATCCGAAAAGATCGCCGAAATCCTGAAGCGTGCGGGGATTCCGCACCAGGTGCTCAACGCCAAGCAGCACGAACGCGAAGCCAAAGTGATCGCGCAAGCCGGCCGAAAGGGCGCGGTAACTGTCTCGACGAACATGGCCGGCCGCGGAACCGACATCCTCCTCGGCGGAAACCCCGAGGCCATGACCCGCGACTATTGCCTGAAGGAGAAGCTCGCCATGCCGTATCTGCCGGCCGGGTCCGTCATCGGCGCGGCTCCCGGCACCGAAACGCCGGCGCAGGCGGATGCCGCCGCTGCGGGCACTTCCGGTAATGGCTCCGGCGCAGCGGCCCCTCTGGCGGCCATGGTGCTGTTCCAGCAGGAGGGCAAGATCTACCAGGTGCCGCTGGAAACCTGGAAGCCGCTCTACGATCAGTTCGCCGCGCAGTGCAAGACGGAACACGACGAGGTTGTGGCCATGGGTGGCCTGCACATTCTCGGCACCGAACGCCACGAAGCCCGCCGCATCGACAATCAGCTCCGAGGCCGCGCCGGACGCCAGGGCGACCCTGGTTCCTCGCGATTCTTCCTTTCGCTCGAAGACGATCTGCTCCGCATTTTCGGCGGCGAAAAGATGCAGGCGATCATGTTCCGGCTGGGCATGACCGAAGGCGTGCCCATCGAATCGAGGCTGATCAGCAAACGCATCGAAGGCGCACAGAAACAGGTCGAGGCGCAGAACTTCGAAGCCCGCAAACATCTTCTTGAATACGACGATGTGATGAACAAGCAGCGGGAGACGATCTATTCCCTGCGACGTTCGTTCCTCGAAGGCCGCGACCAGAAGGAATTCGTCCTCGAGCGTGCCAAAGCCATTGCCGACGAGCTGGTTGAGATGTATTGCCCGCGCGAGCAGCACCCGGACCAGTGGAACGTGACTCAGTTTTCCAACGAGCTTCTGAACCAGTTCGGCATCGACCTCAAAACCGCTGGAATCGACCCCGCCCAGCTCAATCACGATGGGCTGGCCGAGGAGCTCGTCGAGAAGGTCAACGCCCGGTACGGGGAAAAAGAGACCCTTTTCAGTCCTCCGACCCTCCGCTGGCTCGAGCGCCACATCCTGCTCGACATCGTGGATGCCCAATGGAAGGACCACCTGCTGACGCTGGACCATCTGAAAGAGGGCATCGGCCTCCGCGGGTATGGTCAGAAAGACCCTCTGGTCGAGTTCAAGAAGGAAGCCTTCACCCTGTTCGACGAGCTGATGAACCGCATCGACACCGAGGCCGTCCGCTTCCTGTTCCTGATGCAGCCCGCAAAACCCCAGGACGAGGCGAAACAGATCGAAGAGCGCCAGCGCCGACAACAGAAAAACCTGCAATTTCAGGCTGGACCGGCGCAGGCGGAACCTCCAAAACCCGTCCGGTCCGGTGCCAAAGTGGGCCGCAACGACCCCTGCCCCTGCGGATCCGGCAAGAAATACAAGAAGTGCCACGGCACGGCGGCCTAGTTTCCCAGCCCCCGCTATCCCTCCAAGTTTCAAGGAATAAGCGAGTACCGCCGATCCCTTAAATGTTATAATTATCTATCTCTTATGTGGGTTATTTTGCGGACACAAGAACCACAATCTAGGGTTGGTGTAACCGAGCCGTAATGGTACAAACGATGGCGGGGGCTTGGGTTGTAGGCGGGCCTCGGTCACTTGTGGCTAGGGCCACACCGTTACCGCGCCGCAGTGGGCGCAATTCAAAAAAAACAGGAGCTATAGATGAAAAGGTTGGCACTATTGTGTGGGGTCATGTTGCTGTTCGCGGGGTTGGCATCGGCCCAGGACAGTCCAAAGGTTGAAGCGTTCGGCGGCTATTCCTACCTCCGGGCAAACGAGGGTGGGGAGGGGTTCAATTTCAACGGGGGCAGCGGTTCGCTCGCGTATAACCTCACTCCGTGGCTCGGCGTCGTGGGAGACTTCGGTGGATATCACTGGAGCGGCTCGGGCGATTTCTCGGGCGAGGACGCGACCGTCGTGTCGTACCTGTTCGGACCCAAAGTTTCGCTGCGCCATGGTCCGATCACACCGTTTGCCCAGGTCCTTTTCGGCGGCGCCCATTTTTCGGCGAACGGCGAGGACTGCGAGGACGTCCGGCTACACCGTGAAGGTGATGGTTGCGGCAGCGGCAATTTCTCCGAGAACGGCTTTGCCATGACGATTGGCGGCGGTGTGGACTGGAACGCTACGTCGCACATCGGGATTCGCCTGATCCAGGCCGAATACCTGCTGACGAAACTCAACGGCGAAGGCGTCGGCGGCAGCGACACTCAGAACAACGCCCGGATTTCGGCGGGTGTGGTGTTCCGCTGGTAAGCTTCTGAAGCCACAATCAATGCGGTATGCGGGGCCGGTGGGCGACCACTGGCCCCTTTGTTTTTAGCGAAGGTGTTGCCTCGCTAGTTTCCAACCACGAACAGGTGGCCGTCGTTCTGGGTGTAAAGCTTGCCATCGGGTCCTACCGACAATGGCGTGTAGGCCGCGCCAACAGCCAGATTCAGGAATAGATTTTGCTTCGGCGCGGTGAAAATGCCGGAGTTGCCCTGGGGCAGCACGTAGAGATTGCCGTCCTCGCTGGTGGCGTAAACGTTGCCGTTCACATCCACGGCGGGCATGTTGATGCACCATTCAAACCCGTTGGGATTCGTGCTCGTGCAGGTGAGCCCGCCATTCGCGTTGCGCTGGCAGCTCTCTGTGTTCGTGTTCTGGAATTGCCACTCGATGTTGAGGTTCGGATCGAGCTGCGTGATGTAATACGGGCCTGGGGTCATTGGCGGGCAGAGGGTGTTGCTCCCGGAGCAGTAGAGCGGTTCGCCGTAATGATTGTCCTTCAACACGATGGAGTAGGTGCCGCCGTGGGAATAGACTGCCGGCGTGGAGTCCCATCCGAAATCGTAGGCGCCCGTGAACGCGCCGGCGGAGCTGAACTTGAACATGTGGCCGCGGAAACCGTTGTACGCCGTGATCGCGCCGGTAATGACCGAGCCATCGGGCAGAACCACAGGGGACGAGGAACCCAGATCGAGAACCTCGGCTGATCCGGGCGCATTCGTGGTGGGGTCGACACCGGCCGTCGCTCCCACGCGGCAAGCGTTGGGACTGGAGTTCGTTGGCCCGATCGGTACCAGGACCCCACAACCGTCGGTGAGCAGGTTTTGCATCGACGTTGCCCACTTCGGGCCGGAAAAATCCGGCTTCACGGCGACCAGGTAGGCGGCCATGCTGTCCAAGTGCGCCCGGCTGACGGTGTAGACGGTGCCGTCCGGTGCGACGGCCGGTGCGATATTAATTCCGGGACGTTGCGAACCGCAAAGGACGGTCGGCGGCTGTTGATTCGTGCCGACGACGTTGGCCGGCGGCCAGGGCAAGGTGGTGCTGCCGGAAAATTGGCCCGGACAAGTGGTCGCGGTGCCGGCCGGCGCGTTGGGAACGAGCGTGGCAAAGGACAAGACACTCGTCGCATCCCCCGGAGTGATTTTCACGAGCCAGGCACCCAGCACGTCGGTCTGCCACGGATCTCCATTGGTTGGATCGGCGAGCTCGATCGCATTGTAATAGACGTTCCCGGCGGAATCGGCGGTCAGGGGCCCGGCGACGTAGGTGTCAGAAGCGGTCACGCTGTTCATATCGTCAAAGGGATTGATGTAGGAAACCACCGTGCCGAAGGCTTGGGAGATCTTCCAGACCGTTCCTCCCCCGCCGGGCACGTAGATGTAACCATTGGCGTCAATGGAATGGAACACAGGCTCCCAACCATTGAGTGAGGCGCCGTTGGGCTCCGGCTTCCAGTCGGTCGGAAAGGTCCACACCGGCAAAAATGCGCCGTTGATCCAGGTGTATCGCGTTTCATTCCACTGCTCGGTGGACCAGGTGTTCGGACCGCAGGCCGAGCCATTCGCCCAGGCCCCGGGCGGATTGCAGGACGTATAGGTCCCGGTCTTGGTCATGAAATAAACGTCGTTTCCGTCGGTGATGGGCGCCGGGTAGTGAACGGTGAGGTCCCCGTCGCCGCCCGCACCTTTGTTTTCCGCCTGTTCCTGTGCGACGAACGGCTCATAGAGAACATTCGCGAGGATGTTTGTGGCACTCTGTCCGGCTACGCTGACGAAGCCGGTATGCTGCGGGTTCGCGCCCCACTGCGCCCAGAAAGGCGTGTTTGTCGGCGCGGCCGCAACGACGAAGGTCACGGTGATCGTGGCGGGCGCGACCTGTGCGTCGGACGAAGTTATCGTCACGTGTCCGCTGTAATCACCGACCGCCAGAGTTCCCAGCGCCACATCGACGCCGACTGAATCGGGAGCGGTTCCGTTGCCCGGTGTCACGGTGAGCCACGGCGAATCACTGGCGGCCGTGAAGCTGAGCGTACCGCCGCCGGAATTCGTGACCCTGACATTGACGGGCGTGGGGGTGAAGACCAGCCCGAAATTCGCGGCGAACGAAAGCGCGGTCTGCGAGAGGTCGATCGCCGGTTGGGCGCCCTGGCCTCCGCTGCCGCCTCCGCAGGCGCCCAACCCGAAACACACCGTCAAAACCAAAAGAATTGCTGCGACCCGGTTCCTCATCGTGTGAAACCCTTTTCCCCCGTCCCGTCGGCACCGCGAAAACGCCGGGGGAATTGTAACCAAATTCCTGTTTGTTCTCGCGGCAATCATGGCCGCGATATTTATTGGCGGGCAAAATTCTTGTGATAGTCTCTCGGCCACGGTGGGGGAAAAGCCGTTTGGGTTGATTGGGGTTCGCCATGAGTTCACCGGAAGCCGGGAGTTGCCGCAGGACGGGCTGCGCGAAATCGATTCCCGCCGCGCTTGCCAACGAACGAATCTGCCTGGATCATTTTCTGGAAGATGCATTCTCGCGCACGGATCAGACCTTCGGCCGATGCCGGGAAGGGCGGGCCATGAATCCTGCGGACGTGGAATGGCTGCTTTCCGACGCGCTGGCAATCGTGAAAAACCTGGAAGAAAAAGCGGGTGACCCGCAGCCCGAGCAGCGTGACCGGATGCTCGAACTACTGCTGAAGCTGGCAAATCTGCACGAGTACGTAGCGCACCATTCGATTCGCCTCGACCGGCCCGCCTGATCTCCCTTCCCACCTGCCCGGCATGGCCCGCTTGCGAAAAAGACAACACCTGCTTCGCTCCGGTTCTTGCATTTGCCCGCCACCCGCTTCAATCTGAGAATCGGTATCCCGGATACCCCAGCATGCCGGACGTAAAAAAACTCGATCCGTTCAAGCCGCAGCAGCCGACCATACCCGGCGTGGAGCCGCAGCCGGAACGCGCCAGGCCCGAGGCTTCGGCTGTGCCCACGCTCGAACCTCCCAGAGAAGTGGCGACCGCACCCGTGTCGCACGCCGCGCAACCGAAGATTATTTTGATCGTGCTGGGCGCCGTCGTCGCGGTGGTCCTGGTGGGGGGACTGATCCTTTGGGGCAAAGTCGCGTCCAGTAGGGCGATTCCCGTGTCGGCCGACACGACGGCGCCTGCCGCCGACGCTCCTCCGCCGGCTCCCGCAGCGCCCAGTGAGCCGATGGGGCCCGGCGCCATCGCAACGGTGGGAGAGCTCGCGAAACCATGGGCTTCCAAGCATTTTCAATATCGAAATTTCGTATCGGGTCAACTCGAGCCGGCGATGGTGGTGCACCTGCCGCACGGCGAGTATTGGGGGTTCTCGCTGGTCGAGCCATTCGGGACCTGCCAGCTTGAATTTGTGACCGATCTCGACAAACTGAGAGCGGACTATGGCTATCGCGCCGAACATCCGATGGTCGCCGACCCCTGTAATCACACCGTTTACGATTTGCTGCGGTATGGGGGCGGGGCTTCCAGCGACGATCTTGTCCGCGGAGTGATCGTGCAGGGCAACGGAATTCGCCCGCCGATGGCGATTGAGATCAAAGTGCAGGGCAACAACGTGGTAGCAGGCCGCTCCGAATAATTCTCCCGAACACTCGAATCCGGAAACACGAACGCCACTGCCCGATGTGTGGAGGCAGGCAGTGGCGCGCGCGACGGCTGTCTTCTGGCGGCCGACCTAGTTGCTGGTCGGCAGCTGCTCAACCGATCGTGCCACCATGACCGGCGAGTTGGTCGCCGGGTTGATCAGAACGAAACCAACGACGCGGAGCGGAAGGGCGGTCGTTCCCGTCAATCCGGAAAGTCCGCTGAGGTTGATGAAGTTCGTCGCGTCCGTGGTCACGACCGGCAGAGGACTCGGCAGCAAAATGCCGTCGGTCCAGTCGTCGGTCAGCTCGAAGCTGCCTTGATTGCCGTTCTGGATGACGGTCTGGCCGACGACGAGCGTTCCCTCCTGGCCCTGACGGCGCAGCACGACGCGATGGGGCGTGAGAGTGGAAACGCCGTTCGTGGTGGTGAGCTTGCCTCCGACCGCGACGGACTGTCCGGGCGCCAACAACGAGTTGTTGAAGATGAGCGTGGTGATCGGGTTCTTGATGTTGGCGATGCGGTATTGCTCATTGCCTGTGAGGGTCAGCGTGGTGATCTGCGCATCCTCAATTCCGTTGATGTCCGGCAATTCCGCGCGGACGAAGAGATCGGCGGCGGTCGCAGGCCCCGTCGGCGGACGAATGCTGGTGAAGAGTCCGGCGAGGTAGAAACCATCCATCGAAACGACTTCAACTTCGGTAGCGTCGATGTCCTTCGAAACCGGATCGAGCGAACCGGAGACCGCGACGATCGTGTTCGTAGTGAACTGGCCGATCGAAATCGACGGATCGTCGAAGGTCGTCGTTGCGCTGGTCTGCACGGTCCACTGGCGTCCCTTTGGTCCCTGGACGATGAAGCTGTTGCCGTTGGTCGACACAACCCCCGCCATGAAATCGTCGATGGACACGCTTGAATCATCGGCGCCGAGAAGCTGCATGTTAAACACAGGATCGACGGTGCCCGTGATTTGACCGTTGCCGTCCGTCAACAGCGATTGGTGCAGGTCGAGCTCCATGCGCAGGCCGACCATTTCCGAATCGGTGAGTACGAATTGCGACGGAAATGTAACCGTCACAGTGGCCGGCGCGAGAGTGCCGTTGAGGGTGCTGACCGCCGGCGGATTCTGGGTGGTGTCGATGAAGCTGATCACCGGACTCGCCAGCGTTACCATCGCGGACGTATACGTTCCCGTGGGCACGGCGCTGAGATCGATCAACTGGTGCAGACCGCTCAATTGCGCGAAATCGACCGTGGCCGGGGCGTTGAGTACCGGCACTTGCGTGCCCGATGCATTGATCAAATTGACCCCGGTGATCATCAACTGGCAGGAAACCACGCCCTGAAGCGGCGCGTCTGTTCCGATGGTAAAAACATTGGCCGTACCTTGACTGGAGGACCCGCCCGGATTCGAGGCCGATGATCCGCCACTGCAACTGCACAAACTCATGATGGACAAAACTGCCATGAACACACCCGTAGCTCTAAGATTCCCCATGATGAATTCTCCTTCACCCAAACGTGACCGCTGGAGCCGAATACGCTATTTCGGCTGCTGGCGATCAAACCCGCTGCTTCAGAAAAAGTTGTGCTGAATTTTGCGCGAATCGCAGCTTTCAATATTCAGCGACCGGACGAGAGGGTCCGGTAGCAGCCGCGTTTATGGATGCTCTTGCCCATTTCTTTGCCCTCCGGCGCCGACGTTCTTTGTTCTCTCGCCGTTTGCCACAAGAATGATATTTTAACCGTGCCAAGAATGGCGCGCGGCCGCACGAACGCGCGCGCCGGGGACGCGTCTTGTGAAACTTTTCGGTTTTCTCCTATTGCTCGCGGGCTGGGGCCTGGTGGTATCGGCGCTGGCGCTATTAGCCGCGGATGCGCCGCGCAACATCTTCCTACTAGCGGGCGTGGGCGTCGAAATCGTGGGCCTGGTGATCGTGATCCGCTCCCATAGGCTGCGGCGAGGGGCGCACGACTGATGCCGGCGACTTCCTTCTCGGCTCTCGACGCGCCGATCGTCCTCGCCATTGCTCTGATCTTCCTGGTTCCGTGCGCCGCCGCCGGCCTGGCGCTGATCAATACGGGCCTGGGACGCTCGCGCAGCGCGGCGCATTCGATGATGGCGTCGCTGTGCGTCATCGGAATCGCGGCGCTGGCGTATTTCGTCTGCGGCTTCGCATGGCAGGGATGGGAGGGCGTACCGTCGCACGTGGCGTCGGTGAGCGGAAAGCCGTGGAGCTGGCTGGGCGCCGGACCATTCTTATTTCGCCACCTTCCGCTGGACGGCTCGGCCGCCTCGCTGGCCGCGTTGCTGGGAATTTTCAGCGTGGGATTGGCGGCGCTGATTCCGCTCGGCAGCGGCTCGGATCGATGGAGACTGGGCGCGTGCTGCGCCTCGACGGCCGTGCTCGCGGGATGGACGTATCCGCTCTTTGCGCACTGGGCGTGGGGAGGCGGCTGGCTCGCCCAGCTGGGAACGAATTATGGACTCGGTGCCGGATTTGTCGACTGCGGCGGGGCCGGCTCGATTCAAGCGGTGGGCGGGTTGACGGCGCTTTCGATGGCCTGGCTGCTGGGCGCGCGCCACGGCAAATATGCGCACGACGGCCTGCCGACCGCGATCCCGGGACACAACGGCGTGCTCGTGATGCTCGGCTGCTCGTTTGCGCTGCTCGGATGGCTGGGACTCAATTCCGCCGGCGCGATCCTTTACAACGGCGTCGATCCCGGGCAAGCGGTGCTGGTCGCAGTCAATACAGTTTTGTGCGCGGCCACGGCTGCGCTGACCGCAGCCGTGATTACCAACGTGCGCTTCGGCAAACCTGATGCGTCGCTGACCGCGAATGGCTGGATCGGCGGATTGGCCGCCAGCAGCGGCGCGTGTGCGTTCGTGCACCCGGCCGAAGCGGCGACGATCGGCCTGATCGCAGGGGGCCTGGTTACGTTCTCCGTCGAGTGGTTCGAGCTGCACATGTCCGTGGACGATCCCAGCGGTTCGGTTTCCGCGCACGCGATGGGAGGGTTGTGGGGTTTGCTTGCGGTGGGAATTTTCGGGCGCGTTCCGGCGATCGGGGAATCGGGCATGCCGGTGAGCAGCGCGGGCGGGCAATGGCTCGCGCAGCTCGTGGGAATTGCGACGCTCATGGGATTCGTCCTGCCGCTGACTTACGGACTGAATTGGCTGATTGATCGGGTGTTGCCACAGCGGGTGGCGGCGGAAGGCGAACGGCAGGGGATGGATCTCTACGAATTGGGGGCTGGCGCGTACCCCGAATTCATCGTGCACAGCGATGAATTTATCGAGCGATGAGCCGACTCAGGAGCGCGTATTTTTCTAGCGGCCGGAGCCTTCCGTCCAGCCGTTGCCGAGGCCGTAGGGGATCGTTACGAAAGGAAAAACCTCCACCTCGTGAATCAGCCCGCCCCGAATTCCGAAGGTTTCCATCGTTACCAGGTTTTGCAGCATTCCAGGAGGCGCGTCGGGAGGCGCGCCTCGGCGCGTGCCATCGTGCACGAACAGCGGAAACGTCGCGACCAAGCCCTTTTGTTCGTCGACGATCAGCGCGCGGCGCGGGCGAATGTGTTTCATATAGGCGAAGGTTTTGCTGTCAATCTGCTGCTTGCAGGTGAGCATGCTGAATTTCAGTTGCTGCTTGCCAGCGTCGGTATGGGGATCCGGCACCATCGGTGCGGGCATCATGCGCCCGCCCGGCGGAGGATTGTTCACGGTCTGGTAGCCGTTCTCGTGACGCACGCAATCGTCGGCGAACGCGGCGATGGAGCCGTCATCGCCCTCGAGCGCGTCGAAATAGGAATTGGCCGCGCGAATCAGCACGTCACGCGACGTGCGTTCCGACGCGGGGACATCGTTCACTAGCGTGGGCCGCGGAGTGGTGAGCAGCAAAATTGCGGCGTCGTTTATGTTGCGGTCCCACAGCTGCTCGATCTCGATAATCTTGCCTCGATCTATTTTCAGTCGCACGGCCACCAGCGCGTTGCGCCCGCCGATCAGCAGTCGGGCTTGCTCGGCCACCTGCTGATTGACCGGATCGGCCACGTAAATTTTGAAACTCGTCGGTTCGACTTTCGAGCGCCAGAGCATTCCCTCGCCGACGTCCATGTGCCCGGTGTTTTCCGTCATGCGCACGTCGAGAGCGAGCGGCCCGACGGCCTGGGGGTCGTGGGCGAAGAGCGCGTTCATGTAGCCGTCCATGATTGCGATCAGGCAGGTGCGGTCGCAATCCCTGAACGTGCCCGGGTTCCAGGCCGGCGCGGGCGCATGCTCCTGCTGCGGAGCCGCCTGCGCGATTTGCGGCGCTCCGAGAATCGCCAAGGTGATCAGCAGGAAAATTACGGGCCAGAAAGTTTTCTTCATCAACGCACCCCCCCCAAGCGCGTAAGAACCGCGACGAAAATCCGCCGATGGGCCGCCACGATAGCGCGACAACCGGCACGCGTCAATGCTTGCGGGTGCGGGGGATTTGCGAGATTATACGCGTGGGAATGTAACCGAATCCGACTTCAGGCCGTCCGAAAGGTGTTCCGCAACGGGCCGGGTGGGGCCATCACATGAATCGACGCAAACTGCTGTCGCTGTTGGGTATGTCTCCGGCGATTCTGGCTGGCGAATCGGCGCTTGCCGCGCAGACGGAGAAAAAGCCCGCGCCCGCAACGCATTCCTCTGCGGCCTCTGCAAAACCCGGCACGGGCCCCGCGAAAATCACCACCGTAAATCCCAAAGGCATGCCGCCGCAGATTCAGCTCATTCCCATGGCGCCCCGCCTGGATTCGCTCGACGGCAAGACCGTCTATCTTGTGGACACCGGCTTTCACGGTTCCGACATGCTGCTCGAGCAGATTCAGGAATGGTTCAAGACGAACATGCCCGGCGTCACCACGGTCTTTAAGCGCAAAGCCGGACCCTACGCGCAGGACGATCCGGCGCTGTGGAAAGAAATCAAGGAAAAGGGAAACGCCGTCATCATGGCCGTGGGCCATTGAAGCACGTGCACACCAGCGACCGTCGGTCACTGCATAACCACTGAAAAGATGGGCATCCCGAGCGCCCCGATCATCACCAAGGCGTTCAAAGACCTCGCCATTCTCAACGCCGCCAAGCGCGGCATGCCGCACGAGCGCATCTGCTTCACGCAGCATCCGGTTTGGGGCAAGACGCCCGATGAATTGAAGGTCTACGTCAACGGCGACGACCCGGTGAACAACAAGCCGTTCTTGAAGGAAGTCGTGGACGCGCTGACCGTGCCGCTGAGCGACGACGAAAAGAAATCGGGAATGGTGAGCGTGTCCGTGGGACCGCCTACGTTCACCGACACGGCCGACAATCTGCAGGATTTCTATCTCAACAACGGCTACACTGATTTTCTCCCGATCATTCTGCCCACCGAAGAGCGCGTGGACGCGATGATGAAGGGCACGAGCCATCATCCCGACGAAGTGGTTGGCAAGATGGCCGCCGGCGCGTACCCACCGTGGAGTTACACGGTGCGGCACGTCGCGGCGAGCGCGGTGATGGCCGGATGCCGTCCGGAATATTTCCCGCTGCTGCTGGCGGTCGCCTCCAGCGGCATTGCGTCGCTTTTCAGCTCCACCAATTCGTTTGCGTTCGCCATGATCGTGAACGGCCCGATCCGCGACAAGCTCGAGTTCAATTACGGCATCGGCGCGCTGGGGCCGTTCGCGCAGGCCAACGCCGCGATCGGCCGCGCCTGGACGATCATGTCGAAAAATCTGGGCAACGGCGGAATCCCGGGTGATACGTACCTCGGCTCCGTCGGCAACAATTTGAATTACAACAATGTGGTGATCGCGGAAAACGAAGAAGCCAGTCCGTGGGATCCGTTCCACGTACAGCGTGGGTTCAAGAAAGAGGAAAACGTCGTCAGCCTCTTCCGCGGGCTCGGCGTTGTTCCGGGCCAAGTCGCGCGCGGCAGCAGCGTCAACACGGCGCCGATGTTCGACCAGCAGATGAGCGATCTTTTCAGCACCTTCACCGGATTCTTCGGCGCACTGATCATCGCCGATCCGCTCGTCGCCGTGCGGCTACACGAGCAGGGCTACGATACGAAAGACAAATTGATCGACTGGCTCTACAAGAACACGACGCAAACCGTGAAGGATTACAAGAGCCGCAACTACTCCTACCTTTTCGAATACCCGCAAGCCTTGCAGGGCGTGGAACCCTTCGCAACATGGTACAAGCTGCCGGACGACGCGGTGATCCCGCATTTCCCGCGGCCGTCGAGCTTCAACATCGTGGTGACTGGCGGGCAGACGAACGCGTACCCGCAAGGGGCCAATATGAGTTACGGCGTCAGCGTTTCGATTGATAAGTGGGCATAGTCAGGTTTCACTCTCTTGGTCCGGCCCGATCGGAACGGAGGTGATCCATGAACAGGCGCAATCTTCTCTCGCTGCTCGGCCTGGCCCCGGCGCTCCTTGCCGGCGCGCGGACCGAGGCGCAACCGAGCGACAAGACCCCCGCCAGCGGCAAGAGCGGCGCAGCGCCCTCCGGCGCTCAATTCACCGCGCTGAATCCGAAAGGCTCGCCGCCTCCGGTGAAACTGATTCCGATGGCGCCGCGCCTCGACACGATCCACGGCAAGACGATCTATCTCGTCGACACGGGATTCATGAGCGGTGGCGTGCTGCTCCAGCAGATGCAAATCTGGTTCCAGAAGAATTATCCCGACGTCACCACGGTCTTTCGCAAAAAAGCCGGCGCCTACATGGAAGACGACCCTCCGCTCTGGAAACAGATCCAGGCCAACGGCAACGCCGCGATCATGGCCATCGGCCATTGAAGCAGCTGCACACCAGCGACCGTTGGTCACTGCATAACGATGGAGAAGTTGGGCATTCCCTCGGTTCCGATGGCCACGAAGTCCTTCGCCGACCTCGCGAAATCGAATGCCTCGAAGCGCGGTATGCCGCATATTCGCGCCTGCTTCACGCCGCATCCGGTGTGGGGCAAGACGGCCGAGCAATTGATGGCGTACGTGGAGGGCGACGATCCCGTCTCGGGCAAGCCGCTGATGAAGGAAATCATCGACGGCCTTACCGTGCCGCTTACCGCCGAAGACACCAAGACCGGGATGATGGATGTCAACGTGGGGCCGCCGATCTACGGCCCGGACACACTCGACAATCTACAAAAGCATTTTCTCGACAACGGTATGACGGATTTCCTGCCGATCATCATTCCCACGCCCGAAAAAGTGGACGCCATGCTGAAAGGCACCAGCCATCCGCCCGACGAAGTGGTCGGCAAAATGGCTGCGGGCGCGTACGCCGCCTGGACGTTCAACGTGAGGCAGGTCGCCGTCAACGCCGTCATGGCCGGATGCGAGCCGGAGTATTTCCCGATTCTCCTGGCGGTCGCGTCCTCGGGCATGGCGGCGCTCGGCAGCTCCACCTCGTCGTTCGCCTATTCGATGGTGATCAATGGACCGATCCGCGACAGGCTGAATATGAACTACACCATCGGCGCCATGGGCCCGTTCGCGCAACCCAATGCCGCCATCGGCCGCGCCTGGACGCTGGTCGGCAAGAATCTGGGCAACGGCGGAATCCCCGGCGACACCTACATGGGTTCGCAGGGAAACAATACGAACTACAACAACATCGTGATCGCCGAAAACGAGAAAGACAGCCTCTGGAAGCCCTATCACGTCCAAAAGGGATTCAAGCCCGAGGATAACGTCGTCAGCCTTTTCGCCGGTGAAGACATCCGCCAGGGCCACGGTGCCCGCCGCGCGGGAGTGCTCGAAAATCCAATGTTCGACGATCAGATCAGCGACATTTTCCGCACGCTCACCAGCCAGTTCGACGCGCTGGTGATCTGCGATCCGCTCACCATAAAACGCCTGGTCGAGCAGGGCTACGACACGAAAGAAAAATTGATGGAATGGCTGTGGAAAAACACCACACGCACGGCAAAGGACTACCGCGACTCCGCGTTCGTCTATACCTTCCACTACCCTCGTGCGCTCCGCGGCGAGGAGCCGTACAAAACCTGGTACAACTGCCCCGAAGACACGCAGATACCCTACTGGCCGAAGCCCGACAACATTGTTCTTGTCTGCGCGGGCGGCCAGACGAACCCGTTCTTCCAGGTTGGAAACCTGACGTATCGCACGAGCGTCTCTATAGATAAGTGGATGTGACACCCGCCGTGGAACCGGCCGGCGTTGAGGTACAATTGGGCAAGAGCTCACACACGAGGTTCACGACGAACGATTTGACGGATTCGTTGAACTAACCAGGGGGGTGGAAATGAGTATCAATCGGCGAAGTTTACTGTCGCTGCTGGGCGCGTCTCCGGCGCTGCTTGCCGGCGCGGCTGCCGCCGGGCAGAGCAAAGCCAAGGAAAAGCCAGGCAAGGCGGCGCCCATGGCTGGCGCGCCAAAAATCGTAGCCCTGAATCCACGGGGCATTCCACCGCCGATCACGTTGATCCCCATGGCGAAGCGCCTCGACACGCTCGACGGAAAGACCGTCTACCTCGTTTCCGACGGTTTCCCGGGCGCCGATCACTTCCTCGCGCAGGTCGGCATCTGGTTCCAGAAAAACATGCCGAGCGTCACCACGGTCTACCGCCTGAAAGCCGGTGGGTTCGCCGACGACGATCCCAAGCTGAATGCCGAGATCAAGGAGAAGGGCCAGGCAGTCATCATGGCCATCGGACATTGAAGCACGTGCACTCCAGCGACCGTTGGTCACTGCATAGCGTACGAAAAGATGGGGATCCCGGCAGCGCCGATCGTTACGATCGCGTTTAAAGATCTTGCACAATCCAACTGCGCCAAGCGCGGCATGCCGCTCCAGCGCATTTCCTACACGCCACATCCGGTCTGGGGCAAGACGGACGAACAGATGATGGCGTATCTGGAAGGCAACGATCCGGTCAGCGGCAAGCCGTTCATGCCGGAAGTTGTCGGTGCACTCACCCGCCCGCTCACTGCGGATGAGTCAAAGACCGGCACCGTCACACCTCCCACGGGAGCGCCAACCTTCACCGACACGTCCGACAATCTGCAGCAGTATTTCCTCGATAACGGGTTGACGGACACCATGCCGATCATCATTCCGACACAGGAACGCGTCGACGCAATGCTCAAAGCCACGAGCCACAAACCCGACGAAGTGGTCGGCCACATGACTCCGGCCCAGGGTGCCTTCCCCGCGTGGTCCTACACCGTGCAGCAAGTGGCCGTGAACGCCGTAATGGCCGGGGCAACTCCCGACTATTTCCCGACAATTCTTGCGATTGCTTCGACCGGGATTTCGGCGCTCTTCAGCTCCACGAACTCACTCGTGTCCGCTGCGGTCATCAACGGACCGATCCGCGACAAGCTTCAGATGAACTACGGCATCGGAGCCATGGGTCCGTTCAACCAGGCCAACGCGACCATCGGCCGCGCGTGGACGATCATGTCCCGCAACCTCGATGGCGGCGGCATCTGCGGCGAAACCTATATGGGTTCGCAGGGCAACGTGATCAACTACAGCAACCTGATCATCCCGGAGAACGAGAAAGACAGTCCCTGGCCGGCTTTCCACACCACGAAGGGATTCAAGCCCGAGGAAAATGTTATCAGCTTCTTTTTCGGATTCCTGATCACGCAAGGGCAGGGCGGAAAAGGCCTCGGCGTGAAGCCGGTCCCACTGTATAACGTGGCGATGTCGGCCAACGTCGCGCCGTTTGCGTCGCTGTTCGGCGCGTTGTTCCTGCTCGATCCGCTGGTTGCTAACGGCCTCGGCGATCTTGGATTCAAGAGCCGGGAATCACTCGCCGACTGGCTCCAGAAAAACACCACGGTAACCGTGAAAGACGTCAAGTCGATGCTCTTCAGCGGACTGCCGCGCGGTCCCGAAGCGGCCAACCTAAAGGACGACGACGTAATTCCGAAGTGGCCGAAGTCGGACGCGTTCCAGTTCGTGGTCATCGGCGGCCAAACGAACCCCTACCACCAGCTCGCCAACATGAGCTATCGCGTGAGCGTCTCGATCGACAAATGGACCTGATTGCGGACTCACAAAACGTGCATCGACAGGGAAGGGGTCGCGCGATGCGCGGCCCTTTTGTTTTTGCTATTTCGTTTCCAGTAATTCCCCGCGCCTCCGGGCGAATTCTGGTTTCCCTATGGCAGGGAAAACGCCAAATACGTATTGCCCGCCGTTACAAAAATGTACTGCTTGCCGTCTACCTCATAACTGATGGGATTCGATCGCGCCGAATGCCCCATGAAAAACTCCCATAGCGGCTTTCCGGTCGAAGCATCCAGCGCGAAGAAATTGGCCTCATCGGTTCCGCTGAACACCAGTCCGCCCGCGGTGGAAAGAACCGGCACCCACGCGGGCGCCAGCATCTTGAACTCCCACTTCCGCTCGCCGGTGGTAGCGACCAGCGCCCGAATCGCGCCATAGGACTGCTCCCCCGCCAGCGCCCGAATTCCGCCGCCGCCCACAATCCCCTTCGGCGGCCCCGACTCGATTTTCCCGGTGCCTTTAATAAAGTAAGCTCCCGTTTCATGCACGCTCACGTAAAACAAACCGGTGTCGGGCGAATACGAAGGCGAAGTCCAATCGACGCCGCCGGTAATGCTCGGATACACCAGCGTCCCAGCGCCGAGCGTCGGCTCCTGATTCGGCGCGGGAATCGGTCGGCCGTTCTCGTCAAGCCCCTTTGCCCAAGTCTCCTTCACGAACGCTTTTCCCGCGATGAATTTTCCGTTGGTGCGGTCGAGCACGTAATAAAAGCCGTTGCGGTTGGCAAATCCCAGCAGCTTGCGCGGCTTTTTGTCGATTGACGCATTGAAAAGCACAGGCGGCTCGTCGGAATCCCAGTCGTGGTCCTCGTGCGGCGAGAACTGGAAATACCATTTCAGTTTTCCGGTATCCGCGTCCAGCGCCACTACCGAACACGTATATAAATTGTCGCCCGGCCGCTCATCGTCGTTGAAATCCGGCGCCGGATTTCCCGTGCCCCAATAAACCAAATTCAAGTCGGGATCGTAGGATCCGTTGTTCCAGGTCGTCGCGCCCGCGCTTTCATACGCACCCGCGCCCCAGGTTTCCGCTCCCGGTTCTCCCGGCCGCGGCGTGGTCCAGAATCGCCACAGCCGCTTGCCGGTTTTCGGATCGTACGCGTCCAGGAAACCGCGCACGGCCGCTTCGCTGCCCGCGCTGCCGATGATGATTTTGTCCTTCAGCGCCAGCGGCGGTCCGGTCATGGCGTAACCCATCGCGTTGTCCGCCACGTGCACATCCCATCGCAGGGCGCCGTTTTTCGCATCGAGCGCCACAAGATGCGAATCCGCCGTGCCGATGAAGACCGAGTCGCCCAGAATCGCCACGCCACGGCTGGTCGCATACAAACCAATGGACACGACATGCTCCGGCAAAGTCGGCGACCAAGTCCATAGCCGCAGGCCCGTCCGCACGTCGAGCGCCGTCACGGTGCTGGGCGGCTCCGTGATGTACATCACACCGTCGGCCACAATCGGCGACGCCTCCAGATTCGATACCGCCTTGCTCGGCTGATAAATCCACGCCACCTTCAGCTTCGAAATGTTTTCGCGGTTGATCTGCTTCAGCGGCGAATACTGCTGCGAATTATAGCTGCCGCTATAGGTCAGCCAGCTCTGCGGCTCATTCGCCGAATGCAAAATCCGGTCATAGGGCACGTTCTGCGCCAGAAAATAGACGGGGCTCACGAGCATCCAGGCGCCCAGCGCCGCGGCATACCGTAAAGTTTTCATTGCGCCCCCTTCAAGCTCGCCAGATACGCCACGAGATCGTCGATTTGCGCGCCCGACAATTTATCCTTGAAGCTCGGCATCACGCTCTTCCCCGGCTCCTTCTTGAATTCGCGTAGATCGCTTTTCTGGAACGAGTGAAAATTGCCCTTGGCGTCCCGGATCACGATGTGGAATGAGTCTTCGACCACGCGTGTTCCGTCGTACGTCTTCCCCTCGTTCGTCACGAGGTGGATGTACAGGTAATCGAGCAGCCCGCCGGTCTCAAGAAACACGCGCGCCTGGGGCAAGTCCGACCCGGGGTAGAGCAGTGTGGTTTTCAGGTAGCCGGGTCCGCGCAGCGCGCCCACTTTCGTCAGCTCCGGCCCCGAATCGCCGCCCTGCCCGTCGAGGATGTGGCAGGAGGCGCAGCCGCTCGCGTCGTAAACCTCTTTACCCTTCGCCGCGTCGCCGGTCACCGCGCCGGAATCCTTGCGGGTCAGCGTCAGCAGGTACGCAATCACCTGCTGAATTTGCGCGTCTGTCAGTTGCCCGCCGAACGCCGGCATCCCGCCGCTCATTCCGTTCTTGATCGTGCTCGCCACCTGAGGCGCGCCGATGCGCATCGGAATCCCTTGAATGTTTGGACCCATCGCGCCGCCGCCGTCCAGACCGTGGCAGGTAGAGCAGCGTTGCTCGAACGACTGCTTTCCCTGTTCGACATCAGCGGGCAAGGGATTCGCGGTCGGCAGATCCTGCGCGGCCGCGGGTAGGGCCCAGGCCTTGCTTGCCGCGAGCGCAAACGCGAGAAAAACGAATGCACCGACGCCAAATCCGCGAAGTGCCGTCATGCTCACCCCCCATGCATTGCCGCAAAAAATCTCGGCGTAGTGTAACGCCGCGACCTGGAGTTGCGAACACGAATTTGTCTGGCGCGCTACTTCAATGCCGCGTAAGCCAGAGTCCAGAAATCCGTGAAAACTTTCGGAGCTTCCGGCGAATCCATCGGGGCGGGATCGCCGACGGCGAGTGTGCCCAGCACTTCGACGTGCGTATCCTCGTCGCGACTGACGAGAGCGACGAGGCCGGGGATGTCCCCGCACTCGACGT
>Ga0210391_10001010_pt1 | contig 26739 bp, 25 predicted proteins | sample IncBWC12OmetaG_FD_160573 | JGI IMG/M metagenome (GOLD analysis project Ga0210391, IMG submission 160573) | Forest soil microbial communities from Barre Woods Harvard Forest LTER site, Petersham, Massachusetts, United States - Inc-BW-C-12-O ... | reverse complement strand
CCGACCTATGCGGGGCAGATCGACGAGGAACAGATGCTCCAGCTGATCGCCTACGTGAAGTCGCTCGGCGCGGAAGAAAGGATCAACGGCAAATGAGTACGGCAGTTGCGGAACTCCACGACGCCCCTACCGAACCGCGCGTCAATTATCTCAACGCAACCTACGGCATCCGGTCCTGGCTGCTTACGCTGGACCACAAGCGCATCGGACTTCTCTACCTCGGCTCGATCACGCTCATGTTTTTCGTCGGCGGCATGGCCGCGGTGCTCATGCGCCTGCACCTGACCGAGCCACAGGGTGCCCTGTTCGAGCCGGAAACCTACAACAAGATGTTCTCGACGCACGGGATCATCATGGTGTTCTTCTTCCTGGTTCCGTCGATTCCTGCGACGCTCGGAAATTTCCTGATCCCGCTGATGATCGGCGCGCGCGACGTGGCCTTCCCCAGGCTCAACCTGATGAGCTGGTACATTTTCATCACCGGCGCGTCGCTCGCTCTCTTCGCCACGCTTTCTGGCGGCGTCGACACCGGCTGGACGTTCTATCCGCCCTACAGCAGCACGTATTCGCATACCAACGTCACCATTGTGGCGCTCGGCGTGTTTGTCGCTGGATTTTCCTCCATCCTCACCGGCTTGAATTTCATCGTCACCATTCACAAGATGCGTGCCCCCGGCATGACCTGGTTCCGCCTGCCGCTCTTCATCTGGGCCATGTACGCCACGAGCTTGATTTTCGTCCTGGGCACGCCCGTCATCGCCATCACACTCTTCCTGCTGGGCATGGAGCGCATCCTGCACGTCGGTATCTTCGATCCGGCCGTCGGCGGCGATCCCCTGCTGTTCCAGCACCTTTTCTGGTTCTATTCACACCCCGCCGTGTACATCATGATTCTGCCGGGCATGGGCGTGGTCAGCGAGCTGATTACCGCGTTCTCGCGGAAGAAAATTTTCGGCTACGCTTTCGTCGCGTTTTCGAGCTTGTCCATCGCGATCATCAGCTTCATCGTCTGGGGCCACCACATGTTCGTCACCGGCCAGTCGATCTACGCCGGCCTGGTGTTCTCCGTCCTCAGCTTCCTGGTGGCGATTCCCTCGGCCGTCAAAGTTTTCAACTGGACCGCCACGCTGTACAAGGGCTCGATCTCTTACGAAGCCCCCATGCTCTACGCTCTCGGCTTCATCGGCCTGTTCACCATTGGCGGCCTCACCGGGTTGTTCCTGGCATCGCTCGCCACGGACGTGCATTTGAACGGCACCTATTTCATCGTCGCCCACTTCCATTACGTGATGGTCGGCGGCGCGGTGATGGCCTACATGGGTGGCCTGCATTTCTGGTGGCCGAAGATTACCGGGAGGCTGTATCCCGATCTCTGGGCGCGCATCGCCGCGGCGATTATCTTCCTCGGGTTCAACCTCACGTTCTTCCCGCAATTCGTTCTCGGCTATCTGGGGATGCCGCGCCGCTACGCCATCTACCCGCAGGAATTTCAGGTGCTGAACGTGATGTCGTCCGCCGGCGCCTCGATTCTGGGCATCGGCTACCTGATCCCTCTGATCTATCTGATCTGGTCGATGCGCTATGGCCCGCCTGCGGGACCCAATCCGTGGGGCGCCAAGGGTCTAGAATGGACGATTCAATCGCCGCCCTTGACGGAAAATTTCGAGAAAATTCCGATCGTAACCGAAGACGCCTACAACTACGGCTCAGGAGCCAGCAGTGTCTGAACTAGCCCACGGCGCGCATCCTCAGGGGTTCGCGCATCAATTCGAGGACATCGAACAGCAGCGCGATGCCGGCCGCCTGGGCATGTGGACGTTCCTGGTCACCGAGATCCTGTTCTTCGGCGGCATGTTCACGTCCTACATCATCTACCGCTTGCTGCACCTGGCGTCTTTTGTGCAGGGCAGCCACCAGCTGATCGTCAAATTCGGCGCCACGAACACGGCCGTCCTGATCTTCAGCAGCTTGACCATGGCTCTGGCCATCCGCTCTGCGCAGACCGGCAAGAAGAAGGGAACGATCATCTTCTGGCTGATCCTCACCATGATCCTGGGCGCGGCGTTCATCGCCATCAAACTGCGCTTTGAATGGTATCGGGACTGGACGGAAGGCTTGATTCCCGGCGTACACTGGTTTTACAACGGTCCGCACGCGCCCGGTGTGAAGATGTTCATGTGCTTCTACTTTTTCATGACCGGATTGCACGCGATCCATATGGTCGTGGGCCTGGGCATCCTTACCGTGCTGGTGATCATGACCGCGCGGGACAAATTCTCGTCCGAGTACTATTCACCGCTTGAAATCAGCGGCTTGTACTGGCACTTCGTTGATATCGTGTGGATTTTCCTGTTCCCGCTGCTGTATCTGATCGGCGGACGTTACTAAAGGGAGCATCGACTCATGTCGGATCACGGCGAACACGGCGCACATACCGAACATATCGTTCCCGTCAGCACGTATCTGCTGGTGTTTCTTGCGCTGATGATCGGCACGGCTGTTACCACCTGGGTCGCCTATATCGACCTCGGCAAATGGAACACGGTCGTAGCGCTGGTGATCGCCTTCTGCAAGATGATCCTGGTCGTCCTCTTCTTCATGCACGTGAAATATGCCACCGGCCTCACACGCGTGATCATCATCGCCGGCTTCTTCTGGCTCGGGATCATGATCACGCTGTCCTGCTCCGACGAACTGACCCGCACCTGGGAAATCGTCCCGCAGGGCTGGCTCGGCAACGGCAGCATGATCCTTCCGCTGATTTCACGCTTCTTCTAGGCTTCCTCTCGGCACGCCTTTAAAAGGTATAAAGTTACCTATTTTAGAAGTGAATCGCTATAAGAGGTAAGTTTTGACCTGTTACAGAGCTATGTTGTACTAATTGTAAAAGGTAAGAAACTACCTTTTATAGCTGGAAATGGCTTATAACGGTATAATGTTACCTATGGAAAGCAAATCATTTAAGACTCCAAATGAGCTTCAGGTAGAGTTGGGTAACCGGCTCCGCGAGATACGACTCCAGAGAAATCTCGGCCAACGAACGATTGCCGAAAAAGCCGGGATTGCTGAAAAGTCGCTCCGCAATCTGGAGGCAGGCCGGGGTTCTTCGGTGGATACCCTGGTGCGGACGCTCAAGGCCCTCGATTTCTTGGACGGCATCGAGATGCTAGCGCCCGAGCCTTCTGTGAATCCGCTCGCGCTTTTGAGAACGGCAAAGCCGCGCATGCGCGCGCGTCATCCCCGAAAGGCGAAACCGCAGTGAGCGTTCGAGTTATCGAAGTTTCGATATGGGGAGAGCGTGTGGGGGCACTCGCACCGGATCCAAGGGCAGGGGTCTACGCGTTCGCTTATTTCCCATCTTGGCGCCGCGGGGGGATTGAGCTCGCCCCGGTTAGGATGCCCCTCTCGGCGAGTCGTGAAACGTTCCTCTTCCCGAATTTGCCTGACGCGACTTTTCGCGGGCTGCCCGGAATGCTTGGCGATGCCTTGCCCGATGATTTCGGAAATGCCCTGATCGATGCCTGGATGGCTGAACGAGGCATCCCGAAAAGTGAAGTGACTACCCTCGACCGATTAGCCTACATGGGAAAGCGCGGGATGGGCGCACTGGAGTTCAAACCCGAGCGCGGATCGCAACGCGAGAGCAAGGCACCTCTGAAAATGAAGTCCTTGATCGAGGAGGCCCGAAAGTTGGTTTTGGGAAACCGAGGTTCAGATGCCCACGCGAAGGCAGCGCTCGCAAACATGATCAGAGTCGGAACTTCAGCCGGTGGGGCTCGCGCGAAAGCGGTCATCGCCTGGAATCCAAAGACCCATGAGATCCGCAGCGGTCAGTTCGACCTCGCGGCAGGGTATGAGCATTGGATTCTGAAATTCGACGGCGTGGGCCAATACCCAGAGCTCGGAACTGGGGAGGACTACGGTCGAATCGAATATGCGTACAACAGAATGGCAGCCGCGGCTGGAATACGGATGTCTGAATCTCGGCTCCTCGAAGAAAATGGTCGGGCCCATTTCATGACCAAACGCTTCGATCGCGACGCAGCGACGGGCAGGACGATCAAGCACCACATGCAGAGTCTCTGCGCTCTCAGTCATTTGGATTTTAAGCAGCGCGGGACCCACGCCTATGCGCAACTATTCATCACAGTTGCGCAGCTCGGGTTGGGGGACGAGGCGAATAGGGAAGTGTTTCGACGGATGGCGTTCAACGTGATGGCTCGCAATTGTGATGATCACACCAAGAATTTCGGCTTCCTTCTTACGCAAGGCCAAGGCTGGGAGCTCGCCCCTGCCTATGACGTTACGCATGCTTACAATCGGAAAGGAGACTGGACCTATCAACACCTTATGAGCGTGAATGGAAAGTTCGACGATATCACCCGAGACGATCTCTTGGCTGAGGCGGATCGCTTTGGTGTCCGGCGAAGCAAGGATCTGTTGGCTGATGTGCGGGGGGCACTTGAGAATTGGGCGAGTTATGCCAAAGAAGCGGAGCTTAGAACGTCCACCGGCGATGGAGTATCCAAGGACTTTCGCTTGCTGTGAGTCTCCCAACTCCGGTCGAGAATCAAGACCATGGGCGTTGCGAGCTCGATCTGACCTTCTGGTTGATGGACCAGAAGTTCCTGTTTTAACCAAAGTCCGGTTGGCGATGACCGCCGACGAGCAGAATTGGTGAAAACTGGCGAGGGAGCAACCGGGGAGCAAAAAACCGCCGATCTCTGGTCGATAGCCCTCTGGTAAGTCGCAGAAAAGCAAGGCAGACCACCGCTTAGAGTAGGGCCTGATTACTCTCATCGCCGAAAATCGGGGATATGCTTCGGCCAGGTTTTCGCAGCGCCGCCGCTAGGTCCACTTGTCGATCGAGAAGCTGCGGCCATAGTTCATGTTGGCGACCTGGAAGAAGGCGTTGGTTTGGCCGCCGCAGACGACAAGCTCGATGTTGTCGGCCTTCGGCCACATCGGGACCGGCGCGTCGTCGGGAAGCTTCCACCAGCTGGCCATGGGCTCTTCGCCCTTCAGCGCGCGCGGGTAGATCCAGACGTGCGCCAGGAACGATTCGCGATATTCCTTTGCCGTGACGGTATAGGTTTTCCAGAGATACTGCTGCAATTTCTCTTTCGTGTCGTAACCCTGATCCTTGAGCGCGCTTGCGGTCAGCGGGTCCAGCACCACGACGCAGTTGAACATGCGGGCGAGCGTCGCGAACATGCTGCCGATCTGCTCGTCGAACTTGGGTTGGGGTGAGCCGGCGCCCTTGGCTCCGTGTCCCATGCGCATGTCCCAGCCGCTGAAGACGCTCACGACGTTTTCTCCGGGCTTGAATCCCTTCTGAACGCTCATCGGAGTCCACGGCGAGTTCTTTTCGTCTTCGACGATCACGCAGTTGTTGTAGTTGATGTTGTTCCCCTGGCCGCCCCAGTAGGTGTCGCCGGGTACGGACCCGGGCCCCAGATTTTTTCCGAGCAGCGACCACGCGCGGCCGATCGTCGCGTTCGACTGAGCGAAGCCGCTGAGCGCGCCGATGCCGTAGTTCATGTTCAGCTTTTCGCGAATCGGACCGTTGATCACCATGGCGTAGCCGAAGGATGTGGTCGAACCGCCGAGCGCAAGCTCACCGGAAGCTGCTAACGCGAGCACCACGGGGAAATATGACGGATCGCATCCGGCCATCACGGCGTTCACCGCCACCTGCTTCACCGTGTATTCGTACGCGCCGTTCGCCGTACGGCCGGTGCGGCCTACGACTTCGTCCGGCTTGTGGCTGGTGCCTTTCAACATTTCGGCCACTTTCGCCTCGGTGGGCACGACGATCGGCATGTAATCCGTCATCTGATTGTTCATGAAGTAGGCCTGGAGATTGTCCAGCGTGTCCGGGCCGAACGTCGCAGGGCCGGGCGAGACGGGCTGCAATCCGGTTTTTTCGTCCTCGGCGGTCAAGGGCGCGGTGAGGCCATCGATCACTTCTTTCATGAACGGCCGATTGTTGATCGGATCGTTGGTATCGAGAAACGCGCGCACTTGTTCAGCGGTGAGGCCCCATATGGGGTGCACGGTGTAGGCGATTCGCAGAGTGGGCATGCCGCGCTGGGCTGCCGTGGATTTCGCGAGATCGAGATACGCCTTGGTGATAATCGGAACGCTGGGGACGCCCATCTTTTCCATCGTCACGCAGTGACTCACGGTCGCTGGTGTGCAGCCGCCTCAATGCCCAATGGCCATGATGCAGGCTGCTGCATTGGCCTTGATCTCCGCCCACAGCTTGGGATCGTCCTCGGGATAGGTGCCGGCTTTCTTGCGCGAGACGGTGGTGACGCTCGGCATGTTCTGCTTCATCCAGTCTTCCACTTCGCGGATCATCACGTCGGCGGCCATGAAACCGGTGTCGACCAGATAGACCGTCTTGCCGTCGAGGTTGCTGACCGTGCGGGGCGCCATGGCAAAGCGCATCACCGGAGGCGGCGTGCCTTTTGGGGTGAGCGCGACAAATTTCGGGTCCGGGGGTGTCAATGGCGCGGCGTCTTTCTTGTGTTTTTCGCCCGCCGCGGATGCGTTGGATGTGGCTAGTAGTGCTGGAGATACGCCTATTAGGGACAGAAGCTTGCGGCGATTGATCATTCCTTCCCCCTGGGTCGACCTTTAGCAGGGTCAACTTTAATTCCGCAAGGGGGAAAACGCAATGGCGCAGCCGGGTTTTGTATACATTCATTCCCGCTGCCGGATTTCACTCGAGAAACGCGGAGAGCACAGCGAAAGCAACGGCAAGCGATGGCGACCTCGAACGCTCGGCAGGCACGGAGGGCGCGGAGAAAATTAGCGGGCGGCGCGGAAAGCTACTACGGCGTTCAGGCCCCCGAAGGCGAAAGAATTTGACAGGGCCGCGGCGACTTTCTGCTCGCGCGGCTTATTCGGAATGTAGTCGAGGTCGCATTCCGGATCGGCTTCGGTGAAATTGGCGGTGGGCGGCAGGATGCCGTAGTAGAGCGCGAGGATCGTGGCGATGGCTTCCAGAGCGCCGGCGGCGCCGAGCGCGTGGCCGTGCATGGATTTTGTGGAGCTGACGGCGAGTTTCTTCGCGTGCGCGCCGAAGACTTCGTGGATCGCTTTCGTCTCGACCGGGTCGTTGCCCGCGGTGCCGGTGCCGTGAGCATTGATGTAGCCGATTTCTTCCGGCGACAGGCCGCCTTCGCGCAGCGCGCCGCGCATGGCGCGGGCCGGACCGTCGATGGTCGGCTGCGTCAGGTGATGCGCGTCGGAGGTCATGCCCATGCCGCAGACTTCCGCGTAGAGTTTCGCCCCCCGCGCGCGGGCGAATTCCATGGGCTCGAGAATCATCATCGCGCCGCCTTCACCGAGAATCATGCCGCGACGATCCTTGCTGAACGGGCGGCAAGTGTCCGGTGCGACCACGCGCATCGCTTCCCAGGCTTTCAGCATGCCGATGGTGAAGAACGCCTCGGCGCCGCCGGTGACGGCGAGATCGGCATCGCCGTCGCGCACCAGGCGGAAGGCCTGGCCGATGGCGTGGTTCGCGGACGAGCAGGCCGTGGAAACGGTGTAGACAGGTCCCGCGAGGCCGAGATCCATCGAAATGTGGCTGGCGCCGGCGTTGGCCATGGTCTTCGGGATCGTGAGCGGATGAACGCGGCCGCGGCCCTGGACCCACAGGTCCTCGAATCCGGATTCGATAGCCGCCTGTCCGCCGACGGCTGAGCCGCAGACGATCGCGGCGTTCTTCTTCTGCTCCGGCGAAAGCTCGAGTTGGGAATCATGGAACGCTTCGCGCGCGGCGACCACGGAAAATTGAGCGAAGCGGTCGAGCTGCGCGTCCTTACCGCCGACAAAATGCTTCAGCGGGTCGAAACCGTGGACCTGCGCGCCGTTCGGCATTTTCAGGCCGACGCCAGCGACGTCAGGAACTTCGAGCGGACCGATGCCGGAGCGGCCTTCGGAGAGAGATTTCCAGTTTTCGGAGAGATCGAGACCCAGCGCCGAAATAATTCCCAGGCCCGTGATGGCGACGCGGCGCGGGGCCATCCGTTAGACCGCCGGGCTGGCCGAGCCGGTTGCCGCGCTGGGTGGAGCGGCGGCGAGAATCTTCTTGATGCCTACCACGATGTCGTTGACGGTTTTGATGGAGCGGACGTCGTCGTCGGGAATCGAAATCTTGAAAGCGTTTTCGAGTTCGAACAGCAGCGTGAAGACGTCGAGGGAGTCGATGCCCATTTCCTGGAGGTTCGAGTCGACGGTGATGCCGTCCGCCGGGATGCGTTTCACGGACGCGAGTGTGGCGATTACCTTCTCTGCGACTTCATCGGCCATCGATTGAGCTCCCGTCGGTCACGCGCGGCGCGCTGAGGAACGAGCCTCGCCGCAGGTTTTGTTGCGCTTCCCTTAAGTTGCGCTTGTATCGGTAAAAGCTAGCCCACGGCACGCAAGAAAGCAAATTCTAGCAGGACTGCCGGGCGGTTGGGTGCCTTTTTGCTGGCACGCCGCCGGTGCTTAGGGCCGGGGAACGAGACTCTGTGTGGCATAATAACGAGTACGAAAAGCGGGGAGCGGGGCGCCTGGATTTCGCCAAAACTGTGACTGCCGGGAAAAAATTCCGCAAGAAGATCGCTGGCGTGCGTCGGCGGATGCGCGAGCTGGGGAAGCTTGCGAAGGCGTTGGTTTCGACGCGGCATCCGCTGCTGGTGCACATCATTCCCATTCGGCGCTGCAACCTGGCTTGCACGTACTGCAACGAGTTCGACGATTTCTCGAAGCCGGTGCCGACCGAGGAGATGTTCGGGCGGATCGACCGTCTGGGCGCCATGGGTACCGCGGCGGTGACGATCAGCGGAGGCGAGCCGCTGCTGCATCCCGATCTCGACGCGATTATTTCGCGGATTCGCAAGAACGGCATGCTGGCCGGGATGATCACGAACGGCTATCTGCTGGTGGCCGATCGGATCGAGCGGTTGAATCGCGCGGGGCTGGAGCATTTGCAGATCAGCATCGACAACGTGCAGCCCGACGACGTGTCGAAGAAGAGCCTGAAGGTGCTGGATCAGAAATTAGGGTTGCTCGCCGAGCACGCGATGTTTCACGTGAACATCAACTCAGTGCTGGGCAGCGGAGTGAAAAATCCCGAGGACGCGCTGAAGGTAGCGCAACGGGCACTGGAGCTGGGTTTCACGTCCACGGTGGGGATTCTGCACGACGGCAACGGGCAGCTCGAGCCGCTGGGCACGCGCGAGCGGGAGATTTTTGAGGAAATCATGTCGCTGGGCAAGGCGTCGTTCACGCGCGTGAACGGTTTCCAGCACAATATCGCCGCGGGGCGCGAGAATGAATGGCGGTGCCGTGCCGGCTCGCGCTATTTGTACATTTGCGAAGACGGTCTGGTCCATTACTGCTCGCAGCAGCGCGGGTATCCGGGGATTCCGCTGGCGGACTACACGGCCGAGCAGCGGCAGCGCGAATTCTTGACGAAGAAGGGTTGCGCGCCGCGATGCACGGTTTCCTGCGTGCATCAGATTTCGGTGGTCGATCGTTGGCGCGCGCCGCAGAGATTTGACGGCGGGTCGCCGGCGACATCGGGATCGCTGGTCGAGCTTACCGGACCCGTCGCGCGCGACTGATCCATGTGGCCGGGCGAGAAGCTCCTGCCCCCTCATAACCGCGTATAAATATCGATGGCTGCTACCGCCGAATACGCCGCGCGTCCCGTTTCCGTCCCGCAAGTGAATCCCTGGTTGATCGCCATCACGGTGATGGCGGCTACGTTCATGGAAGTGCTGGATACGAGCGTGGCGAACGTGTCTCTGCCGCACATTGCCGGGAATTTGTCGGCGGGAGTGGACGAAAGCACCTGGGTGCTGACGTCGTACCTGGTTTCAAATGCGATCGTGTTGCCCCTGACCGGATGGTTTTCCGCGCTCTTCGGGCGCAAGAGATTTTTTATCGGATGCGTGATCATTTTCACGTTGAGCTCGCTGCTGTGCGGGCTGGCGCCTTCGCTGCCGATGCTGGTGCTGTTTCGCGTGATCCAGGGAGCCGGCGGCGGGGGAATGCAGCCGGTGTCGCAGGCCATCTTGGTCGATAGCTTTCCGCGCGAAAAGCAAGGCATGGCCATGGCGATTTACGGCATGGGCGTGGTGGTCGCGCCGACGGTCGGGCCCACGCTCGGCGGATGGATCACCGACAATTACTCGTGGCGATGGATTTTCCTGCTGAACGTTCCGATCGGCGTGATTTCGCTGCTGCTGATCTCGATGCTGATCCATGAATCGTCGCGCGCGTCGCGCGGAACGGCCAAGCAGGGCGTGAAGATCGATTTCATCGGCCTCGGGCTGCTGGGTCTGGGATTGGGTTTCTTGCAGATCGTGCTGGATAAGGGCCAGCGAGACGACTGGTTCGGGTCGCCCTTCATCGTCTGGGGTACGGTGATCTCGGTGGCGGCGCTCGTCGGCCTGATCGTTCGCGAGCTCGCCGTCGAGAATCCGGTGGTCGATCTGCATTTATTCCGCGACCGAAACTTCGCCATTTCGACATTCATGATGTACACGCTCGGCTTCGTGCTCTATAGCACCACACTGCTGCTTCCGATCCTGATGCAGACGCTGATGGGTTACACGGCGATGGAAAGCGGCATGGTGCTGCTGCCGGGTGGTTTGTTGCTGCTGGGGATTTTACCGTTCGTGGGAATTCTGCTGAGCAAATTCGCTCCCAGATGGATCGTGGTGACGGGACTGGTGGTGATGGCTACGGGGCTTTTTCAGCTCTCCCATCTCGCTCTGAATGCGGGCGGCCGGTCGATGGTGTTCGATTGGGCGATTTCGCGGATGGGGACGGCATTCTTGTTCGTGCCGATCAACGTGATGGCGTTTTATTTCGTGCCCAAAGGGAAGATGAACAATGCGTCCGGTTTGATCAATCTGGCGCGGAATGTCGGCGCGAGTACGGGGATTTCCTTCGTGACCACGATGCTGGACCGGCGGGCGCAGTTTCATCAAGACGTGCTTTCGGGGAATTTGCAGCGAACCAATCCGCATTTGCGGAGCGCGCTCTATCGCATCACGCACATGATGATGACGAAGGGGCCCGATGCAGTCCACGCGGCAACGCAGGCACGGGGGATGATCTATGCGCAGTTGCAGCGCCAGGCGATGATGCTGTCGTTTGTGGATAATTTCCGGACGATGGCGTTTCTTTGCGTGGCGGTGATTCCGCTGATGCTGGTTATGAAGGGGCGGAGCAATTCGCGCGATCCCAAGCCTTCCACTCACGACCACCTGCATTAAGCCGAGCGGCGGGCGAGGATCTTCGCAAAGGAGCCTATGCGGAGCTCTTCTTCGGTCAGGCCGGTTATCGCTTCGACTTCCCCCGCCTGTAGCGCGCCGCAGTGGATTGCTTGCAGGAAATAGTTCAGCAAGCCCTGGACCATGGCTGCGTCGTCGAAGACCTGGCCGATGCGCGTGGCTTGCGCGGCCTTTTCGAGGAAATTGCGCAGGCGCGCGGCGGACGACTCGAGGTTTTCTAGAAAAAACGAATAGACGGCGGCGAAGCGGGCGGGGAGCTGCGCCGGATGCAGGTCCCACCCTTGGTAGAAACCGTTTTCGAGCGCGCGGCGGACGTGTTCGAACTCGAGTTTCCAGCCGCGATCGACGGTGGCGCGATTCTCGTCGATCTGGCGCGCGGTGAGCGCAGGACCGTCTTTCGCTCGGCGGTGCGGCGGGATCGGGAGAACATTCAGGGGGCCGTCGGCGATGCGGATTCCCGTGTCGGCGAGAGCGACTTGCATCACCTGGCGCGCGAAGTCCGACGCGGGATGCACTCCGGCGCTTTTCGGGGCGGCGATTCCGAGCGATGAAGTGTAGTCAAACGGGCCGAAATGGGCCGCGACGCAGCGGCCGCGGGCGGCGCTGGCGAGCGCCAACAGATTTGCTTCGCCGCGCTCGTTGAAAATCGCCTGCGATGTCTCGACCATCACCTCGATGCCGAGCGCGCCGGGCTCGAAATCGAGCATGGGCTCGAGCCGCGAGCAGATGTCGGTGAGTGCGGCGACTTCATCGGGCAGGTGAACCTTCGGCAAGGTGATGCAGAAATGCGGCGGCAGCGCTCCGCGCGATTTCGCCGAAACCTCCGTGAGGAATATGTCCAGCGTGCGGATACTGCGGTCGCGAAGCTCTTCGCTGAAGGGCTTGATGCGGATACCGATGAACGGAGGCAGCTCTTTGGCGCTCATCCCGGCGCTGACTTCGGCAGCGGCCGAGGCGGCGTGGGCGTCTTCCTCATCGTCCGGGCGATTGCCGTAGCCATCCTCGAAATCGAGACGGAAATCTTCGACCGGTTCGCGGCGCAACTTTTCGCGGACGCGGCGATAAATCGTGTGCGCGAGCCAAGCGTCAGGATTTTCGCGTCGCGCCGCCTCGGGATCGGATTCGATCGATCGCGCGATCGACGCGACCGCAGCGGGCGCGGTCGGCAGGCGAGAGGAACCCGCGAAACCGATCGCTTTCGCGAATGCCGCGAAGTCCGGCGCGTATTCGTCGAGCGAGCGCAGGGCCAGATCGCCAAGCCGCCGCGTGGTGCCGGAACGAAACAGATGTGCGCCGCCGTAGACGACGTGCACCGGCTGGCGCGCGGCGCTCATACCCGGATAGCGGCGCTGGAATGCCTTGTGCGCCTGCTGGAGGCGGATGTCGATTTCCTGGAGCGATTCCTGGGACAGCGTGCGCTTCATGAAACCTTTCGCGTCGTTCACCGCTTCCAAACCTGAGCGGCGAACGACTTTCGGACGAAAGAATCCGGGTTGTCCGAAAGTACGGGACAGGATACATTTGTTTAACAAGGGGCGAAAGTTCCAAGCGATTCGCAGGGCCCGGGCGGGAATCGAATAGCCCGCAGCGCCTCGGGTTTGTTCCGCGCGTAATTACCGGCGAAAAAGACGGACGCGATGTTCGAAAGAATTCTAATTGTCGATGACGAACCGGGAGCGCGAACCGCTCTGGCGACCTTGCTGCGACGCGAGGGATTTGAAGTGCGCGACGTGAGTGATGGACCGGCGGCGCTGATGGAGTGCGCGACGTTTCGTCCGGACCTGATCCTGCTCGATATCGTGATGCCGGGCATGGACGGATTCGAGGTCTGCCGGCGGATCAAGGCGACGCCTGAAACGCGGTTGACCCCGGTTGTGCTGATCACCGGGCTTTCCGCCACCGAAGACCGCATCCGCGGAATCAACGCGAGCGCGGACGATTTTCTTAGCAAGCCGATCGACTTCAACGAGCTGCTGGCGCGCACGCGTTCGCTGCTGCGGCTGAAACAATACACCGACGAGCTGGAAAATGCCGAGGGCGTGCTCTTCAGCCTGGCGCAGAGCATCGAGGCGCGCGATCCGTACACTTCGGGGCACTGCGAACGATTGGCCGAAATGTCCGCGCGGCTCGGCGGGCGGCTGGGATTGCTGGACGATGATATTCGCGCGCTCAATCGCGCGGGGATCGTGCACGATATCGGCAAGGTGGTTGTGCCGGACGCGATTTTACTGAAGCCGGGGCCGCTTTCCGCCGAAGAAACCGTGGTGATGCGCGAGCATCCGGTGGTGGGCGAGCGGATCTGCGCGCCGCTGCGAACGTTCGGGCGCGTGCTCCCGATCATACGGCATCATCATGAGCGGCACGATGGATCGGGATATCCCGACGGATTGCGCGGCGACGAAATTCCGCTGACGGCGGCGATTTTGCAGCTGGCCGATGTGTACGACGCGCTGACGACGGACCGGCCGTATCGCAAGGCTTCGCGGTGGGAGGAAGCGCTGGCGATTATGGATCACGAGGCGACGATGGGATGGTGGGACCGGCATCTGTTCGATAACTTCCGTGCGATGATCACCGAGATTCATGCCGATGGGGCGGCGCAGAAACTGGGCAAGGCTGCGGGATGACACACCCCAATCCGCCGCATCGCCTCAGAGACACAGAGCGAACCGGACGATCGCTGAGCTTCCTTCGGTAAACCTACTTCTTGAGCCGGGAGTCTCCCGAGTACACCACGAAACGGCGCCCGCGCAGGAAGCCGATCAGCGTTTGGCCCATTTCGCGGGCCAGGCGCACGGCGAGGCTTGAGGGCGCCGAGACCGACGCGACCACCGGCACGCCCGCGACGATTGCTTTTTGCACGATTTCGAATCCACCGCGGCCGCTGACAAGCAGGATTGTGTCGCCGAGCGGAGCGCGATTATCGAGCAGGGCCCAGCCGATTACCTTGTCGACTGCGTTGTGCCGACCGATGTCTTCGCGCAGCACGAGCAATCCTCCGGCTGCGTCGAACAGCGCTGCTGCGTGGAGACCGCCGGTTCGGCCGAAGACAGCTTGCGATTCGCGCAGCGTTTCCGGGAGGCGCACGAGGATTTCGGGGTCGAGCCTGAAATCCGGATTCGGGGCCGAGAGGGTGCGCGCGCGGATGGCATCGATCGACGCCTTGCCGCAGATGCCGCAGCTCGACGCTGCGAAAAAATTACGGCGCATTTTCTCCGAATCGTAGTCCGCGTCCGCATCGAGTCTTGCGCTGACCACGTTGCCGCGGTTTGCGTCGGCGTCCGCTGATTCGAGCTCTTCCAGCACGAGGATTTGGGCGCGGCGCTCGACCAGGCCTTCCGTGAAGAGAAAACCGGCGGCGAGTTCGATGTCGTGTCCCGGCGTGCGCATGGTGACGCTCAGCGGATTGTCGCCCACGCGAATTTCGAGAGGCTCTTCGGCGGCCAGATAGTCTTCTTTGCGGTGGGATTTGCCGTCGTCCCATTCCGTGACTTGGGTTAGATCGACGCTGCGCGCTTTGCGGGCCACCGATTGTCTCCGGGTGGAAAGAATACCTTGGTTTCGTGGCCGGAGCGCGTCAATCGTCCCCTCGCACCTGCCTTGGAGCGCTCGGTGTTTCTGGCGCTCGAGGGGCGCCACAAAAGAATCTGGCCCGTCCCGAAGAACTCGGGGCGGGCCAGGGGGGCGTTGCTTGGCGTGAGTGACTACGAGGGATTTCGGATGGCGTTCTAGTTTTCCTTTTCGAGCACCACTCCTGTCGCGGGGTCCAGGATCAGGATCGGCGCGTTGTTGTTCGGGTTGTCGTCGAAGTTGAACAGTCCATTCAGACGACCGGCCTTGACGTCGCTGGAATTTTCACCGATTCGGCCCAGACTCCAGTTGTCCTCGATGAAGCGAAGGATGGAGGACTGGTCCGTGACACGGTGATCGACGTAGTTAACCTTGGCGTAGGGCGAAATGACGATCAGAGGCTGGCGAGGACCGTAACCACACTGGCCCTGCGTGCTCGTGCTCGGCGAACCGCAGATTCCCACGCCGGCAAGCGCGTCATCGGAAACCGCGGATTGATTCACGATCGGTCCCAGGACGTGATCGTACCAGCCGTCGGAATCGTCATAGGCGAGGATGATCGCAGTGCTGTTCCAGAACGGGCTGTTCATGACGGCGTTCACGACGCCGACGACGAAAATCTGTTCGTCGATCGGATCCGAGTAGCCGGGATGGCCGTCTTCGTAGGCGCCAGCCTTCAAGTACGTAACTGCCGGCAGTCGGTCTTCCTCGAGAGCGGTCCAGAAGGCGCTGACGTCGTACTGGTGGTGCGTGCCATCGGCGGACTCCCCGATCAAAGCAGGATCGGACGGACCGACGTGATGGCCGTTCAAAGTGCTGGCGAAAAACTGGAACGGTTCGTGGTGCGGAATGTAGTCGCCGTCGCTGGAGTTTTGAGGATTCGTGCCGTCATCGCCGGCAAGGCCTGCATGATGCTGGCCGCAGATCGCGTGGCCATTGACATCGACGCCGGTCGGAGCGAATCCGCCCTGGAACCAGCCCCAGGGGATGTTCTTCGCGTTGAGCAGGTCGCCCACGCTCTTGCCGCTGAACGAGACCAGGTTCGCGGTTTGCAGGCCGGGGTCGGTGAGAACGCATTCATCGCCCAGCGGACGAACGTCGCCAAGCAGCGCGCCGGTCAATTGCCCGTTGGCGATGTTGCCGGAGGGAGCCGCAGGCTTACCGTTGACCTTGAGCGGCTGCATGGTGGCGCCTTCGGTGGTACCCGCGACGAGGTTGATGGCGCCGACGGTCGAGGGTCCGAACATGGTGCTATAGGAGTTGTCGCTGAGTGCGAAGTGCTGCGCGTAATTCCACATCGCGGTGACCGTGTTGCCGTCGAAATAGCCCATCACGTCGCCACTGCCCTTGCCGTAGTCGTTGCACGGCGACGAGGTGGATGATCCAGACCCGGTATTGGCCGGGAACGCGTCCATCAAGCCGTGGTCGTCGGCCATTTGCTCCGGCGTGTAGCTGTGGTCCATGTCGCAGGTGACGGAGGCCGCGCCGGTGTCCATGCGGAAAGGCTGCGTCGAATTCGGGTTCTCGGTCAGCAGGCCGCCGCTGAGGAGGTTGTTCACGCGAGGTGTGTGAGCCTTGGCGTAAAACGCGGGCTCGCCTTCCGGATTGGTGGCGTGCGGATAGGTCGCAAAATAGTGGTCGAACGAAATATTTTCCCCGAAAATCACGATCACGTGCTTGATAGGAGTCGTCGTTTGCAGACTCGCGGCCGGATCCACGAAGCCGCGGCCATTTCCACTGCGATTGTTGCCGAACATGACGCTCGGACTTGCGAGAATGAGATTGGACGCGACGAGGATCGACGCCATCCAGCGCAGATTCTTTCCGATCATGAATTCTCCTTGTAGGTTGCGAGTTTCCGTCTGACGCCGCCTCGCCCTTCGCGGGGACGGCACTGGCGCACTCCGAGTGCCGAGCGGCCTGCGGAATCAAACGCGTGGAAGATGGATACGCTGTGGTTGTTAGGGCGTGATGACTACGCCGTTAAAAACTATTTTGCGCCGGCGTTTTTGCGCGCGCGATCGCGCGCGAATCGTTTTCGTTAATATTTGTCGGCGAAAATGTTACAGCGTGTTGACTGCGCGAGCGGATCGACGCGAGAGCGGCAGGATTTCCGCAGAGCCGGCGATTCGCGGCGGACAAGCGCGGCTGCGAATTCGCTGTGCGGGTGGCCGCATCGACGCGGATCAGTCCCATCATTCCCCCGTCCTCGTGTTCCAGCAGATGGCAGTGATAAACGAAAGTTCCTACGACGTTCGGATCGCGGAAGTCCATGCGCAGTTTGACGCTGGGGTAGGCCTTGCTCACGCCATCCCAGTAGGAGACGTTGATCGTGTCGCGCAAAAAAGGCTCCTCCACCGGCACGCCGTTCCATTCGATCAGCATGAAATGGATTTGATGAATGTGAAAGGCGTGTAACTCCCTCGTACGGTTTTCGATGATCCAGTCTTCCACTTCGCCCTCTTTGGCGATGATGTTCGGGGTTTTGTCGTTGGGATCGAAGAGCTTGGGCGTCTGGCCGTCCACGGTGATGTAGAAATCCGTGAGGCTGTTTGGATCGGCCGGATTCCTCGGCGCTTCGGAGAAATAAAGAGTCCGCGTCCTCGCGGGCGCCGCGTCGCCCAGCCAGACAGAGACCGGTTTGGGCCGCCGTGCCGGAGACGTGTCGAGCCTCGCGTGCGTTTCCGGAGCGTCGTTTGCCGCCACGATGGCAGCGAGTGTTCGCGTGGGATCGTTTTCGCCGGCCGGACCGGTGTCCACCACGCGGGTCACAAAGCTCGCCGTGGTCCCCTCCGGAATTCCCTTGAGCACGAATTCGACGCGTCCGGCGGGCGGCAGCAGGATGTGGCTCTCCCACAGGATGCGATTCCCGGAGAGCCCGTTTTCGTTGATCGGGTTTCCGTCCATCGAGACGACGCCCATCATTTGCGCCGTATGGTTGGCCTTGAACTCAAGATCGAGATAGGTGATCGCGGATGCATTGAGCACCCGCCAGAGCTGTTTTTCGGCGGGCTTTACGCGGATGACGGCCGGTGTGTATTCGGGAAACGAAACCGGCACGAAATTGATGGAGAGATCCTTCGCGGGCTTGCCACCGTCCATGCCGGCGTTCAGGATGTCGCCTTCCGCGTCGAGGGTTACGACGGGGGTTGGCACGTTGGCGGAAGAAATCGCCTGCGCGTCGGGGTGTTCGAGATCCTGATCGCGAATCACGAAGACTCGCTCGGGCATTCCCGCCAGCAACGTATTGGCGTGCTCGATGCCTTCAACGATCAGCGCGCCCGAAGCTCCACCCAGAACCTGCGCTTTCGTGAATCCGTGAATGTGCGGGTGATACCAGTAGAGGCCGGGCGGTTCGTCGGCCGGAACCCGAAATCGATACTCAAACGGCTGCGCACCCGGCTCGATCATGGTGTTGAGCACATCGTCCTGATGGCAGACGGGCGGCACGTCGAGGCCGTGGAAGTGGATGTTTGTGGCCGCGGCCGTCATTTCGGAGCCGGCACAGTCGCCCGTCATGGACCCCTGGTGCGTGCCGGCTTTCGCCAGGTGCGGGACAGGGAGCGGGGTAATGACGGCAGGAGAGCTCGATTGCAAGGACCTCGGCGGATCGGCGGGAATTTCGTTTTTCAGGCGCAGGATCAACAGATCACCCGGCTTCACGCGCAGCGTGGGCGCTTCGCTGCCGTCCGGCGCGATGTAGCAATAGTGCGTCGCGCCATTCGCATCCGCGCTCTTGCGGTAGATGAGCTCCACACGCAGCACGCCGTTGTGCGAACGCAGGTCCTCAGGCTCGGCTACCGTGCTGCCGGCTGCCGGTCTCAAACAGTCGGGCGCGGGAGCCCGTTGTTGCGCGAATGCCGGGGCTGCCGAAGCGATGAGGGCGGTGCCTACGGCGACCCATTTCGCAATCTTCGACGGCCAAGGGGATGAAAAATCCACGGCGGGCCTCTATCCCATTTCTTGGAATGGCTCATTCTTGATGACGATCAGGTGACGAGCGGTGAATGCTCGATGAACGTTTGTTAACACCTTGTCGCTTCCCGGACAGGGCGCGAAATTTCGTGAGCCATTCGCGGGCCGATCAGACATCGATGACCCGGTTCATCCGAGACAATTGGCAGCTGGGGCAGATGGGCCCTCAGTCGTTCGACGCGCTGGCGGGTCCGATCCTCAACATGTTTGACTTTAATTTCGCGAACGACCGCAACCGGAACCTCGACCGGCAGTTGATTCTCGACCCATCGTCGGGCGAGCCCGTATCGCCCAGTCGATGAACCAACGGCGCGGCCGGCCGGCTTTCGCCGGCAGGTAAGCCGAGCGTGGGTTATTTTCTTCTTGACCTCATAGGCAACGCACTCGGTGTAGGGAAGTCCGAATCGATAAGCCCTTCTCTGCCAGGCCTTCGGCTACCTTGCCTGTTTTTTGCCCTGCTGCTAGACTGTCGCAGCAAGGGTTGAAGTACTGCTCCTGCCACACTTCCTGTAAAAGGTTTGTTCATGTCTGGACACTCGAAATGGGCCACGATCAAGCACAAAAAGGCCGCGACCGATGCGCGCCGCGGCAAGATCTTCACCAAGCTCATTCGAGAATTGACCATCGCCACACGCACCGGCGGAGCGGATCCGGTCACGAATCCGCGTCTGCGGACGGCCATCCTGACGGCCAAGGGCGAAAACATGCCCAATGACAACATCGAGCGGGCCATCCAGCGCGGCGCCGGCACCCTGGAGGGCGAGACGCTGGACGAGGTGACGTTCGAGGGCTATGGGCCTGGCGGCGTCGGCGTGCTGGTTCAGGTGGTCACCAACAATCGCAACCGCATCGTCAGCGAAGTGCGCCACATGTTCTCGAAAAACGGCGGCAACATGGCCGAAACCGGCGCGGTCGGCTGGATGTTCGAGCGCAAGGGCGACATCGTGGTGCCCAAGGAACAGGCCGACGAAGACAAAATGATGGGCATCGTGCTGGATGCCGGCGCGGACGATCTCGAGGACGATGGATCCGCGTGGGAAGTAAAGACTCCGCCAGAGGCTCTGGAAAAGGTGCGCGAGGCGCTGCAAGCTGCGGGAATCACACCTTCGTCGGCAGAGGTCGCCTGGGTGCCGAAGAACTATGTGAAACTCACCGGGGCACAAGCGCAACAGATGCTGCGCATGGTCGAGACGCTGGAAGATCACGACGACGTGCAGCATGTCTACGCCAACTTCGACGTGGATGAGAAGGAAATCCAGGCCGCCATGGCGGGGTAGTCGTTTGCATCGCGCCGCACGGCTTCGAGAAAACACTTCCCTCCGGTTCCAGCCCGCACGTACACTTGTGCCCGTCGCCATGGCATCCCCTTCGGCTTATCCGGGTTTCGATCGTCGAAAGATACGCGTACTGGGCGTCGATCCCTCCGTGGCGGGCGCCACAGGCTACGGCGTCATCGAAACCGACGGCAAGCACGCGCAGCTGATGCGTTTTGGGGCCATGCGGCTGCCGGTGCGAGCCACGTTTGCCGTTCGTCTGCGCGAAATTCACTTCCTGATCTCGGGCCTCGTTGAGGAGTTCGCTCCGGATGCGGTCGCGGTCGAATCCGTGTTTACTTCGCTGAATATGGCCACGGCGCTGAAGCTCGCGGAGATGCGCGGCGTGGTCCTTCTGGCTGCGGCGCAGGCGCAAATTCCGGCGCACAGTTATTCGCCCCGTGAGGTGAAGGCCAGCGTGGCGGGATATGGCGCCGCTTCGAAGCAACAGATTCAGCTGATGGTGAAATCCCTGCTCGATCTTTCCGAGATTCCCGAGCCCGCCGATGCTTCCGACGCTCTGGCCGTTGCGCTGTGCCACGCGCAGGCTTCGCGCGCGCGGGCGCGCCTGGCGCTGGCTGTCGATAACCTTCGCGTCGCCGGGGCGGCGGGCGGCAATTCCCGTGGCTCGCGCATCTCCATGCCTCGCGGAAGATGAAGTCCTCGGCTTCTCATCGGTGTCGGCCGGTCCTGGCGCTTTGCGCCTGCTTTCTTGCGGGGATGGCGTGCGCGCATGGCGCTGTCTCCAGTTCCGTGTCGCCTGCCGCGAATGCCACGGTCACGTTCCGTAAAGTGTTTAAGTCGAGCTATCCGGAATATGTCGAGATCAAGGTGACGGACACGGGCGCCGGCACTTTCGATATTCGCCAGCTCAACGAGGAATCCAACCCGCGCACCCTGCATTTGGAAGCGTCGCTGGTGCAGACGATTTTCGAACTCGCTGCGAAGCTGCATAATTTCGACGGCGTGGACCTGGAAATCCACCGGCGGATCGCCAATCTGGGCGAGAAAACGTTCGGTTATGACCGCGGCGGCGAATCGCACAGCGTGACCTTTAATTACACGCTCAACCATGAAGCATTACAGCTGCTGACGATCTTTGAAGGGCTGGCGCGGCAGCAGACCGACCTTTCCGATCTCGACCGCACCATGCGCTACGATCCGCTGGGCGTCAACGACGTGCTGATGCAGCTGCAAAAGGATCTCGACAACAAGGCGGTCCCCGAGCCGGCGCAGTTCCTGCCGCTGCTCGACCGGCTGGCGGCGGACCAGCATTTCATCGACATCGCGCGCGACCGGGCCCGAAAGCTGGCCGTCCGCATCCGCTCTTCAACCTAGTTTGTTTTGACTACGACGATGGACCCGATAAGGGTCACTTCAGGCGTGCCAGGTCGAATGTGGTTTCGGTCTGCTGGCCGTCATAGGTGCTAATCTCGACATCTAGATCGGACGAGCTCACTTTCCCGGCCTTCATGACGAAATCCACGCGCTCGCCAATACTCTGAACATAGTCATTATCGTTGTGAGGGGCCACGATCGGTTCCGACCCGACCAGTAGGGGGGCGAGCTCTTTGTCATCCTGGCTGAGCTTGATCTTCAGATCGTGAAGGTTATCCGCAGTGGTACGCGACGGGTTGAAGTAGATTTCCATATGGACGCGAAACTGCATCGGTCTGTCTCCAAATTCTTTTTCAGCATCTTGAACAGAATAGTTCAGCTTTTGGCGGCAGTATTGTGTGACTTGCGTGTAGGGTGTGTCGATGCTCACGGTCGTAGAAAACATCTCCACTTTCAGCCCCGGAAGCACGTGCGTATATTCCGCGAGGGTTTTGTCCGGTTCCGCATTCGACGAAGTTCCGAGAAGGCATGCGTCGCGAACAGCGCTGGAGGAGAGCGGGTACTCATATCCGAGGGCGATCGGCGCCATTAGAAGAACAGGCACGAGAGCCAAGACTTTAACAGTCACCGGGTCCCCCCTGGACCCATTGATGGTACTCCCGTGTCTGGTTCGGGGGTTATTAGTAATGCAATTTTCGTTAGAAGGCCATCCATCCCGCGCGCTACCTGATAGCATCTCACCTGTCCGAATCACGCGACATCCACCAACTGGAAGGTAACTGAGCACGGATCGCGCCGGCCAGCGCCCTGCAATTCTTCCGGAACTTTTATCGCGTCGGACAGGAATAACGACTATGCCACTCAAATTTAAGTCGCAGACCCTGCTGTCTGTAGTACTCGGATTTCTGGCTCTTCTGCCCGCCGGCACATTCGCGCAGACGGCTAATTCTCAGTCGCGTATCACCCGACAGATCAATGAGTCGCAGCGGACCGTGCTGTTCGGCAACACGCATCCGCTCGCCCAGGCGAAGTACGACAAGGGACCGGTGAGCGCGAGTTTGCCGCTGAATCGCATGTCGCTGGTATTGAAGCGGAGTCCCGCGCAGGAAGCGGCGCTAGAAACGTTGCTCGCGCAGCAACAGGACAATAAATCGCCGAATTACCACAAATGGCTCACAGCAGCGCAGTTCGGCCAGCTTTTTGGGCCTTCGGATCAGGATATTCAGAAGGTCACGGCGTGGCTCACGACCCACGGCTTTATCGTCGACCAGGTTGCCACCGGCCGCCAATTCATTCAGTTTTCGGGAACCGCGGGCGAGGTGGAGGAAGCTTTCAAAGCGCCGCTTCATAACCTGAGCGTCAATGGCAAGCCGCATATCGCCAACCTGAACGATCCGTCGATCCCGACGGCGCTTGCGTCCGTGGTTGGAGGCGTTCGCTCGCTTCACGACTTCTTTCCGAAGGCGCAGAACCACGCAAAAATAGGTACGAGAGCCCGACCAACCAGCGCCGCCAGTGTGAAGCCGAAATTCACGTTTCCGTCCGGGAGTACCGAGGGTTGCAACGTGCTGGGCTCGACTAATTGCTTCGGGATCGGCCCTGCCGATTTGGCCACGATCTACAGCATTCCAACCACAGTTGACGGCACGGGCGTGACGATCGATATCATGGCCGACAGCAACATTAACCTGGCGGACGTCTCGGATTTTCAGTCTCAGTTCGGGTTACCCGCGAAGGCCCCAACGGTAATTGTTCCGCCCGGCAGTTCCAATCCTGGTCTGCTGCCAGGCCCCGATGGTGACGAGATCGAAGCAATTTTGGACGTGGAGTGGGCCGGCGCCGTCGCGCAGAACGCGACCATTAACCTCATCGTTTCCCAATCAAGCAACACCACGTTCGGCGGCGATCTCGACGCCGAATACGTGGTCGACAGCAACAGTCCCGCTCCGATCCTGAGCGAGAGCTTTGGCGAATGCGAGCTTGGCTTGGGGACTTCCGGAAACACGTTCTACAACAACCTCTGGACTCAGGCCGCGGGCGAAGGAATTACGGTCATCATCTCCTCCGGCGACAATGGCTCGGCGGGGTGCGATGTGCAGCAGATTGACAACTCAACTCCTACGGGAGCTGCTCAGTTGGGCCTTGCCGTCAACGGGGTTGCGTCGACCGGTGCGAACGTCGCCGTGGGGGGCACGGACTTCAACGATCTAACCAACCCATTGACGTACTGGACGGTGGGAGACAATCCGGTTACGGCGGCTTCGGCGCTCATGTACATTCCCGAATCGACTTGGAATGACTCCTGCACGAACGCAGTCTTCATCAATGAGTTTAACGGCGAGTTTGGGAATGATGCTCAAACAGTGTGCAATAACGCAACGATCGTGAGCGCTGGGCTCGATTTGCCCGTCGGGGGCTCCGGTGGCAAGAGCGCCTGCACGACCTCAAACGGCACGAACCCCTCCAGTTGCACTGGTGGAAATGCCAAACCTACTTTCCAGAATGGCGTGACCACCGACACCACGCGCGATATTCCGGACATCTCTCTGTACGCCGGTGACGGAGAAATCTCGGCAAGCTTCTACATTGTTTGCGAGCGAGACTTTACCGGGGATGGCGGTGCCGCCTGTAATTTGAGCGACGGTCCGTTCCTCGAGGTGGGCGGAACCTCCGTTTCAACGCAGGTGTTTGCCGGTATCATGGCGCTCGTCATTCAGAACAACGCTCTCGCGCGGCAGGGCAATCCCGATACTGTCTTGTACTCGCTCGCGAAGGCGGAATTCGCGGCGAGTTGCGACACGAACAATCCCCAACCTCACAGCACGTGCGTGTTTAATGACGTCACGACCGGGACGATCGCAATGCCCTGCGTAACCGGTTCTCCCGACTGCACCACAAACGCCTCAGTGGTGCCGCCGGCTGTGCGCGTGAACCGGCCAACACCGACGACGATCGTTACGCTTGTTTGTGCCTTCTGCGTCGGGCTGATGCTCATCTGCTTCCGGGGACGCTCGCGCGCGTGGACGACGGCACTGATGCTGCTCGCAGCGGTTGCATTCACCGCCAATGCCGGATGCGGAGGCGGTGGCAACGGCGGCGGCGGTGGGGGAGGTGGCAGCGGTACCCCGCCGGCCATCGGCATCCAGAATGGTTACAACGCCGGCACTGGCTATGACTTGGCTACGGGTCTAGGCTCGGTCAATGTCGAGAATCTGATTACGGCGCACGGATTCGCGGCAGCTCCCGATGTCAACCCTCCGGCGACTCCGGTCGCTCCCGCGCTGTTGCGGCGGATGGATGTTCGCGATTGGCAGCCGGCTGTTCGGGCGATTGCCATCACGTTCGTCTTCTGTCTCGGCATTGTCCTGCTGGGTTTCCGGCAGCGATCGCGCCGGACGAACGCGGCCATGGCTCTGACTGCGATCGCGCTTCTGACGTTGACGGCGGGAATCGCGCGCTTCCATGGATACGCTCCGCATGTTGCGCGCGGCGCCGAGTCCTCGAAGATTGCGCTCGCCCGGCGTTAGACCGTTCCGCGTACCGTATTACGAGATGACGATTCCGGCGTACCCGACCACTTGGTCGCGGTCGCCGGAAACGTCACCCGAGGTTGCGTAGCGGACGAGCTTCGCATCCTTCGCGCCCAGTTCACGCATCGCGACCAGCATGGCCACTGTCGCCGCGTAGCCGCACATCGTGATTCCTTCGTTGCGCACCGTCTCGTAAAGGCCGCGCGGATCGAGAACCAGCACGCGCGCGATGGCTCGCTCGTCCTTCACGCGCGTAATTTCGTCGCTCTCGTAATGGTTCATGTCCGAGCTGGCGATCACCAGCACCGGCTCGCGCTGCGAACGCACCACCTCGGCGACCGCCTGCCCCAGATCCTCCATGACTCCGTAACGATCCGTCGCCAGCACCACGGGCGCGAACCGCAAGGGGTCGCCAACGATCCGCTGCAGGAAGGGAAGCTGCACTTCGAGCGAATGCTCGCGGGCGTGCGCTACCGCGTCCTCCCGCAACAAGGGACAAGCGCGCGCCAGCTCCGCGGCCAGCGGCGCATCGATCCGCGCCTCGCCCAGGGGAGTGGAAAAGCTTCCGGCGGTCAGAATCGCCAACGGCTGCCCCTGCGGATAGTGGCGCGGGCCCATCAGGATGCAGCGCGCCGGAATCTCGAGCGCCGCGTACGCCGCGCCAGCCACGTGGCCCGAGTACCTATAGCCCGCGTGCGGCACCACGCATCCTAGCGCGCGTGTCTTCGTGGTTTCGCCGTCAATGAAGTCGTCCACTTGACGAGCGAGTTCCCGAGGGTCGGACGGATAAAAACGGCCGGCAACGGCAGGCGGGCGAATCATGTCGCTTAGATTACCGCAAGGGGAAGGGGAAATCGAAAAACCAGGGTTAGAGCGACTTCGAAGGCTTGCCGTGAACCCGCAGCGCCACGGTTTGTCCCGGCATCATCAGTACGCTTACTCTGTCGCCGTACTGAAAGCCGCCCTTATTGAGCATGGCCTGCATTTTGGGTTGCAAGTCCGACGAGAAGTTGTACGTGTGAATGGCGTATCCGTTCGCGCGCTCGCGCACGATCAGCGTCACGGCGTCGGCATGGATCACTTCCGCCTTCAGCCACTCCGAGCCCTCGGGCGTGGGGTGCCGCAGCGTCACGAGATCAACAACCCGGGTGATCACGGGCGCGACCACGGTGCCGACCGCACTGGCTGGCGAGGTGGGCACGACCACCGGCACGGTGACGGAATTGTTCGGCGTTACGACCGTGACCGATTGCGCGTTCGCCAGGCTCGTGAAAACCGCTAGCGCCAGAACCAGTGCGAAGGAAGCAGCGAAGATTTTATAGTTCTTCATCGATCGATATCTTCAGCGATTTCAAAAACTTAATGTCCTGCGGCGTAATTTCCACCTTGGCCTCGGCATGCTCTTCCTCGAGCGCATCCTCATCCACGCGGATGTGCAGCGATTCCAGGAAGCGTCGGTCCTGCGAGGTCATCTTGGCGTCTTGCGACGTGCGCCGCGCCAGCCCGATTGTCGCGTCGAGCTTCAACACGATATCGAACCCGGCTGCCCGCACTCCTGCAATGGCTTCCGCGATCCGCTCCGAATCCGACACCGTGTCGTTGATCGCGTGGCCCAGCTCTCGCAGCAACTGCTTCATGCGGTCGTCGAGTTGCAAGGGGGTAATACCTCCTTTGAACTCTATACCGCAATTTTAGGGCGCTGGCTAG
>Ga0210391_10001008_pt1 | contig 26753 bp, 17 predicted proteins | sample IncBWC12OmetaG_FD_160573 | JGI IMG/M metagenome (GOLD analysis project Ga0210391, IMG submission 160573) | Forest soil microbial communities from Barre Woods Harvard Forest LTER site, Petersham, Massachusetts, United States - Inc-BW-C-12-O ... | reverse complement strand
TAGGGTGAAACACGGCGGGGGAACCTGCACGCTTCGCCTTCTCTGGCTTTGGCGCTACATACAGCTCATGGTCGGTGCCGGAGACAGAGTTCCATTTAGGCAACCCGGGACGGACGTTTCTTGCTGGATTCCGTTTGCTCATGACGGACCTCCAATGCACGCTGATAGTTTCCGGAAGGCCAAGACGAAAAACAGTCCTGCGGTATCCAACCCGCGTATAGAGTGTGATAGGCCGTCGCTCTCGGAACTCTGTCTCCAGCCCTGACCGCGGCTCATATCCACATCTCCGCGAGGTTGCAAAGCCCCGCACACATTCCTATTGAAATTAGAACTTGAAATCAATCATAAGAACGTCCTTTATCATTCATTACTCTGAGAAACGAGCATGCGGCGGATCATGAGTCGAAGTTGTCCGAAATGATGATTATTGTCCAATTGAAGCAACGGCTTTTTTGTAAACACAAGCCGACCTCACAGGACGGATATCCTTACCGCTGTTTTCTGCCCTGGTTGCCAACCAGCGGGTTGCATACCTAGATTCGCTCCTTCAACGCTCAGCCGAATGACCCAACATTGACAAAATTATCTGCAGACGGCACTCGAGGTTCCCGGTTCCAGTCTGCCCGGTAACGGGGATGGAAACCAAACCCGTGTTACAATTCCGTCGGAATTCCCCCTGACCCCCAGATGTCGGTGCAGCAAGAAGAGTCTGATCTCATGTACGGAGTTGTCGCATGTCAGCCCGCAAGAATTCTGCGCCCCGCCACTGGATATTTGACTCTCTAGGATTCACGCTCTTTTACCGGATGTTTCCCCAAGCGGTTCGCCTTGCTGGGGCCGCATCTCTTTTCGTTGGAATTGCCGGCGGCGGCGCGGCTTCTGCCCAGACGAACGCAGCGACGGTGACATCGCTCTCCGTCAGTGCAAACGGCACTGAGACAAGTTCCGTGGCCGCGGGTACGGTGGTGACGCTCAGTGCCCAGGTGACAGCAGGCGGCGCGAATGTCAGTCCGGGGCAAGTGAATTTCTGCGATGCCACGGCGGCTTACTGCACGGACATCCACATTCTTGCCACCGCGCAACTGACGAGTTCTGGCAAGGCCACTTACAAGTTCCGTCCGGGGATCGGCAGCCACAGCTATAAGGCTGTCTTCGTCGGCACCAACTCGTATGCTGGCAGCATTTCGAGCACGTCGCCGCTGACAGTGACCGGAACTACTGGGCCATTTGCGACAGCCAGCTCGATTGCGGAAACGGGGGCTTGGGGAAATTACACGCTGACTGGAACCGTGACAGAGGCGGGAGGCAAAGTTGCGCCCACTGGGACTGTCTCCTTTCTGGATGCCAGCAACGGGAATTTGGTCCTAGCGACCGGATCATTGGGAGCAGCTGTTGCCGGCGTCGGCTGGCCAAACCCGGGATCGCTGCCGAACACAGAGGGCACCTATTTCGTGTCGGTGGCGGACCTTAACGGAGACGGCATCCCCGACCTGATATTAGGCTCCAATGGGGTGTCGATCTACCTGGGCAACGCGGGTGGGACCTATACCAGCGCGGGCACGATTTCCATTCAGCAAGCACCCACGAATTATCCCATCGTCATCGCCGACTTCAATGGGGACGGAATTCCGGATTTGGCCGTACCTTTGTATGGTTCGAACGACGTAGCGATCCTGCTGGGAAAAGGGGATGGTACGTTTGCAGAGCCGATTATGGCCTCGGTACCAGGCTCAATTGTCGATGTCGACGAGATCGTTGTCGCAGATTTCAATGGAGATGGAATTCCCGACCTGGCCGTAATCACCAACGCCGACAGTCCGACCGTGGACATTCTCGTCGGCAATGGGGATGGGACTTTTACCGCAGAAACAACGAATCCTCCTATTTCCGGAATTCCATTGAACTTCGCCACGGGCGATTTCAACGGAGACGGCAAGATGGATCTGGCAGTCACGGAGAATGGCGGTACGATTGCCATTCTTCTGGGAAACGGGGATGGAACATTTGTGGCGTCGGGATCTGTGAATTCAGCAAGCGGCGGTTCACCCTCACCCATCGCCGTGGCTGACTTCAACGGTGATGGCAAACTGGATATCGCTGTGACGGCAGGCGCCGATACCAGTGAGTCGGTGAGCGTACTCACGGGAAACGGGGATGGAACATTTAATTCACCATTTTCCAATCCGGGCTCAACATCAACGAGCGTGACGTGGCTCCAGGTGGCGGATTTCAACCAGGATGGCGCTGCGGACGTGGTTCTGGCCGATTCGGGCGGCATTGCCACCGTTTTTTTGAACAACGGCGGCGGCTCGCTCAGCGAAAGTTTTCTGGTAGTTTCGGGGCTCAGTGTTCCTTACTATCTCGAAGTAGGCGTGGGCGACCTCAATGGGGATGGATACCCCGACATCGTGGCCGGCGGCTATTACAACAACGCCCTCGGGCTGTATTTGACCGAGCCGATGGAAACGGCGAGCGCCAGCGCCAGCGTTCAAGTCAACGGCGTAGGTCAGCATCTCGCTCAGGCAAGTTTTCCTTCTGAGGGCAGCTATGAATCCAGCATTTCCAGCTCGATCCCGTTGTGGGGTCTTCTGCCCGCCACATCGACCACGTTGAGTGTGACGTCGGGAGGGTCGACAGTCACGAGCGTTACTCCGGGAACCGTGGTACTCCTTACAGCGAACGTGACCGCCGGCACTACCCCGGTGACAGTCGGGCAGGTCAACTTCTGCGATGCCTCCGCGCCGCATTGCACGGATATACATATTCTTGGCTCATCCGCGCTGAGCAACTCCGGAACGGCGACCTTCACATTTGTGCCCGGGCCCGGTGCGCACAGCTACCGGGCGCAGTTCGTAGAGGACGGTTTCGGCCTGGCGAGCGCATCGAACATTGCATCGCTGAATGTAGGTCCTCCACCCAGCCCCGTCTACAGCGATACGGCAGCCATCTCGTTGAATGGGACGCCGGGCGACTACAGCCTCACGGCGACCGTGACGGGATATGGCGGCCCTGCCTTGCCCACCGGAGCGGTGTCGTTCGTCGATACGAGCTTCGGCAATAATGTGCTCGCGACCGCTTCCCTCGGAACTGGCATACCCGGTATCGGCTTCCTGGAGTCATTGTCTCCTTCGTTTGGGTCCTATCCAACCGCTGAAGTCACAGCCGACTTCAACGGCGATGGAATACCCGATCTGGCAATTCTCTCCAGCAACAATTCTATCGCAGGCGGCGGCCCTTTCACCGTCGCAGTTTTCCTCGGCAACGGAGACGGAACATTCCGGGCGGGACCGACGATTCAACCTTCCGGCATGCAGGTTTACCCATTCATGATTTCCGGAGACTTCAACGGGGACGGTAAGCCGGATCTGGCGATCCTGACTTGGAACCTCCTCTCCACGAGCTACCTCACGATTCTGTTGGGGAACGGTGACGGCTCGTTCACCGCGAAACCCACCGTGGTTGCCGTCTCTCAGGGTAATGAGGGCGGTGATGGTATTCCCGGCACAATGGCGGCGGCGGACTTCAATGGCGATGGCAAGATGGACCTGGCCGTGGTGGGCGATTATATCTCGACTGGCGGAGTCGGCATCCTCTTGGGGAACGGGGACGGAACCTTCAATGCCGCGACGATTCTCGCGGCAGATCAGGACTTCGGGCGGGTCGCCATAGGGGATTTCAACGGCGACGGGATCCCGGACATGGTGGTCACTGATTATTTCGACTACGGCACTCCTCCCACCATCTTTCTGGGCAAGGGCGATGGAACGTTCATCGCGGCAAAACCGGCGTCCTTCACCCTGGACTACTTCCCCACTTCCATCGTGGTGGGAGACTTCAACGGTGACGGGATTCTAGACCTGGCGTTCTCAGACCTGAATGGCGTTGAAATCGCGTTAGGCAACGGCGATGGAACGTTCAACGAAACCTCGGCCAGCCCCATTCAAGTTCCCAACGAACTCTATAGCTTGCAGGCGGGGGACTTCAACCACGACGGCAAACTGGACCTGGCAGGATTGGACAACTACTTCGATCAGATCGTTCTTCTATTGGGGGCTGGAGATGGCACGTTTGCGGTGACAGCGACCACTCCCGTCGTGAGCACTTCCTTCATCGGCCCATTTCAAATCGCAGCCGCCGACTTCAATGGGGACGGCGTACCCGACCTGGCCATGTTGACCAAGAACGTCAACACAGCCTCGATCCTGCTGACGGAGCCGACCGAAACCGCGACAGCGACAGTGAACGGCATCGCGCCAATCGGCGCTGGAACGCATAACGTGGACGCGAGCTATGCCGGCGACAGCGACTACAGTGCCGTTACTTCCAGCACGATACCGCTCATAGCCGGTCTGGCGCCGCTCGTCGTCACTCCCGCCGCTGGAACGTATACGTCTCCGCAGACACTGACGATTACCGAGGCGATTCCCGGATCGACGATTTACTACGAACTGACAGGAATCGTAAGCACGAACGGGTATGTGCAATATACAGGGCCCGTTTCGCTGCCTGATAGTGGCGTAGAAACTTTGCAAGCCTATGCGACGGAGACGGGGTATGAACAGAGCAACTATTTGTTGGCTCAGTACACGTTGAACAATCCCGGTTTCGAGGCAGGATCTGGCGGGACTACGTCCTTGACGGTCACGCCCGGCACTACTACCGGGAATACCGGAACGATTAGTGTAGCGGGGACGAACGGGTTCAGCGGAATAGTGAATCTGACTTGCGGCGTAACTACGAAACTAACCGGCGTCGGTGACATGCCGACGTGCAGTCTAAATCCAACCTCCGTCACGATCAGCGGTGCTGCCGCGCAGACTTCGACTCTCACTGTCAACACAACCGCGGCATCGAGTGCCGAGAATCAAAAGAGAAGCCTCTTCTGGCCCTCGGTCAGCGGAGCCCCGTTCGCATTAGTGTTGCTCTTTGTGAGGCGAGGAAAACGGAAAGACTGGGTCGCGCTCATTGGACTCCTGCTGTTGTTTGTTTCCACAGGACTCATTGCGTGCGGCGGAGGCAGCAGTGGAAGCAGCGGGGGCGGAGGTGGTGGCAACACCGGCACTACGCCAGGAGCCTATACGATCACTGTCACTGGCAAATCAGGTTCGGTAAGTGCGACGGTTGGCAGCGTTGCTTTGACAGTACAGTAGCAGGGCTCTTCATGAGCGGCTGAATGGGATCTCCAAATCGACCGCGTTTTGATTCAAACCGCAGGGCAGTATGCCGGAATGGGATCGTCGGATAAGCACTTCTCATTTGGTTGAGGTTCGACCTCGCGCTGGAGGAGAATCGTGGTTCCTATGCTTTCATTCTCTGTGACTTACGCCATCGTTTTGGGATTACTCCCGAAACAACGCGCCAGGGTCTAGGAATAAAATTGGTATAACGTCCCTATCTGGAGCACGAGAACATTCACGCAAGATTCAAGGAACATCGTCAACGAGAGCTTGAGTTCCTCGCCTCTCTCGCGCTGCTGACAGCAAGATGGTTGCTCTGAATCCGTTGCCGGGCGGAACGCACAGTGTGGCTTTCGACATCAATAATGTTGGCATGATCGTAGGCGGGTCTGAATTGCTTTCCAATGCAGCCAAACCGGTGGTCCATGCCGTGCTTTGGCGCGGAACCACACCCCAAGATCTGGGCGCGATCGACCGGAACGGTAATAGTATCGCGTACGCGATCAACAATCTGGGTGACGTGGTTGGGGTTTCCGAGGTGCGCAAGGAACGAACTGTTTTCCTTTACAGCCAAGGCGAAATGCACGACCTTGATATCCGTGGACGCGCCTTTGCTATCAACGATCAGCGCCAGATCGTGGGCGCTTTGGATCTGGAAGAACGAGGACGTCCTCGCGGCTTCATCTGGAACAGTGGCAAGGTCCGCGACTCACACTCTGTTAACTAACAATCGTTACAGAATTCGAGACCGCTTTTCGAATCAATGACAAGGGACAGATTTTGTGCAGAGGGGCTACGGAGACGGACCCCTGCGCGCCCTCTTGCTGAGTCCAATCCGGTAGTCATAGGTACGAATAACAACAGGGTTAGTGCAGAGCTGGGCGGATATGATGCGCGTCGACTAGATAAGTTGCGATAAAGGACGCTATCGCCAACATCGGACGCATGCGCGAGTTCCGATGCCTCCTAGTGAATTGCGTTCGCATCCTTATTATGGACTCTCGCGGGCGTAGGTTGCGAGGGACGGAAAGGATGAGAATCAATTCCGAATGTCAGGTCCTCGCACGGATGGCCACCGTTTAGCAAGTCCAAATCTCCCTGGATGTTGGAGCCCGACGGCGCCCAGCCCGCCTGCTTCGCCCGGTTTTCCGCGGCAACTCCCTGTACGAAGTCTCCCGCGGCTCCATAAGCGCAAGCTAAAGTGTCGAGCCAATCTCCGTTCTGAGCGCTGCCGAAACCCAAAGGCGAGCGTGTGGCGCTTGCTGAATTTTCGTCTGCAAATCGCGGCGAGGTTGGGCATTTTTTCGTAAATAGGCACGGAGATTACTTGGTCTTTGGCTGAGGCGATGAGCGAACCAATCGGCGACAAGCTGCCTGGCCGGGGTCAGGTTGGTCGGCCTGAACATGCTCGGCGCCGCCTTGGGCAACGGTGAATATCCGCAATTGTTTACCTACTGCCAGAGAAGATCAAGCAGAGAAAAAAAGAGACACAGGAATGACGAAGCTGATCGGAATCGAAGAGCATTTTGTCACTACTGACATCCGTGCTGCCTGGGCAGCATCTCCTATCGGACAAGAGGGTACTGGCGGGTTCGATCGAGGTGAAATCGAGGAGCGGCTCGACGATTTTGGGGGAGCATCGGGTGGCGCTAATGGATGAAAGTGGGGTAGATGTCCAGGTGCTCTCCGTGACCACGCCAGCCCTGCACAACCTCGAATCGGAAGAGAGCGTGATTCTGGCACGATGACTAACGATCTGGTGGCCGCCACGATAGCGAACTATCCCGCACGTTTCCAGGGTTTCGCCACATTGCCGACCGCCGCACCCGAAGATGCTGCGCTTGAACTTGAGCGAAGTGTGCAACACCTCGGATTAACTGGTGCGATGCTTTGTAGTCGGACGCGCGACAAGAACCTGGATCACCCTGACTTCCTTCCTATGATGATCAAATTCGTCGAAATAACCCATCAGCCTCCTGTAGCTCGTAAGCAAGTCTTTCAGACTGTCGCCTTCCAATGGTCCACACCGGACCATGAAGCGAGATGTCACCACAAAAAGTATCCGGTCCGCCCTATCGAGATGCCTCAAACACAAAGTCCCCACCAGCCTGACGTTATTCATCTTCCCAAAATCGCGGCAGACCTCGTGCAACTGCAGCAAGTCTTCATGAACCTCACCTTTCACGCTGTCAACCGCGGTGCTGCAAGTGCATTCCACCGAAGGCTCTCACTCAGCCTGGATCGGGGCCTTGCCGCTGGCCGGTCGCCCAAAAATACTCAGGAACTCAGTCCTTCCGCGGTGTTTTTGCTGTCAGCAGGTCTACGAACAATTTATAAAATTTCTCAAGGTCCAGATCGACCTGAACCTCAGCCGGCCGGACCTCAACGATCGGCTTGTCCCGATCCGCCCAACTCAGGGTATTACCGTAGCCGGGGCCGCGGTCCAGATCCACGTCCATAAAGAGCGTTTCTTTCTTTGTGATCAGGCTGGCGTCGAGCCACGCCGCTGCCGCCAGCTCATCCCACAGATAGTTGTAGTTACCGCGCAGCTGTGTGTACTGGCCAATGTAGCGCGCTGCGGGCGAGTCGCCCGCTTTAACGCGGTTGATCAACTCCGAAGTCAACCGTGTCTTTACCGAAATATCCACCGGCGTGCAAATGACTTTCTTCCACGGCGCCCGGAGCACAATATGAGCCGCTTCCGGATCGAACCACAAGTTGAATTCATGAGTTGGGGTGTAAACAAATTCCGGATCGTCAGTCTGCGGATTGAAACTGCCGCCCATGAACACCAGCTCTTTAGCCAGCCCCGCGAACTCTGGGTCGATAGAAATGGCAAGTGCCAGGTTCGTCATCGGCCCTCCCTCGTAAACCGTCACCTGGTTGGGAAACTTATGCACCATGCGAATTAGAAAGTGAGCGGCGTCCTTATCGGATGGCTTGGTGGTGGGCCGGCCTTCCGGCATTTCTCCCAACTGGTCGGACGGATGGTAGAAGTTCGGAGTCCAGGCTCCCAGCCACGCTACCTTGCCGTATTCTTGTTCCCATCTTTCTGTCTCCTGTTTTCGTCTTACTAGTGGATACTCCGCTCCCGGCACGACCGGAATATCCGATCGTCCGATGATTTCGAGCATCCGCAGGGTGTGCGCCACTTCTTCGTGGAGCCACTGATCGCCCGTCACCACCGTGATGCCCAGGACTTCGGTCTGTGGCGACTGGATCAAGAGGAGCATCGACTGCTGGTCCGTTCCCGCGGGTCCGGCGCCGTCTTGATCAATGACGATCTTGCGCTTCTCCTCGCCCCAGCATGTAAAGCACGATATCAATAACAGCGCCGCCAAGAACCAGACTCGTCCTCGTTTCATTGATCAGCCTCGCTGAGTTGCCTCGTCGTTCCGCCCGCAAACTTCTCGATTGCAAACTTAAAGGCAGACTGAGTCATCTCAGTCTGCCCCTATGTTAACCCGCTTAACCCGCCCTAGAAATTCAGCCTGAGCGCAAACTGAATATCGCGTGAGTTATTCAACGTCTGATTGATCACCCCGAAACTCGTGGGCGAGTTTATGTCCTGCTGTCCGGTGTCGCCGAGACCGCCCAGGAAGTACTGCGGGTGGTTGAGAAAATTAAAGAACTCGGCCCGGAATTGCAGATTCATCCCCTCGCGGAAGGACAACGGGAAGTCTTTGATGATCGAGAAATCCGTGTTTACAAAACGCGGGCCGTAAATGGGCGCGCGTGCCGCGGTGCCAAGTTCTCCGGAGGGCGCCTTCGCGAATGCGCAAGGATTGAACCAATTCTGCAGTGTGTGGACCCGCGCCGGGCAATTCGTACTGCCGCCCTCCGGCCCGCCCTTGTTCGGGTCCCCCACCTCGTTGGGACGGTTGAGACTGAAGCCGTCATAATTGAAGAAAGTTCCCGAGTCCCCCGCCGCGCCGGGGAAGATATCCGCGTTGTCACTATCGACGACAAACAACGGAAATCCGGACTGGGCTCTCTCAATTAGATTCAACTGCCAATGTCCCAGCAGCGTGTTGGTGGCTCCGCTCCAGTTGCTGCCGTAATGCTTGCCCCTGCCGAATGGCAGTTCGTAGAGAATGCTGGCGGTAAAGGTGTCGTTGAGGTTCAGTTGAGACAAACCCCAGTCCATGTGCTTGTTTCCGGGTAGGGGCCAGTACAAAGCACCGACGGCTGTGCCCAGCCCGTCGGGCAGGCCGGAGTCGAAATTGCGGGCATAGGTATAGCCCACGAGGGCGTAGAGACCATGCCGCGCGCTCTTGGTTTCGGCCTTGATTTGCAAAGAGTCGTAACGGGCGTTGCCGATGCTGTTGTTGTTATCGATGAACTGGAACGGTGTGTAAGGGAACGCGGGGATGCCACAGCCCAGCGTGTAACCGGACACGGTAGAAGCGCCGTTGCCGGGGCACGCCAAAGGCGAAGAAATGTTTTCATCCACCTGGCTCACCAGAATGTGCGTGCTGCGGGAGCCGGCATAACCCACGGTCAACACCACATTGCCGGGGAACTGGTGCTCAACATTGAGGTTGTATTGCATCACCATCCCCTGCTTGAAGTTGAGATTCTGCGATTGAATGGTTCCCGTGTAAGCGGTTGGGTTCACAGGAGAGTTGAAGACTGCGCCGCCCGCGACCGGCGTGGTAGAAGACGTGCCGGCCGGTTGGAGGAAGCCTCCCGACAACGAATTCGCGGCGACGCCAAAAGCCAAACCGAAAATGACATTGGGATCCACTTCCGCATAGTATGGCGGATTCTGCCACAATCCCTGCCCGCCCTGGTTCCAGGCAGAATCATGGAAAATGGCATACCCGGCGCGGATCGCGGTACTCTGACTTCCCAGAGGTTTCCAAGCCAGCCCGATTCGAGGCTCGAAAGCGGTTTTGTCAAACTGGACGCCCACGCGCCCGTCCGAAGCAATGCAGATCGTGCAACCGCTCACCCCCGGAGCACCTTTGGGGATGTACCACTTGCCGCTCTCAAAATCGAAGTTCGACTGCCGATTCTCGATCTCAGTTTCGGGCGTCACCAGAGCCCACGCCAATCCGATGTTCACTGTCAGGTTGCTGCTTACTCTCCAGTCATCCTGGACAAAGGGACGAACCAATTTCCAGCGGCGGCCGACGGTAGCTCCCAGGAAGGTCTGATCGTGCGCGGCAAAATTTCCCATCCCGCCGATCAGCGTATCGGCGATGTCGTCGCCCGTTTGATTGCCAATCTCCGAGACGAAACCATCCTGAAAGGCGTTGTTCCTTACGTTCATCTGATTATCGCGAAATACGCCGCCGAACCGGATCTCATGTTTGCCTCGAATCAATTCGAGGTTATCGGACACCGAGAAGACGTTGGTTCCGCCCTGGTAAGGCGCATAGCCGCGGTCGCCCACGGAGTAGTAGCTGGACATGGAGAACGAAGTCATGCCGCAACTTTCGCAGTCGTTGGTCGCCTGATTCAGGCTGGCGGGGTAGCCAGTCAAGCTGTCGCAGGCGCTGCCTAAATCGGCGCCGGGAATCGGGGCGGGCAGGCCGGTTACCGGATTGACAAGCTTCGCAGCTTCGCAGCTGCCAGTGCCGAAAGAAAGAATGTGGTTGAAAATCCGGCTAAAGCCGAAACCGAACTGATTGATCGTATTGGGGGACAAAATGTGAGTTTCAGAGATCATCGCATTCCGCCCGTGGTTGTCGATGAGTTGCGTGCTACCGAAAGCGGTAGCTTCGGCAAATCCCGGAGAACCGCCCGGAACAAAGTTCGTGGCCTGATCGTAGCTGAAGCGGCCAAAGATGGAGTCTTTATGAGAAAAATTGTGATCGAGACGGATGTCCCACGTGCCTTCGTTGAGCTTCCTATCCGGCACGAGGGTGTAGTTGTAATCCAGGCGGGGATTGTTCGCGTTGGGCGTGGGATAAAGGCTGAGCACGGCCAGACCAACCGGGTTCGACATTGCGGCCGGAATTATGTTGCAAGGTATGCCAGGCGTCTGCGAGCCGTTACTATTCGGCACAATCGCATTTCCTGAGGCATTACATTGGAACGGAATCGCTGCGGTAGTCGCAGTCGCCGAAAAGGGGTTAACGAGGTTGGGGAAACCATCGGCATTAAAAGCGGGAGCTCCGGAAGCGAAGCCGGGACGGGGGTTGCCGAAAGGATCAAGGCTGAAGTTGTAATCGCCGTTGCTGTCCGGGGTTCTCATGGCTGTGGATGGGACCACGCCTGTGAACGGAACTCCCTTGCGCTGCATTTTTGCCTGATAATCGGCGAAGAAAAACGTCTTGTCCTTTTGAATCGGACCGCCGAAGGAGCCGCCGAACTGGTTTAGATTGTACTTCGGCGTTGCGTTGACGAAAGGCGTGCTCGCATCGAGGACTGAATTGCGGAAGAATTCAAACAGCGATCCGTGAAACTTGTTCGACCCCGACTTCGTGGTTACCAGCACGGTCGGACCGGCCCGTTCTCCATATTCCGCGGAGTACGTGTACGTCAGTACTTTAAACTCCTGGATGTCGTCGATGGAAGAGAAGATCGCAATACCCCCCTCATCGATTTGATTGTTATCGTTGCCGTCGAGCAGCCAATCGGTGCTCTGTTCGCGGGAGCCACCGACCGAAAGCGAGAACGATCCGCGAGTAGAGGCTTCGCTGCTCGCGGCGCCGTTGAAGAAGCTTACCGGGCTGGTGGATGCGGTAGTGCCCGGCGTTAGCGTCGCCAATTGTACGAAGTTGCGGCCGTTCAAGGGAAGATCGGCCACCTGCTCAGAAGTGATGACCTGGCCCAAGGTTGGATTCGCGGTCTCCACAGCCACTTCCGTCGCGCTAACTTCAACGGTCGATGAGACCGACGCAGGTACGAGTATGAAATCCAGCTCGCGCTGCTCATCGACTTGCAGCCGGACGTCTTTCTGTTCCGCAGGCGCGAAGCCTTGGGCCTCCACGCGAATCGTGAAGTACGCAACGGGCAGCAGTGGGATGAGGTAGTGTCCAGAGCTGTCGGTATTGGCTTCGCGAACCACCCCCGTACCCTGCGAGGTCGCCCTGACTGTCGCACCTGAGATCACCGCGCCCGCCTTATCCGTAACCGTCCCCGAAAAGCTGCCATTTGCCTGCGCGTACAGTAACGAAGACGAACCTATCAGCAGAAAGACAACAATCGCGAGCAGCATCTTCTGATTCAGCATTGCGACCCCTTTCACCGGCCCCGCACCAAACTGCGAGCGCAGTCTCCCTTCCGCGTGCAACTAGAAGGCTTTTGACCTTGGAGCGCCTTATAGATTGCAAGTACTTCCGAAGTCAAGACTTTTCGGTAATAAGAATCTTTAGGCAGCGCCAAATTTCCGAACCGGCACACAAGAAAATCAGAGTGGTCCAGAAGGCCCGCTCCGTCACCAGCGGGGCGAGGGATCTCGGGCACATCGGAACGCTTAGGGATTAAAGTGCGCATTACAAAAGTCGCTCACCCAAAAACTGGGTTCGGCTCAATTCCCAGCTCGCGACGCCCACTCCGCATCAAAACGCGAGCGCTCGAAAAAGGATTTCTGGGTTCCAACCCCCGTCGTCGAAAGTCCGGCATACAGATTCGCGCGCCTCACGGCCTCTTGCTCCGGCAATCCTTCCGCCAGGAATACGGCGAAGCTCCCGATGAAGGCGTCGCCCGCACCTGTGCTGTCCATGCTCTTCACGGCAAATGGGGGCACGTGTCGGCTTATTCCCTGGCCCGCGAGCAGCGCTCCGTTGGCTCCCAAAGTAATAATGACGCGGCGAATGCCGCCCGCTACCAGTTTCTCCGCGCATCTCCTCGCGTCTTCGACATTCCTCACAGCAACTCCAGTAATGGTCTCAGCCTCGCTTTCATTCGGAATGAAGTAATCGAGGCCGGCCAGAGCCTGCATGTTGACGGGCTGACCAGGCGCCGGGTTCAGAATGCAGCGGATGCTGTGCTTTTGCGCAAACGTGATCGTGTGGTAGACGGTTTCCAGCGGAATCTCAAACTGCAGGACAATGCAATCCACCACTTTCAACGTCTCGGCAGCAGCGGCCACATCGGCGGCTTTCAGCGCATCGTTGGCCCCTTTTACCACCAGAATGCGATTCTGGCCGTCGGGCTCGACAAAGATCGGCGCAACGCCACTGGATAGTCCCTCAACCTGCTTTACATGGGTTGCGTCGATACCAAGTTTCTTAAAGTTCTCTATTGTGGCCGGACCAAACAGGTCGCTTCCAACTCGCGCCACCATGAACACATCCGCGCCACAAAGACGAGCAGCAACTGCCTGATTCGCGCCCTTACCTCCGAATCCCAGATCGAATTTCTGGCCGAAGATGGTCTCCCCGGGCTTCGGAAACTGATCGGTGAATGTTGTGAGATCAATGTTGGCACTTCCAACCACCGCGATGCGAGGGCGTCTGGCCATAATTTGCAGATTACTAAGAGAATGCCGAGTCTATTGCTCGGCTTTAGTGGTGTCAAACGTGATGTTGCGAGGAGGTCATGCGCTAGTGGTTGGAGACTTGTTGGGTTGCGACTGCATCGACGGTCGCCTGAATCTGGCTCAGAGGGGATCAACCGTTTACGGCTATCAAGCTCCGCCTCCTTTGAAGGCGGGGCTTGATGCGCTTTCGCGACATGCCAGCTTAGCCATTCGCTCGTGCCACCAGAAAAATTGCTAGTCCATAAAAAACAAACATCAGAACGAGGTAGGTTTTGGCACGGGGTCCCGAGTTGGCAAATTCTTTCCAGGCGAGAATTCCCCAGAGCGCGGCAACCATGGGCGCGGATTGACCGATGGCGTAAGAGATGGCGACACCCGTGAAGCTCGCCGCAACGAGGTTGAAGACCGTTCCGATGCCCCAGATGAATCCACCGAAAAGACCCAGGAAATGCCCCCCCGCGGAGCCACGGTAAAATCCGCTGAAACCTACAGGCTCTCCAACCAGCGGGTGCTTCATGAAATAGATATTCCAGATAAAACACGATAGCAATGCTCCCAAGGTGAGGAAGACGGCGGCGCTATAGGGTCCCAAGCTATTTCCGCGGGTCATAGCGTGCGTCATAAAAGGGGCCCAGAGGCCCATCAGAATTCCTGATACCACACAGGTGATCAGACTCTTTTTTGAGACGGGACGCCCTGCATCCGCGAGACTGCCATAAGCTTTGCCATCCAGAAGCACCGCAATGAACGCGCACGCGACTCCCAGGGCCAGGAGCAAGGCATTGCCCTTCGGCTGCAGCGCGTAGCTCAACGCAACTCCGACTACCAGTGCGATTCCGATGGAGATGGGAAAGGCGACGGCGAGTCCGGCCATGTCGATCGCAGCAACGAGCAAGAGATTGGCAAGGTTGAACAGCGCGCCTCCGATGAGAGCGTTAATAATGTTCGACGCGTCGGCGGCATGGACGTTGTTCAGAAAGCTGGAGGAATCGTGGCCCGTGCTCCCCATCGTGAAAGCGAGCACAAGCGAGATTATGAAGATGCCGACGGTGTAGTCCCAGTAGAAAAGCTCGAAACGATAGCCCTTCACCCCTTTGTAGGTGTTTGCCCAAGAGCCCCAGCAGACGGCGCTCGTGATCATCATCAGCAGCGCAATGCTCAGGCTCGAGGGTGTGAACATCAATGCTCCTTATTGATTGGTGAGGGGACGGAAAGTGTGTAACTCTACTCTTCTTTTGTTCAGGCGACAAGCGAGGCGAGGAGAGAGCTTAGCTGTTTACCTAGGAATAAGTTGAACGCCCGAGGAACTCGCTCTGTCCGGTGCTGCCCAGAAATTTGTTGCCTTCCACCACGACGCGGCCTAGCAGGGAATTCTCGCGGAGAAAAGTTAGCGAGACTGCGCGCTCCGCCATACAGTCTGAACTGCGGAGGATTTCCGCTCGATCTGCGCCGAAATATGCGAAGAATGCCGTAGTTCGCGATTATTCACCGGCAAACTGGACCACAGAGAATGCACTGCTCGTCGGCACGGGGTAACCGCCCCGCCCTTTTCTCCGGAGGGCACCTGCGCAGTCCGGTTTCAATAAGGGCAGCAGCGAATGCAATGCAATCAGAAACCGATGATACGGCTAATTCCGGGGAGTGCGCACTCTTAAGGCTCGCCGCGAATCGGTATCACTCGGGGCGTCGTCTCGAAATGTTTATCGTCGTTAACGAGCAGAATGGCCTATGGCAAAATTCTCCTGGTTGGCAGATCATGGGTCGTGTGGCAATTTTACGGTGACGATACGATTGCCACTCTACAGCTTCCACGCTCGCGCCATGTCCCAGTCTCCAGACCCAGTCGCGTCGCAGCAGGTGACGTCTCTGCTTGCTTTGGCCACTAAGTTTCTCAGAGCCGGGCGACCGAGCGAGGCGATTACGCCGTTGTGCGATGCAGCGCTCCTGGAACCGTCCAATTCCGCCATCCTGCACGATCTCGGCCTCGCCTGCCTCGAGGTCGGTCGCATACCAGACGCCATCGCCGCTTTGCAGCGGGCCGTCGCCATCAACCCGCGCTACGCCGATGCATATTTCCGCCTGGGAATTGCCTTGGAGAAGCTGGGCAACATCGGCGGGGCAATCGCCGCGTACGACCGCACCACGAAGCTGCTCCCGTCCTTGACCGAGGCGTGGTTCCGCGCCGGCACCCTGGTCTACATACTGGGCCATCTCGACGAAGCGATCGGCTGTTTCCGCCACGCGGCGGCGACTGGAGGTAGGACCAACTTCGGCCGTCTTGGCAAGGCGCGGGCGCTGCTGATCGAGGATTGCAACCCGGAGGCCGAACAGGTATTGCGAGAGATGCTGGTGGCCGATCCGAGGAACGCCATGGCGTATGAAATGCTCGGCAATCTGCTCTCTGAGTTCGGCCGTTTCGAGGAAGCCCGTGCATGCTTCGAACGCGCGATCGCGATCGCACCGCTGCTGGCGGGAAGCTACTACGATCTGGTCCGGTGCCGCCCGATCACGGATGGTGACGACGGTCTGCTTCAAGCGATGCAAGCGGCCCTCGCTACGCCGGGGCTGGAAGCGGCGCAACGCCAGCGTGTTCACCTCGCGATTGGAAAGGCGGCGGAGGATCTTGGCGACTACGGCTTGGCCATGCAGCATTTCGACGCCGCAGACGCTGTGCGCCGCGGCGCAGCGTCGTTCGACTCGGCCGCGTTCTCCATCTTGATCGACCGGCTGATTGCCCTCTGCACACCCGAATTGATTGCGCAGGCGGCCGAACTCGGCAGCGGCGATGCGACGCCGGTGCTGATCATCGGCATGCCACGGTCTGGCACAACTCTCGTCGAGCAGATCGTCTCCATGCATCCTGAGGTTGGAGCCGGCGGCGAGTTGAATTTCTGGAACGAGCGCGGGACGGCGTGGCAGCGCTCCGCCTCGGCTGGGAACGAGACGCCTTTTATCGTCTCGGAGTTCTTGGCTAAGGCTGCAGCACAGTATCTCGGTGTGCTGCGCAGGATTGCGCCGAAGGCGGCGCGACTGACCGACAAGATGCCGTTCAACTTCCTCTGGGCCGGGCTGATCCACATGGCATTCCCGCGCGCCACCATTATCCATTGCCGCCGCGCTGCAATCGATACGGCGCTGTCGATCCATCAAACTTACTTCCATCCGACCTTGGCGTTTCCGACCGGAGGTGCCGAACTGGTCGCCTATTTCCGCAACTACCAGCGGCTCATCGACCATTGGCGGAACGTGCTGCCGACGGATCGCTTCATCGAGGTCGATTACGAGGACCTGACCCGCGCTCCCGAACCAATTATCCGGCGGATCATCGCAGCCTGTGGTCTGGCGTGGCACGACTCATGTTTGCGTCCCGAAAGCAATCCGCGGGCCGTGAAGACCCCGAGCAAATGGCAGACCCGGCAGCCGATCTATCGCACCTCCGTCGCGCGCTGGCGACGCTACGAACCCTGGCTGGGGCCGCTGCGCGAGCTCGTCGCTGACGTGTCGGAATAGGACAGGAGTATCGTCGATCAGGTTTGGGCTGAAACAGGCCATCTCGTCGGACAATACGGCGTCCCGACGAGATGAGTGTAATAGCGATTCAGCGTTGATAAGCGTCGAGGGTACTGCAAACTCTGAGGCTTTCGTTGAGGGGTTACATATACGCACGAACGGAATTTTGCAGCACCCTTCGCCTGGGCCCGCGCGAGAGCCAGAATCAGTGCCGCTCTGCAGAATCTTGCATCTTGACGCCCACACGGCTCCGGAGGACAATCCTGAGTCTCGGGACTGGAACTCAAAATGACCAAGCGAATGGCCTGCATCGTTATTCTGTTTTACGCGGCAACGCTTCCTGCGCCTGCGCAGCTTACTACCTTGGCAAGTTTCGATAAGACCGATGGCAGAGACCCCGGCTGGCCTGCCTCCCCTTTCGTGCAGGGAACCAACGGCAACTTTTACGGAACCACAATAGCAGGAGGCGCGAATGATGAGGGCACGGTGTTCGAAATCAGCCCCGCGGGCAAACTGGTCACGCTGTACAGTTTTTGCTCTCAACCCAGCTGTAGTGACGGCGCCATCCCAAATGCGGGACTGTTGCAAGCCCTCGACGGGAATCTCTACGGTACGACGAATGCAGGCGGCAGGAACAACTTAGGTACGATCTTCGAAATCACTCCCAAGGGTAAGCTGACGACTCTATATTACTTCTGCTCTCAGTCGGGCTGCAGCGATGGCGCTAATCCTTCAGCAGGATTGGTGCAAGGCTCCGATGGTAACTTCTACGGGACCACGGCCGTCGGCGGATCTTTTGGTGTCGGAATAGTTTTCAAAATAACGAAAGAGGGTGTGCTGACCACGCTGGCAAGTTTTGACGGCTCTAACGGGCAGGGCCCTGCTTTCGGTTCCCTCATCCAAGCCACCGACGGAAACTTCTACGGGACAACGCTCGTTGGCGGTGCCAATGCAAGTTGTGGGGACACTAGAGGCTGCGGCACGATCTTTCGGATGACACCTCATGGCGAGCTGACCAGCCTTTACAGTTTTTGCACCCAACCAAACTGCACTGATGGTTTCGAACTCTACGGCGGGCTGGTACAAGGTGCGAACGGAAACTTCTACGGGATAACAACCTTAGGCGGGGCCAACGACTACGGCACCGTGTATGAACTCGCCCGGTCGGGTGAGTTCAGAACGCTGCACAGCTTCGACTCGTCTGACGGCGCTTATCCCGAGGCTGCGCTGATCCAGGGTACCGACGGGAATTTTTACGGGACAACTTCAGGCGGCGGAGCAAATGGTGATAGAGGCACGGTTTTTCAAATCACCCCCGCGGGCACGCTTACCACGCTCTATAACTTCTGCTCGCAATCGAACTGTTCTGACGGCACTGGTCCTTTTGAAAGTTTGATCCAAGCTACGAACGGTGAATTCTACGGAACGACTTTCGCAGGCGGTCTTAGCTCGAACTGCATTGGTGGGTGCGGTACTGCCTTCAGCCTGTCGATGGGGCTCGGCCCGTTCGTCGAAACACGTCTCAGCTCCGGCGAGACTGGGTCTCACGTAATACTCCTCGGCAACAGTCTGACCGGCACGACCGCCGTTAACTTTAACGGCGCGTCGTCTTCTTTTACTGTCCTTTCGGAGACGGCAATCGAAACCACCGTACCCACCGACGCTACCACCGGATTCGTCACCGTAGCCACACCAAGCGGTACACTGGGGAGCAACCAGCCCTTCCAAGTGATTCCGTAGGCGAGATTTTGGATAAAGATCGGGCACCGGGGGCTAGCCGGCTATCAGCGGATGCCGCTGCTCGCCAAGCCACAGCGTCGCGATATACTGCTCGAGATCTTAGCGCACGTTCGGCGGCAGTATCACCCGATTTTGCAGGTTGAAATGAGAAGCTATTTTCTTCCGAGCGCCAACCCGCCTAACGTTTTGGTCTGCATCGTAATCACATCCGGGCCAGTGATCTGGCCTGCGACGATCGGCTTGTCGGGGACGGTCTCGTAAGCATATCCAGTCAGAGTGCCGCTCACATCGTCGAATTGCCGATGGTGCCCAAGCGTGACGCTGAGTCTGGCCCAACCGTAGTGAACTTCGCCGCCTACGACGAACTTTAGCCCCAAATATCGATCGCTGACACCATTACCTTTGCCGGCCCACGGGCCCAGGTCGGAATACTGGCTGCCATCACCTTTTTGGAAAAGTTCCACTGCCATAAATGGAAAACGAACGGAGAAATTGCCTTTTGGTCCGATTGGGGCGCCGGCGGGCAAAGCGGAGGCAGCAGAAAGAAAATAGCCGCTGCGACTAAAACGTCTACCGGCGGCCACGTTATTAATGTTGCGGTATCCGGATGCATAGAGCCCTACCTCTAAGCCCGAGGTGCCCCTGTAAAACGCCGTGCGCAGTAGAAAATCCTTGATGCCGTCGTGGTTGAGATCAATGTAGAGGGGAAGACCTGCGTGTGTTACCTGATTCGTTTTCGTATAAACAACTTTCGCCTCGGAGACCCCGGCCAGCGCCAGCATACTCACTCCGGCTGCACTTGCAACCTGCGCGTACGTATTGAGTTGACAGTTAAGGGAATCGGGAATTTTTAATTTCTTACGGGAATGGGGAGTGCTGGACATCAGTCTTCCTCCGAAGGCGTTTCATTATCCGGCCCGCTACATTAACAGTCAACGCTCACAGCTCCTGTAACAGAAATTTCACACCGTCTTCATACAGCCGTCACAAGTCGTCTGTTAGGTTCGCGACTATCGCCGCTCGTAGTTCCACCGGGATGTTTCACAGATGATCCCATTCGCGTGAGGAGAAACTCCAAAGGAGGAAAACGGTATATGTCTCGAAATAAGGTTCGAAACAATTCCCGAAGAAAGTCTCGACCCAACCATCTGCGACCCCTCACTGGGCTGCTGGCCGCGGGGCTGGGCTTTTCGGGTCTCGCCGCTGCTCAGTCCCAACTGTACTATCCGACCTACGTCACGGGCCCGCAGACAAACGGCTCGTGGGTAGTCAGCTCTGGCCAGATTATCAATCCGGCCGGCACCCAAGTGAACCTTGGCATCGAGGTCCGCGCCAAGGCCATCGCGCTGAACCCAAACACTAAGACTCACACAGCCGCCGTGCTCACCATGGGTACGTATGCGTCCAATGGCAACGGAGCCGTAGAGGTGTTCGACACCACGACTGGCGCTGTTCTGCAGAACTATATCCCGGCCGGAGGAAACGATCCGAGCGGCAGCTATAGCGGCATAACCTATTCCGCCGATAGCCAGTACCTGGTGTTCAGCCAGGACAGCAGCAATGTCACTATCGCCAAGGTCAACGCACAGGGGTTGCTCTCAGACGACGCCCAGATCAGCGTGCCGCCGTTGCAGCCGCTCGATTCTTTTATCGCCTGTTTTCCGAACAGCCCTCCGGGTGCTTATGCCGTACCCTGCGGCACGTTCTATACTCCGTACACTTCTTATCCCGGCGGCGTCGCACTCTCACAGGATGGCACGAGCGCGTACGCTCTGCTGAACCAGAACGACACGCTGACTCAGATCAACCTGATCACGAACCAGCAGGGAACGCAAATCCGAGTCGGCAACGCGCCGCACAGCATCGTGATCAACAACACCGGCACGACCGCCTATGTCAGCAACGAGGGTGGCCGCGCCGCTACGGCGGCGGATTTCCAGATCTGGTCCGCCGGCACTGAAATCGTCGCTGACCCGGTGGTTGGCTCCGCCATCACCGGTACCATTTCTGTGGTTGATCTTTCCACGATGACGGTTACAGCTACCATCTCGACCAGCGGTCTGCACCCGACCGGGATGGCGTTCTACCGTGGGAGCCTGTTGGTCGCCAATACTTATAGCGACACCATCTCGGTTATCAACACGGCCAGCAACGTGGTAGAGCGGACGATCTCCCTTGGGCTGCCAATCGGAGTGCCCGGCCAAGGCCCGGCCTATGGCGCGGCGCCGAACTCAATCGCCGTTGATACTAAGAACGGCATTGCCTACGTCGCGCTTTATAACGCCAACGCGATCGCGGTGGTTAACCTCGCTACAGGCGTGCAGAAGCCGGTCGAGGGTATGATTCCGGTCGCCTATGCGCCCAGCTCGGTCGTGCTGGACGCGGTCGCTAACGTACTCTTGGTTGCCAATGACAAGGGCATCGGCACCCGTAATTCGTTCGAATGCGACTACGGCGTCTGCGATTACAATACCCACCAGGACAACGGCACCGTCAGCATCGTCCCCGTGCCGAATAGCGCGACCCTGGCGACGATGACGACCGACGTTTACGAGTACAACCACTGGAATCGGACGCAAAATATCGAGTCTGCCTCCGGTGGCAACCCGCATACCAAACCGGTCGCAATCCCGGAGAGGATCGGCTCTCCCTCGCTGATCAAGCACGTGTTCCTGATCGTTCGTGAAAACCGCACCTATGATCAGATGCTGGGCGATGTGACCGCCGGCAATGGCGATCCCTCGTTGGCAGTATTCGGCGACGGCTCCGCAGCCGGCGCCATCCCGATTACGCCGAACGTGCACGAGCTGGTGACGCGCTTCCCTCTCTTGGATAATTTCTACGACCCGAGCCGCCAGTCAGCTGACGGTCACCAGTGGATCACCGAGGGTATGGCGCCTTATGCCGACGACATCCAGTCGCCTGACTGGGTTCGCAGCTATCCCGGCGGGAACGCCGGCGATGCACTCGCGTATCAGAAAAAGGGCTTCCTCTTCTCGGAAGCTTCGGCCGCCAGTCTGCCGGTGAAGCTCTACGGCGAATACGTCGAGAACGATACGTTCCTGCAGCCGAACGGGTCAACCAGCGAGCCCAGCTGGAGCGAATTTTACGCCGACTCGCAGTGCTTCGAGGGAGGGCCCGATTGCGGACCTCCTGGGACTAAGGGCGAGAAGACGCTCTACTATCAGAACACGGTCCAGGCAGAGTCCTCTATTCCGGCCGTGTATCAGCACCTCATCAAGAACTTCCCGCAGTTCGATCTCGGAATCCCCGACCAGTTCCGCATCGATCTGTGGCTACAGGACTTCAACAATGATGTCGCGAACAATACGGTGCCAGCGTTGAGCATCCTGTGGATAATGTGCGACCACACCGGCGGCCCGCCGATCCCAATCGCCGAAGAGGCCGATAACGATTTGGCAGTTGGGCGCATTATCGACTACATCAGCCACAGCAACGTGTGGTCCACCTCGGCGATCTTCATCGAGGAAGACGACGCGCAGAACGGCGTCGACCACATCGATGGTCACCGCAGCCCAGGCTATATCGTCAGCCCATACGCCGTGCAATACGGAGCCACCGACCACACCTACTACACCCAAGTCAACATGACGCGGACGATCGAGCAAATCCTCGGTCTGACGCCCATGAACCAGTTCGACCTCACGGCGTCGCCGATGAGGACTGATTTCACCAACAACCCGCCCCTCGATAACTTCCTGCCGTGGACGCATGTGTCGAACCAGGTCCCGCTGAACGAGGGCGTTACAGCGAGCGCGGACGACAACACCAGCAGCCCTAAAGTCAAAGCTCTGAGGGCAGCTTGGCTCCAGAAGAAGACGCAGATCTTCACCGGCAAGCTGACCAAGCCCGACTCCGAAGACCCGGACACTGTCAATCATCTGAACTGGTACATGTCGACCGGGTTTACACGGCCTTATCCGGGCGAGAAGACGGTTCGCCCAGCAAGCGACTTCAACAAACCCGCACCAACCACGACCGACTCGGACGACTAAAACGCGTCCGATTTCAATGACCCTTTCTCCGACGACCCGGGGGGAGGGTTTTTATTCACGCCTAAAACCCAAAGTTCCCACCAACCTGTCGGCCGAGGGGCACGACCTGAAGTGGCACTTTTCTCTTGCCCGGGGGAGAGGCTGTATCCGGCGTTGCTCTCGCTACCAAAGGCCCCCTAGCGGATACAGCCTCGCGATTCTGCCGTGAGATTGTTGCCTACTGTGGTGAGCCGCATGACAATGTTTAATATACTAAACAGACAGTGCGATGTCGAACCGCCCCTCTCTTGATGACGGACTCATCCTAATTACGAAATCCGAACAAGATCAGCAGCAGCCAATAATTCGCTTGACAGCAAAGCTCAGGTGTCCTTGCACTTACGCGTTTGTCGGCCCATCTAACTTCCCCACTCGGGCCGCCATCGTAATCGAGCTTGCTGTTCTCGACTTTTGAACCAGATCCCGAGAAGAGTAGCGATCAGGGCCAAACCCACCCAAAGAGACGCGAGAACCCATACGTTCGGCATTGAACGGTACCTCGACTGCTGATTTGTCTTGCGGGTTCTCGCCGGGGAATGACTCGCCGACAAGGCCCGCTTGTCAGGAGTCATCAGCTGTTCCCGGCTTAAGGATGGGACAGCGGTTCGCAGTGAACTCCTTCATTGGCGGGAATGCGCGCACTGGAACACGCGGCCTCCTGCGTGACGGGTGTTCTACCCAGCTGAACGCGCTTCTGCAAACCTGAACCAATTAGGGATCCCTGAAAACCTTCGGATTAGCGGTTCAACCTTCACGCAAAGCCACAATGGGATTTACCTTGGCAGCCCGGCGCGCGGGCACGTAACTGGCCGTGAAGGAGACCACAAATAAAATGAGGGGGACCGTAAGAAATACGTTCACATCGAGAGCACGAACGCCATAAAGCAGAGTCGCGATCATGGGAGCAGTTACGGCTGCCATGATCAGGCCGGCGGAGATACCAGCGCCCGCAAGCACTGCACACTGACCCAAGACCAGCTTGAGAATATGAGCGCGCTGGGCTCCTAAGGCCATACGTACTCCGATCTCTTGCGAGCGTTGTCCTACCAGGTACGCGAGCAATCCATAAATTCCAACAGAAGCCAACATGACCGCCATCACCGCAAAGACGGCCACCAACTCAGCGGAGAAACGTCGCTGAGCCAAGGAGCTTTCCATCACTTCATTCATAGATCGAATATTAAATACAGGCAGGCCGGGATCGACCTTCTGGATTTCACTTCGAATTTCCGTTTCGAGAAGGGACGGAGCGAGGGGTGTACGTAGCACGAGGTTAAGGTCTCTGCCCGTATCCTGGTAAACCGAAGTGTAAATGTGAGGAACACCATTGATATCAAGGCCGTCTTGTTTGATATTTTTGATGATGCCGACTACCGTCAGCCATGGTACGGTCCAATACTGACCCAAACCGAGGCGCCTGCCGATAGCGTCGCGATCCGGCCAAAACCGTCGAGCGGTGGTCTCGTCAATGATTGCCACCGGGAGCCCATCCGCCTGATCATCTTCACTGAAGAAACGACCCCGAACCAAAGGGGTTTGAATGATCCGGAAATAATCAGGGCTCACTCGAATTACTTCTGCAGAGAGCTTTTGCGAAAAGTCAGCAGGCATATCCTCGATGTTTAAGTCCGTGCTGTTCGCCGCGGGAGTACCAGGTAAATCTGAGGTGATTCCTGCCAGTTTGACACCGGGAATTGTGCGCGCCCTCCGCAATAGTTCCCGGACGAAAGGTCCCTGCTGGGCAATGGTTAGATACGGATCAGCTTTTGGATCATTGGGCTGCGGGAGCCAGATGCTGGAGGCCACGACATTTGCTGAATTAAAACCAGGGTCCTCTTGCAGGAGTCGCCAGAATGTCCGCATCAGCAGACCTGCCCCAATCATAAGGACCACGGTAAGGGCCAACTCGGAAACAATCAGCAGGCCGCGCATGCGATGGGTTTTGACACTGTAGCCTGAGCCGCGTGCACCCTCCGAGAGAGTGCCAATAAGAGCGCTCTTGGTGGACTGGATCGCTGGGGCAAGCCCGAACAGCAAGCCGGTAAGGAAAGAGACTACGGTTGCAAATCCAAGGACGGCCCAGTCAATGCTGATCTCACTTTGTCGTGGAATCTTGAACGGCACAAACCGTATAACAGAATGCAGAACTATTTCTGCGGTCAGAATGCCGACTACCCCTGCAATCATGGACAGGACAACCGACTCGGTGAGCAATTGGCGGATCATCCGAAGCCGACTGGCTCCCAGCGCCAGCCGTATAGATATCTCGCGCTGTCGGCCGGAGGCACGAGCGAGAAAAAGATTTGCAATATTCACGGAGGCGATAAGAATGACCAGAATCACCGCCCCCATGAGGACCAGCAGAATGGGCCGAACGTTGCCTACAAGAGATTCCTGCAAGGGGAGAATCCGAACCCTCCATTGGGATCTGAGAGGATAATCGGATGCAAAATCCCGTCTTATTTGGGCCGTCTTGGCATCGAGTTTGCCTTGTGCCTGTTCCAGAGTTATCCCGGGTTTAAGTCTGGCGATTGCCGCCGGCAGAATGCGTACGTTGCGCGCGGGCTTGGGGGCTGGAGCGGCGGCGAAACCAGCTGTCGCCCATACCTCCACATCTGTCGCAATCGTAGTGCCCGGATGGCGAAAACTCGGAGGAAGGATGCCCACAATCGTGTATAGATCGTTATCCAGCCGCATACTCCGCCCGATAACGTTAGGATCCGCGCCATAAGCGCGGTGCCATAGGCTATCGCTGATGACGACCGCCTCTGCATATCCCAGAGCGAAATCTTGAGGACCAAACAAGCGGCCCTTTTCCGGAGCAATGCCCAGCATGGAAAAATAATTGGGGCTGACCACCAGCAATTCCAGACGTTCTGGTTGCTTGGCGCCAGTCAAGTTCACGCTCCCCGTCACGACAGCAGATATATCCTCAAAAACACCGCTTGACTTCAGGTCGTCTAATTCGGGAACAGAGAAGACCGTATCAACCAGGCCCACTCCGGGATCGTCGAAGCTTACTTTGACCAGGCTGGTAGGATCACGAAACGGTAGAGAATGCAATAAAACAGAATTGATGACACTGAAAATCACAGTGTTGGCGCCAATTCCCAAAGCCAGGGTCAAAATGGCAACCGCCGTGAAAGCGGGACTCTTACCTAACAACCTGAGTCCATAACGAAGATCCTGACAAAAGCTGTCCATCGCAAAGTTATTCCATTGATTGCTTGCTCTATCACCACTCCAATCAGTGACTCGTCGAATTCACTCGCTGGACCATTCTTCCCCGAAGTACTTAAGTTCACCACGGCTTCAATTGTCAATGTCGAAGCAATTACAATCCGTCGCCGGAATCGTCTGTTTCTGCCAACGCATATTCCAGTTCCGATACTCCCTTTTCATCCAAGCCGGCGAGTGGAAAGTCAGAGGGGGTAAATCCGGCGGTGTCGGTCGACGATGAGAGCGTGATTAGACTTCGCAAGCTTTCGACGAAATCGTCACCCAGCTTGTCCGCCGTTTCGGAGTGGTGCAACGCGCTGCTGTAGGCCAAATTCAACTGAAACTTTCCCCCAAGAATCCACGTAGTGACTGCAAACAAGTAGCTGCGGCGAGTGTGTGGATCGCATGTATGCGCTACCGGTTCGGCCAGTGGCGTGAGGCATCGTTACTACTTACTGGTGTGTCGACATTTCCGAGATAACTAAATTTAATCTGCGCCCGGGGCATTGACCTGAGTTTCAAAGCCAGCGCCGAATCCTCGCTGTGATATCGCAAAATCCCGTATCCCAGCTTGTGTCTCGGAAGGCGCCGGACTTGCTCCTTCACGGATTTCAGCGT
>Ga0210391_10001007_pt1 | contig 26768 bp, 23 predicted proteins | sample IncBWC12OmetaG_FD_160573 | JGI IMG/M metagenome (GOLD analysis project Ga0210391, IMG submission 160573) | Forest soil microbial communities from Barre Woods Harvard Forest LTER site, Petersham, Massachusetts, United States - Inc-BW-C-12-O ... | reverse complement strand
GATTGGAGTTGTGCACGCATATTTGGCTCTCGCGTATCGGAAACTCGGCCGTAATCGCGAAGCGCTGAATTCGTTCCATCGAGCGTTTCGGATGGACGAACGAATACGCAACAAGCCGTTTTGGGTCCATGAGCTCGTGAGATCGAACTCGGAGCTAGAAAACTGGGTCGAAGCTCTTGTCGCATCGCGCGAACTGGCCGCTTTGGATCCCAAGTCAGCATTCTCTTGGGACGTGCTCGGATGGACGGCGGCGAACGCTGGAGAGCTGCACGAAGCAGTCGACGCGTATCGACGCGCGGTTGAGCTGGGATCTCGTGACCCTGAGACTCATTTGCGCATGGGGTACGCCTGTGAGGGACTAAAGGACTGGACAAGGGCGAGCGAGTGCTACGAGCGGGGATTACGTCAGGATCCGAAGCATCCGGAGTTGCGCGCACGGATCGCTATGGCAACCCTAGCTCTAGGCGACACGGAGAAAGGGATCGAACTAGCCAAAGCTGGTCTTGAAGTAGAACCCAGGGACGGGCGCCTGCTCATGTGCCTCGGCGCCGTGTACGAAGCCCAGAAGAGGTATTCAGAAGCGGCTGCTGTGCTCGAACTGGCGGTTGCCGACGATACAGCGAACGCTGATCCGTACTGCCATCTCGCTGCCGTATACGTTTTCCTCGGAAGAACCGACCAAGCGCTTGAGCTTGCCCGCGAAGGGCGCCGCCGCAAGCCCGATAATTACGGCGAATTAGCGGCCCTGACATATGTATTTGCAACTGTTAAGAGCTATGAGGAGGCAATCGAAGCCGGGCACAGGACTCTCGAGCTGAAGCCCGATCAGTTCGAGACTCGTGCAAATTTGGGTGAGGCGTGCCTGAGACTTGATCGGACCGAGGAGGCAATCGCGTGGCTCGAATCAGCCGAAAAGCTGAATCCACAGAATGGCGAGTTGTTTGCGCTCCTTGCTGAGGCTCAACTTCGGCTCGGAGATGTCGATTCCGCAGCGCGGTCTAGAGACACTGCGGTGCAGTTGGATCCGGCGTGCGGTGAAACTCTAGCGAAGTTGTTCGCCGAGCATGACGCCTCAAGTTCCTTAAAGCCACCAGGTGGAGGAACGTTATAAGACGCGTGCGGACCCTGAACATACGAGCACAAGTTGGTGCTCTGAGGAAACCGACGCGTGTTACTTTTTGGGCCGTTGAGCGTATCCAGTAGATAAGGGGAGAGCCGAGAATGCCAGACGATCCAAACAACCAACCGTGGCCTGATCCTCGCGGCAAGCGGCGCCATCGGCCGTCGATCGTTGGCGCGCTGGTCGTCATCGCGGTCGGCGTATTTCTGCTGATCGTGAACCTGTACCCGGCCTTAGACGCTTGGAGACTGATCGACCGGTACTGGCCGGTAGTGCTCATCCTCATTGGCATCGGCAAGGTCATCGAATCGTTCCGCTATCGCGGCGCTCCGGGCGACCCCAACCCACCGCACACATCGGCAATGCCGTACATAGTTCTCGTAATCGTGATTCTGCTATGCGTGGCGATGTTGAAACAGGGACCCGTACAGGCCAGCTTGCACGATTCGCACGCGCTGGATGTGGGAGCGGCAAAAGACGTGAACGCCAAGCTTGAGATGGCGACAGGAAAGCTCACCATCGCCGGAGGCGCCGAGCGTCTGCTCGACGCCGACTTCAAATATCTCCCGTCCGACGGCAAGCCGCTCGTGGATTACTCCGTGACGAATGGGCGCGGCAACATCGACATCTCGCAGCCCAACGACAGCCACATCCGCATGATGAATTCCCACAATGTGTGGGACCTGCGCTTCTCGGACAAGGTTCCTCTCGACGCGGACGTCACGCTCGGCGCGGGCGAAGCCAACCTCGATACGCGTGGAATCGATCTGCGCAACCTGCTCGTCAACATCGGAACGGGCGCGCTGAATCTGAATCTCACCGGGCCGCGAGAACACAATCTGAACGCCACCGTCAAAGGCGGTATTGGCAGCGCGACCATCGAGCTTCCCAAGGACGTCGGCGTCTCGGTTCACACGTCCGGCGGAATTGGCGCTGTGGTGACGCACGGCCTCACTGAAAACTCTCACGACTACACCAACGACGCATTCGGCAAGTCCTCCGCGACGATTTACGTCACCGTCGAAGGCGGCATCGGCAAGATCGAACTGAACGTCGATTAGAATTTTGCGATCCCATGGACTGGCCCTCTCCCGCCATTGACACTGGAAAGCTGCGCGCATAGGCTACGCACTTCGGACATACGCGAAATTCGCGGAGGGGCACTGTGCCCGCAACCAGTCCTGCCAGTGAGAAGAACATGACACGCGAAGAGATGATCAAGCTGCTCGAGTCGGTTGGCGCGGTGCGCACCGGCCATTTCGAGCTTTCGAGCGGCCGCCATAGCGGCACTTACATTCAATGCGCACTCGTACTGCAGTATCCCGAACACGCCGAAAAACTCGGCCGCGGGCTTGCCGCGAAATTTAAAGATCACAACATCGGTTGCGTCGTCTCGCCTGCGCTTGGTGGGCTGATCATCGGCCACGAAGTCGCGCGTGGGCTTGGCGTACGCGCGATTTTCGTCGAACGCGACCGCTCAGGCCAGATGGCGTTGCGCCGCGGCTTTGAAATCAAGCCTGGTGAGCGCGTGCTGGTAATAGAGGATGTGTGGACCACGGGTGGCTCGACGCGCGAGACCATCGGCGTAGTGGGGGAGGAAAATGGCCTCACTGTGGCGGCCGGCGCGATCATTGATCGCAGTGGCGGCAAGCTCGAACTGAATGTTCCCGCGAAGGCGCTGCTCGATTTGGAAGTCGCGAGTTACGAGCCTGACGAGTGCCCGCAGTGCCGCGCGGGCGACACCGCAACGCGCCCTGGTTCACGCATGTCGCGCTCACAATCGTAGAAACTTCTTCGTAGCCGGGCGCAACGTCAGGTGCGTTTCGGTGTTCAATACCTTGAGCGCGGCGATTCGAGCGCGCGTTCAAGCCTATGGAAACTCCCAATAACATTCAGCATCCGGCGAAATTCGCACCCGGCGCCCTCGCGTCGTGCGCGTTCGCGCTGACGGCCGCGCTGGCGCTGACACTAGCACCCGTTCGTACCGCTGCATCGGACGACAGCAGGCATCCCGGCACGATCGATAGCGGCGGGCGCACGCGCACGTATTTTGTTCACACCCCGCCCGGCTACGACGGCAACGAAAAGCTTCCGCTGGTGATTGTGCTGCATGGTGGCGGAGGCAACGACGAGAGCGCCGAGAAGATGTCCGGCATGAGCGACAAGGCCGACGCCGTGAATTTTCTCGTTGTCTATCCGGCTGGGACCGGCGGCGTGGGCGATCACTTCCACACGTGGAATTCCGGAATTTGCTGCGGCTACGCCCTGAAAAACAGTGTGGACGACGTCGCATTCCTTCGCGCGCTGATCGACAAGCTGGAGTACGAATACGCCGTCGATCCCAAGCGCGTGTACGTAACGGGAATTTCGAACGGCGGGATGATGGCGTATCGCGTCGCGTGCACGATGGCGGATAAAGTTGCGGCGATTGCGCCTGTAGCGGGCGCACTCGATCCGGGCTGCAATCCTTCCGAGCCGGTTTCTGTGATCGCCTTCCACGGCACGGACGATGAAAACGTTCCGTACCACGGCGGCATGGGCACGAAACAGATCGACGGGCCGCGCGACTACAAGCCGGTTTCGTATGCGATCGATTTCTGGGTGAAGCGCGACGGCTGCGACGCGGCGCCGAAAAAAGTGGAAGTGGGAACGCTGCGAACGGAAGGCTATGGCGGCTGCAAGGATGGCACGGCGGTGGTGCTAGATACGGTGGTCGGGCAGGGACACGCGTGGCCCGGCGGCGACCGCCTGGTTCGGTTACTCGACAAGCCCGATCCGAATGTGCGCGCTACCGATTTAATGTGGACATTTTTTCAGGCTCACCCCAAGCCTTAACGCGCGCTGCGCACCGGTCGCGCGGGCGAGCGTGTGCATGCGATAATTTTCCCTCCTAATGCAGAACATCAAGATCACCATTGCGTACGACGGCTCCGCGTTTCACGGCTGGCAGTTGCAGCCGCGTGAGTTGCAGACGATTCAAGGCACGCTGCAGGAAGCGCTGCGTAGGATAACGCAGGAACGCATCATGATTCACGGAGCGAGCCGCACGGACGCCGGCGTTCACGCGCTCGGACAGGTAGCGCATTTCAAAACAAATTCGAATCTCACCGCGCAGGAACTGCAGCGTGCGATGAACGCGCTGATGCCGCCGACTGTGCGCGTGGTCGAATCAGTCGATGTAGGACAAGATTTTCATTCGCGTTGGCAGGCCCAGGCGAAGACGTATCGCTATCGAATTTATCGCGGGCGGATTTTGCCGCCGTTCGTTTATGGGCGCGTGCTGCACTACCCGTGGGAACTCAATGAGGACGCGATGGCGGCGGCCGCGCGAGAATTCGAGGGCGAGCGCGATTTCACTTCGTTTGCGGCGTCGACCGGATCGGAGGAAGACGACCGCGATCGCGATATGATGCGCTTGATTTATTCGTCGGAGATCGTGCGCGACCCTGTGAACTGTGAGATCGCCTACGTCGTGCGCGGGAAATCGTTTTTGCGCTACATGGTGCGCAAGATTGTGGGCACGCTGCTGGAGGTCGGGAAAGGGAAGCTCCAGCCTTCCGAAATCGCGCGAATCTTTGAAGCGCGTGACAGGACGCAGTCGGGGCCGACGGTGCAGCCGCAGGGGCTGTACTTGGTGAATCTCGAGTATCCCGATCCGGCGAATTCGTGGGCGACGTTTCGGGCGCAACGCACCAAGAAAGCGTAACGCTCATCGTCACAGCGCAAAGGCGCGTCGCTAGGGAAACTCAGCTACAATCGCGCTTATGCAGCAGCCTCTTGCCACGGCAGCCGGCTCGGACACTCAAACCATTCCTTCCGTAAATCCCGCGACGAACGAAACGGTCGAGCGGTTCGAGCCCACTGATCCCGCAGGGCTTCCGGAACTTTTTGCCGCGGCTCGCGTCGCGCAACACGACTGGGCCGCCCAGACACTTCGCGCACGGGCGGCGGCGATCGCCCGGCTGCGTGATGCGATCTACGAGAGCCGCGAAGAAATCGCAGCGACAATCAGCCGCGAAGCGGGGAAGCCACGGGTCGAAGCTGTGTTCGCGGAGTTGCTGGTCGTTCTCGACACCGCTGATTTTCTGTCACGCCAGGCGCCGCGATGGCTTGCGCCGGAGCGCGTCCCGCACCACAACATCGCAATGAAGGCGAAGTCCGCTTGGATCGAGTACCACGCGCACGGCGTCGTTGCGGTGATCTCCCCGTGGAACTACCCATTCTCGATTCCTATGACGCAGGTCATCTCGGCGCTCGTAGCCGGCAACGCTGTGGTCCTGAAGCCGTCCGAGCTGACGCCTGCGTGCGGAGCGCTCGTTGGAAAAATGGCGAGCCGCGCAGGAATTCCGGGCGCGCTTGTGAATGTGCTGCAAGGCTGTGGCGACCTAGGCGCGGCGATTATCGAGGCCAGGCCGGACAAAGTTTTCTTCACGGGCAGCGTTGCGACGGGGACAAAGATCGCGCAGGCGTGCGCGGCGAAACTGATTCCGTCCGTGCTCGAACTCGGCGGCAAGGATCCGATGATTGTACTCGCCGATGCCGACCTCGAGATCGCCTCTAGCGCGGCCGTGTGGGGCGGGTTCATGAATTGCGGCGAGACGTGCATTTCCGTCGAGCGTATCTACGTCGAGCGTGCCGTCGCCGAAAAATTCACTGAGCTGTGTGTCGCGAAGACAAAGAAGCTGCGGCTCGGCGACGGTGCAACGTCTGAATCAGAAGTCGGACCGATGATCCAGTCGCGCCAACTCGAAAAAGTGGAAGCGCAGCTTCGCGACGCCGTGGCGCGTGGTGCCCGAGTCGCGACGGGCGGCATTCGGCGACCCGATCTTGGGCCGAATTTTCTCGAGCCTGCAGTGGTGACGAATGTGACGCACGAGATGGACCTGATGCGCGACGAAACATTTGGACCGGTGATCGCGATTCGTTCGGTCGGGTCCGCGGATGAAGCCGTCGCGCTCGCGAACGATTCGCCCTACGGGCTTGCGGCGAGCGTGTGGACGTCCGATGCACAGCGCGGCGCCGCCATCGCTTCGCGCGTACGAGCGGGATCGGTGATGGTGAATGACGTCGCGAGTTATTACGGGATCAGCGAAGCTCCGCACGGCGGCCCGGGCGCGAGCGGCTGGGGACATTCGCACGGGCGTCTCGGCCTTCTCGAAATGGTGCAGACGAAATATATCGACGTGGATCGCATGCCCCGAACGCACAAGCCGTGGTGGTTCGGCTATTCCACCGGTCTTGCCGACGCTGCCGACGGCTTTCTTCGCGCGATGTTTGCTCCGAGCTGGCGCAAACGCCTCAGTGCGATGGTCGGCGAACGCGGCGCGAAAGGCGTCGTGTTCCGCCGCGGACGCATCTGAAGGTCGCCTCGTCACAATCGCGTCACCGCCGCGAATCTCTGCGATAATCGGCTGAACGCAACCGGAGCTGCGAATGTCTGAAACCGAGTCCGCCGAAACGCCGCGCGCACCGATCCACAACATCAAACGCCTGAAGCCCAAGCAACGCGCTTGCGACGAGCTGAACGAAAAAGGCAAGCGCTGCTTTGGCAACATCAAGCGCTGGTATGACTATCCAAAGGAAGTCGAAGCGCTAGTGGGCGAGAAAAAAGAAATCTACCGCTGCGAATTTTGTAAAACGGTCTACACGCCCGATCTCTCTGAGGCGCCAAACAGCTTTACAGTGCGCTACTGAGCCGATAATGCAAAACGAACTGATCTATGACTGGAACAAAGTGGTGGAAACCGCGGCGATGGGGAAGCGCGTCGCGTTGAACGATGAAACTCTGCGCGACGGGCTACAAAATCCGTCCGTGCACGATCCCACGATCGCCGAAAAAATCGAGATTCTGCACTTGATGGAATCGCTTGGCATCGACACGGTGAATATTGGACTTCCGGGCGCGGGGCCCCGAGCGTACGCCGACACCGAGGCTCTCGCGCGCGAAATCTCCAATTCAAAAATGAAAATCCGGCCGAATTGCGCTGCGCGGACGCACCAGAACGACATTCGCCCGATCATCGAAATTTCGCAGAAGGTTGGGTTTCCGATCGAAGCGGCGACTTTTCTAGGGTCGAGCCCGATTCGGCGCCTCGTCGAGGACTGGACGGTCGACCATCTCCAAAAAATCACAGAAGACGCGGTGAAGTTCGCGGTCGGCGCGGGGCTTCCCGTCATGTACGTGACGGAAGACACGATTCGCACCGACCCCGAAACTCTCCAGCTGCTTTATTCCACCGCGATTCGTGCCGGCGCACGTGCTGCAGTGCTGTGCGACACGGTGGGACACTCCACGCCGGCGGGCGCGCACAATCTGGTGAGCTTTATCATTGAAAAAGTGGTGAAGCCGTCCGGCGAAAAAATCCGCGTGGACTGGCACGGCCACAACGACCGCGGCCTGGCCATCGCGAATTCGCTTGCCGCGATCGCGGCGGGCGCCGAACAAGTTCACGGCGCGGCGCTTGCGCTCGGCGAACGCGTGGGCAACACCCCGATGGAACTGATGCTCGTGAATCTGAAGCTGCTCGGCCTGATCGATCACGACCTTTCGCACCTGCAACAGTATTCGGACGCCGTTTCGCGCGCGACGCACACGCCAATTCCGCCGAACTATCCCGTCGTGGGGCGCGACGCATTTCGCACAGCGACAGGCGTTCATGCCGCCGCAATCATCAAAGCGTATAAGAAGGGCGACCGTCGTCTGGCCGATTCGATTTACAGCGGCGTGCCTTCGTATTTGTTCGGGCTCGAGCAGATCATCGAAGTCGGTCCGCTCAGCGGCCGGTCAAACGTGATTTACTGGCTCGAAAAGCGCGGCATCCCGGCCACCGACGAGCGCGTGGACCGCATTTTCAACGCGGCGAAACAGTCGGATCGGATTCTGAGTGACGCTGAAATCGAAAATCTCGCGGGCGTGGCGGGCACGGCGCACTGATCGCACCGAATCGTCGAAATCTCCGGGCCAAAACACGTGAAACTCGCGCATATCTGCGGTATCTTTTTTCTGATGGCCATGCTTTCCACGCGCACGGCGGATGATTCCATCGAGAGGCTCGCTGAGTCTTCTTCGGTGGCGCGCGGCCTCGCGTGGATCGAGAAAAATTCCGACTGGATCACCGACCAGCAGATCAGACTCACCGAAATTCCCGCGCCTGAGTTCGACGAAGCGCGTCGCGGCGAATTCCTGAAGCAAATTTTTGAAGCGAACGGACTGCAGGTTCACACCGACAAGCTTGGAAATGTGATCGGCGAGCGGGCCGGGTCCGATCCGAACAGCGTGGTGCTGCTGGCCGCGCATCTCGATACGGTTTTTGCGCAGGGAACTGATGTTCACGTGAAGCGCGACGGTTCGCGGCTCACAGCGCCAGGAATTGCCGACAACGGCGCGGGGCTGGCAGCGCTCGCGGCGCTCGCGCGCGTTCTGAACGATACGAACATTCGTACGAAGAGCACGATTGTCCTGGCGGGAGACGTCGGCGAAGAAGGCGAAGGGAATTTGCGCGGGATTCGCGCGCTGGTCGAAGCCTACCGCTCGAAACTCGTAGCGGTTATTGCCGTCGACGGCGCGTCGACCGAACACATCACCACGCAAGGTATCGCGTCGCACCGCTTCGAAGTTGTGATCACCGGTCCGGGGGGGCACAGCTGGTCGGATTTTGGCGCGCCGAATCCGATCACCGCGCTCGCTCGCGGCATCGTACGCTTTTCGAATGTTCCCGTGCCGGACGATCCGCGCAGCTCCTATAATTTCGGAACGATCGAAGGCGGCACGTCGGTAAACTCCATTCCGGCGCGTGCGGCGGTGAAAGTCGATCTTCGTTCCGAGCAGGAATCCGAAGTCGTGAAAATGGAGAAGGCGCTTCGCGACGCGATGCAAACGGGACTCCGCGACGAACTCGCGGCCGCGAACGAATCTTCCGACGCGCTTCAGATCACGTTCCGCTCTCTCGGCGCTCGTCCCGCCGGAAAAATTTCAGACAACGCACCGCTCGTCGACACAATTCGCAGCGTGGACCGCTTCCTCGGCAACCGCTCGCGCCTGGAACGCAGCTCGACCGACGCGAACATTCCTCTTTCGCTCGGCGTTCCAGCCGTCTCGCTGGGCGGTGGAGGCAGAGGCGGCGGCTCGCACACGCTCGCCGAGTGGTACGACGCTTCGGGCCGCGACCTGGGCGTAAAGCGCCTCTTCCTCGCCACACTGACTCTCGCCGGCGTGCAGCCTTAAATGCAGCGGATTGCACGAATCGGGCTTCTTGCCGCGTTGGGAGCGGCTGTCTGCGTGATCCTTCCGCGCGAAGCGAACACGCTTAAATATTCCGAGTTCCCCCGATTCCATCGACAGGAAGCGCAAGCCGCAGCCGCGCGGGGCGGCTTCGCGGACATGATTCTTACCAATGGACAGATCTATACGATGGACCCCGCGCATCCGTGGGCGACCGCCGTGGCGATACGCGGAGAGATGATCGTTGGCGTGGAATATTCAGCGGCGCCGCCACCGCAATCCGCCACAGCGCCGGGCGCACTACATAGCGGCGACGGCCTGAAGAATTTTCGCAGCCGCACCACGCGCGTGATCGATCTGCACGGGCAGTTCGCGATGCCAGGCTTCAACGATGCGCACGTGCACCTCGCCGAAGCGGCCTACTTCCGCAACGACGTGAACATGATCGCCACCACGTCGCTCGCCGATTTCGAGCAGCGCCTGCGCGTGAATCTCAGTTTCTACAAGCCGGGCGAATGGATCGTCGGCCGCGGATGGGATCACACTTTGTGGCCGCGCAAAGTTTTTCCGACGCGCGACGACCTCGATTCTGTTTCCACGGAGAATCCGATTTTCTGCGAGCGCATCGATGGCCACGTTGCCGTGGTGAATTCGCGCGCGCTGGAAATCGCGGGCATCACGGCCAAGTCCGTTGACCCGCCGGGCGGGCACATCGAGCGCGACCCGAAAACCGGCGAGCCGACCGGATTGCTGGAAGAAGAAGCGGCCATGGAGCTAGTCGCCTCGCACATTCCGCCGCATTCGGTGCTGCTGCGCGCACGGCTGTTTCAGCAGGTTCTCGAAGAAGCCGCGAAGTACGGTGTCACGTCGATTCAAGACAATTCGGTGATGGCGCTGCAGGACAACAACGATTACGGCTGGCAGAATTTTCTGGTCATCACGCAGATAAAAAAGCAGGGCGACCTGCCGGTGCGCGTCACGGAATGGCTGCCGTTTGATGCCCCGCTCGAGACGCTGGCACAGATGCGCGAATCCGGCGGCACCACCGATCCCTGGCTGAAGACGGGCGCGTTGAAGACGCATCTAGACGGCTCGCTCGGTTCACGCACGGCGGCAATGCTCGCGCCGTATTCCGACGCGCCGAAAACGTCCGGCATTCTGATCGAAAATCCCGCGACGCTGACGCCGATGGCGATCGAGCGCGACAAAGCCGGGTTTCAGCTCGCGTTTCACGCGATCGGAGACAGGGCGAATCGTTTGGCGCTCGACACGTTCGCTGCCGTTGTCGCTGCGAACGGTACGCGCGATCGCCGGTTCCGCGTCGAACACGCGCAAGTTGTTGCACCCGAGGATTTCGAGCACTTCGGAAAGCTCGACGTGGTTGCATCGATGCAGCCCGCGCATCTGCTGGACGACGCGCGTTGGGCTGACGCACGGCTCGGGCCGAATCGATCGCGAGGTGCGTACGCGTGGCTCACGCTCGAAAAGAGCGGCGCACATCTTGCATTCGGCACGGATTTTCCAAACTATGAATCGATTGATCCGCTGCAGGGGATTTACGCGTGCGTGACGCGCCAGCTCGCCGACGGCACGCCCGCGAAGGGCTGGCAGCCGCAAGAGCGACTGCCGATTGACGAGTGTCTGCGCTACTACACCACGGGCTCAGCCTACGCGGAGTTCAGCGAACAGTCGAAAGGCGTGATTGCCCAAGGCATGCTTGCGGACATCGTCATTTACCCTGTCAACTTGCTGCAGATCCCGCCGCCGCAGCTGCTGAAAACCAATGTTGCGACGACCATCGTCGGCGGCAAGATCCGCTATTCGGCCTCTACGCCCGCGCAAGCGAACACCCCGTAACTCCTCAGCCACGTCCTATCGGCACAAGCTCGTAGCCTCTTGTACCATCACGTCGGTGTCCGGAGGTTTTTCATGAAGCTCATCGCGTTAGCACTTTTCGTCACACTTTAGCTAGCGGCGACTGCAGGTGCGCAGCAAAGTTCGACAGACGATTCCGCCCCTAAGCCAGCCACAAGTGCGAGTGCTCCAGATGCAAACGTCGACGGATCCGCCACGAAAGAGGACGTCGCTAAGTATTTCGAGGCCATGCATTCGCGCGAATTGATGGAAGCGACGCTCGATAAAATCTCCGTATCCGTGCAAGCAATCATGCACGAGCAACTCAAGAGCGAGAAGAATTTGCCGCCCGACTTGGAAGCAAGGGTCGCGAAAGCAACGGCGGAGACTTTGCACCAATTTCAGGTGGAAGACATTTTGAATGCGATTGAACCGGTGATCCAGAAGAACTACACGCAGGGGGAACTGAGGGCAATTGTGGCATTTTATTCCAGTCCTTATGGCCAGAGCATTCAGAAGAAACAGCCTACAGTAGCGGCGGAGACGTTGCAGGCGATGTCGCCGCTGATCGCGCAAGCGCAAGCAGAGGCCATGCGCCGGGTTCAAGAGGAAATCGCTAAGATCCGCAAGGAACAGGAAGACGTTCCGAAGAAGAGCTGACGCATGTTTTGCGTGCGTTTGAGTGCAAGCCATCGGGCGCTTGTCACGCCGCACGCTTCCACCTAAACTTTTGCGCGAATGTTCAGCAAGCGCATCCGTGCGGAAATCGCACTCACTGTCACCGCGTTCATCTGGGGCAGCACGTTCGTTGTTGTAAAGGACGCGCTTGCTGACGTATCGGTCTTCGTCTACCTCGCGGTGCGGTTTGCGATGGCCGCCGTTGTGTTGGCGGTGTTCTTCGGGCGCTCGCATCGCACGCTGAACCGCGAGTCGATCTGGGCCGGCGCGCAGATTGGCTTTTTCATGTTCGCGGGCTACGCGTTTCAGACAACGGGCCTGCAGTTCACTTCACCTTCAAAAGCGGCATTCATTACGGGATCGAGCGTGGTGATCGTGCCAATTGCGCTCGCGGTTTTTGGCCGGCGGAAACTGAATGCATGGATTTGGGCCGGCGCGGTGGCGGCGCTTGCGGGGTTGTATTTTCTAACTGTGCCGCCCGAGGGGCTCGGCGGACTGAACGCCGGCGATCCGATTGTGTTTGGCTGCGCAGTAGCCTTCGCGATTCACATGATCTTCATCGCGCGGTACGTGCAGAAGCACTCGGTTGGCGCGCTTGCGGTGGTGCAGGTTGCTACGACGGCGATTCTGTCGACGATCGCGATTCCAATCGCGTCGGCGGCGCATCTCGAGCAACCGCACTGGAGATGGAGCGGCACGCTGGTGTTCGCGGTACTGGTGACGGCGCTCGGCTCGACCGCGTTCGGCTTCACGGCGCAAACCTGGGCGCAACAGTACACTTCGCCGACGCATACGGCGATCCTGATCAGCCTTGAGCCGGTGTTCGCGGCAATCACATCGTGGTTCGTCGCGCACGAACGCCTCACGGGCCGCATTCTGCTCGGCGCTGCGCTGATTTTCTTGGGAATTATGCTCGCGGAGTTGAAAGGAGCCGCGCCCGCTGCTCCTGAATCCACGGAGCCGTTCATACCGGAGCAGGGAAGCTAGGGCGCGGAGATGCAACGAAAAAACACACACAGGCAGAATTGCCTATGCTAGTTCTTGGTCGCCGAGAGCGTGCTAGTTGTGGCGAGCATCGTTCGGCGTGTTCGAGTGGTGCTTCACGTCGACGGGCGAGTACATCTTCGGATGCTTGTGGCCCTTGGCTTCGAAAGAAGAAATCTCCGTTTCATGCACCAGCGTGAGGCCGATGTCGTCGAGGCCCTTCAGCAGGCAATCGCGGCGGAATGGATCGACTTCGAACTCGTAGCGCAGCCCGGCATTGTCGGTGACCACGTTATTTTCGAGATCGACCGTCATCGTGTAACCGACCTGACTCTCGGTGCGCTTGAAAATCTCATCGATCTGCTCGTTCGAGAGCGTGACGGGCAAAATGCCGTTCTTGAAGCAGTTGTTGTAGAAAATGTCGGCGTAGCTCGGCGCGAGGATCGCGCGAAAACCGTAATCGAGAATCGCCCACGGCGCATGCTCGCGGCTCGAGCCGCACCCGAAGTTCGCCCGCGCCACGATGATCGACGCGCCTTTGTAACGCGGCGCGTTCAACACGAAATCCGGGTTTGGCTTCTCGCCGGGCAGATAGCGCCAATCGTAGAACAGCACGCGTCCGTAGCCCTGACGCGTAAGCAACTTCAAAAACTGCTTGGGCACCATCTGGTCCGTGTCCACGTTCACGCGGTCCATTGGCGCGACCGTTCCCGTGTGCTTGATGAAGGGTTCCATTCTTACTCGGCTCCGTCGAGGTCTTTGATTTTGCGGATGTCCACGAAGTGGCCTTCGAGCGCGGCCGCTGCAGCCATCACCGGGCTGACGAGGTGCGTGCGGCTGCCTTTACCCTGGCGGCCTTCGAAATTGCGGTTGGACGTGCTCGCCGAACGTTCGCCACTCAGGAGAACGTCGTCATTCATGCCGATGCACATGCTGCATCCTGCGTCGCGCCACTCGAAACCGGCTTCGCGGAAAATTCGGTCGAGGCCTTCTGCTTCCGCTTCGGCTTTCACGCGGCGCGAGCCCGGAACGACCAGCGCCTGCTTAAGCGACTTCGAGACGTGGTGACCTTCGACGATTCTTGCAGCGGCGCGTAGATCTTCAAGACGCGAATTCGTGCACGAGCCGATGAAGACGCGATCGAGCGAAATGTCCTCAATTTTCGTGCCGGGCTTCAGATCCATGTACTCAAGTGCGCGCGATGCCGCGGCGCGATCGACCGGATCGCTAAACGATTTCGGATCGGGCACGCTGTCGGTTATTTGCGTCACCATGCCGGGGTTGGTGCCCCAGGTGACCATCGGAGCGAGATCGATAGCGCGCAGCGTGATGGTCGTGTCGTATTTCGCATCGGCGTCCGTCGCGAGCGAACGCCAGTACGCCACAGCTTCATCGAACTCCTTGCCACGCGGCACGAACGGGCGCCCATCCATGTAGTGGAACGTCGTATCGTCGGGCGACACCATGCCTGCACGCGCGCCGCCTTCGATCGACATGTTGCACATCGTCATACGGCCTTCCATCGAAAGCCCGCGAACAGCCTCGCCCGTGTATTCGAAAACGTAGCCCGTGCCACCCGCGATGCCGATCTTGCCGATCACAGCGAGGACCATGTCCTTCGCTGTGACGCCGCGCGGCCGCTTGCCCTGAAACTCGACCTTCATAGTCTTGGATTTGAATTGTGAGAGGCACTGGGTCGCCAGCACGTGTTCGATTTCGCTGGTGCCGATGCCGAAGGCGAGCGCGCCGAACGCGCCGTGCGTCGATGTGTGGCTGTCGCCGCAAACAATCGTCTGGCCCGGCTGCGTGATGCCTAACTCAGGTCCGATCACGTGCACGATGCCCTGGTTCTTGCTGTGCATGTCGAAAAGATGCACGCTGTGCTCTTCGCAATTTTTCGCGAGCGCTTCGAACTGGTTGCGCGCGTCTTCGTCCACCACAGGCAGAAGGCGGTCCTTCGTGGAAACCGAGTGATCCATCACGGCAAACGTCAGCTCGGGCCGGCGCACTTTGCGCCCCGCCGCTTTGAGCCCTGCGAATGCCTGGGGGGAAGTTCCTTCGTGAATCAGGTGGCGATCGATGTAGATGAGGGAGGGTTGGCCTGGTTCTTCGTGTACGACGTGTGCATCCCAAATCTTTTCATACAGCGTGCGTCCTGCAGCCATTTTTGTCCGATATCCTGCGCGCGGAGATTCTGTTCCAGTCGTGCCGTGGAGCGGGGCCGAAAATGTCCGGCCTAGGTTATTGTAACAATTCTGTCACAGCACGTAAAACGCGTCGGTCGGGTGCTACCAGCTGAAGCCGCCAGTTGGCGGCGGCCAGGCGTTGTTGAGTTGCCGCAGAAGCACGACGCGGCCCAGATGGTAGGCGTTGTGCGCGGCGAGATTTTCGAGTTGTTCGCGGACGGTCATCGTGCGTGCGGGATGTCCGGGAGGGGAAGGGCAGACAATTTTCCGTTCGAGCGCGGCGGAATCGCGTGTGACAGCGGCCGCAGCTTCGGTTCCGGTGAGGAACCGCTTTTTAACGGACAGCCACGGCTCAGCCGCGATTTGTTCGGCCGTCGGGAATCCCACAGAAGCGTGCTCAGGACACGGCGTCTCGATGCCCTGCGCCCATTCCAGCGAAATTTGTTGCCAGAAGGTGAGATGCCAGACTTCTTCGTAGATGGCGTGTGGCGCGCCGGAGGTTTTGCGCACGGCGAGGTCGGGATCGATGCACTCGAGCACGCGGCTCGGCGCCGTGTGAGCCACCTGCCCGACCAGAAGTTGTTCGAGTTCGGTAGACATTATGGACTCGCTCGCCTCCCCGGCGAGTGCTCGTAACCCGCTAGTAGCCGACGGTGAAGCGCTGCTGTTTGTGCTTCGGCTTCTCGATCTCGTCGAGGATTGCCACCGCGAAATCCTCCGCGGAAATGCGGCTCTCGCCCTTGCCGTCCTTCAAAAGCTCCTCGGTCCCCGTGCGGTAGCGGCCCGTGCGCGTTCCTGGCTCGATGATGGCCGACGGACTTACGGCCGTCCAATCAAATCCCGCGAAACCCGCCTTGCGAAAAACGTCGAGCGCGTCGCGATGTGCGAGCGCGAGTCCCTTCCATTGCTCCGGAAAATTCGGCGCATCGACGAGCTGCAATCCCGGCGCGACTTCGAGGCTTCCCGCGCCATTCACGTCGATCAAGCGGATCGGTTCGACGCGCGTGAGCCCTTCCACAAGTCCGTGCGCCGCTTTCACCACCAGATTCGGATCGCCGCTGCCCGGACCGTAGGCGCTGACCACCACGTCGTGGTCGACTGCGGCGTCGGCTAGCGATTCGGGATTGAAAACATCGCCGACGATATATTCGAGATTGGTTTTGTACTCGCCGGTCTTCGTCGTGTCGCGCACCAGCGACGTCACTTTGTGCCCGCGGGAAAGCGCCTCGTTCATGATCCTTGAACCAATCATTCCGCTCGAACCGATCAACATGATCTTCATTGCTATTTCGCCTCGTCTCTCGCCGATCGCGCTTCCAGGTAGTTTCGCTCGTGCATCCGATGTGGACGCCGTCGCATCCGATGCGGCAGACTATACTGAAGCAGCTTCCGGCTCGAGCCAAGCCTTTTCGGTGCTAGACTTCGCTGAACCCGATCTAGTCACACAGGTGAAATCTGACCCAGTCCCCCGTTCAATCCCAAGTCCAACCTGAACCGCAGACGGAAGTCCGGCCTGAATCCCGAGCGACGCGCGTTTGCCCAATGTGCTCGGGCGTGCGCCGCAAGCAGCGTTTCGCACGCGATTCTTGGACCATCGTCGAATGCGTCGACTGCTCGATGGTTTTCATCGGCGAGGAGATGACCTACCACCAGATCGACGAGCACCACTCGCTGGACAACTCTGAGAAGGAACTTGCGCGCCGCACAGATTTGCATCCTGGTTTGTTGTTTCTCTCGAAGTACACGCGCCGGCTGCGTCCGAACAAGAACGATCGATTGCTCTCGCAGACGATCCGGTGGAGTCGGGTGGGCAAGCTGCTCGACTTCGGTTGCGGTGATGCGAGTTTCATCCAGCGCGCGAGTGAACGTTTCGATGTGTTCGGAATCGAAATCAGCTCGCGTCTTGCGCAGGCTTCCCGCCAGCGCGTCGGGGCTGGAAAAATTCTCGAAGGGCCGGTCACCGAGGTTGCTGACTCACACGTTCCTGCAGTGAGTTTTGATGTGGTGACCCAGTTCGGCTACATCGAGCACGAATGGAATCCGATGGCGGGCCTGCGCTCGGCGCTCCGCGTATTGAAGCCCGGCGGTGTGACTGTGATCAAAACTCCGAATTTCGCGAGTTGGAATCGCCACTCGATGGGGCTGGACTGGTGTGGCTTCCACATTCCGGCGCACTGCAACTACTTCACGCCGGCAAGTCTGGCCGCGATGCTGAAGCGCGTAGGATTCGAGCCGCTGTCGCGTCCAGTGCTAGACCGGCTCCCGACCAGCGATTCGCTGTGGATGGCCGCGCGCAAACCCGCCTGAAGTTCAGAACGAGAATTCCAGAAATAATGGAAGGGAACTGCTACGCGAGCGCGGCTTCGGCCTCTTCGACCGTAGCGAATGTTTCGAAGAGCGGCGCGACGCCGGTGAGTTGCAGCACGTTGTGAACGCGGTGATTGAGGCCAACGAGGCCGAGCTTGCGCCCCGATTTGTGGCAGGAAACGAAGGCACGCACGAGCGCGCCGATTGCCAGCGAATCCATCGACGGCACGGCCGTCATATCGATGATCAGGCTTGGTGCGTTTACCTGATGCAGCGCGTCGATAAATACCGGTGAGGAAGTGGAAGTAAGGGCGCCGCGCAGGGACAAAATCTGCTGCCCTTCGTGACTTCCATTGCTTGGAATTACCCGGAAAGGTTCGTGCGTCATTGCCCGCATTCTAGTCGATTCATTCCGTCCTGTGCAACGTTCGCAGCGGCCGGACGCCGCTCGTCCCAGCCCTCTCCGGCCAAGTTTGGTGCTTAGCTCGCGTCCGTGTTACAATAACAACGTATTCGTAATGCGCTCGTTGCAGTAGGCTTCCAGGCGCGGCTTTCCTGTCTGCAATTTCGCGACAGTTTGAACCTTTCGCTCCGGTCTCGGCTTGGGATGGTTGTGCGGGACTGAAGGGAACGCCTGGGTTGCGCGCGTCCGGTGGGACCGGTTAACGGAGTGCGCGCTCGGCGATAAGGCGCAGCTTGAGCAGCTCGGCAGCAACATTCGATCACCGGATGCGCACGCCGGCCCCGCGAGCCGTCCGGACACACGCAGAAAGCTTTTTATCCGGGAGCGGATTTGCCCAGCCTCCGCTCCGACCATATTCAGGAGGATGAATGGCCACCACCTTTCAGAAACGGCAAAAGGAAATGAAGCGTCAGGAAAAGGCGCGCGCGAAAGCGGAGCGCCGCATGCAGAAAAAGACCGATGATCCGAACGGCGGTGCAGGAGACGGAATCGCCTGGGAAGAGGGAATCGGCACTCCCAACGGCTTGCCCGCACCGGAGTTCGAATTCGACGAACCCGAAACGGAAACGGCCTCCTAACTCAAACTCTTTCTCGCCCCGGTCCAGTGATGGACCGGGGCTTTTTTCTGTCCCGCCGTCCGGGTAATCGGCCCCGCGCCCCGTGCCCTGCGCGTAACCCCTGAAACTCCACTCGATTTCCGGTGTTTGTTTGAGTGCTATACTGGCTTCTCTTAGCGCCAGAACCGGCATGCCCGAAGCCGGCCGGTACTGGCTTGGCTGGGCTCCTTCCGCGAGCGCTCACCGCGCGTCGCACCGGCCATCGGCAAAGCAAAGGAGCACGGGGATGGGGATTCAATTCCAGGAAGTCTTCGGCTGGGTTCGCCGCCGAAAAATCTTTGCCACCCTGCTCATTGCCTTCACGCTTGGCGTCGGCATTCTGATCGGTACTTTGATCTCCGGCCGCGCGCTCGCAACGCACGACCAGGCCGCGACCGGCGCGACACTCCTTGCGGTACCCGATCCCGTCGTCCTCTCGAACACTTTCTCCGGCATTTCCAAGAAAATCGGCCCGGCAGTCGTGAATATCTCCACCACCCAAATTATCGACAAGCCCAAAGGCGCGAAGAAGCCGAAGTCGTTCACCGATCCCTTCGAGGACTTCTACAACAAGTATTTCGATACGCCCGACAACGGACCGGACGCCGAGCGCAGCCTCGGGTCGGGAGTGATCGTCGACAAGAAGGGCTTCATCCTGACGAACGATCACGTAATCGACCAGGCCACCAAGATCCAGGTAAGCATGGACGGCGATCCGACGAAATACAGCGCGAGAGTGATCGGAACCGACAAGGACACCGACCTCGCCGTAATCAAGATTGACGCGGACCACGAACTGCCTGTCGCGCGCCTCGGCAATTCCGACGGGGTGCAGGTTGGCGATTGGGTTCTCGCGTTTGGCAGCCCGTTCGGACTGAACTCTACCGTTACGGCCGGCATAGTCAGCGCAAAGGACCGGACGAACGTAGGCCACCAGTTTCAGCGCTTCATTCAGACCGACGCCGCCATCAATCCCGGCAACTCCGGCGGTCCGCTTGTGAACATGGCGGGCGACGTGATCGGCATCAACACCGCGATTTACACCGGCGGGCGTGGGTTTGAAGGCGTGGGCTTTGCGATGCCGTCAACCGCCGCGATCAACGTCTACAACCAGCTCATCACCAACGGAAAGGTAACGCGCGGCTCGATTGGCATTACCTTCCAGGAAGACGTGAGCGCCAACCCGATCCTGATGAAGGAGCTCGGCGCGCCATACGGCCTCGAAGTCGAGCGCGTCGAACCCGGCAGTCCGGCCGACAAGGCGGGCATTCAGGCCGGGGACGTAATCACGAACATCAACGGCTTGCCCGTACACACCGGCGCCGATCTTGTGAATCCAATCGCCGAAACTCCCATCGGCGGCAGCATCCAGATTCGGTACGTGCACAACAAAGTCGCGAAGGACGCGACGCTGACTGTCGCCGACCGCTCCAAGATCTTCCCGCAGACGGCGCAGGCCGAAGAGAATCAGCCCGGCAGCGACGATGACGAAGGCCAACTAGGCCTCCATGTGGAGGAGTTGACGCCGGACATCGCGCGGAAGCTCGGCATGGGCTCGCTGAGGGGCGTTGTAGTTACTGAAGTTGATCCCGCGAGCTTCGCGGAAGACATTGAGTTCAACCGTGGCTACGTCATTACAGAGATCAATCACACGGCTATCAACGGCATGGCCGATTACAAAACCGAAATGGCCAAGCTGAAGCCCGGCGAGCCGGTCCTATTCAAGGTTGCCTCGCGCGGGGATGCCGATAAGATTCTGACGCTCTACTTAGCCGGGGCTGTCCCGACGTTGATCGCCAAGTAGGCCCGGGCAGGTGAGAGGTCGTCATTACTCCTTTGGCGCCGCTGGGGAAGGCCGCGCTTGAGGAAACGCCGGGATTTGCCATAATTGGGGCAGCCAGAAACCATGCGACGCGTACCCAACCCGCGCAGGATGCTATCGCTCGCCGCGATGGCGCTGGTTTTCGTCTTTGCGTTCGGAGCAGTTACTGAGCGCGCTTCCGCGCAGGCCTCCAACTCGTCCAGCGGATCTGCTACGCACAAGAAAAAGAAGACCTCGCACCACCGCTCGCGCCGCGAGCCGTTCCAGAAGGCCCCCACGCCACAGAGAATCAGCGAAATTCAGTCCGCGCTTGCGCGTGAAGGCTATTACCAGGGTGATCCGAACGGGAAGTGGGACGGCACCACCGTCGCCGCGCTTCAGAAGTTTCAATCCGCCAACAATCTCGATGCGAGCGGCAAGCTCGACGCATCCAGTCTGCAGCGCCTCGGCCTCGGCTCCAGCACCGCAGGCCTGAACCCGCCAACGGCGCCACAGCACGCGCCGCCTACGACCGCGACACCGGGCGCTGGTTCGGCTACGTCCGCGCCCGCGAAAACGCAATCGGCGGCCGCGCCAGTGAACTCTGCTTCGAACACTTCGACTCCCTCGCAACCTCGATAATCGGAACCACCGCACTGTAGGCCAATTCGTCTGGCGCCATTTAATTTTGCAAAACGGCACCCGTTTGACGCCGCCTCCCGACGCTTGTTACTCTCATCCTTCGCTGGCACTCGCCGCATCAATACTTAAGACAACCGTATCGGCAACGGATTCCACGGAGGATTTCGCATGGCCACATCCAGCACATTGACTACCTACAAGAATTTCATCGGAGGCGAGTGGGTCGAATCCCGCAGCGGGAAAGCTATCGAGAACCGCAACCCCGCCAACACCGACGAACTGGTCGGAATTTTCCCAGCTTCAAACCAGGAAGACGTGAACGCAGCCGTCGCCGCCGCGACTGCCGCATTCGAAGGCTGGCGTCTCACTCCCGCTCCCAAGCGCGCCGAGATTCTTTACCGCGCCGCTGAAATTTTGGTCGAGCGCAAGGAAGACTACTCGCGCGACATGACGCGCGAAATGGGCAAGGTGCTCGCAGAGACGCGCGGCGACGTCCAGGAAGCCATCGACATGACGTATCTGATGGCCGGCGAAGGGCGCCGCCAGTTCGGTCACACCACGCCATCCGAGTTGCCGAATAAATTCGCAATGTCGGTGCGCACGCCGATCGGCGTCGCTGGCCTGATCGCTCCGTGGAATTTCCCGATGGCGATTCCGTCGTGGAAAGCGATTCCCGCACTCGTTACAGGCAACACCGTCGTGATCAAGCCCGCCGAAGACACGCCGCTCTCGACGTGGAACCTGATGCAGGCGCTGATCGAAGCCGGCTTGCCTTCTGGCGTGATGAACATCGTCTTCGGCGATGGCCCCACTGCGGGCGCCGCGCTGACGCATCACGAAGACGTTCACCTAATGAGCTTCACCGGCTCCACCGAAGTGGGCCGCATCGTCAGCGTCGCCTGCGCGCCTACTTTCAAAAAGTGTCACCTCGAAATGGGCGGCAAGAACATCATCATCGTGATGGACGACGCGAACCTGGACCTCGCGGTTGACGGCGCAGTTTGGGGCGGCTTCGGCACCACCGGCCAGCGCTGCACTGCCGCGAGCCGCGTTGCAGTTCACAAAAAAGTCTACGGCGAATTCGTGGAAAAGTTTGTCGCACGCGTCAAGGCGCTGCGCGTCGGTGACGGGCTCGATCCCAAAGTCGACATGGGGCCGTGCGTGAACGAGCAGCAGCTCAACACAGTGATGAAGTATGTGCAGATCGGCAAGGATGAAACCGCGAAGCTTGCCACCGGTGGAAATCGCCTCGACAAGGGCGCGTTTGCCAAGGGCTGGTTCCACGAGCCGACCGTCTTCACCGACTGCAGCCCGAAGATGCGCATCTGCCAGGAAGAAATTTTTGGTCCGGTCGTTTCGGTGATTCCGGTCGACGGCTTCGACCAGGCGATCCAGGTTGCCAACGACGTGAAGTACGGTCTCTCCGCCGCGATCTACACGCGCAACGTGAACAACGCGTTCCGCGCTCAACGCGACATTCAGACCGGCATCGTGTACGTGAACGCTCCGACGATTGGCGCCGAAACGCATCTACCGTTTGGCGGCATCAAGCAAACTGGCAACGGCCACCGCGAATCGGGCGAAGCGGCGCTCGATTTCTACTCCGAGTGGAAGACGGTCTACATCGACTACTCGGACAAGCTGCAGCGCGCGCAGATCGACAACGCCGAGTAATCACGCGCCGCAAGGAACCGAAAATAAAAACGCCGGAGCCGCATCAGCAGCTCCGGCGTTTTTTTTGCACGAACGCGATGTGCGCGTCTATGTCGTGACCGGCCCGATCGGCACCGCGGCAGGTTCAATCACGGGCGTAGGAGCGGGCGTCCACACAGGTTGCATCGCCTCCTGCGTGGCGCGGTAGTCGCGATACCACAGGGCTTCGCTGGCCCGCTGCCACATGCGCGTCCCGATCCAGAAGAGAATCATGAGTTGGCTCACGATAAACGCCAGCACGTTGGACGTCGGCGCGAGCTTCATCATCCAGACGTGCAATCCCAGCGCGAAAAGCAGCCAGCCGATGAATGAAATGCGGAAATAGAGCCAGAAGAGCGAAAAGAAATTCTTCGCCACCACGACCGCCGCAAGCCGCAGCGCCTTGTGCATGCGCTTCTCGTCTTCGAATACGGCGATGACCTGAGCCATGTCAAACCACAGCCGCACGACCATCAGTAGGAACAGCACGACGATCGACGTGCCCTCGAATACATGCACGGCAGGGAAGGGCGAGATCATTTTGTCGTCGAGGCTGTTGTACATCGCGCCGCCGATGCCCGCGACGATCGCCACCGGAATCAGCGCGACGACCAGGTACAACATCAGCCGGAAGAATCGCCAGAAGTGATAACCGCACGCCTCGAAAAAAACGCTCGTCGACGGGAACTCGTCGCGAACGTACGTCGCGAGAATTCCGCCCGTCGAGAACAGCATGAACACCAAAAAAATCACCGCGAAATAGCTGCTGCCGGTGTACGAAGTTTGTAGCGGTGCATCCGGCAATGTCGACAAACTGGCGATCGCCGAAGCGTCGAAGCCGTTCACCAGGCGCTGCGCGGCGACGCTGTGATCGAGTGCCTCCGCCAGACGGTCGACGCTTCCTCGCGCCGCAAACATCGCTAGGATGAAGCACACCACGTACACCCACCACACGAGGCGCTGCCACTTCCACGTCAGTTGCGCACCTGACAAAAACGTCTTCGGCCTTGCTGCCGCCATCCTTACGCTCCTTCGAAACTTAACCTCTGGCCCGTCCGTCGATCGGGAACCGCTTCTACGTTAACCAGGCGAGCAGCTGCGAAACCCATTCGCTGGCGAACACAAAAATGTTGCGCATCTTGTGTGTCGCGCGCGCGTCGGCGTTGAGCGTGTAGCTGTTGTTGAAGAAATTCCTGTCTATCGTGACCTGGTTTTGCGGATCGATTTCCGCCGAAACCACCTTCGCTTTCCGGTCGTACTGGAAGCGCGTCCAGCGTTCCTGGCCGTCCCAGTGTTCGGCGGCGGTCGAGCCGTCGTCGAATTTCACGACCACGTCCACCGGAAACACGAAATCGCCCTCGCGCTTCACCGAGACGTACGTGCGGTACACCTCATCCTTCGGATTCGAGCCAATCGACGGCTCCCACCACTTCAACAGATCGGAATGGGCGTTCGCGACCGAATAGTCCATCACCTGCGTGCCGTACACGGCTTGATCGAAATACCACTTCAGGTCGCGGCCGGAGACTTCCTCCACCGTCTTGATGAAGTCCGTGCCAGTCGGATGCGTGAAGCGGTAGCGCATGAAGTAGGTGTGCAGCGCCTCTCGCAGCGTGTCTTCGCCGATCACTTTTTCGAGCGTGAGGAGCACCGTCGCTGTCTTGCCGTAGGTAATCGAGCCATACGAGTTGTTCGAATAGAACTTCCAGCCGAGCCGCGAGATCGGATCGCTGTCTGGAGTCGCGAGATACATCGCGCGCTCCGCTCCGTCTTCGCTGAGCTGCGCGAACGGGAAGTTCATGAACGAATTCTTGCCGTAAAGCGCATCCATCACTTTCACTTCGGTGTAGCTGTTGATCCCTTCGTCGAGCCACGCTTCTTCGAACTCGTTGGTCGCCACCATGCCGTACCAATATTGGTGCCCGAATTCGTGCTCGGTGACGATCTCCGGCAGCAAGATGTTCTTCGGCATGTTCCAGGTGGTGTCGCCGGTGATCAGGGTCGGATATTCCATGCCGCCCGCGTCGGAGCCGCCGTGCGGCGGATCGATCAGTGTGATCCGGTCGTACGGATAAGGCCCGTACCACTTGTCAAACATCGTGAGCGATCCCTTCAGAGCCTGCACGTAGCGCTGCGCGCTGGGCATATTGCCCGGCGAGATCAGCACAACGATCCTCACGGGCTGACCGCTGCCGGTCCACGAATCTTCCACGCGCGTAAAACTTGGGCTCGCGGCCCACGAAAAGTCGTGCACGTCTTGCGACCAGTAGTGCAGCGTCATCGATCCATCGGGATTATCGTGACGGTCGACCAGATCGCCACCCGCGCCGACCACTTCGTTCTTCGGCAGCGTGATCTTCACGTCAAACGTTCCGAAGTCCGCGAAAAATTCCGTCGATGCATGGAACTGGTGGCAGTTCCATGCGTTCTTCCACCACACACCGACCTTCGGGAACCACTGTCCCACCATGTCGAAGTCGTGCATGTATCCCGTGCGCTCCACCACTTCCGGCAGCAGGTCGTGAAACGTGAAAGAGAATTTCACCGTCGCGCCTGGCGCCACCGGCTTCGGAAGCGTCACCTGGAATACGGTTTTGTCCTGCGCGTTGTCGTCGTCCGGATGAATGAACTGTATCTTATCGGTCAGGTCAACACCGTCGGCTTCCAGATGGCTGATGTCGATCGCGCCCTTGTGCAGCGGGTCCCACGCCGAACCAGGCCCATTGCCGCGCGTTCCGGACCGGTGAACTTCCGTCATAAACGTCGACTGCGGCTGAAACGCATTCAGATAAAGGTGGAAGGGAAATGTTTGCTGTGGCTGCCCGGTAAGATTCAAGTACTCCAGCGTTTCGGTGGCATCGATGGTGTGCTTTTTCGGATCGAGTTTCGCGTCGATCGCATAGGCGACGATTCGCGTCGAAAGCGGCTTCTCACCGTTCGACTCGGTCGTCGTCGCCGGTGTCGCACCGCCGGGCTTGGGGGCGACTGCCGCCGCTTGACCCATCGCCGTTGCCGACAGCGCCAAGCATCCCGCAAGAAAGCACGTCAACCGACCGAATCGCATTTATCCTCCGCAGACCGCGTTAACATACGCACCAAATACGTTGATTGCGCCGACAACAATATGTCACGCACCCCACACGCGCAAGCTCGTTCGCATCTTCGGAAGGGGCTCGGACGGCCGCTAAGCCCCTTGCGGCTCTTGGCGTTCCCGCGCCCCCGGGAACCGCGTCGAGTTGACGCCCCTTCCGGGTCCGCATAAACTTAACGTATCGGGAAAAATCCCTTTCAGCACTGGAATTCGTACTGATAGCATTCGGCCAACTTGATGATCCCTGCGATCCTTCAACAGAAGCGCCATCAACAGATCCTGACAGACGTGGTGCGCATGTACATCGAGACCGGCGAGCCGGTTTCGTCGCGCAGCATCTCGCGCAGCCACATCGAGGCCCTGAGCCCGGCGACAATCCGCAACGTGATGGCGGATCTCGAGGACGGCGGCTTCCTCTATCAACCGCACACATCCGCTGGTCGCGTCCCGACCGCTTCGGCTTACCGGTTCTTCGTCGAACAGGTTGCGGCGCCCGCAACGGCCAGCCCGGAAGATCGCCAGTGGATCCGGCGCGAACTGGAATCCGCGCAGACGCCTGAAGCCGTGATGGAGCGCGCCAGCCACGTGCTCTCTGCCGTTTCGCGCGGCCTGGGAATTTTCATTTCGCCGCCGCTCGCGCGAAGCATCGTAGAGCATCTGAAGTTTCTGCTGCTGCCCGACCGCCGCGTGTTGATCGTCCTGATCACCAACGGCGGCACCACGCGCGACAAGGTGATTCGTCCGGACCGCGCCTTTGCGCAGGAAGATCTCGACCGCGTGGCCGATCATTTGAACCGTCATTACAAAGGATGGACGCTCGAAGCCATGCGCGGCGACCTGAAGCAACAAGTCGCGCGCGACCGCGAGCAATACGGCCGCATCGCCGACGACGCGCTGGCGCTGTGCGATCACAGCGTTTTGGGCGATGGCAGCGAGCGCAAGATTTACGTCGAAGGCGCGTCGCAGATCGCCTCTTCTCCGGACTTCACCGATCTCGGCCAGGTCCGCGAGCTGCTCAACGCCATCGAAGAGAAAGACAAATTGATCGAGCTTCTGAGCGGCTGCATCGAGTCGCCCGAGCCAGTCCATGTCGAGCTGGGTCTCGACAAAATCACAAGTGCGGGGAAGAACCT
>Ga0210391_10001006_pt1 | contig 26791 bp, 21 predicted proteins | sample IncBWC12OmetaG_FD_160573 | JGI IMG/M metagenome (GOLD analysis project Ga0210391, IMG submission 160573) | Forest soil microbial communities from Barre Woods Harvard Forest LTER site, Petersham, Massachusetts, United States - Inc-BW-C-12-O ... | reverse complement strand
CTATGAATTCGGATATCGAGCGTCGATTCTCGACCGGCTCTCGGTGGACTTCGCGGCCTATTACAACGATTACAGCCATCAGGAAACCGACGAACCGACGACACCGTTTTTCGAGAACACGCCGGCGCCGCCTCATCTGGTGATCCCGACGACCTTCGAGAACCTCATGCATGGGGAAGCGTCTGGATTCGAGATCTCGGCAAACTGGAAGCCGGTGAAACGATGGACCCTGAGCCCCGGATACGCGTTTGAGGGGATTCACATGCACACCGCTCCCTCGAGCCAGGACACCACGTCGGCAGCCGGAGCGGAGGGAAGCAGTCCCGTGCATTCCGCACAACTGCGTTCGCACCTCGCCCTCTGGCGGAGCCTCAGTTGGGACGCCTCGACCTACTTCGTCGACCGATTGCGGGACCCGGTCATCCCGGCCTACACCCGATTCGATACACAACTGTCGTGGAAATTCGGCGAGAGGGGTACCTTCAGCCTCGTCGGCCAGAACCTGCTGAAAGACCATCACGAGGAATTCGTCGATTCAACCGAGAGCACCAGAACCACGGAAGTGAAGCGCAGCGCGTTCGCCAAGTTCACGTGGCTATTTTGAGAGAACGATTTCAGACCTCGAGTAATCGGGCCCATCGACGCGGCGGATGGCTGACGCAGGCGCGGAGCGCCGCACAATCGCGCGGAGTTTCGCGCTTCTGGCGATCCTGCGTGGCCATGCTGGCAGGCGCTTTGTCGGTCTGCCCTCCGATCGCCTCGGCGCAAGCAAGCGCTCCGGGGGAATACCAACTGAAAGCGGCTTTCCTTTTCAATTTCGCCAAATTTATCGACTGGCCCGTGGCAAGCTTTTCAGGACCCGAAGCCCATTTCTCCATCTGCATCCTGGGCATGGACCCGTTCGGCCGCTCGATGGACGATCTGCTGCAAGGCAAGATGATTGCCGACCGCCGCGTATCCGTGGAACGCAGCAAACAGATTGCCGACGTCCGTCATTGCCAGGTGGTATTCGTCAGCTCGTCGGAAAAATCGCGCGTGAAGGAAATCCTCGACGGGCTGAAAGGCACGAGCGTGCTGGTGGTGGGAGAAACCGACGGATTTGCGGAGGCGGGCGGCGCGATTCAATTTGCCATCGAGGATAACCACGTCCGATTCCTGATCAATACGGATGCCGCCGACCGCGCCGGGCTGAAGGTCAGCTCGAACCTGCTCTCGCTCGCGCACGTTGTCCACGACGGCGGAAAGAACGACCGGAGCTGAAATGCACACGCGACACCGCGTTTCCATCGGACAAAAACTTACGCGCATCATTTTGGTGACCTGCGGCGTCACGATTCTGATGGCCGGCACGGCGCTCGCCGTGTATGACGCCGTAGCGTTTCGCACGCAGATGGCGAGCGAGCTGGAATCGACGGCGGGCATCGCGGGGTCCAACAGCACGGCAGCGCTGACGTTCTCCGACGCGCGGGCGGCGCGCGAAACTCTGAGCTCGCTGCGCGCGGAACCGCACATTGTCGAGGCCTGCATATACGCGACGGACGGAACCGTGCTGGCGAAATACGCGCGTGCCGACGCCGACGCCACGTTCACTCCACCGCTGCGGCGGTCCTCCGGCATCGAATTCACACGGAACAACGCCAGCCTTTTTCAGCCGATCTCGCTGCACGGCGAGGAAGTGGGCACGATCTACCTGCGGTCGGATTTGGGCGAACTCTACGCGGGCGTGCGACGCTTCGCTGAAATCGTCTTCATCGTGATGCTGGCGTCGTTCGTCACCGCCTTCCTGCTCGCCTCGCGATTGCAGCGCGTGATTTCCGAGCCGGTGCTGGAGCTGGCGCGCACGGCGTCCGCGGTTTCCCGTATCAAGGACTACTCACTGCGCGCCTCGAAAAGCAGCGAGGACGAAATCGGAGACCTGGCCGACCGGTTCAACGAGATGCTGAGCCAGATCCAGGCGCGCGACAGCGACCTGCAGGTGGCGCACCGCGAACTCGAGGCTCGCGTGGACGAACGCACGAGCGAACTCCGCATCGAAGTATCCGATCGCAAGCGCGCCCAGAGTGAGCTCGAAGAGCGAAAAACCTTCCTGAATTCGGTGATCGTAAACAGCCCGGTCGGCATTGTCGCCACCGGCCTCGATGGCGGCGTCCAGATGTGCAACCCGGCCTTCGAGCGCGTATTCCGCGTGCGGCAGGCCGATATTCTGACGCGCACCCTGCAAGACATCCTGGGTTCGACACAACTCGACGAGGAGATCGCCACCAACCACCGCACCATCTGGAGCGGGCAGGCCACGCACATCGTTTCGCAGCGCGCCCGCAGCGACGGAACGCTGGTTGACGTCGAGGCATTCGCAGTCCCGCTCGTCACCGCCGGCAAGATGACCGGCGCCGTGCTGCTCTACCAGGACATTACCGAACGCAAACTCGCCGAACGAACCTTGATGGCCGCCAAGGAAGCGGCCGAAGCCGCCAGCCGCGCCAAAAGTGAGTTCCTGGCGAACATGAGCCACGAGATTCGCACGCCGATGAACGGAATCATCGGAATGACGGAGCTTGCGCTCGACACCAACCTGACCCCCGAGCAGCGCGAGTATCTGGGGCTGGTGAAAAGCTCGGCGAACTCCTTGTTGGCGCTGCTCAACGACATCCTGGATTTCTCGAAGATCGAGGCCGGCAAGCTCGATATCGAAATGATCGATTTTTCGTTTCAGCAGAGCCTGGGGGAGACACTGAAGACTCTGGCATTCCGTGCGCACGGAAAAGGGCTCGAGCTTGCGTGGCGCGTGGCTCCCGGAGTCCCGGAGCGGCTCCGCGGCGACATCACCCGCCTGCGTCAGGTGCTCGTGAATCTTCTGGGCAACGCGCTGAAGTTCACAGAACAGGGCGAGGTGGTCCTCGATGTCGAGAAGGAAGCGGTTGACGAACACGGGGTGACGCTGCACTTTCGCGTGCGCGACACGGGCATCGGAATCCCCGCCGACAAGCAGGGGATGATTTTCGAAGCGTTCACGCAGGCAGACAGTTCTTCGACGCGCGTTTACGGAGGCACCGGTCTGGGACTGGCCATCACCGCGAGGCTGGTCGGATTGATGGGCGGGAGACTTTGGGTCGAAAGCGAGATCGGAAAGGGAAGCGTTTTTCATTTCACGATGCGCTTCGAATTTGCCGAAACCGAAGGGGAAGAGACCGCGCCGGTTGATCCCCAGTTGCTTCACGATTTGTCCGTTCTGGTGGTGGACGACAACCAGACCAATCGACTGATCCTCACCGAAATGCTGTCCGCCTGGGGAATGAAGCCCACCGCGGCCGTCGACGCGCACGCGGCGCTGATCGCGCTCGGCCGCGCCCAACTCGCGGGTGCGCCGGTGCGGTTGGTGATCACCGACATGCAGATGCCGCACATGAACGGGATCGAGCTGTGCGAGACGATCCGGCGGAGCTCCGATTTCGGAGGTGTCGGGATCCTGGTCCTGAGCTCCAGCATCGGGCAGGGCGAAGCGGCGCGGTGCCGCGAACTTGGGATCGGCGGTCATTTGGCGAAACCGATCCAGCCTTCCGAGCTGCTGGACGCCGTGCTCGCCGTGGTCTCCAAATCCGCTGCGCCGCAACAGGCGCGCCGTTTGAACCGAAGCGCGCCCGAGCCTGCGGGAACGAGGATGCGGATACTTCTCGCCGAGGACAACGCCGTAAATCGAAAGCTCACCGTCGGGCTCCTTGAAAAGCGTGGCCACACCGTGACCGTCGCCGAGAACGGCCGCGAGGCGATCAACGCCCTCGGGCGCGAAAGTGTCGATTTGGTGCTCATGGATATACAGATGCCGGTGATGGACGGCTTCGAGGCCATCCACGCCATCCGCGCGAAGGAGCAAGGCGGCGGTGCGCATCTACCGATCATCGCCTTGACGGCCCACGCCATGAAGGGTGACCGGGAGCGGTGCCTTGCCGCAGGCGCCGACGACTACGTGACCAAGCCCATACGAATGGAGGATCTGCTTGCCGCCATAGACCGAGCCACTTCGACCCCTAAGAGCGCGCCGGATCAGGAGCCCACGGCATCCCCCACTCCGGTTGACAACGTCCATTCTGGATTGCCCGGGATCGATCTCGCTCTGGCGCTCGAACGAGTCGAGGGCGACCGCGAGCTCTTCGACGATATCGCGCAAGTGTTTGCGCAGGAGTGCCCCGGCCTCCTCGAATCCATTCGCCGCGCGCACGCAGCGGGCGACCTCCCGTTGCTAGAAAGGCTGGCGCACACGATGAGGGGCGCGGCGTCGAACGTCGCCGCCATGAGAGTCACCGAAGCCGCACTCGCTCTCGAGACCCAGGCGCGCAGCGGCCAGATGGGGCAAGCGGATGAATCGATTGCGAAACTGGCCAGCGAAGTCGCCCGGGTCCTCCCGGAAATCGACTCGCTCTGCCGTAAGGTGACGCGCTGAAACGAAAGATTAGATGACCATCGAGAAAACTACGCCGCGCCGCATTCTCATCGCCGAAGACGATCCGGTCTCCCGTCGTATGCTCCAGCTATTTTTGGAAAAGTGGGGATACGAAGTCATCGCCGCCGCCGACGGCATCGATGCATTGCGCATTCTGGAAAGCGATGACGCGCCCACGCTGGCGATACTGGACTGGATGATGCCGGGCAAGGACGGACTGCAGGTCTGCGCAAGCCTGCGCGCACTCCCGGCGCGCCCCTACGTCTACGTGCTTCTGCTCACCGGGCGGAGCGAGAAAGACGATCTGCTGCAGGGTTTGGAATCCGGAGCCGACGACTATCTCACGAAACCATTTCACGCCGCCGAGCTTCGCGCGCGCCTGCAGGTGGGCCAGAGAATTCTAGAATTGCAGACCGGCTTGATTCAGGCGCACGAGGAGTTGCTGCACCGCGCAACGCACGACGAGCTGACCGGCCTCGTCAATCGCCGCATGATCATCGAGGCCATCGAGCGCGAGCATTCACGGCATGTTCGCATGGTCGGAAATTTCGCGATTATCGTGCTCGACGTCGACCATTTCAAAAGCGTCAACGACAGCCACGGCCATCTGGCGGGAGACGCCGTATTGAAGGAAGTTGCGCGGCGTATGGGCAGCTGTGTACGTCCATACGATACCGTAGGTCGCTATGGCGGCGAGGAGTTCGTGATTGTGGCATCGTCATGCGAGCGGTCCGGGGCGGCGGGGCTGGCGGAGCGAATCTTGTCAGCCATCCGGTCTACACCCATTGAAACCGCAGAATGCAGCATACCCGTGACGGCAAGCTGTGGGATCTCGATCAGCAGCAACGTGGTCGATTCAGGGAATCTACTCCGTTTGGCGGACCAGGCCCTCTATCGCGCCAAGGAGGCGGGGCGCAACCGTGCCGAGTTCGCCGAAGAAGCGGAGCTTACGCCGACCCTATAGTGTCGGAAGCTCACAACGGCGTGGCGGATGCCGCCCTCTCGTCGATCCATCAAACGGCGCGGGCTGTCTGCTCTTGCCGGCAAGTAAGCCGAACGTGTGGTGTTTTCTTTTTGACCTCTTAGGCAACGCACCCGCTGCCTGCAATCCCCATGGACGGTGTGATCTCCTGCGTGTCCTGAAAAGCCGTCGCAATTTTATGCCACCGAGAATTCACATCCCGGCGCAAACTGTCGATCCAAGCGCGTCCATACGGATACGTATGGACGCGCTTCGTTCGAGAATTTCGAACTCTCTAGGCAAACGCCTTCGCGTGCGCCCCATTTTTGGTGTACATTGTTGTTGTAAACTGAGCGCGAACATACGTTTTCCGTATCCAGATGAGGTCAGGCAATGAATCCCACCAAATCAGCGCCGCTTGCCCCCCGTGATGTGCCTGTAGGCGAGCAGCGCGACACGCTTTCCATCACCGACAATCGCACCGGGAAGAAATACGAAATCCCGATCAAGAACGACACGATCCGTCCCATCGATTTGCGGCAGATCAAGCTGCACGACTCCGATTTCGGAATGATGACCTACGACCCGGCGTTCGCAAACACGGCTTCGTGCGCCAGCAAGATCACTTTCATCGACGGCGACAAGGGAATCCTGCGCTACCGGGGTTATTCGATCGAAGAGCTGGCGGAAAAAAGCTCCTACACCGAAACGGCGTACCTGATTCTTTACGGCGAGCTTCCCACCAAAGCACAACTGAAGGATTGGAATTACCACATCACGCACCACACTTTTATTCACGAGAGCATCAAGAAATTTCTCGACGGATTTCATTACGACGCGCACCCGATGGGCATGTTGATTTCAACCATCGCCGCGCTTTCGACGTTCTATCCCGACGCGAAAGACATTTTCAACAAAGACTCGCGCCTGAAGCAGACCTACCGCCTGATTGGCAAGATGCCTACGGTTGCGGCCTTCGCATACCGGCACTGCCTGGGCATGCCGTTCGCCTATCCGGATAACGAACTGAGCTACTGCGGCAATTTCCTGAACATGCTGTTTCGCACCACCGAGCTGCAATATCGGCCCAATCCGACGCTCGAGCGCGCGCTCGACGTCCTGTTCATCCTGCACGCCGATCACGAGCAGAACTGTTCGTCGACAGCCATGCGCGGGGTTGGCAGTTCGCACGTTGACCCATACTCCGCCACGGCCGCCGCTACGGCGGCGCTGTATGGCCCGCTTCACGGCGGAGCGAATGAGGCCGTGCTGCGAATGCTGGTCGAAATCGGCGACGTGAAGAACGTACCGGCCTACGTGAAGAGCGTGAAGGCCGGCGAAAAGCTGCTCATGGGCTTCGGTCACCGCGTCTACAAGAACTACGATCCGCGCGCCAAGATCGTGAAGCGAATCGCTTACGAGGTGTTCGACGTGATGGGCCGCAATCCGCTGATTGATATCGCGCTCGAATGCGAACGCATTGCGCTCGACGACGAATACTTCGTCTCGCGCCGCCTCTATCCGAACGTGGACTTCTATACCGGCCTCATCTATCAGTCGATGGGATTCCCCTCGACGATGTTCCCGGTCCTGTTTGCGATTCCGCGTACGTCGGGGTGGATCGCGCAATGGGAAGAAATGTTGCTGGATCACGAACAGAAAATTTCACGGCCGCGGCAGGTCTATCTGGGCTACGATTTGCGCAGTTATATACCCCTCGACCATCGCGGCTAAGCGCTTTGCGCACTCCAACTTCGCCTGAAGTTCGCCGTTTCTCGTGCGGCACGCGTTTGCCGCTCCTACTACGCAGCTCGAAAAGGGTTGCATAAGCTCTCAATCTCTGGCAAAACACTCGTGCGCTAAAGGGTGCCCAGCGGATGAACATATCCACGCGTCAAGTTGACAACGCCTCGATTGTCGATGTAACCGGCGATATCACGCTCTACAACACTCCCGAAGTTCGCAAAACCCTGCTGGACCTTCTGAAGGAAAAGCGCGCCAAGCGCGTGATCGTGAATTTGGTGAATGTCAAATACATCGACAGCGCCGGCGTGGCTTCGTTGGTGGAGGGCCTGAAGATCTCCCGTGATTTGAAGAGCGGATTCGCGCTCTACGGCCTGAGCCGCACGACGCGCGAAGTCCTGGAGCTGACGCGCCTGTTGAAAGTCTTCGAAGTCTACGACACCGAAGATCAGGCGCTCGCCGGAGGCACGAGCCCGAAATAGCTTTTCGGCCTGTTCGAATCTCGAATGCCCATCATCGAAAGCATCGGCGAAGCCACCACTGACGGCGTGGCCTATGTTGGCAGCCTGGCGAAACTGACCGGCGGCGCCGCGCGTGCCGTATTCATCGAGCCGTTTCGCGGACATCCGCTGCGCTGGCCCCGCGCGATTCACCAGGCCATGTCGGTTGGCGTCGAAGCGATTCCCATCGTTTCGCTGATCGCGTTTTTCGTCGGATTGATTCTCGCCCTGCAGGGAGCTTACGAACTGCGCCAGCTCGGTGCGCTGCAACTGGTCGCCAGCGCCGTGGCGATATCGATGACCCGCGAGCTGGGCCCCTTGATGACCGCGATCATGGTCATCGGGCGCTCGGGTTCGGCTTTCGCCGCGGAAATCGGCACGATGAAGGTGAATGAGGAAATCGATGCGCTGGAGACCATGGCGCTCGAACCGGTACGGTTCCTGGTGGCGCCGAAATTCCTGGCGATGATTCTGATGATGCCGTGTCTGACCACCTGGGCCGACCTGATGGGCGTGTGCGGCGGCGGTCTGTTCGGCGTCAGCAACGCCGGCTTTACCTGGGGCACGTACATGCAGGCCACGCTCGACGCTCTCGACACGCGCGACATCGTGAGCGGGCTCATCAAGAGCGTGATGTTCGGCTTGACGATTACCGCGGTCGGGTGCCGGGAGGGATTTTCCACCGGGCTCGGTTCCGAGCAGGTAGGCCGGTCGACCACGTCCGCCGTGGTGAAATCGATTTTCTTCGTGATCGCCGTCGATTTGGTTTTCACCGCGATCTTTTACTTCACGGCGCCGGTCAAGTAAGGGCATGGCCAACAAACTCCCACCGCCGGTTTCGTCCCGCGATTCGGAAGGCGTGGCCATCTCCGTGCGGGACCTCCGGGTTCGTTACGGCACGCGCGAAATTCTCCATGGCGTGAACTTTGAAGTCCCCTCCGGCGAGACGCTGGTGATCATGGGCGGCTCGGGCTGCGGCAAAAGCACCCTCCTGCGCACCCTGGTCGGTCTGGAACGCCCGAGCTCCGGCGAAATCATGATTCACGGGAAAAATTTCGCGGCGATGGGCGAAGAAGAGCGTGACGAGCTACGCAAGAAAATGGGCATGTCGTTTCAAAGCGGCGCCCTTTTCGGTTCGATGACGGTCGGTGAGAACGTCGCCCTGCCGCTCAAAGAACACACGCAGCTCGACGATTCGACCGTCGAGATCGTCGTCCGCCTGAAGCTCGACCAGGTCGGCCTTTCCGGGTTTGAAAACTACATGCCGGCGCAATTGAGCGGCGGAATGAAGAAACGCGCCGCGATCGCCCGCGCCCTGGCCATGGACCCGGAGATCCTGTTTTTCGACGAACCATCGGCCGGGCTGGATCCGATCATCGCGGCGGGCCTGGACGAACTGATTCTGAAATTGAAGAAGGCGTTTCGCATCACCATTCTCGTGGTCACCCACGAGCTGGCCAGCGCCTTCCTGATCGCCGATCGCATGATCCTGCTGGACAAAGGGTACGTAGTCGCCAACGGAACCCCGGAGCAGCTGCGCGCCGACACGAACCCGCGCGTCCGCCAGTTCCTGGATCGCGTTCCGGAACCCGAGGTGTCGGCGGAGATCGATTATTTGCAGATGCTGACGGGCGAAAACGCGCCCGACCGGCGTTGAGCTTGGCAAAACGCACGCACGTGATATACTTCCGCACCTTTTGGGGGCGTGGTCGGAAGCTGTCCGTCGGGCGATCCTGCATTTGAATTCGCGAGGGAGAGCATGGAATCGAAGCGCGAAAGCGTATTGGTAGGGCTGTTCACATTGGTGGCGGCTGCCCTGCTCGTCGTCGTCGTGCTGCTGCTTTCCGGAACTTTCGGCAAGGGCACCACCTCCTATCGCGCCTACTTCAAGAACGCGGGCGGGCTCGCTCCCGGCTCGGAAGTTCGCTATGCCGGCGGTCCTCCGATCGGCCGCGTTGAAAAGGTCACCAGCGATCCGGCGAATTCCACGCGGATGGAGATCGATTTCGGGGTCGATCCGAGCGTCCCGGTGAAAACCGACAGCCTCGCAGAGATCACGAGCAACAGCCCGCTGGGCGATAATTTCCTGGGAATCAGGCCCGGCTCGTTGACCGCGCCCCGTGCTCAAAAAGGCGCGGTGCTGAACTCGGTGGAATACACGAGCCTGGCGGACGTGGCCGGCATGATCGCGCAGCTCGAGCCGAACGCCGACAACCTGATCAGCAACCTGAACGATCGCGTGGTCACCCTGAAAGTGACGCTCGACCGCGTGAACGATCTTCTCAACGACGAGAACCGCAGGAATATTTCCGGCACGGTGGCCGAGCTGCACGGGATGTTGGCCGAAAACCGCGCCAACCTCAAGAACACGCTCAACAACGTGAACGCCATGAGCGGAAGGCTCAATCCGCTGATCGACAATTTCAATAAGACCGCGGCCCAGGCCGACGACACGCTTTCGCACATCGACGCGGTGATCGGCGAGGATCGCCCGGATCTCCACAAGGCGATCGCCTCGCTGCGCCAGTCGCTCGATCAGGCCGTCAACATCACCGGCCAGTTGAACAGCACGCTGAACGCGAACTCTGAAAATCTCGATGAGATCCTCGACAACCTGAAGCACATTACCGACAACATGAACGAGTTCACCGAGACGATTAAGACGCGGCCGTACACCCTGATTCGCGCATCGGGCCTTCCCCCGCGCGTACCGGGTCAGGCGCCGCCGAAGTAGGACAGGAACAGGGAGGAACGCACAGTGTTGACGCGTCGTATCCGGCAGGCCGCGCTCGTCGTTCTGATTGGTGCATCCGTCGCAAGTTGCGGCGGCTCGCGCCCGGTGAAGTATTACGCGCTCGACGCCACTCCGTCGCCCGCCGTTTCCACCGCGCCGCAAATCCCCGCGACGGTTCTGGTCTCCCGCATCAGCGCATCGGACCTTTACCGCGAAGATCGGCTCGTCTACGGCAGCGGCACCGTACAGTACGGCACTTACGAATACGAGCGCTGGTCCGAGCCTCCCGCCGGCATGCTTCAGGACATCGTCATCAAGACGCTGCGTGCCTCCGGTAATTACCGCTCCGTGGCGCGCATCAGCAGCAATCTCCGCGGCGATTATATCGTCCGGGGCCAGCTCTACGCGCTCGACGAAGTCGAGTCCGCCGGCCTCTCGGCCCGCTTTTCGTTCCAGTTGGAGCTCTACGATCCGAAGGCCAACTCGATGATCTGGTCGAGCTCCTACACTCACGACGAACCGGTCAACGGAAAGACGGTCGCGAATGTCGTCGAAGCGCTGGACCGCAACGTCAAAGCTGGCGTCGCGCAACTGGTCGGCGAAATGAGTCAGTACATCGCGAGCCATCCGCAGCAAACCGCTTCGGCACAATAGTCTGGGGCCCGGACGGCCCTAGGACTTTGCAGCAGTCAAATTTCACGCCGACTTCCCGTCGTGACGTCGGCCTCTTGCGCCCTTTAATCCCCACCCTCTGCCCCGTCGAACGCCCATCTTTCGGCGGGCGCCCCATCATTTCCTCCGGAAAAGCGCTTCGACCCGAGCGCCATTTTCAACCTGTGTGTCGGTTGAAAACAAAAGGCCCGCGGCGGAAACGTTTAAGGAAAAAGTTGAGTGGGAGGACTTCGCAGCACCCGGAAGTCCCATGATCCGCATACTTTAGCCCGAAGCCGGCGCGAAAGCTCGATCGATGCGCCCAAATGGCTGTCTAGAAATAGGGTTGACACCATTTCGAGCCGCGTGATACACGGTTAAGTACACGTGGCACCGGCTGAAAGCCGGTTTGCCGGCGGCTCAGGCGCGGGAACACCAAAATCCCTTACTGGGTCTCGGCAACAAACCCCACCCACCCCGGGAGGTGGACACCTTTGGTGTTCGCCTCCCGTATTTTTTTGCCCGCGAAGCCAGTGTGTGGCTTGGCTCTCGCGCCTGGCACAGCATCCTGTGGATTTCGGTGGCGGCTGTTGCTAACTTTGTGCTCACCTCCGGGCTTGGTGCCCGTCTAGTGCGTGGTAGTCTCACTCCCCGGAGGCGAACATGAATCTTTCCCGGCTACCCCTAGGCCTCGTTTTGGTATTCGCTCTGGCGTCCACGTGTCTGGCGCAGGGGAGCCAATCCCCGGCCGACTCGGTCCGCGGAAATTTCGCCGACATCAACCGCAAGATTCTCGCGATGGCGAAGGATTTCCCGGAAGACAAATACGGCTACCGGATGAAGCCCGAAATGCGCTCGTTCGGCGAGGTAATCGTCCACGTCACCTCCGGTATCGTCTATGCGGCGAAGGCCGGCCGGGGTGAGAAGGCCAAATGGGATGAAATCGATCCCAAGGACTACACCACCAAAGCCAGTATTGTGGCGCTGCTCGAAAAATCCATTGCGGACGCCGAAGCGACCGCGAAATCGTTGCCGGATTCTTCGTTCACCAAGACGGTCGAGCCCTGGGACGACGTCACGGAGCATTCCGCCGAGCACTACGGTCTGCTCGTCGCCTATTACCGCGCCAACGGAATGGTTCCACCCGAGTCCCGCCCCAAGAAATAACGGAGTCGCTCACGTCAACCGCGGCACACGCCACAGGGCGCCCGAAATCAGCCGGGACACCGTCTCCTCTGATTTGCTTCTAAGCTATTGCAAACAAATTAAATGCACCTTGAACGGGCGGGACGCTTGTTCGGAGGCCTCGAAAGACCTCGCTGCCCTGCGACGCCCGTACCTCTTTGTAGTTTTCCTTCCTTGTAGTATCTTCGCGCGCGGCGATGTCCAAGGGGGGAGCCATGCGTCGTTGGGTGGTGCGCGCGGGCGTGTGTCTCGGATGTCTGGCCTTCGCGTTTGCTGCCACGGCCAATGCCGCGCAAGGCCAGATGTCGTCCTGCGATCGCCAGTGTCTTTACGGCTTCCTCGATCAATATCTCACCGCCCTGAAGGCGAAGGATCCTTCGCGGCTGCCCCTCGCCAAGCATTTCCGCTACTCCGAAAACAACGTGATGATGAAGGTTCCGGATGGAATCTGGGGCACCATCACCGGACTGGGTGACTACAATCTCCGCACGGCCGATCCCGTCCAGGGCGAAGTCGGCTTTTACGGCGTGGTGATGGAATCGGATGCCACGTCCGTTTTCGCGCTGCGTTTGAAAGTGGCCGACTCGAAAATTTCCGAAGCCGAGATCTTGATCCGCCGCAGCGAAGGCGGCGGCCCGTTCCCGAGCAAACCCGTGATGGTCGACAAACCGATCCTGAACGAAATCGTGCCCTCCCCAGAGCGCAGCGCACGCGAGCGCATGATCGCTATGGCTGACGGATATTTTTCAACGCTGCAACTGAACGACGGAGTGCTCTTCACCCCGTTCGACGACAACTGCAACCGGATCGAAAACGGACTCCAGACGACCCACAATCCCGACTTACAGAAGATCATCCCCGTCGCCGGCCTCGGCTGCGCGCAGCAATTCAAGCTCGGTAACTATCGCTACGATACGAGGGTCCGCGACCGGCGTTTTTTTCTGGTCGACGAAGAGCGCGGTCTCATCATGACCGCCGGTTTCATCGATCACGCGGGCACTCTCGCAAATTTCACGCTCACCGACGGCACTCCGATCCAGTCGCGGATGCGAACTCCGAGCACGCTCTGTTTTCTCGAGCTTTTCAAAATCCGCGGCGGCAAAATCCAGCAAATCGAGTCGGTGTTCATTGGCGTGCCCTACAATATGCCGTCGCCGTGGATTCACGATCCGGAGAACTGACCGCAAGACCTGGGAGCATTCGATGCGGGTGAAGCTAAAATCATCGGCCGCTGCGCTGGCCATCGTAGCCTGGGCCGGCTCGCTGTTTTTCGCGTTCGATTCGACGCGCGATGCCTCCGCGCTCGCAGCCGATCCGCAGCCCGCGGCGCCCGTGCAAGGTCAAATCGATCCGAAGCGCCTGATGTCGGCCGACAAGCATCCTGCCGAATGGCTCACCACCGGTCGCGATTTCGGCAAAGGACATTACTCGCCGCTCGGCCGGATCAACACGAAAAACATCGGCCGCCTGGGCTTTGCCTGGTCCTACGATACACAAACCAATCGTGGTCTCGAAGCCACTCCCATCGTGGTCGATGGCGTGATGTTCGCGTCCGGCGCCACCGGCAAGGCCTACGCCCTCGACGCGAAAACCGGCAAGGAAATCTGGAGCTTCGATCCGCACGCCGATCTGCGCGTGAATCGCGAAGCCTGCTGCGACGAAGTCAATCGAGGCGTCGCGGTGTGGAAGGGAAAAGTCTACGTCGCGTCCTTCGACGGAATTCTCTACGCGCTGGACGCCGCCACCGGAAAAACTCTCTGGCAGGCGGACACGATCACCGACAAGAAAGTCGGCTATTCGGTCACCGGCGCACCGGAAGTCGCCGGCCACGTGGTCGTGATCGGCAATGCCGGCTCGGAATACGACGCGCGCGGGTACGTCAGCGCCTACGATCTCGACACGGGCAAGTTCGCCTGGCGCTTCTACACCGTGCCGGGCGATCCCGCCAAGCCGCAGGAATCTCCCGAGCTTGAGGTCGCGATCAAGACCTGGGACGCGAAGAGCCGCTGGGACATGGGCGGCGGAGGCACGGTCTGGGATTCCATGGTGTACGATCCCCAGCTGAACCTGCTCTATTTCGGCACGGGCAACGGCACCTTCTTCGATCGGTCGCGCCGCAGTCCCTCGGGCGGAGACAACCTCTATATCGCCTCGATCCTGGCCATCGATCCCGATACCGGCCGCATGGCCTGGCACTATCAGGAGGTTCCCGGCGACCAGTGGGATTTCGATACATTGCAGCCGATCATCCTCACCGATCTGAAGATCGGCGGGGCTTCGCACAAGGTCCTGATGCAGGCGTCCAAGGACGGCTTCTTTTACATTATCGATCGCCAGACGGGTGAGGTTCTGTCCGCCGAAAAATTCGTGCCGGTCACATGGGCCGAGCGAGTCGATTTGAAAACCGGCCGCCCCGTCGAAGCCCCGGGCGCGCGCGATTACAAGAACGAGTTCAACGGCAAGAGCTACCTGCACCCCGCGTCGATGGGCGGACACAACTGGAATCCCATGTCCTATGATCCCAAGACCGGGCTCGTCTATATCCCGGAAATCGAAAACGGCGAGACCGGAGTTTTCACCGGCAAGACTTTTCTGCGCGCCTGGGATCCGCTTCGCAGCAAAACGGTTTGGGAACAGCCGACCGGTGAATGGTGGGATCACGCCGGCGTCTTGGCGACAGCGGGCGGACTCGTCTTTCAAGGAAACGGACCGGGGCATTTCATTGCGTACGACGCTCGGACGGGCGCGAAACTGAAAGATATCGACACCGGCTCGACCATCATCGCCGCGCCGATGAGCTATGAAATCGGCGGCGTCGACTACATCGCGGTGATGGCTGCATGGGGCGGCGGCGGATGGAGCTACGTGCATCCGGAAGACGCCGCCTACCAACGCGGCAACGAGGGCCGCATCCTCGTCTTTAAGCTGGATGGCGGCGAAACTCCCCTTCCTCCGCCTCTTCCACCCATCCAGCCGATTCCGCAGCCGCCTGGGCAGACCGCTTCGGCCGATACCGTGAAGCAGGGCGGGGCGCTTTTCGCCCAGCGCTGCGCCGTCTGTCACGTGAATCAACCGCGTTCGGAGGCCCCCGACCTGCGACGGATGGCTCCGGAAACGCACGATGCGTTCAGCCAGATTGTCCTCGGAGGTATTCTCAAGAACGCCGGAATGCCGCCGTGGGAAGGCATTCTGAAGCAGGCGGACGTCGACGCCATTCACGCCTACCTGATTTCGATTTCCCAGGACGCCTACAACAAGCAGCAGGCTGGGTCCAAGAATTGAGTCCCAGGAACCATGCCGAATCTCCGGAACCCGCGCGCTGCTGATTCTGGGCTAGAATCGACTTAAGAAGGCTTCGAAATGAGCAAATCCGTCACGGCAATTTATCCCGGCTCGTTTGATCCGGTGACCAACGGCCACCTCGACCTGATCTCGCGCGGGGCCGTGATCTTCGATCAGCTGATCGTCGCAGTGACGCAGAACCTCGAGAAAGACGCGCTTTTTCCGGTGAAAGAACGCGTCGAAATGCTCGAAGCCATCACCTTTGAATGGAAAAACGTCGAAGTCGAAGTGTTCAATGGCCTGCTGGTTGAATACGCGCGCAATCAGGGCGCGAGCGTCATCGTGCGTGGCATCCGCGCCGTGTCCGATTACGAGTACGAGCTGCAAATGGCCATGATGAACCGCAAGCTCGAGCCGGATATCGAGACCGTCTTCATGCTTCCGGGCGAGCCCTACAGTTACCTCAGTTCCCGCCTGGTCCGCGAAATCGCGCGCCTGGGCGGCCCCGTGAAGGACCTCGTGCCTCCGATTGTTGCCGAGCGCCTGCGCGCCAAAGTCGGCTAGAATAGGCTGTTGTCCAAATTACATTTGAAAAGGGTCAGAAAATGGAACCGGCCGTAGGTGTGAAAACCGAGGAGCTCTTCAAACTTTCCGAGCGCATCAACCGCATCAATGAGTCGCCCACCATGGTGGTGCTGCAGGCCGCCGCAGCGCTGAAGGCCAAGGGCGTCGACGTCGCTGATTTCGGCGCCGGCGAGCCGGATTTCCCCACGCCGGAGCACATCAAGCGCGCCGCCATTCAGGCGCTGGACGAGAATCGCACGAAGTACACCCCCGTGCCGGGAACGCCGGAGCTGCGCAAGGCGATCTGCGAATGGCACACGCGGGAACTGGGTTCCTCCTACGCACAAGCGGAATGCGTGGTCAACGTTGGCGGCAAGCATTCGATTTTCAACGCCGTCTGCGCGCTGATCGATCATGGCGACGAAGTGATCATCCCGGCGCCCTATTGGGTGAGCTATCCCGACATCGTGAAATACGCCGGTGGCACTCCGGTGATCCTGGAAACGACGGAGAGCGATAATTTCGTGATGCGCGCGGCCGCGCTGGAGAGGCTGATCACGGCGCGCACGCGCATGGTGATCTGCGATTCGCCCAGCAATCCTTCGGGCGCGGTGATCCCGCCGGATGAGTACGCGAAGATTCTGGCCGTTTGCCAGCGCAAGGACATCTGGCTGATGGCCGACGAGTGCTATTCGCACTTCACGTATGGCGATGCGAAGCCCTATTCGGTGGCGAGCATTCCGGGATCGAAGAACTCGACGATCGTGGTCGGTTCGTTTTCAAAGACGTTTGCGATGACCGGCTGGCGGCTGGGTTACGTGCTGGCGCCGAAGCCGCTGGTCGACGCCGTCACGAAATTGCAGAGCCAGTCCACATCGAATCCCACCTCGATCACGCAGTACGCCGGCGTCGCGGCCATGCGCGGGCCGATGGACGGCGTGGCCACGATGCTGGCCGAATATGGGCGGCGCCGCGAGCGGATCGTCGCGGGTCTGCGCGCGATTCCCGGCGTCACGTGCACCGCGCCGCAGGGCGCGTTCTACGTGTTCCCGAATATTTCGCGGCACTACAACGCCGAGATGACGGACGATATGGCGGTTTCGCGGCTGTTGCTTGAACGCGAGCACGTTGCCGTCGTTCCCGGCGTGGCTTTTGGCGCGCCCGGACATCTTCGCATTTCCTACGCTACTTCAATGGATCGCATCGATGAAGGACTCAAGCGGATGGCGCGTTTCTTCGGCACGTCGAAGTGAACGCCGCCTCTGCGTGAATCTATGATCGTGTGTCCCGCGCGCCTGGAGCCCGTCTTCAGCCCGCGTCCGTGGGGATCGCGTTCCCTTGCGCCTTTTTTCCCGGAAAAATCCGATCTTGCCGAGCCGCTGGGCGAGGCCTGGATGACGGGCGGCGAATGCCGGTTCGCGAACGGTCCTTTCGCCCACCGCGAACTGCGCGTCGCCTGGCGCGAAATGCCGCCGGAATGGGCCGGCACGCGCGCCGATACCGGCGGGGATTTTCCTCTGCTCGTGAAATTTATTTTTCCCGACGAAAAACTCTCCGTGCAGGTGCACCCGGACGATGAGTATGCGGCGGCGCACGAGGGGGCCGCCGGCGGGCGCGGGAAGACGGAAATGTGGTACGCCATGCGCGCGCGGGCCGGGGCGGAAGTGCTCGTGGGTTTGAAGCCGACCGTCACGCGCGAGAGTTTTGCGCGCGCGATTACAGACGGTACGGCAGAGAATTGCCTGATGCGCGTTCCGGTAGGCACGGGCGACGCGATCTTCGTGCCGGCCGGCACCGCGCACACGATCGGTCCCGGAATGGTGCTGTGTGAGATTCAAGAGCAGTCCGACCTCACGTATCGCGTGTTTGATTACAATCGCCGCGACACGCAGGGCCGCGCCAGAGAGCTGCATATTGAGAAGGCTCTCGATGTGATGCGTTTCGGCAAGCAGCTTGGCGGCAAAGTTGAGCCCGTGCGAATCCAGGAAGAGGGAGCCGAGAAGACCTATTTTGTCTCCTGCCCTTACTTTGAAACCTGCCGCTGGGAGTTCGAAGGGCCCGTGCTGATGGGTTCGTCCGCGGAATGTTTCGATCTGCTCGTATTCTTGGATGGCTCCGGCGCGATTCGCTGGCAGAGCGAGCAGGTGAATTTCGGGCCCGCGCAGGTGTGGATGATTCCTGCGGGTCTGGGCGCGTATCAGATCGCTCCGCAGGGGCGCACCTCGCTGTTGCGGACTTTCGTGCCGCGCGAAGCCGGCGAATTCGGTTCTGGACTTGGACAACGCGGTGTTTCCGAAAACGACTGGATGCGGCTGGTGCATAAATGAAGCGCGCGAGGAAAAAGCCTGCGAGGAGCGCGACGCTGCCGGCTTGCGTGGTGATGCTGGCCGGAGGGCGAGGCACGCGATTCTGGCCGCGCAGCCGCATGCGCACTCCCAAGCAGCTGCTGAATATCGTCGGTTCGCAGACGATGGTGCGCGAGACGCTGGAGCGGCTCTCGCCACTGTTTTCGGCGAAGAATGCCTGGATCGTGACCAACCAGGAGCAGCAGTCGGCGATGCGTCGCGAGCTGGGGGAAATTGCGCCTTCCCGTATTCTGACCGAGCCCGCCGGTGTGAACACCGCGGCGGCGATCGCGCTGGCGGCGACCCATCTGATTCACGAGCATGGCGATGCGCTGATGGCCGTGCTTCCCTCCGACGCTTACATTGCCGACGCGGCCGGGTATCGCGCGCTGGTTCGATCCGCGCTCGATCTTGCGCGCACGCCGGGCCATCTGGTGGTGATCGGCATTTCGCCTACGCGCCCGGAAACAGGCTACGGATATATTGAGCGCGGCGCCGAAGCCGCGAAGCCCCGCGGAGTCACCGCCTATGCCGTGCGACGCTTCACCGAGAAGCCGGCGCTCGCAGAAGCGAAAAAATATCTCGAATCCGGTATGTATCTCTGGAACGCGGGGATGTTTTTCTGGCGCGCGTCCACCTTCCTGGACAACTTGCGGCGCTTCCTGCCTGCCACGCACGAGGCGATGAGGGAGCTGGGGGAGTTTGTCGGCACGCGGCGCTATCGATCAGCGCTCGACCGCGTTTATCCAAAGCTCCAGAATATTTCGGTTGATTACGCAATCATGGAGCCGGCGACGCGCGACAGGGAACAATCGAACGTCTTCGTCATACCCGCGAACGTGGGATGGAGCGACATCGGTTCGTGGGCCGCAGTGTACGAGCTGCTCGCCACAACACCAGGCGCGAATGTGTCGGCGGGCGCGACCTTTGCGCTGGACGCCGGGGGTAACTTTCTCTGGAGTCCCAAGAAATTCATCGCCGCGATCGGCGTGCGCGATCTGGTCCTCGTCGAAACCGAGGACGCCTTGCTGCTTTGTTCGCGCGAGCGCTCGCAGGACGTGGGCAAGATCGTGAAATGGCTCGAGGAGCAGCGACTAAACCGCCTTGTCTAATCCCCAGAATTCGAGCGCGCCCGGAATGGCCATCAAATTCGGCACCGACGGCTGGCGCGGCGTCATCGCCGAGGATTTCACGGACGCGAACGTGTGCAAAGTGGCGCATGCGATCGCGCGATACGCGGCTCGTTCAGAAACACCGGGCGCGGGGATTGTGGTCGGCTACGACGTGCGATTCGGCTCCGAACGCTTTGCTCGCGTAGCTGCGGAAAGTTTAGCCGCTGCGGGCACGCGTGTCTTTCTGGCCCAGGAGGCTTGTCCGACTCCCGCCGTTTCGCTGCTGGTGCGTCAGCGCACAGCCGCGGGCGGGATCCAAATCACCGCGAGCCACAATCCGTATCGCTGGAACGGCGTGAAATTCAAGGCGAGCTATGGAAGCTCGGCGTCGCCGGCGATCGTCGCGCAAATCGAGCAGGAGCTAGCGGTCGTGCTGCGCGACGGAGTGCCTGCGCTTGGGCCGCGCCCCGACCTGATACAGGCCCTCGATGTGCGCACACCCTATCTCGCCACGCTTTCCGAACTCGTCGATTGGGAGCGCCTGCGCCAGGCGAGATTTCGGTTTCTGATCGATCCGATGCACGGCGCGGGGCGCGGTTTGCTGCTCGAGCTTTTTCAGCGCAACGGCATCGAAGCCGCTGAAATCCGCGGCAATCGCGATCCGCTTTTCGGCGGCGTGAATCCGGAGCCGATCGAGCCTCACGTCGAGGCTCTTCGCCGTGCGATGCGCGCCGGAGGCTACGATGCCGGCTTCGCGCTCGATGGGGATGCCGACCGGATCGGCGCGATGGACCCCGACGGCACGTTCGTCACGCCCCACCAGATTTTCTCGATCCTGCTCTGGCATCTCGCGGGCACGCGCGGTCTCGCGGGCGACGTGGCCAAATCGTTCACGGTCACGAAAATGATCGACAAAATCGCGGCGAAGCTCGGGCGGAAAGTGTGGGAGACCCCGGTTGGCTTCAAATACATCTGCGAAAAGATGCTGGAAGGCAATATCGTGCTGGGCGGCGAGGAAAGTGGCGGGATCGGAACCAAGCTTTATCTGCCGGAGCGAGACGCGACCGTGAGCGCGCTGCTGCTTGCGGAAGTAATGGCTTGGCACGGCAAGCGGCTGGGCGAGTTGGTCGCCATGCTGCATCGCGAACATGGCGAACATCACTACGGGCGCGTGGACCTCACTCTGAAGGACGGGCAGAAGGAAAAAGCCCTCGCATATTTCGCCGCTCCGAACCTGCAGAAGTTCCTGGACTGGCCGGTTGTGCGGCGGGAAGACCTCGACGGCGTGAAATTCTATCTCGCAGACATCGGCTGGGGTATGGTGCGCGCCTCGGGAACCGAACCCATGCTGCGGGTCTATTCCGAGACCACCCGCCCGGAAACTACCAGGCGCGTGCTCGACGAAATCGCCGCCATCGCGCGCCGTCTCTAGGTCGTCGAAGATCCGGCTTCGATGCTCTTGAGTGCCGCGTCGAGAATGCCGTTCAAGAACCCCGCCGATTCCTCGGACGAAAATTTCTTCGCCAGCTTCAGCGCTTCGTCAATCGCGACCTTCGGGGGCGAGTCTTTGTGCCCGATCCGAAGCTCGTAGATCGCCAGGCGCAGGATGTTGCGATCGACGGGAGCGAGGCGCTCGAGGCGCCAGTTGTCAGAGAGCCTCCCGACCATTTCATCGATCGCGGCTGATTCTTTGACCGTGGCATCGAAAAGATGGTTCGCAAAGTTCCGCGTTTCCTCCGAGGCGCGGGCGCCTCGCCAGAAAAATCTTTTCACGAGCGCGGGTTCCTTGCGCGCCATGTCCCATTCGAAGAGCATCTGCAGGGCAAATTCCCGGGATTTGTGACGGTGGTAGCTCATCGGCGCCGCCGGGGGCCGCGCGCAGTGCGCAGCGGGGTCTTGCGGGCGGCGGATTTCGCCTTGTCTGCCGCCGTCGGCGAATATTTTCGTGAAAGCTGCGCCATCTCGATGGCGCCCATGGCCGCCGCATATCCTTTGTTCGAATCCTTCTCGCCCGCGCGCGCGAGGGCTTGCTCCTTCGTATCGCATGTCAGCACGCAGAACCCTACCGGCACTCCTGTATCGAGTTGGGCGAGCTGGATGCCGCGCGCCGTCTCCGAGCAGACGTAGTCGTAATGCGAAGTCTCCCCCCGGATCACGCAGCCGATCGAAATCAGCGCGTCGAAGCGGCGCGTGGCCGCCATTTGCTTTGCAGCGATGGGCAACTCGAACGATCCCGGCACCTTCACGATTTCCAGCTGCCGTTTGTCCACACCCGCTTCGGCGAACGCCTCGAGCGCGCCTGCGAGCAAACGGTGGGTGATGAAATCGTTGAACTCGGCGACGACCACGCCAAAGCGCAGCCCGCGAACGTCCGCACCCGAGCTTCCGCCCGGGCGCACTTTCACTTTTGCGTGTCCCGCCATTTGTCACTACCTACTATATTAGGGAGTTGCCAGCGGCACCAGAACGTTGCCGCCTCGATGGCGCGCCTCGTCCAGACCGGCTTCGACGCGATTGATCCACTCGGTGACGCGATCTTCGGTTTCGTCGCCCGGCCGTGCCGACGCCTCGGCTACGATCGCGCTGGCCGTCAAATCCTGCGCGCCCCACGGCGGCGTCACCGTACCGGCCACCTGACGCAGCTTTTCCGCCAGCGCGCGGGCATTTTCCAGCGAAGTATTCGGCAGCACGAACACGAGCGACCACGCTGTGTACTTGACGGCGATATCGGTCTGGCGTACGGCGGAAGAAAGCGCGCGCGCCAGCTGCTCGACGTATTGCTCGACGGCCGCGTCGCCGTGTTCGCGCAGCAGCTCCCCGCCGCGATCGATCTGCACGATCACCAGCGAAAGCGGCGTGCCTTGCGTGCGCGCGCGATTGGATTCGACCAGAAGACAATCGATATACGCGCCGCGGCTGAGCAGGCCCGTTTTCTCATCCGCCACGGCGAGTGAACGCACCAGCGAGCGCAAGCGGGTGTGATTCACCGACATCACCAGCTGGTCGCCCACGGCTTGCAGGAAATAGCTCTCGTTTGGCTTCCATTTCCGGCCACCGGCGTCTCCCACGAGCAGCACTCCGGCGGGAGCCTGCGACTCCTTGTCGGTCAGCTCCACAGCCAGCGCGGATTCAAGTCCGAAATCGCGGAGTCCCGGAGCGGTCGCGGCGCTGAGCTCGATTCCTCCGAGCGCGTCCGGCGCGGCTTTGGCGGCCAGCGCGACGATCAGGGGAATGCGCGCGGTTCCCGCCGCGAGCGTTCCCGGCGCGAAATATTCAGCGGTCAGTTGCGGCGCCTCGCCCGCGGCTCCCACCGCAATGAGGCAACGGGTCACGTGAAGATATTTGCCGATCTCCGCGGCAGCGCTGGCGGCGATTTCCTTCGGCGTGGATTGCCGATAGAGCAGCCGGTTGATTTCGGCGATGGCGGCCAGGTCGCGGTGCGTTTCGGCAGGCATCGCAGCGGGAGGCGGCGGAGCTGCCGCTTCGACGGGCGCGGGTTTCACCACCGGCGGTGCGGGAGTCGCCTTGCGCGGTGCGCCCTTCGGCCACCAATTCGCACGCTCGTAGAGCGCGCGCAGCCGCTCGTTCCTGTCTTCTTCTCCCGGGAAGAGCTCGGCGATTCGCTCGAGGCGTTCGACCGCCTTGCTTTGCAGAGAGTACTGCAAAAAGATTTCGACCTGCACCACCAGGTCCTCGAGAGCCTGCGCAGCGCGCGCTTCTTCCGTTACGGGCCCCGCACCCGCCGCCGCTTCCGAGCCCGCGCCCGTGAAGCCGTCCGTGCGCGTTGAAACCGTCGCTGCCTTGGCCGCGCGGGACAGCACGTTCTGCAAAAACGCGGGATCGACTCTGCCTTCGAGTTTGCTGATGCGCTCCTGGTTGCGATAATCGTAGGGATCGATATCCACGAGCCGGTCGAGTGTCTCGCAAGCTTCTTTCAAGCGGGCGGCGCCCAGATAGACGTCAAACAGCCGCACCAGCGCGTCGAAATATTTCGTTTCGCGGTTCATCTCCTCGTAGGCGTGCGCAACCGCTTCGGCAAGTGGCAGCGAAGCCGGATAGGTCGCGGCCAGCCGGTCCATCTGGACCGAAAGTTCGCTTTCTTTGCGTCCGGCGCGCATCCAGTCTTTCGTCTGTGCCAGCAGGCCGGCGCCTTTGGCGTCTTCACCCGCGCGAATGTAGGCGCCGGTGAGTTCGAATAGCTTTTCGTAGCGGTCGGGATTCTGTTTGTAATAGTTCTCGAAGGCTTGGCGCGAACGGTCCAGGTGCCCCGCGCGGAGCAGGCTTTCACCGAAAAGCGCGAGAAAGGCCGTATCTTTCTCGCTGGGCGCAAACGGTTCGAGCAGCGCCACGGCTCCGGTCGGATCGCCTTTGCGCAGCTTGGCCTCGGCGAAAAGCAGCGCGCCGGTGCGGTCCTTCGGCATGAGTCTGTGGGCGCGCCCGAAATGTTCGAGCGATTCGTCGAGACCGCCGCTTGCAAGGGTCAGCTGTCCGGCCCGCAGGAAACTTCGTGCGGCGAGATCGGCGTGCCGCAGTTTTTCGGCCAGCTCGCCCAACGCCAGGTGCCGCGCGCTATTTTCCGGTTCCAGAAGCGCCATGCTTTCATAGCACGCCAGCGCTTCGATACCGCGCTGTTGCTCCAGGAAAAGCGCGGCCGCGGAGTCGAACTGTTCGATCGCTTCGTATGCGTGATTCTGCTTTTGCAGCAGCGAGGCGTAGCGCATCAGCCGGTCGGGAGGCTGCGGGTAGGGGCGCAGAAAACGCCCGAAAATCGCGGTGGCCTTCGCGGCATCGCCTAGCTCGAGCAGCCGGTCGAACTGGATTCCGAAATATTCCGCGGCCTTCTCCGGCTCGTTCAGGCGGGTGTAAAGGTCGGCGAGGCCCTGCACGGCCTCGCTGTGCGACGGCGTCTCATCGAGAATCGCCTCGTATTCCGCCACAGCCTCGCGCAGCTTGTTTTTCTCGAGGCTTCGCCGGGCCTTTTCAAGGCGTTTTTGGATGTCGGAGGCCATGGGTACATGCACGCGCCCGATCGAAGCCGGACGCGTGACTATAACTGGAATTCTACCCCGGCGGCATCGGGGCTTTCTGAACGAAATCCGGGGATGTGTCGATGATGTGTCGTTCGAGCGTCAGGTCAACAACTGAACCGGCCCGGGACTACGAGCGCGGCCGCCCACCCAGGCCTTTCACCTTTTGGCGCATCGCTCCGAACGACATGCCGCTCCGCAGCAGCGCCACGAAGCCCAAAAACGCCAGCGGAATCGTAAGCGCAAGAAAGGCGAAGATCGAAAACCCGGTGGCCCGGGTCTTTTCCACGTCGAAGATCGTCAAGCCCAGTACGCAGAAGAACTGGTAGGAGCCCACATTCGCGGGCGCATTCGGCAACGAGACTCCCAGGTTGATGATCAGCAGCACCACGCCGGCCGCCAGCAGCGAGAGCGGCAACCCATACGCCCGCATCACCGCCCACAGCCCCAGCACCTGGCAGAGTGGGAGCAGCAAGGACGTCAACACCGCCGCGTAAAAGCTCGGTGAAGTCCCGATCGCGTGCAGATCGGTGAGAACGGCCATGAACTTCCCGGGCAGGTGAGCCTTCTTGCCGTCCAGCGGCGAATTCTTGCTGAGCTTAATTTCGATATAGAGGATCAGCAGGCCCACCAGGAACAATAGGAAGAGGGTTACGTAGGCGAGGGTGTCGGCCACGCGCTGATCGGGCCGCGGCAAGTTGATGTACAGGGAGACCATCGCCAGCGCTGCCGTCGCGATCACCAGGTCGACGAACCGCTCCACGCCGACCGCTCCCAGGACGCGCCCGATCGTGATCTCCTCGGAATTTGCCAGCAGGTAGCTCCGTAGGACTTCTCCCGGGCGCAAAGGAAACACGAGGTTTGCAAACAGGCCTGCGAACACAGCCCGGATCGACCGGCTAAGCCGCACTTTCCCGAAGGGCGACAGCAGGAACTTCCATCGCAGCGACTGAATCACATAGCTCAGGACGTCGCACCCCATCCCGATCAGCACCCATTCCCAGCTCACGTTCGCGAGGTTTTTCAGCTCCTGGACGATGTGGAAATCGTGCAACACCCACACGAGGCAGATCGTTGCCAGCCCGTAGCCGATAAACAAAAGCAGCTTCGGCCGCTTCTGGAAGGCATTTTGGGTTGCGGTGTTCAACGAGGAGCGTCCATGAGGGCGGTGGTGACTTCTTTAGGAGGGGAGCAGTCGGGAAGGGCCGGCTTCGCCTCTTTCGGAATCACTCGACAACGAAAACAGGAATCGTGCCAGCCAAACGTCGATTCAGACCGCCACCCGCGCATCGTTGCTCCCAGAAATTGTATGGTTTTTCAAAAAGCTCGCTCGCAGTTTTCACTGCGGCGCTCTGAAGTTAGGAACGCGTGCCGCGCTGCTTTGTCGTTAGCCGGTCACCGGTCCCTTCGCCGCGGCGCGCCTCCGCCGGCGAAAAGGGCGTGTCCGGCCAAAATGAGGCGCGGAATACCCCTAAGCTCGGTACAGCCTACGACATCGCCCGCCGTCAGGCAATCCCGGCCGGCAACATTCCAGAGCCGGCGAATTCCCCGGCGCGGTGTGGCCTGGTCGCGCCACCCGCTCCGCTGGCCCGCCGCGCCCAAACGGCGTATCATTCTTTTCTCAATGGAATGGATCGCTTCCAGCTCCCGCTTCGCCCTCCGCAGCGCAATCGAATGAAGACTGCCCAGGAAGTGGACCGCCGCGAAAGAGTGCTACTCGTAGGCGTAGCCTTGCGCGGCCGGTCGCGGGGCAAAGCCGATGGCCCTACCGTCGCGAGCCGGGATTCCCTCCTCGAGCTCGAGGAGCTGGCCGAAAGCGCCGGCGCCCATATCGTCGGCAGCTTGTTGCAGGTGCGGGATGCGCTGGATCCTGCGACGCTCGTCGGGCGCGGCAAGCTCGACGAAATTCGCATAGAGGCGCAGACGCGGCGCGTGCCTCTGGTGGTCGTTGATCACAACCTCACGCCGGTGCAGCTGCGGAACATGGAAAAGGGCACGGACTGCCGCGTGATCGACCGCACGCAGCTCATCCTGGATATTTTCGCCACGCACGCCCGAACTCGTGAAGGCCAGCTGCAAGTGGAGCTCGCGCAGCTGAACTATCTGCTGCCTCGGCTCACGGGACGGGGCCAGGAGCTGTCCCGGCTTGGCGGCGGCATCGGCACGCGCGGACCTGGCGAGCAGAAACTGGAAACCGACCGCCGGCGCATTCGCGACCGCGTGGCGAAAATCAAGGCGGCGATCGAAAC
>Ga0210391_10001005_pt1 | contig 26796 bp, 25 predicted proteins | sample IncBWC12OmetaG_FD_160573 | JGI IMG/M metagenome (GOLD analysis project Ga0210391, IMG submission 160573) | Forest soil microbial communities from Barre Woods Harvard Forest LTER site, Petersham, Massachusetts, United States - Inc-BW-C-12-O ... | reverse complement strand
CGCGGTCGGCATTCCCTCCATCTCGGCTGCATACGCTTCTGTGAGGAAACAGGACCTGCCAATGGCGACAACATCGCTCAACATTGTGCAACGTCTCGGGGGACCGACTTTGACTACGCTCTGCGCGACCTTCCTGGGATGGAGGTTGGGGATGGCACAGTCTAGCGCCAGCCTCTCCAGCGCATTTACCGCGGCCTTTGTTCTTCTCTGCGGACTACATGCTCTCCTGTTTGCCGCCGCGTTGAGACTTCCGTTTTCCATCGACAAAGCGATGGAACAACCCGTTGCCGAGGAACCGTCTGCCCTTCTGGAACTTATGTCCGAGTGATTGTCCGCTTCCATTTCGACGATGAAGCGATCACTCTCCAAACGAATGCATCCATGCGATGTCGAAGCTTAACTACCGCAAGCACGCTACTTATGTGGGTAGCCTCCTGGGGGAAGGGGATGCTTGCCAACGTGATCTTTCCCTCAAGGTCAAAATGCCATACTCCAGGACTAATTGCGAAGAAGCGTCTCCCTGCCCGCTGCAGCTATAATCAGCCCGACCTGAGCGGAGGATAGGGCCATGCTGGGAAGCAACCCGAACGCCGACTCAGTGGACTCGACCGATCGAAATGGGGATGCTTCGGCATCCCCATTTCACTTGCGAGTAGAGGCCCCATCGGGAGAGGCAGCAAAGCGCTAAATCCTGTGGGTGCGGGGGCAAAGCCCCTGCGTCCTAGCTTGCTTCCGCTCCGAAAGCCAGGCGTCCTCTCATGATGCGCGCATAATCGCCATATCACTCGTCGACGGCAGATTAGTACCGGGAAGCGTGCTAGGCTTCCGTAAACAAATTGGTTTAAGGATGAGCGATTGGCGACGCCATGGGTGTTTACCGGCATTAAATCCAGTGTCCGCGCGATCTGCGATCCGAAGCCGAGTTGGACGAATGCATTGGCCTGGTGGCGAAAGCCGAGGTCAGTTCCGCGGTGCAAACTCATCTCAGATTCCAAAGCGAAGGCTTGCATTCTTCACTGATCAGGGGGTAGATTATCTACATCATTTTGATGTAGACGTTCTACAGCCTATGACGCCGAAGGGTGACTATCGGAATCGGATTGAACTTTTGCAGGGAACTTTGGACATGCTGATCCTGAAGACGCTTCAGTGGGGCGAACAGCATGGCTATGGGATTAGCCAGGCGATTCGAACGAATTCCGGAGATGTCCTACAGGTGGAAACTGGCTCGCTGTATCCGGCGCTGCATCGGTTGGAGCGTCAAGGTTGGGTCAAGGCTGAATGGAAGAAGACCGGTTTCGACCAGAATGGCTCAATGCGCGCATTGGCGTGTCATTAATGGCTGATTCCGCCGAGGGGCACCATCATCGTTTCAAGCTGCTGGACCTGACCTGTATGCAGAAAAGACCAAACATGACGGCACCCGCCGGCATGAGGTGAGGCCCGAAGATCTCCGACAGTTCCAGGCAACCGCGATTGTGAAGCCCGCGCCAAGTGCATAGACATTGTTACGGCGCGCGAGAATCACTACCGCAACGTAGATGAATGCCTGGAGGAGATGAAGAAGCCGAAGCTGTGGAACAGCCAGCGCCGATACAGCCAAGGCCACAAGGAAGAGCCCGGCTCCAATCGGAATCCACACGTGCGTCGACGAAGACCCATTCAGAGGATGAGGGTTCATAGCGCTCTAGTCCGGCAGGGCAGTGAGAAAGGCATGCATCTCCCGCAACACATCGGCTTTGTTGGAAAGAAATACGTAGTGATGCGAATTTGGCAGCGTGATCACGTACGAGGGGGGCACGCCTTCTCGGACTGCCTTCTCCTGCTTCTCCGTTAGAGGTGCTAAGGCGGCGCAGTAAGCCTTGGCGGCTGCCCTCTCAGATGGATCTGTAGTGTAATCAACCCATGGTCCCAAACTGTGCGGATTCGCGAAAATGATGAGCGATGGCACAGGAATATCCGTGAACTTCTTCGGATGCATGATCAGCGACATCAACATGGCGCCGCCAGGAGCATTTCGGTCTTTTCCGACCGCTCCGTCGGGTGTCGCCTCCCATTGCTGGCGAATCTCAGCTTCCGGGAATCGGAATCCGTTGACGCGCTCATAATAGTTTCCGAGCGCGCTGAAGCTGGCCAAATCCGCCGCATCGGGTGGAGGAGGTTGAGGCGCCGTGAGACTCTGCGCCGCCATAATGCTTGAGCCCTTGCCGTTATCGAATGCGTAAGAGTATGCAGCTTCAAGATAGATCAGGCCTGCCACTCGGTCTGAATGGCTGTTAGCAACCGCACTCAGTTCTGCTCCAGCAATCGAATGTCCTACGAGGATTGGTCTCTTCAGTTTGAGCGAATCAATCACTGCCAATACGTCGTCCGCGAGTCGGTCAGCCGGATCTTCTGTCTCTGAATAACCGGAAGCGCCGAATCCGCGCCGCGTAATGCCGTAAACATGGTAGTGGTCAGTGAGCTTTGGCGCGAAATCGTCAAAAACATGGGCCGTATTCCCACCCCCGGCCAGCAGGACCAAGGACCTCCCAGACCCACCCCAGTCGAGCACTTCCAGCTTAACGTTCCTATCAACCTCTATAAATCGCGTGATGTGTGGCGAGGGGTCCTTCCAGGCTGGGGTGCCTTGTGACAGGACAGGTGCTGCGAGCAACACGAGCAAGAGATAACCGGCTAGCCTCCTCAGTTGGATCATCGGCGATCTACTCCTTCATCTGCCATCTACGCCGCACGCATTTACTTTGTTCCTTTGCTAATTCGTGCGATTACCCACCGCCAGCGATGGGGATTGCCAAAGCCGTTCGCAAATGAGCCGAGCAGGCGTAACTATTAGTCGCCGCGTAGGGCCGCGACAGGATCTAGGGAAATAGCACGCCAGTGGAGATTTCGCTATTACTTATCCTTGCCTAGACGAGGCAGCGATGAAATCTTCAGCCGAGAAGACCGACCCGCGTGTAGGAAAGAACCGCTGTATGAGGCAATCATGGAGTTGGAAGATGAGATCAGCGCAACAATCGCTGATGATCGCGAGACGTTAGTCGGCGTCAGACGCCTCAAGTAGGGTGGACAGGTCTCCGTCTGCGCATCCGTTTTCGCTTTGTTGCTGCGTCGAATCGCCCATTGAAGACGGGTCACCTCCGAGAAGCCCTCCAACTAGAATCCATCTCGGTACCAGGGGTCACCCCGCCATTGCCTCAGATTCGCTGTTCTCACCCTTTCTTTTCCTCTGCCGAGCCATCAACGGGATGATGAAGAGGATTGCTAGCAGAGTGGTAACCATCCCTCCCACAACTACCCTTGCCAGCGGCTTCTGCGTCTGCGAACCGATCTCGGTAGCGATCGAAGCCGGCAGAAGTCCAAAACCTGCTGCCATGCAGGCCATGACTACCGGACGCATCTCATCCAGGCAGCCCCGCACCAGGCCGCGCTCCGGACCCTCCTCGCGCTGCGCGCGACGAATTCCTGAAAGAAAGACCACGGCTCCAAGCGTCGCCACACCTGTAAGGGATGTAAAACCGACCGCCGCAGAAATACTGAACGACGTGTGCGTGATGAATAGCGTGACCACGCCGCCAATCCATGCAAACGGCAGCATGCCGACGATGATAAACGCGTCCTTCCAGGTTCGGAACTGGATGTAGAGCAGCAGAAGGATAATCGCCACGCTTACCGGAATGATCAGCGCCAGCCGCTGCTGCTCCTTGCGCAGGCTGTCGAATTCACCGGCCCAGGTGTAGTTATACCCGGACGGCAGCTTCACCTTGTGCGTGAGCTGTCCCTGCAGGTCCTGGATCGCGCTTGCCAGATCGCGACCGCGCACACTGAACTTGATCGGGATATACCTTCGTGCGCCCTCGTGATAGATCATGAACGCCCCGTTGCGCAGCGTCACGTCGGCGATCGCGCTCAACGGCACCTGCGGTCCGTCGGGCGTGGTGGGCACCAGGATCTTGCCGATCGCCTCCGGCGTGTCGCGGAACTCCGGCGAATATCGCACCGCGAAGTCGAAACGCCGATCGCCATCGATGATGGTAGTGACGGGCGCGCCGCCCACGGCCGCCTGAACTATGTTGTTCACGTCCTGCGGCTGCAATCCAAATCGGGCGGCCTTCGTCCGGTCGATGGACACCAGCAGACTGGGCTGCCCGGTGACGTCGAAGACGCCAACGTCTGTAATGCCCGGCACCCCATTCATAATCCCCTGAATCTGATCCGCAAGTCTTGTCAACTCCTCGAAATCATTGCCAAAAAGCTTCAGAGAGTTCTCACCCTTCACTCCTGACATCGCCTCTTCGACGTTGTCCTGAATGTTCTGCGAGAAGTTGAAGTCAATGCCAGGAAAGCGCTTGAAGTCATTCTGGATGGCGGCAATAACCTCATCTTTCTTATCATGGAACTGCGGTCGCCATTGGCCAGCGGGCTTGAGGTCGGCGAGAAACTCCGCATTATTAAAGGTGCTCACATCGGTGCCGTCGTCCGGACGCCCCATCTGCGAAACCACCTGTGTGATCTCCGGATACGACCGCAGGATCGCACGAATGTCGTTGGTCAGCTTCTCCGACTGCTGGAAGGAAATATCCTGCTGCATGGTGGCGCGGATCCATAAGTTACCTTCTTCGAGCGCCGGCATGAATTCGCCGCCAATCATCCGGAACAGCAGTACCGAAGCGACGAGCAAAGCCAGAGCGACGAGCCAAGTTAGTTTGCTGAACTGGAGTGCGCGCTTGAGAGTGCGGTCATAGTGCCGCTGTAAAAACGCGCTCAGCCATGTGTCAGTCGCGTCGTGCTTGATGCGCTTGGGTACAGAGAATGACCCTAGTACGGGAGCGAAAATCAAAGCAAAAATGAGGGCACCCATCAACGCGAACCCGTAAGTCACCGACATCGGCGCGAAGATTTTGCCCGGCACACCCTGCATGGTAAACAGCGGAATGAAAGCCACCAGTATAATCAGCGTTGCGAACAGCACGGGTTTGGCGGCATCGCTCACGCCTTCCATGATCAACTCCTCCACATCCTCGCCTTCCACGCGGCGTGAAATCTTGCGGTACACGCTTTCCAGCACAACGATGGACGCATCGACAATAATGCCGAAGTCAATCGCACCGATGGAAATGAGGTTTGCCGAGTGGTTCGTGAGCACCATCATTGCGAACGCGAACAACACGGCGAAGGGTATCGTGATTGCCGCGATAAACGTCAGGCGCAAATCGCCAAGCATAACCAACAGCACGAGCGTCACCAGAATCAGGCCGGTGATGATGATGTGCCGCACTGTGGTCGTGGTGGTATTGATCAGCTTTGTTCGATCGTAGATGGTGCTGATCTTCATGCCCGGCGGAAGCAGATTGCCGGTGTTGAGATCGTGAATTTTCTTACGGATTCCGGCCAGCGCGGGAAGGGAATTGCCGCCCTTCTGCAGCAGCACGATTCCCTCGACAATGTCGGGATTCTCGTCTCGTCCCACTATACCCAGACGAGGCTGATGACCCTCTCGCACTGTCGCTACATCGCTCAGCAACACCGGGGTGCCGTTCCGCTCCGCCACGACGATATTGCTCATATCTGTTAGCGAGTGGAGCAGACCGATGCCGCGTACGTTGACGCTCTGGCTTCCCAGCGTCAGATAATTTCCACCGGCATTGGCATTGCTGTTCTGTACGGCAGTGACCACCTGGGTCATGTTCACGCCCATGGCCAGCAGCCTGTGAGGATCGATCTCTGCCTGGTACTGCCGGGTCGTGCCCCCGAAGGTTGCCACGTCCAGGATTCCGGGCACCTGCTTCATTTCGCGCACCACAAACCAATCCTGCGTGGCTTTAATCTCGTTGAGTGGATAGCCGGGACCCATTAATTGATAGCGGTATATCTCGCCGATGGGCGACTCCGGCGAGAGCTGCGGCTGAAGGTTGTTTGGGAGATTCACCTGCTGAAGGCGGTTCAGCGCTTCCTGGCGATCGATGAAGTAGTCGCTGTCGAAGGAGAAATACATCTTCACGTCGCTCAGCCCGAAGATGCTGATGGAACGGATCTGTTCGAGCTTCGGCGTGCCGTTCAGTCCCGCCTCCAGCGGAACGGTTACCTGCTGTTCCATCTCCTCGGCCGACCAGGACGGGTTCTGAGTAATGAACTCGACCATGGGAGGCGATGGATCGGGGTATGCTTCGATGTCGAGTTGCAGAAACGCAAACGAGCCGGCGGCAAGAGAGGCGAGAAAGATAATCAGCACTACGTTGCGAAAACGCAAAAGAACTCGGATCACGCCCTGCATTATTGGTCCTCGGATTCGCGCAGAAGTTCGGCGCCGCCGGAGACAACCTTGTCGCCGTCTTCCAATCCCTGCGCAATCTCGTCTGTCTTCTCGTGCGTTGCGCTCAAAATGACGTTCCGCCGAGCGTATTTGCCCGGTGAGGTTTCGACAAATACAAACGTCAACTTGCCGTTCTGGATGACCGCGGTCGACGGAACCACAATGGCGGTGCCTTTATGAGTTGTAACCGACATAGTTGCATACATCTGAGGCTTCAATTTGTGCTGCGGGTTGGGCAACACGACGCGAACCTTCAGCGTCAGTGAAACCGGGTCGACGGCATCGGAAATATTGTTGATTGTCCCGTGAAAGATTTGACCGGGATAGCCCGTTACCGCGATATCGACCGGATCACCAACCTTCACCGATCCCAGGTCGCGCGGATACAGATCGCCACCCACCCATATCGGATTAATGTCGGCGATTGTGGCGATCGCGTTAGCATTGTCGAGCGACCGTTGCAACTCTCCGGCGGCCGTCCCCACATCGAGCACCACTCCGCTGATGGGAGAGCGGATAGGTATCGTATCGCCGGTGTCGTTCTCCGAGAATCCCAGGATGTGCAGCGCCTGCCGGGCCCGTTCCAGTTCCGCATGGTCAGCTTCATCCAGCGCCTTGATGTCGTCGTAGTCGCGCTGCGCCATTACCTCGTGCTGCAGCAGTTCCTTGGCGCGCTGTAGCTGTAGGTCAGCGCGTGCAGCTTCGATCTTTGCCTTCTCAAAGTCGGATCGTGCCTGGGCCGCATCGCTGCTCTGCAACGTGCCGATCTCTTGGCCCTTGCTTACCTCCTGTCCGGGAAGCACCTTGAGTGCCACGACCCTCCCGCTGATCGGTGAAAATATGTGTACGACCGAAGTGGGATTAGGCATGATCTTCGCCGCAAGTGTGAGCTGGCTTGTCACCGCTTCGGCGTGCACTGCGGTTGTTTGGATAACGCTTTGTGCCTGAGCGCTGCCCGAGTTGCCGCCGGAGGAGGCTTCATGCTCCTCGTGCTTACAGGCTGTTGGGAGGAGAAGCGCAAAGGGAATTGCTAAGACAATCAGTCGCCATCTCATGGCAGGATCTCCGTGGCAGCCGCGAAGCTGAGTTGATGAATGCTGATCCACACCTGCTGGTCGGCGTTCAGCGCGTCAAGATTGGTCTGGCGATAGTCGCGCAGCGCGTCAAGGTAATCGAGCAGGGTGCTGCCACCGCGGCGATAACTGAATTCGAGGTTGTCGCGAACGCGTGTGGCCTCCGACAAGTAATGGCCGCTATAGCGCGACGCCAGATGGATCGCTGTCGCATATTGTGCCCAGGCTTGATCGACATCGTTTACCACCTGGTTGCGCGCAGCGGTTGCAGCAAAACGGCTCGATTGCGCTTCATAGCGGGTCCGCTCCTTCTCGCCCTGGTTGCGGTCGAAGATGCGTAACGGAATCGAGAACTGGAAGCCGGCCGTATTGTAAGTTGCCGAGCGTTCGTATTCGCCACCGATCGTCGGATCGGTCGTCCCATTGGCGTCAGCCAGCTTCATATTGGAATCCGCGACCTGCGCGGACTGCACGGCTGCCTGGTAATCGGGCCGAGCAGTGAGCGCCTGCTGTTCAATCTGGGACAGGGTTCCAGTAACAACAGGGGGTTCGAGCGTTCCCGTGATATCGAAGCTGTCGGTGGGCTTTTCGATGCCGAGCAGAAGCTGGAGTTGGTCACTCGCTTGGGTCAGGTTCAGCTGCGCATTATCGTAGTCAGACTCGAACTCGGCAAGTTGAAGGTCGATGCGCTCGAAGTCCGTCTCGCTGATGTCGCCCGCGTCGCGCCGAACCTTGTTGAGGTCCACGGTCTTGCGATAGCTGCTCAGATTATCGTCGGCGATCTTTAGCGCGGCCTTGGCCACCAGCATTTTGGTAAACGACTGCTTCACCTGCAGAATCGTCTGCCTCTCGGTGTCCTTGTACTGGTCTTGTGTAACGTCGGTCGTCCCGCGAGCGATATCCAGGCGCCAGCGCCGCTTTTGGCCGCGCTCAAACAGGCGCGAAACATTGGCCGCATAGCTGTATGGACTCGCCGGGTTATTCGCCGGAAGCGAAACGTCTGTGCCGGAAAGCGTAAAAGAAGGATTTTGCCGCAGGCCGGCGGTGATCTCATTGGCCTTGGTCGCAATGACATGTTGCTGGCCCGAGAGCAGCGTAGGATTCTTTGCGCGAGCTATATCGAGCACCTGCTGCAGGGTCAGCGGTGTAGCAGGCACTTGCCCACTGGCCGCCGCATAGCCAAACACAAGGAGGGCGAGGAAGCTGAGGCTTTTGAGTCGGATACATTTCATAACACCACTCCGAAGTAGCGGCTGAATGATAGCTACCTGTAAAGAATGAAATATGGCGCGGACGGACACTAGGCTCGGAGTGGCGAGCAACTTCCTAAGATTCTGAGGAACTCCTTACGAGGCGTTCCCATATCCATGGAAGGCGAAGGGATAGGAATGATCTGAGATCCCGAACCGCTCGGAGGGGGAAAAAGCGCGCCGACCATGATGAAAGCAGCCTGGCAATCGCTTTCTACGCCATCTTGCAGACAACGCCGAACGGGATGTTCCACTCTCACAGGAGGAGTGCAAGCCAGCACGTCATCTGTCAGGGAGACAACTGGGTACAGGATACTGGGGCGCAACATATCGTCTGCCCAGGGATGCTGGTTCCCAAGCCAGAACCGGATCAAGCCGGCTGAAATCACGACCCATAGCAGATTGAAAAGCAACTCCACGTTAACTTGCATTGTATCCGATTGATTCCTTTCAATCTCCGCAGCCGGCGGCGTCGCTGGCGTTCCGCCAACTTCTTCCACTTCGCATTTAGAATGCTTGTCGCTAGCATTTTCACGCTGAGCGTTGATTCGGATTGTCCTCGGCGAATGTTGATGAGCGCCCATCGCCGAATCACTCCTCGTGGTCGTTCAGTTGGCTCGTTACTGTTCAGCGGGAGTCACGGACAAGCCGGGAGATTATTCCGGGCCAGAAGTTCTCTTCTGGGAAGTTTGAACGGGCTGATCTGGTCGAATCACGAGCAAGAATTAGCCCATTAGATTTCTAAGAACGGGACTCCTGGCCCGGATGATTTTCGTCAGGTTATCGAAGGCGTTGTACTTGTCTTTAAAGTCGCGAAGCCCTCCAACTGGAATGGACTCGGCAACGCCACCATCGTGAAATATTGCGCCAGATTTCCTTGATCGGCCCGCGCCCGACCGCGAATCCCGGAGCTTCCGCATGCCATGGAACCTGATTGCTTGGCAGCTACTTGGCGAGCGAGGCATTGAAATCCTCCAGCAAAATGAGGACGAGCCGGACTACTACGGGGCGCCCCCGCAGTCTCTCTGGAAGATGATATTTGACGAAGTTGAGCAACAGGGTCTTGGCGCGCTCATTCTCTTGGACGAGTTCTTGATGTGGGCTCATGGCGCAGCCTCTCCCCATCCGGACAGTGCACGGCAGGACAAGGGACCTGTCTGGTACGGCCGACTGAAAAACTTCTTCCAAAACCTGGCGCAAGCGGCATCAGGTTTGACGAGGTCCTGCCTCGTGGTCTCACTCTTAGCAACTGATCCTGCAATGCGTAATGAAGTAGGAACTGAAGTTCTCGCAAATTGCAAGCCGGAGCGCAATCTGCCGGGGGATTCCGCGACCGTCAACGGTTCGCCGCTTTCAGAAGGCGAGCAAGTTCCACGATGGCTCCCTGACCGCCCGAAGCGCTTAGAACGATGCCGGCCACCAATCGCGCCTCCTGAACGGCATTTGCCGGGACGACCGCCATACCGGCAAGCTGTAATGCGGGAACATCAGAGAGACCATCGCCTATATAACAAAGATCTGCGCTTTGACCGTTTTCGAGACGCAAGATTTCCAGCAAGGCTGCGCGTTTGTCGCGGCAGCCGCAATAAAAATATTTGTAGGGCAGTCTCTTCTTTACCATTTCGACCCAGTCTCCCTGCTCGCCGGTAAGAAAGGCCACGGTAAAACCATTCTTTTGCAGATCGAAGAGGGCGTCGAGATCATGGAAGGAAATGCGTTTCAGCTCGTTGCCTTTTCCGTCAATCCAGACAAAACCATCCGTCAAAACGCCATCGATATCGCAGACGAGGATCCTGGGAGCTGTTCTCACTGGTTGCGGGCTTCCTGTTTCCGTAAGTATAGTTTGCTGTCAAGGCCCCAGGGTCGCGTTCAGCAGTTCCGCCAGGAGCTACAAATTTGACGAGATCGTCGAGTTCGGGAGCCGTTTTGGTGAATCTCGGAATCCCGGCCACTGCCTTTGTTAGCCGGGGGCCACATGACCACCGCATTCAGTAACGACGTCCGCGCCTTATGGTTCACCGGGCTCGGTACGGCCACCTTGCGTTCGGACACTATTTACTCACCTGTTGCCGGCGAAATCTTGCTCGTTCGATCGCTGTACTCCGCAGTCAGCGAAGGCACGGAGCGTCTTGTGCTGGCGGGCAAAGTTCCACCTAACCTGCATCAGGCTATGCGAGTTCCCTACATGGAAGGCGATTTCTCGTTTCCAGTTAAATATGGCTATTCGCTGGTCGGCGTAGTCGATGAGGGGGCGTCGCACTTGTCGGGGGCAGTGGTGCACCTCCTCCATCCGCATCAGGACATCTGTTGCGTGAATGCCGCGGATGTCTTCCCGGTTCCGGAGGGCATTCCTCCTCGCCGCGCGGTTTTGGCGAGCAATCTTGAAACTGCTGTGACAGCTATCTGGGATGCCCGTCCCACGTTGGGCGAGCGCGTACTCATCGTCGGCTTCGGATGCATTGGGGCGCTGATTGGACAGGTGTTGCGCGGGATGCCTGGGATCGACCTGCAAATTGTCGAACGCGACGAGGCAAGGAGCCATTTGGCCAGGAAGCTTGGCTATCGCACGGCGACTTCTGCCGGAGATGAGGAATTCGACCTTGCTTTTCATGCCAGCGGTTCGGCAGCGGGTTTACAGGAGGCCATCGACCGCGTCGGCATGGAGGGCCGCATTTTGGAGGTGAGCTGGTATGGAACCTCAGAGACTCCCTTGCGGTTGGGCGGCACCTTTCACAGCCAGCGCAAAACCATTATCGCGAGCCAGGTTTCCCATTTGCCTGCCTTTCAGACCCCTCGCTGGGACCTGATGCGCCGCAAGCAGCTCGTGTTTTCTCTCTTGCGCGATCCGGCGTTCGACCTGTTACTGGATGAACCGACTCCCTTCGACAAATTGGCGGATTTCTTCAACCATTCGCCAGCAAAGCGGCGTGCTATCGTCCCACTGGTTGCCTACCGATGAAGAAGGTCCTGCTCATCTCCTCGGCGAACCCTTATCCCGTGGTGACCAATGGCTGTGAGAGGCTCGTGCTGGATTATCAACGGACGGTCTTCTCTGATTACGACCTCCACTTCGTTGCGACCGAACCAGGAACGTGGGCTCCGGTGGCATGGTTCCACGATGAGTCCATCTGCAGACCGTGCAACCTAGATCGTCTGCTCGAGGTTGACTTTGCCTTCGCTTTCTTCGTCGGCTTCCGGAGCAACGATTTCTCCTTGCGGGTCGCGACACGGGTGCCTTCTTTCTGCCTCACCGACACACATCCGCATCCCGACATCCCCGATGGGGTTTTCAGGGGTATTCTCTCGCATCGCATCTCCATGCCTCGCGAGGACATCCTGCTCTGCGCCGGAAGTTACAACTCCGAAATCTTCCAGAAAAACAGAACAGGAGATGAGTTGATCCTTTCGGTAGGTCGAATTCATCCTGACAAGAACCAGCTTGAACTGGTTAACGGATACCGAAAGCGCATCTATGATCGATTCGGGCTGCCGCTATACCTTGTCGGCGGAATAAATGACAAGATGTACTACGAAAAGCTGCGCCCGTTCATCGATCACGTCAGCGTCGGGTCCACGATTGAGGATGGACGCCCTGAAGTAGAGAACTGGCGCTCGCCGGTCGAGATTGCTGCCCTCATGAATCGTGCTCGATTCTTTGTCTCTGCTTCTCCCAAGGAGAGCTTCGGCATCGCAATTGCCGAGGCTTTGGCCTGTGGCACCACCTGTGTACTAAACGGCGACTTCTGGGGTTTCGACCCGCAGGATCTCGGACCGTATGTGTTCGGTAATATCGCGGGCAAGCACGGGTCGATTCTCGATGTACTGGAGGAGGCTCTTAAAGTGGATGCGCGGCTGGACGGCTCGGATTGGGTGAAGAAGTACTCGATATGGCGCGCCGCGGAATGCCAGATTGAGTTCGTGGAAAGGCGCCTGGCAGAGAGATGATGCGTGCTTACAGTAGTCCCTACGAAACGTGTGTGGAGGTTTGCGGCAACCTGGAGCGTCCCGGCGTCGCTCTCGATATACCGATGTGGATTGAGCATGCCCACCTCGACACGACAGTAGATCAGCTACGCATCGAGGATGCTCTCAGCGCATTGCAATGGCAGGGCAAGAGCTTCCTGCACATTGGCGTGGGCAATTCCCGCTTCGCCGAGCGCTTCGCCGCGGAGGCGCTCCTGATCGACGGCATCACCGTGTGCAGGAGCGAAGTCGAACGGGCGACTTCGCTCCGCATCCCCAACTACACTGTTTATTTCCTGAACAAGTACGGACGGAAATTCCTCCTCACACTCACTCATCGTTACGATTTCGTGATCGATAATAACCTGGCAAGTTACGCTTGTTGTAAGTACCATTTCTACCGGATGCTGGATAACTACCTCTGGGCGATGAAGCCAGGCGCTCGGATTCTGACCGATCAGCGCGGGATGGATTTCAGTGTCGACGAGAAGCGCTGGATCCTGAGTTATGAAGACCTGCAAGCCTTGGAGAAGAAGTTCCCGGTCCAAGTCTCGAGAATCACAGATACCGTCTATGCAATCGCCAACGAGTCCGCCGGATGAAACAAAATCCGATCCTTCGCAAGCTCGGCTTCGCACCCGGCGACCGGGTCGCGATCATCCACGCGGATGACGTAGGCATGTGCCAGGCCACGGTCCCGGCCTTCTTTGAACTGGTTGCGTGCGGACTGGTCTCGGCAGGTTCGGCCATGGTCCCATGCCCCTGGTTTCGCGAGACCGCGGCATGGTGGAGCCGCTCTCCGGAGGTTGACCTCGGCGTTCATCTGACTCTCACAAGCGAATGGGAGCATTATCGCTGGGGACCCGTGGCGACCTGCGATCCAGGCTCCGGCATTATCGACGCCGACGGCTGTTTCTATCGTGCGCCTGCCCTAATGAATCGGCCCGATCCCCAGGCTGCGCTCCGCGAGATGCGTGCCCAGGTGCAGCGCGCGCGAGACGCGGGCATCGACGTCACTCACATCGACTGTCACATGTTTGCGATGCTGGTCGACGGACTGGTTGATGCGTACGTGGCTCTCGGATTGGAGCTGGGGTTGCCGGTTCTGCTGACGCGTCAGCCGGCATGGCTGGAAACCCTCACCACGCCGGCCATCGACCGATGGGAAGAAATCGGATTGCCCGTATTTGATCACCTTCGGGAAATGCCGCTCGATCATCCGCCGGAAGCACTGTTGAGCGCTGCGAAAAAAGTCTTCGACGAGTTGCCTCTGGGCTTGACCTACCTCATCATGCACCCGGCTCTGGATACGCCCGAGCTCCGTGCCATAGGTGGAGATTGGCGCCAGAGAGTGGCTGACTACGAGACCTTTCGCAATCCGGAGCTGCACGATCATGTGCGGCGCGCGGGTGTCCACGTGATAGGATGGCGGTCGATCCGCAACCTTATGCCAGGAAGCTAACCGTGCAAGCACAAACCCAGCGCCACATATTCCTGGACGGTGTCCGCACTTACTACGATAAGAACACACCGCGCTTCGCGCGCTCGCATCAGTCGTCGGTGGCCAACGCCATTCACCGCGAGGTTTGGGGGCCAGGTGTCCAGAGCGAGAAGGAGGCGTTCGAATACGTCAACAGTTTAGTTATGCGCTCGATCACGGCGATTGCCGGCTCATTCCCCTCTCCAATGCGGGTGCTCGATCTGGGATGCGGGGTGGGCGGGACGCTGTTCTATCTCGCGGCGCAGATGCCAATCGATGGCGTAGGTATTACGCTAAGCCCGGTGGGGGTTCGCCTGGCAGAGAACCTGGCACAGGAGACCGGGCTGGTCGCACAGTGCCGTTTTTTGGAGGCCGACTACCTCGAATTGCCGAATGTGGGCGCGCGGTACGCAGTGTATGCGATCGAATCGTTCCTCCATGCTCCCGATGCCGACAGGTTTTTTCGGTCAGCGACCTCCGTAATCCCTCGCGGGGGCCGGCTGATCGTTTGTGACGATTTTCTGACCGAGGGAGCCGCAGCCAGCACCGACAGGAAAGACAGATGCAACTTAGCAGACTTCCGACGGGGATGGCACGTTGGGACCCTGATCACCACGAGGCAGGCCGAGATCCAGGCGGAAAATGCAGGGATGCGCCTGATCGACGATCAAAATCTTACTCCATATCTGCGGTTGCGCCGACCTTGCGACCGCCTGATTGCCACTTTGGTAAATCTAGGCCGTGGATTGCCTTTCCGATCGCCCTGGTGGGATAGCTGGGTCGGCGGTCATGCCATCCAACGATGTTTGCTTACAGGACTTATCGAATATCATTTCCTGGTATTTGAAAAAGTTCTTGATTAGTTACGCAGCCTGTGTAATCTTCACGTGGATTTCAAGACTTCAAACAAACCGTCGCCCAATCTGCGTAGCTTCTAACTACTAGTTTCTAAACATCGAAAAGCAGTACTTAACGATTCCCAGGGAATGCCAAGCCAACATTCCGCAGCACCAGTAATCCGCTGGAGGGTTTACGCTAGAAACGGCTTACAAGCTGGCCGAAGCACGAATCCCCACCGAGTTTGGTGTTTTTGTCTTGCACCTCTATGGCAATGGGTCAAACGAAGACCACGTCGCGTTCGTGCTGGGAAACGTCGCCGAGCGGCAGAACGTTCTCACCAGAGTGCATTCCGAGTGCTTCACAGGCGAGGTCCTCGGGTCCTTGCGTTGCGATTGCCTGGCACAGCTCCATCTGGCGTTGCAGCGGATCGCGGAGGAGGGCTCCGGTGTCCTGATCTATCTGCGACAGGAGGGCCGCGGAATCGGCCTGCTCGATAAGTTGCGGGCCTACAATCTCCAGGACCAGGGTCACGACACAGTTGACGCCAATCTTCTGCTCGGCCGCGATTCCGACGAGCGCACCTACGACCTTGCCGCGCTCATGCTGCGCGACCTGAAAATTCAATCGGTGCGCCTGCTGACGAACAATCCGTCCAAGATCGAGGGCTTGCGCACACTGGGTATCCCGGTGAGCGCCCGCGAGCCGTTGGTGGCTCCGCCTCAAGCCGAAAGCGCCCACTACCTGCAAACCAAAGTGCAACGGATGGGTCACTTGATCGACCTGGCCAAAAGCCACGCCAACAGCGGCGCCAGGCACAACGGACATGCCACATTGCCCCCCGATCCCGTCGACGAAATTGCCGTTTGCTCGTCCGGATTTCGCGAACGACACAGCCAGCCATTCGTGACGCTGTGCTATGCACAAAGCCTCGACGGCTGCCTTTCATCTTCCCTTGGAAAGCCGTTCGCCTTGAGCGGCGCCGAAACCTTGACCCTGGCTCATCGCCTGCGCGCTTCTCACGATGGGGTAATGGTGGGAATCGGGACTGTGCTTAGCGATAATCCGCGGCTGACAGTGCGTCGCGTGCCGGGGCGGAATCCGCAACCAATTGTATTAGACAGCCGGCTCCGCATTCCCCTCGATTGCAATCTGGTGCGCGAATCAAACCGTCTATTGGTGGCGTCGGTAGCGGGGGGCCCGCCTGAGCGACGAAGGGAAATCGAGGCGGCCGGCGCCACGGTGCTCAGCACCTCCGCCAGTCCCGATGGCCGGGTGAACCTCGCAAACCTCATGTCGCACTTGTCCGAACGGGGCATGCGCTCGATCATGGTCGAGGGCGGCGTGCAGGTGATACGGAGCCTGATGGCCGCGCAGCTGGTCGATTACCTGGTGGTAACCGTCGCGCCGCGATTCATCGGCGGAGAACACGGGGTGCGTCTGCAGACGGAGTTGTTGGCGGGTCCCACGATGCGCAGCTTTCACCACTCGAAGATCGGTGGCGACCTGGTCCTTTGGGGCGAACCCGCGTGGCCCGACTGAAGACCCGCTCCATTGACTGCCAAAGTCAACTGGTGGCTCACTTCGACCAGAGCGCAGCCGATTACGAGGAGGCTCACGGCGACGCCGGCCGCCTGCTCGACTACCGGCTGGCGCTGATCCGTGAACGATGCGAAGGACGGTCAGGAGTGCTTCTGGAGATCGGGTGTGGCACCGCCATTCACCTGTTCTCACTGGCGCCGGCTTTTTCGCGCCTCGTCGGAACCGACATCTCTGCGGGGATGATCGACGCAGCGGAGCGGAAGGCGCAGACGTCGCCGTATCGTGATCGCATCGAACTGCGAGTAGACGCGGCCGAGGAACTCACCACCGTCAACGACGGTTCCGTAGATGTCGTGCTTTGTGTGGGAGCGTTCGAGCACATGCTCGATCGAGGCCAGGTAGTTTGCCAGGTTTCGCGGGTTTTGAAGAGCGGAGGCGCGTTTGTGCTCTTGACTCCGAACGGCGGCTATTGCTGGTACACCTTTCTGGCGCCGCTACTGGGGATCTCGACGCGCCATTTCTCCACGGATTGTTTCCTCAATTCGGTGGAGGCCGCCCGCCTCGTGCAATCCCCTGGCCTCTCTTTGACCGTTCGCGATTTTTGGACCTTCATTCCCAAAGGCGACATGCCCGGCTGGACCGCTGCGATCCTTGAAGTCCTGGATCGACTTGGTCGCATCTTCCGGCTGGGTATATTTCGCGGCGGCATGATTTTGACAGCCATCAAAAACGGCTGAGGAAGCTTTCGAGCGCGGATCCACATTCTTCCCAACTCGGAAAACTGCTGCTGGCACTCCGGTTCGCCTCACCCAGGCGCTGCCTTTCGTCGCCGAACGCAATAAGGCGTCGCAACGCTTCCACCCAGCCGGCCGCGTTGCCGGGTTCAGTGAGGGTTTGCCTGGAGACTTCCGGCAGCAAATCTGGCAGTCCTCCAACACGGAAGGCCGCAACGGGCAGTCCCCGGGCCATTGCTTCCATTGTCGCCATACTGCAGGTTTCGAATTGTGACGGCAGCGCGAATATCTCGGAGCGGTCGTACGCGGCGATGACTTCACGCGGGGATAGGGCGCCACGAATCGCGATGCGGCCAAAGACTCGCGACCGGCTCACACAATCACGGAATTCATCGGCAAAGGCGGGATGGAGATCGACGTCGCCAATGACCTCCCAGGACCAATTCAAATCGGACAGATTCTCCAGCGCGTAGAGCATCTCCAGCAGGCCTTTATTGGGGACGAGGCTGGCCACCGTTAGAACAGCCGGTTGCCGCGACGCGACCGGTCGGCGTACGGGCTGCCGGTACTCCGCAGCCAGTCCTGGTTCGATCGCTTCGACTGGTCCCGGAAAGCCGGCGGCCAGCAGCGCACGCTGGGCGAAGCCGCTAGTCGTCACCACAGCACTATAGCGCTGCAGCATTGCCGATTCCGCGGCGGCGCGCCCTGAACATCGGCGCTGCGGATCGATGGTCTCGAGGTAATGGGCGATCAGAACCCCCGAAGCGTCAGCACGGTTCACAAGGTGCGAGGCGCCAGCTTCCAGACAAAGACTATCCACCAGCCAGAGGCCGCCTAGCCACTGGCCGTGATCACCGGCCGAAGCCAAGTGAAGTTCCACTTGCCTGGATTTCGCCAGATAGCTGAGAATCCGGCGATTGTAAATGCTGCCACCCGTCATTCGGTCGTGAATCGACGGCATCAGAGCGTGGATCACGGCGAAGCCTTAGCTCACAGTACCCATGTAGGTCGCCCAGGCAACGTGCGACTCGTGCAGCGTGACCTTCAACTCACCCCGGAATTCGCCCGCAAACTCTCGCGCCAACTCGTCATGGATATGCGCTGCCAGCACCTCCGTTGTGGTAAGCTGCCCGGCGAATCGTGGATCGTCATCCAGATTGCGGAAGTTCAGGGACTTCAAGACCTGCTCGAGACGCTCGTTGGCAGCACCAATATCTACGACGACGGACTTAGCGTTCAAGTGCTCAGATCTGAATTCCACGTCGACCACATAAGTAGCCCCATGGAGCGCGGCGGCCGGACCGAAATACGGATCGCGGAGCGAATGAGCAATCATCACATGGCGTCGGACGCCGACGGCATACAAGATAGTCTCCCCCTTCAGGAAACTAGAATCATATCGCGCATTCCGGTGAAGCGGAGCAACTTCGGAACAAGCGACTCTGGCGATGATGAGCACCATGAAACCGCCATAGAACTCTGGCTGTGCGTGCTCTCGAGACCATCTTCAATCTGCCGCGACCTTACACCATGGAAATCCCTTGTCACTCCCCGGCAAAGGACAGAAACCAGTCTTGACGCCCTCGTCGAAGGGGTAGCCGCAGCGCATCATGTATTCGTGGAGCGGCGCTTTGTAGTTACGGTTTTTGAGCTCAGAGCTCAGCCAGAGAAACTCCTGCACCACCTCTCTGTCGAGGTATGGGAAGCGTCCCTCTGTGCCGAGAGCGCCGGCGATGAAATCCTCTTTGGTAAGATACGCAGTCTGGAAGCCACTAGAGAAATCGGGCCATTGCCGGAGCTTGTCCGGGAACAGGTATCCCGGCCAGTCGCGCCGGGCATCCAGAGTCTCGTCTCCCCCCTGGCCAGAAAGGAAGACCTTGCGGCCTTCACGACGCGCCAGCGAGTGGATCAAGGCGAGGCCGCAGCAGGCGCGGTCCTCCAGCATGTCGCACTCTTGGAGCACACCGTCCCTGGTCACACGGTAGCTCGCCTTCTCGGCATGGACGCGCAAGAGGGCCTCCTGAGCAGCAATATCCTCTGCGTCCATGCGCAGGATCTCGCCATCGCAATTGCGTTGGCGGAGCATCACCAGGTTCTCCTCCCCCTCTACTGAGTACGCCTTGTACTCGAGGCCGAGTTGGCGCAGGGCACAATCGATGCCGCCACTATCGTAGCCGGCGCTCAGAGGGATGTAGCAGCCATCCGTCGCCCGTTTCCTCACCGCCTGCTCGAAAGCGACGATCCAGTCGTCGTAGCTCTCCTTCTCTTGATGGTCGAAATCGAAGGGCTCGCCTACCCGGCAATGGCTCTCGTCCCGGTCCAGATCCACGACGATCACACTGTTCGGAGCAACTTGTTCAGCAGCGCCCAGGCCGCTCGAGTAACTGCCCGCTTCAGTACCGCTCCAGAACAGCGGCTTCGTGCCGAAGGGGTCGGTGGCCAGCACCATGATCCGGCGACTAAAGTCGTAGATGGCCACCGCGAATTCACCATCCAGGTGGCGAGAAAAGTCATCGCCGTGCTGGCGATAAAGCGAGATCAAGGTCCCCGGGTCGCGCCCTGCGGATGGCGCGCTGTAGATCTCGCCGTCAAGAACGCACACGATGTCGCCATCGACAAAGGGCTGGGGCGCGCGTTTGTCGTCGACGTTCAGCAGGTAGTGACTAAAGTGGTAGCCTTCGACCTCGAATGTCCTGGTCAGGTCTGGGCCGCGCCGTGCGATTAAGCGGCGCTCGGCATTCTGGTTGCGTGTGATCAGAAAACCGCTCATCCTGGCTCCTGGCCAACGGCGTAGTCGATCCAGTATTCCTTGTAGAGGCCGTCCGCCAGCCATGGCTTCCTCCTGCCGGCCCAGTGCAGGATCTTCCCGTTCCGGATGGTCTCTTCCGGTATGTCGTCGTACCACCCCATGGGCTGCACATTCCATGCCGCCGGCAGCTGCTGAAAATCACGATAGAATGCCAGGTTCATGATCGACTGTGTTCCGAAATAGAAATCCTCCAAGGCCTGCCTGTGGATCTTGATCCAGCCTTCCAACTTCTCCAGGACACCTTGCTCCCGCCACTTGCTCACGTCGGTGACAAAGACGCCATTGTTGAAAGTCAATTGCTTAGACTCGATGTGACGCAGATGTCTGGAGTCCTTTTTGGTGTATTCCTCCCAGGAGTCGAACGTACCGTCAGAGACAGCGGCGAGCACATGCCCCTCCAGGCTTCCAAGATGAAAGAGATCGGCAACGTCAGCTCGAACCACCAAATCGGCGTCCAAATATATGACCTTGCGCAGACTAGGGTAGATTTCCGCCAAGTAATACCTCGAAAAGTTCAACACCTGGGACTCGGAAGTGGCATAGGTGAATGCCTGACCCGCACGGATGTAATCTTCGAGCAGCGGGTTCGGACCAAACTCTTTTATCTCATAGCGGAAACCAGGGTCCGGAAAGTACTCGCGGATCGATTGCAGGAACTCGGGGGACTCTCCTACTCCGACCACGAAGTGGAAGAAGATCTCCTGGGGGTGTTCGGCGTTTCGCACGATCGAATTGATCGCAGCCAGGGCACCTATGAACTGTACCCGATTCATACACATTGCAATGTCGACAATCTCTGACATCCAGAAGACTCCTGCAGCTCTTAATCGATGTTGCGAAAAATCGTCACGTTTTCCGTCTGTCGCAACTCTGCGCCGAGAGAGAATTTGTAGGGCTCGTCCCCACGCAGGAAGTCGAAGACCCGGTAGCCGTTGCAGATGGCCTCGCGGATAGCGTGTGCGACGATCACGGTACCCGGCGAGAATGCGGCGTAGCGTTTGTCGAACCCCGTGATGTAGAAGCAGAAGCTGTGCCGTCCACGATCCAGAAAAGCCAGCAATCCGGCGATGGGTGCGTCGCGATCCCAGAGGATATCCAACCACAAGCAGCCGGACTGGAGACACGACCGAAAAACCGAGCGGTACTGCGCTAGCTCGGGTTCCGGGAGTTTTCCCCAGCGCCCTTGCCAGAGTTCGAGGAGGGTCAATATCTGCAACTCGCCGTCCTCGGCGACGGTCGTCCGGCGCAGGCCGGGAAGACGCTCCATCGCCCGCAGATCGTGGCGGATCTCTCTGCGCATTCGTGGACGCGGACGGGCCCCGAGGTAGGCCTCCCAGCTGTCGTCAAGCTCGAGGAATGGGCAAGGAGTGGTGGGATGCCGCTCGACTCGGAATCGCGGCTCGGGAAAGTGGCCGAGAAAGGCATCCAGGCGGGGGTCGAAAGCATCGCGGATTTCAAGGTACCGCCAGTCCAAGTGGCTCTGGACGTAGTCGGCAAAGGCGGCGAGTGCCATGTCTTCGTAGCCGGCTAAGCACACGAAACCCGTGTAGTCGGCCAAAGGGCTGCCAGCCATTCCCAGGCCCTGGACTTCCGCACCTTCCACCGAAAAGCCCTGCTCTGCCCCCCAGGAGATTCGCTCCGCTGGCGAGGAGGGCAGAAAGCGCAGTGGCAGAAGTGCAACGATCGGTTCGCCGGCTCCCGGGCGTGCCACCAGTACGCACCAGGAATCTGACAGGGCCGACAGTCGGCCTCGGAGCCAGGCCGATGAGGTGAAGACGGTAGCCACCGGATCCGCGCGATGGACAGCCTCCCATTCGGGCTCAATCACTCCCAGGCTACCGAGATCGCTGATCCTATCGACCATCCCGATCGCTGTCGACTTCGAGCCCTTCTCGATGGTGCCCACGGCAAGATAGTACTATTACCACGGCGATCATGAGACGGTCGCTACAAAACAGTAACATGGTGGAAGGTTTCGTCGTCCATTTACAATGCCGCTGCGCTAATCCTGTTTTCCTTTCAAAGCCCAGGTGCGCTCCGACTACCCCTTTGAGAAAGAAAGTCAAGACCGGCTTCAGTCGCTCGCCGGAGGGCGGCCCGTCGTGGCGCTCGGTCAACGGTCTCGGAATATTGAAGCATGGACGCTGAGCAACGCATCACTGCCGGGCACTGGTATGCCATCGGCCTTTATGCCGGGTCATCGCCGCTCGAACTGTTGCCTGTGCCAGGCGTCAGCAATCCTGTGTTCTCGTACCGTGATGTGACAGACGTGTCCGCCATCTTCGTAGCCGACCCGTTCATGATCCGGCATGACGAGCGCTGGTACCTGTTCTTCGAGGTCTACAACGAGTGCACCGACAAAGGGGAGATCGGGGTGGCGGTCAGCGTGGACGCCCGTAGCTGGGAATACCACGGCCTGGTTCTGGTCGAAGACTTCAGTGTCTCTTATCCCCATGTGTTTGGATGGCAAGGCCAGTTCTACATGGTGCCGGAGATGTACGAGCAAGACTGCGTGCGGCTCTACCGGGCAGAGTCGTTTCCCTACGATTGGCGGCCGGTGGCGAATCTGATTGAGGACGGACCCGTCGCCGACCCGTCCCCGTTTCGTTTTGACGACTCATGGTGGATGCTCACCTGCTCACGCCCGCTGGAACATGACGTCCTGCGACTGTATCGTTCGCAGCATTTGCTGGGGCCTTGGAATGAGCATCCCAGGAGCCCAATCATCTCGGGCGACCGGCGTAGCGCTCGACCCGCGGGCCGGGTCGTCCATGGTGAGCGAGGGCTCGTGCGCTTCGCCCAGGACTGCTTCCCTAAGTACGGCACGGCGGTCCGTGCATTCGAGATCGCGCGCCTCACCCCCGATGAGTACGTTGAGGTACCGGTGGCGAAGCCACCGATCGAGGAACCTCATGACCAGGGAGCCTGGAACAGCGCCAGGATGCATCACATCGACGCTCACCAACTGGATGACGGCTCATGGCTCGCGGTTATCGACGGCCATGGCCGGCCCGCCGATGACGGCGACTCTCAGTCGTGATTTCGCCAGCCACGTCGAAGACGAAAGGGAAACTCTTCTGGCGCAGCGGATTCAGGTCATAAACGCGCCCATCTTTGAGGTCGGGCGGCAGTTGAGTCCCGCAGCATCACTCAGGTTTCTTGTGGACTGGCCGCATCCATCCCAAGGCATACCGAGAAACTGGGTACATATGTGCTTTTCGGTTTCTCAAGGCCAAGAACAGTCGTGCGATGGGCATCACGGCTGCACCGCCACGTTCCGGGACTGCGGAGCGATCAGAATCCGGAACAGAATCGCCGCTGCCAGGGCCAGCAGTGCGATCCCTAGCAGCGTCAGCGGGTACCCGAAGCGCGCAAACAGAATTCCCGCCCCAGCGGTGGCCGCCGACCCCGCCAGCGCATTACAGAGCAGCGTCATCGCAGCGGCCGTGCTGCGCTCCTTGTCAGGCGTCTCGGTCATCAGGAGGTTGTACAAACCCGGATTGCTCATCCACTGCGCCGCGGAAAACGTCAGATAAAAGGCCACCGCCAGCCGTTCGTCTCTGACTCCAGCCATCGAAGCAAGGGCCACAGCCGCAGCGATCTGGGTCGCGACGATGCCGTTGATCAGTCCGAGCAGGCGAAAAACCACCGGCGTCAGCAGCCCAAGGCATAACTGGACCAACTGAGCGGATGAGAAAATTAGGCCTATCCGCGCGAATGGAATGTGTAGATCACGCGCCAAGTAGACATTGGCAAACGGAGTGAAGGCCGCCAGTATCGCCGACCAAAGCGCCATCAACGGTAAAAATCGTAGCAAGAACGGATGGAGTCTCCATCCACCGAACCAGCTTCGGTCCAACGGCTGGATCTCCGCCAGCCCGTCCGGCGCCGTTTGGGACGGAATTCGCAGACGCAGCACCGCAATCAGCCCCACCAACGCGATGCCGCACGAGACCTGCAGAATCAGGCGCTTTACTTCCACGCCTTGCATTGCAAAGCCGGCCATCCTCAGCCATTGCGGGAGATAGCCGCACACTAAGCCGCCCAGGGCGCTGGTGCCGATACTCACGGAGTAGATCAGACCGAAGGCCGATGCGCGGTTTTCCTCCGTAGTTAGCCGGGCGATTGCCGGAAGATAACAGACCCCCCAGGTACACATTGCCAATGCCGCCAGGAATGCAAATCCGACCTGTGCAGCTTCAACCATCCAGAGGGTTCGCACAGCGTTCATGAGAGGAGCGGCCACAAAGCAGTAGACCAACAATCGCCTCACCCCGATTTTCCGCGCCAACAGACCGGCGGGGAGCGTTCCTAATACGGTGCCGAACGTAAATGCGCCGCCTACCAGTCCTATGGCACGCTCCTTGAAGCCACAGTCAAGCAGATAGAGGTTGAACAAGAAGAAGTAGACCGCAAATCCGGCGTCGAAGAAGAATGCAGCGGTGAAAAACACCCAGAACGCCCGGCCCAGTTTTTTCTGACGCAGCCATGCAAGGGGGTTGCTCCAGAAAGAGTCGGCCCCCCTTGTATCCGGGGCAGCGGGCTGTTGCAGCAGCACATCCATTACTGCCCCTCTCGCACCAGCGTCCGCAGTCGGTCGATGGCCCAATCCAGGTCGCCCGTCGCCTCGCCCTCTACCACTCGCACACTAGAACGGAGCTCATCGGAGTCACACGCACCTTCGATCTCTGCAATTGCCATTCTTATCCTTCTCCGGACTTGCTAGTGAGCTGAAGCGGAGCACTTTCAGGCGGCACCGCCGCACCTTTCAGAACAGGTACTTCGCCGCGAACTGAATAATGCGTGGATTGGTCACGGTGCCTGTGATCTTACCGAAACTCGGACTCGCAGTCGGGTTCAGGAGCGTAGGGTCCGTGTAACCCAGAAAAGTGTTTGGATTACCGAACTGCGGCGTGTTTGTCATGTTGAAGAATTCCGTCCGGAAGCTGAACCTGCTCAACTCCCGCAGTGGAAACACCCGCTCCACCGCAAGGTCGATGTTGTGTTGCCCCGGTCCGCGCACAATGCCGACGCCGCTATTGCCGAAGTCCTGGTCCGCCAGGCTGGTTCCATAGGGCGCCTCGGGCGCACGGGTGAAGGCGCTTGGGTCGAGATAGCCATTGAGCACCCGCGAGTAGAGCGATCCCTTGGTGGAAGGGCTGCTCCCTGTCCGCTGTGCTCTTACCTCGCCAGTGAGCAGACCGTATACCGAGCCCGCATTGCCGTCGACGATGCTGAGCGGGATTCCCGACTGAACCACGCCGATCCCTGAGAACTGCCAGTCGGTCAGGAGCCGCCGCGGCAGTGCCGATAGCGAAGTGAGCTTCGGCGCAGTCCAGGTAAAGCTCACAACGGCCCGCTGGTCGCGGTCGTCGCCCGCCGGGCCATATGACGACTGCCGCAGATTGTTCTGGTTGTTGGTTGGCAGCTGCAGCTCGTAGACATCAGTCCCAACCTCGCCGTTAACCTCGTCCAGGTTCTTTGCCCAGGTATAGCTGCCCAGGATTTGGAAGCCATTTCGCATCCGCTTGGTGAAACTAACCTGCAGGGCGTTGTAGTTGGCGAGGAAGTGGGATGACGTCAACAGCGACCCCTGGCTTACGCCCTGTATTGGGAGTCTGGCGGTGACGTTGTTGACCGAGTTCGTCGTCTCTCCATTTACTGGGTTCTCGGGGCTCGCCAGCAAAGCCTGATCGAACTCGTACTGTCCCGACCGATGCGCGGACACCGTTCCTACATATCCCACTTCGAGCACATAGTCGCGCCCCAGCGCGTACTGCACGTTCAGGTTGTATTCGTAGGTCGTGCCGTCTTGGATGTTCGGATCAGTGCTCTCGATGAACGGGACTGACGTAGGAGTACGCGGCATGAAGATCGGGTAACTTGAGGTTGGCAAGACGAGAGGAACAAAGGGGCTCTGTAAGGCCGCCGGTCCGTTGGGATCGCCTGCAACGAACTGTAAGGTTGCGAACGGTGGCTGGTCCTGGGTCTGCTCGGCGAGGTTGCCTGAGTGCCGGTCGAAGTAGACTCCGAATCCTCCTCGGAGTAACACAACTGGCTTGTCCGTCAGCTGCAACGCAAATCCGAGCCGCGGCCCAACGTCTCCATAGGGCGTCTTCCATAAGCTGGGGAAAGGTGTCCGCGTATAGCCGGGCGGCAGCGCACCGGGGAAATTGGAAGGAAGAGAAAATCCGTTGTACGTTCCCGTGACCGGAACTGGACCCTGCATCGCGGTGAGTGGATTGAAATTCGCAAGCCGTCCGTCGATCTCAATCGGCGCACCAAAGATCTCGTACCGCAGACCTGCGTTGACTGTAAGCCGCGGCGTCACCTTGATATCGTCCTGGCCGAAGAAAGCGAAGTCGTTGTAGCGCGAGTCTCTGCGGAAGATCCCTCCACCTGCCTGGCTGTTGCTCACGTTACTCAGTCCTTGCGGACTGCCATTCTGGGCTGCACTTTGCCCCAGAAGAAAGTCATTGAAGGTGCCGATCTGCAGTAGCCCATCCGTCTCGATAGGATCGTTCTGATCTACCTCGTGCCGTTTGACCTCGGCTCCAAAGCGCATATTCTGTCGGCCCCGTGTCAGCGAAACCGTATCCTGCCAGATGAAGGAGTTTGTCACCTGCCACTGCGATGGCGTTCCGGCATCGCCGATCGTGAACCCGCCGACGGTCAGTCCGGGAGCGTTCGCTGTTGAACTTGTCGAACCGGTGGGTGTGCCCATTCCGATCGCCTGCGCGGTAAGCGGATTTTCGACAGTTGAGAGCCCATCGTAGCGCATGTATCCAAACCGCG